>Ga0208197_1000431_pt1 | contig 53852 bp, 39 predicted proteins | sample AD_JPNNA4_MetaG_FD_184444 | JGI IMG/M metagenome (GOLD analysis project Ga0208197, IMG submission 184444) | Active sludge microbial communities of municipal wastewater-treating anaerobic digesters from Japan - AD_JPNNA4_MetaG (SPAdes) (version 2) | ecosystem: Engineered > Bioreactor > Anaerobic...
GTTTCAAGGGCATCTGACTCGGCGACCCGCCCCCCACACGCCAGACATGGTCTGGTCGCCGAGTCAGGGACTTCAAACCCTCAGCCCCCTGGACGGAGTCTGCCCAAATCCCTGCGGATCTGGGCCGGGACGCGCCGGGAACATGCCCGAGTCAGGCCTGGCCCCTTTACCGGTCAGTCCTGGTCCGCCCGGTCGGGGCTCTTGCCAGGGGATGGCATGGAGGACTATCATTTGCCCTTTCGCGGGCCGAGGCCCGGAACGCAGGTTGGAGATGACTCGGGGCACTCAGGGATTGCTGCTGTTGGCGCTGCTGGTCGGCTGCGGGGAGGGGCCGACGATCTGGAATCCCGGCGACCGGGACCTGTCCTGGGGGCCCGACGGGACCCTGGACGTCGCCGGTGACCAAGGAGGTCCAGACCTCCTGGCGGATGCCGACCGGGACGTCCTGGCAGGCGATGACTCGGGCCTGGCCGAGGAGGCCGGCAACGATTCCGTGCCCGATCCGGGGGAGCCCGAGGATGGGTGGGCGGACCTCTCGGACTCCCCGTCGGGGGACCCGGCCGGCGATGGCACCGCGGAGGACTGGCTCCAGGGATCCGATGAGACCGGGGCCGACGATGAGGCCGGGAGCGATGGTTCCCAGGGACCCGAGGACCCGGGGAAGGATCCGGGTCTGGAGGACGCGCCGGCCGACGTCTCCGGAGGCGGGGATGCGGGGCCCGGCGACGAGGGCCCCCTGCCTGTGGGGCTCCGGATTCGCTTCATCGCCGCCAACCTGACCAGCGGCAGCGACCAGTCCTGGGACCCGGGCCACGGGCTCCGGATCCTCCAGGGGCTTCGGGGGGACGTGGTGCTGGTGCAGGAGTTCAACTACGGGTCCAACACGACCCAGGACTACCGGCGCTTCACCGATCAGGCCTGCGGGACCGAGTGCTCCTGGTCGGTGGGCAGCGGCCAGATCCCGAACGGCGTCGTGAGTCGGTGGCCCATCGTGGAGTCCGGGGCCTGGGACGACCCGGCCATCAGCAACCGGGACCTCGACTGGGCCCGGATCGACCTCCCGGGGCCGCGGGACCTGTTCGTGGTCAGCGTCCACCTGCACACGAGCCCCTCCAGCGACCAGGTGAGGGCGGCCCAGGTGGTCGCCCGGGAGGTCGTGGCCTACCGGAACGCCCACCCCGGGTGCTGCTGGTACGTGGTCGGCGGGGACTTCAACGGGACCGCCGCCGTGTCCACATCGGGATTTGGCGCCTGGCAGGGGGAGGAGGTCTTCTACGTCCGTCCCCCCCACCCGGTGGGCGAGGACGGGTCCACTGCCACGAACCGCAACCGGAGCAGCCAGTACGACTTCGTGCTGCTGGACACAGACCTGGTGCGCTTTCAGGTGCCAGCCTGCTGTTCCCCGATGCAGGGGGCGGGACCGGACCGCTGCTATCCGCCGGGACTGGTCTTCGACACCCGGGACTTCTCCCAGGCGATCCTGGACCAGTACTTCCCGCCGACATTGACCTCCGACTCCAACGCCTCCAACATGCAGCACATGGCCGTGGTGAAGGACGTGGTGATCCAGTGACCAGGGCGGGGGCTTCGGAAGGGGAGGGGCGGAGGGCCGACATGGGGTCCGGCATGTCCCCGGTCTTGCTGGCCCTGGGATCGAACCTGGGGCCTCGTCTGCAGAACCTGCGTCGTGGTCTCCAGGCCCTGGTGGCCGATGGTCGGGTGACCCTGGAGTCGGCGTCGTCCCTCTATGCCAGCGACCCGGTCGATGCGGCGGGGGGGGAGTTCCTCAACGCGGTGGTACGCCTGCGGACTCCCCTGTCCCCCCGGGAGGTCCTGGCCCGGACCCGGTTCATCGAGGTCCTGCTGGGACGCCGGGGCAGTCGCCATGACGCCCGGCCCCTGGACCTGGACCTGCTCTATCACGGCGACGTCCGCTGCCAGGACCCGGTCCTGACCCTGCCGCACCCCCGCTTGCGGGAGCGACCCTTCGTGCGACTGCCCCTCTGGGAGGTCTGTGGCGACCTCCCGGACCCGGAGACGGGAGGGCGCATCCGGGACTGGGTCGAGGGCCTCGTGGCGAGAGACCGTCTGGCCCTGCGCCGGGTTCAGGGCCCCGACTGGGTGTCCTACCCCGACGACGCCTCGGTGGCGTATGATTCGGCGGAACCGATGGCCGGGAGCGAGGAGTGTTGTCGATGAAGCGTCCGAGGTCCCGGGAGGTCCTGCTCCTGGCCCTGCTGGTTGGGGTCCCGTCCTGTGGCTGGGACCGCCAGGTGAGGCCGCTGCCCGAGGCGGCCGTGGAGGGGAACCAGGTTCTCCTGTACTCCCGGCCCCTGGTCACCCATCCGGATTTCGATCAGGCGGAGAGGGACATCCTGCAGCGGGGATCCGGGGAGGACCTGCTGCGGGTCTATGACGACCTGGCCCGTCTGGCCCCCGGCAACGTCCGGGTGCTGGTCCGAGGGGCCCTGGCGGCCCTGGCCGTGGACCCCGATGGTCGTGGGCCGGCCATTGCGGACGGGGTGATCCAGGCCCTCGGGGACCGGGCCGGGAACGACCCGGACGTGACCTGGCTGGTCCTCCGGAGGGCTCGGCTGGCCCTGGCGGCCGCCGACCGTCCCCTGTCGGAGGCGGTTGCGTCCCACCCGGAGGAGGCCGAGGACCTGGCGCGTCGGGCAGAGGCATTCGTCCGGTCCTTCCCGGACTGGAAGGGTCCCCACGGCGCCACGGTCCAGGATGCCCTGCGGCTGGTCCAGGAAGCCCGGGCCGTGGCCCCTGGAGGCGCCCCGTCCGGAGACAGCCCATGAAGCAGGAAGACACGCAGGAAGGCGCGACGTCCCCGCTGTCAGCGGACCCACCGCTGCCGGGACCGAAGGCGACCCGACGCCGGAAGAGCCCCGCCCGGAAGAAGAAGTCCTCGGACTGGCAGTTCCTGCTGGTCCTGGGGCTGGTCGTCTTCGGCGGCGGCTTCCTGGTTGCCAGGTTCATTCTTGAACTGCCGGTCTGGCAGAGCGTGTTGGTGGCACCAGTGGCCTTCCTGGCACTGGTGGTGACACTGGCGACCTGGTCGTGGTTCACCCCCGCCGGAAGGCGTCGGGGCCGGTGACCGTCCAGACCGCCGTTCTGGTCCCCGACCTTTTCACAGGAGGTCCTGGATGCCCGACTCTCATCGATGGCGTTTCTTCCGGGCGGGCGGCGTGGACCAGGTGGTGCTGGATCGGGGCGACGACCTGCTCCACCTCGGGGAATTTGACCTGAAGAACTGGGTTGCGCTGGCCTGTCCGGTCCAGGGGGTGGCCTGGGACCCCCGGCTGACCCGGATGCTGGACCGGGATCAGGACGGGCGCATCCGGCCGCCGGAGGTCCAGCAGGCGGTGGCCTGGGCCTGCGCCGTTCTCGATGCCGACCTCCTGGTCCGGGGAGGCGACTCCCTCAGGCTGGAGGAGGTGCGGTCCGACACGCCCGAGGGGCAGCGGATCGCCGCGGCGGTTCGCCGGGTGCTGGTGGGCCTCGGGAAGGCCGAGACAGACGCCCTGACCCTGGAGGATGTCCGCCAGGCCGAGGCCGAACTGGCGAAGGCGCCCTTCAATGGAGACGGCAGGGTCCCGGCGGCGTCGCTGGAGGACCCCTGGCTCCAGGGGGTCGCGAAGGACCTGCTGGCCGTAATGGGCGGCGAGACCGATGCCTCAGGGCAGCCCGGGTTCACCCGGGAGAAGGTGGAGGCCTTCTTCCAGGCCCTGGAGGCCTATGCCGTCTGGTACGAGCCAGCCCGGGATCCCCAGAGTCCCCTGCAGCCGCTGGGGGCCGACACCGGCGAGGCCTTCGCCGCGCTGAAGGCCGTCCGGGACAAGGTCGAGGACTGGTTCATGCGGTGCCGACTGGCTGCATTCGACTCCCGGGCCATTCCCTTTCTGGGACGCACCGAGGAGGACTGGAAGGCCCTGGCGGCCCGGGACCTGTCGCAGGACAGGGCCGATCTCGCCTCCTTTCCCCTGGCCCGGGTGGAGGTCGGCAGGTCCCTGCCGCTGGGGGCCGGTTGCAATCCCGCCTGGCAGGACGCGATCCACGCACTCCGGACCCGGGTGATTGACCCCCTCCTGGGGCCTGGCAAGACATCCCTGTCCGAGGTCGAGTGGAAGGACCTGCTGGCTCGCTTCGCCCCCTACGAGGCATGGAAGGCCAGGCAGCCGGGAACCACGGTCGAGTCGCTGGGCATCGGGCGGGTGGACGAGATTCTGGCCTCCGATGCCCGGGCACGGCTGCTGGAGGCCATTGACCGGGACCTGGCTCTGGCCCCGGAGGTCGAGGCCCGCCAGGACGTCGAACGGATCCTGCTCTATCGCAGGGACCTGGTGCACTTCCTGCACAACTTCGTGTCCTTCCAGGATTTCTACCGCCGGAAGACCCCGGCGTTCCAGGCCGGGAGGCTCTTCCTGGACGGGCGGTCCTTCGACCTCTGCATCCCGGTCCTCGACCCTGCCCGACACGGGACGCTGGCCGCGATGGCAGGCATGTATCTGATCTACTGCGAATGCACCCGCCCCTCGGGGGAGAAGCGACACGTGGTCGCGGCGGTGACCGACGGGGACAGCGACAACCTGATGGTGGGGCGGAACGGCGTCTTCTATGACCGGGACGGACGGGACTGGGACGCGACCATCACGAAGATCGTCGAGAACCCCATCAGCCTCCGACAGGCCTTCTGGTCCCCCTACAAGAAACTGGTCCGGATGATCGAGGAGCAGGTCGCCCGGCGGGCCGCCGCCGCCGAGGCCGCCTCCAGCGAGAGACTGGCCAAGGGGGCCGAGACCTTGGTGGCCTCCGGGGCCGAGCCGGCCAAGGCCACGCCGCCGCCGCCGAAGAAGATCGACGTCGGGACCGTCGCGGCCCTGGGGGTCGCCGTCGGGGGCATCACGGCGGCCCTGGGTGCGATGCTGCAGGTCTTCTTTGGTCTCGGCTTCTTCATGCCCCTGGGGATCCTGGCCCTGATGCTCGTGATCTCGGGGCCGTCGGTCTTCATCGCCGCGATGAAGCTCCGGAAGCGGAACCTGGGACCCTTGCTCGACGCCGGAGGCTGGGCCGTCAATGCCCTGACCCGGGTCTCGATCCCCCTGGGGAAGTCCCTGACGCTGCTGCACCAGTTGCCGCCGGGGTCCGAACGATCGCTGAAGGACCCCTTCGCCCCGCGGCGGAGGCGGTGGCCCTGGGTACTGCTGGTCCTTGCAATCCTGGCCGCCCTGGGAGGAGTCGCCTGGAAGGCCGGCTGGCTGGACGGGGTCCGGGCCTCCCTGGCCCCGACGGCTCCGGTGACGGGGGAGGCCACGCCGCCGCCTTCCCCGGGGCCCTGAGTCCGGGGCCCCTCAGAGGCCTGCAATCGACGCGAAGTCCTCGATGCCCACGAAGACGTCGTCCTCCTGGGCGTCCTCCCCCAGGAAGTCCCAGTCGAAGGGCAGCCAGAAGTGGCCATCCTCGCCCCATCGCCTGCTGAAGTGGTTGCGGCACTTCCAGGCCCTGCGGCGCCGGTCGTAGCCGACCACCAGGTAGCAATGGAGCAGGTTCCGATCCCGCCGGGGACGATAGATGCCTCGGTCGTAGAGGAAGAAGTCCCGGGCCACGTGGGACTGGTGGATCAGCGGCCCCTGGTCCCGCAGGTAGCGCATCGCCCCTTCCACGTCATCGATGTCGATGTAGCGCAGGGACCGGACCCGGGTTCGGGGCCCCGGAAGGGACCGGGGGTCCTGCTGGAAGCCATCGTACGGGTCCGGATCCAGGTGACGGGGCAGCAGGCCCTCCTCCCGGGCGCGCTCCAGCGCCTTGTCCAGATTCCATCCCTCCCAGCAGAGCCCGTCGCCGTTGAAGAAGAACTCCGCCTCCGAGAGGCTCGGCAGGTCCATGCGCCCGGTCCGGATCCGGGCCGTCGTCTCGACGGCACAGGTGACCGCAAAGGAGACGCAGGCCGCGCAGAAGCCCTGATGTTCCGGCGGATCCAGGGGACAGGGGCGCCGGGTGGTCCAGTCCCAGGTCTCGGGAAGGTCTGCCGAGAGCGGGGCATGATGCGCCCTGGCCACCGGTGCCCGCCTCCGGTCCTCCCGGGCCTCCCCCGGGGTCGCCCGGTCCGCTGACGTCGGAGCCCGCCCGCGACGGGTCGCCTTCCGGACGCTCTCCCCCTGGACCTGCCCCACCTGCCAGGGCTCGTTCGGGTCCCGGAGCGGCACGCCGATGACGTTGCCGAACCAGCATGTCTCCCGCAGTCGATAGGCCTCAGGAGCGGGCCAGTCCTCGGCAACGACGCGTCGCATGGCCTCGAGGGTGTCCTGGTTCAGCACCAGCAGGAAAAGGTCCGCCGGATTGGGATTGGAGCCGGGCGGGCTCGAGGACATGAAGACCCCTGACGCAGGGCACGCAACAGGCGGGTCAGGCGCCGACGACGTTGATGTCGTTGATCTTTCGAGCCGCCTCGGCGAAGTCCCTGAAGTCGTCCACCGAGAGGGACTTGATGAAGGCCCGGGTGCTTGTGGGGGGCAGTTTCAGTTCGTCGATCATCTCGGTCATGCGGGCCCGGGCCTTCTCCACCAGGGCCTTGTACTCGGCATCGGTGGCCGGTTTCGCCTCGTAGAGGAGGCCCCGGAGGACGTCGTCCATCAGGCACGCGGCGATGAACTTCTCGAACTTGAGGGGCGCGATGGTCCCGGTGGGGGCCGGCTTCCGGGCCGGGGTCTTCGGGGCCGCGGCCGTCTTCGAGGTGGGGGCCTTCTTCGGAGCAGCGGTCTTCTTCGGGGGGGCCTTCTTGGAATCCATGCGGGACCTCCTGAGTTGAAGATGGACAGATTCCGGGATCTCACCGCCTTGATATGCGAACCGCTTCTGGATGTCAAGCGACGGAAATCCCCGGTTCGGGGAGCAGGCCCAGGTGGTCCAGATCCTCGGGATCGGCCCGGGCCAGGGGCACGAACCAGCCGTCCAGTTCGAGGGCGAGTCGCTCGTCGAGGGCCTGGCGTTGTCGTCGGGACCGGGGCGCCCGGGGTCCCTCGGTGAGCAGGAAGCGGGCCGTCGCGGCCCCGTCCAGGACCCGGAGGCCGCGATGGGGCGCGTCGGGACGGGAATCCCCAAGATACCAGCGACGGCCCAGGCGGAACACCCGGAGGTCCGCCGGGACGCCCTGCCAGACCTGTCGCCAGCGCGCCACTGCCTCGATCAGGGTGCGGACCCGGTCGGGGCGACGATAGCCGGCGCAGTCATACTGACCCACGAAGTGGCTGGCCAGATCTTCGAGGTTCGCCGTCGGTGGAAAGAGGTCGTCGTAGGCCGGGAGGGGCCGGACATCCCGGATGCCCCAGGCCGCCGGGTCCCGGTGATAGGGCGAGTCCCGGTCGATGCTGACGTGGTAGACCATGCGGGGCGGGACCAGATGGTGCAGCCACGGGATGCGATCTGCGGACCGGAGATAGGCCTCCTCCGTCTCTCCGGGCAGGCCCCAGAGGAGGTTCCAGAAGGGATGGATGCCCATCGATCGCAGGTTGCGCAGGGACCGGACCACCTGGGCGGCGGTGATGCCCTTGTGCATTGCCCGCAGGAAGTCCGTGTCCAGGGCCTCGAAGCCCGGTTCGACGACCTCGACCCTCCCGCGGCGCATCTTCCAGGCCAGACCCAGTGGCACATCCGGGGGCGAGCAGAGGTGGACCCGGGAGGTCGGCGGGTCCCGGGCCAGCACCCCGATCAGGTCCGGCGGCGCCAGGGTGTCCGTGAGGAAGAGGGGCCTGCCCGGGTGCCGCTCGTTGAGGGCCCGGATCTCCGCCCGGACGGCGACGACAGGCCGACGCCGGAAGGCCCGCATCGCCCCGTTGAGCCCGCAGAAGGTGCAATGGCCCCGCTCGCCCCGGAGGCACCCCCGGCTGGCCTCGGTGACCACTTCCAGGGCGTCGTCCCGTCCCGCCCAGTCGGGCGTCTCGAACTGCCGGGTCAGGTCGTCGAACCGTACCGGCGGCAGGGAGTCCATCGCCGGAGGAATCCCCGGCACGATGCGGGTCTCGGGCCGCCTCCCGTGCAGGAAATCGTCCAGTGTCCGGGGGAAGGTGATTTCGCACTCCCCTTCGAAGACGTGGTCCACGACCGTACCGGCGGGGTCCAGGGAGGCGATGCCTCGAGCGGTCGGCCCGAAGCAGTTGCCGCCGCCGATCACGGTGATGCAGTCGGGTCGATGCCGTCGCAGGGACTTCAGGATGGCCATCGAGGAGTTGATCTGGTCGAAGGAACAGGAGCAGCCGACGACGGGAAAGGGCAGCGCTGCCAGGATCCTGCCGAGGTCCTCGGCGAACCGGAAGGCCTCCTGCTCCAGGCGTTGCAGGGTCGGGAGGTCCCAGGGAGCGGGCCTCGGATCCAGCAGGTCCAGCCCCGACAGGTGCCGGGCCTTCCCTCGGCCCACGCGGGCCGACAGGGACTGGAACGTCCGGCCGTGCCTCCCGAGGGCCGGGAGACCGTGGGCCGCCCGGGCGAAGAGGCGCTCCCCGGGGAAGCCGGTCACAAAGGCGCTGTCCATGCAGAATCGATCGTAGAGGTCGACGCCGACCCGGGCGGCAAACCACAGGTTCGCATAGAGGATCCGGACCCGCAGGCCGCGGGCGGCGCAACAGGCCTGGAGGAGATGGGGACCGAAGGCCGCCAGGCGGGTCTGGGCGAAGGGGGGGATCACCAGCAGGGCATCGCCGCCGTCGGCAAACCAGCGAAGGGGGCCTTCCTGCACGTCCGCCGTCATGGGGCCTCGTTCTCCGGGGGGGCCTCGACGATCCTCCCGGCCACCCGATCGAGCAAGGACGACAGCCCCCGGTGGGCCGCCGCGTGCCGTCGTCGGCGGGCGAGATGCGCCTCCAGGCGGGCGTCCAGATAGGTCATCAACGACGGGATCTCCAGGGCCCGGGCCGCCCGGATCGCGGGCACCCAGAGTCGATCCAGCATTCCGAAGGCCCAGGCCGGTCCCTCCCGGATCATCCACGCACCCGCGTCGCCTGACATCGGGGGGCGGCTTCGCCCATCCGGGGACCCGGCGTGACGGGCCGCCTCCCACAGCAGCCAGGTGGTCCGACCGTGGGCCAGGTCCTCTCGCCAGTCGAAGACATCGTCCTCCAACTGGTGCCACCGACCATAGCGGGTCACGAACCGGTCCCAGGCCTGGGCCCGGTCGGTGCGCTGCCGCAGGTGCAGCACCGCGGTGACCGGGATCAGGGCCGCCCGGGTCTTCCGGGCGGAACTGCGACGGTATTCCCGGGCGTCGATCCTCGGGACGACCCCGTCCCGGAGCGTGGCCTCGGAGGTCTCGGTCCAGAGCCTGCGGAAGTCCTCGAAGAAGGGATGATCGACGGGGAACAGGCGCCGGTAGGGGTCCTCGAAGATCAGGTGCAACGGCCCGAGGGCCGGGAGCAGGGCGAGGGTCTCGGGGCTGTTCCGGTCGGTCGAGTCGTCGATGAGGCGGATGTGCAGGTACCCGGCCATCGAGGACCGGATCAACGCGCGTTGGAGGGACCCATCGACCCGTTCCGCGAGGCTCTCCTCCGCGAACCAGGGGAGCCGGAGCAGGGGGAAGGCCCGGACGTCCGTCAGGTAGCGCCAGGGCTCCTGGCGGCCCCGAAGCGAGGTGAACCAGTGGACCAGACGACGGCCCGTCACCGGCCCCAGGGACCGGAGGTCCCCCCGCAGGTCCTCCCAGGCCCGCCGCACCGTGTCCAGGAAGAGGGCCTCGTCCATGTTCCCTCCGAGCCGGCCGTCTCCGTGGAGGCGATGATACATCGGCGGGGACGCCATGTCCGGGGGCCTCGGGGCCTCGGCCGTGGGCCGCTCGTTGGGATTGACAACGAGGAAGCACGGCCTATAATCGCGCCCCGGGTTCGTCCCGGGAATTGGACGCCGGAGTCGCGTGGGGTCCGGCGAGGAACGGGGAAGGCAAGATGAAGCAGACCTATCAGCCGAGCCGGATCAAGAGGAAGCGCACCCACGGGTTCCGGGCGCGCATGGCCACCCGAGGAGGACGCGCGGTGCTGTCCCGTCGCCGGGCCAAGGGGCGCAAGGTGCTCGTTCCCGAGATCCCCGGCAAGCGATGACCCGGGGAGGGTGGTGAGGGCATGGGCCTGCCGCGGTGCCGGCGGGTGCTCTCGAAACGCGACTTCGAGCGCGCGATGCGCTCGGGCCGGCGGGTCCGCTCTCGAAACCTCGTCCTCTACGCCATCGCGAACGCGGGGGAGACCTCCCGGCTGGGCCTGGCGGTGAGCCGGAAGGTCGACAGCCGGGCGGTTGGAAGGAATCGCTGGAAGCGGCTGCTCCGGGACATCTTCCGGACGGAGGCCTCTCGCTCCCTTCCTCCGGTGGACGTGGTGGTGGTGGTCCGGCCACCGGAGGTCCCGGACCCGAAGGAGGGTCGAACGGCCCGGAGGCAGGCCCCGGATCGCGCCGCCCTGGCGCGGGAGTTGACCGATGCCCTCCGCCGCATGGAGCCATGGCATGGCCTGGGTCGTCCGGTGGCCGGCCCGGTTCCTGGCGGCCCTGATCGGCCTCTATAAGCGCTTCGTGTCCCCGTGGCTGCCGCCCTCCTGCCGCTTCCATCCCACCTGCTCCGAGTATGCCCGGGACGCCCTGCTCGTCCACGGTGTCTTCCGTGGCGGGTGGCTGGGCCTTCGGCGGATCGCCCGGTGCAATCCCTGGAATCCCGGCGGCTACGACCCCGTGCCCGGGACGGCAGATGAACGACCCGGCCCGACAGACGAGGAGACTTCATGAATCGGCAGGCCCGAGGATTCTCCTGGATCCTGGTTGCGGCGCTAGGCGTCGCATCGCTGCTGGCTTGGCCGGTCCAGGCCGACCAGCCCCTGCCGCCGACAGACGGGGAGCAGGTCATCGTCCTCTACGGAGGGACCCAGGTCGAGGCCCGGATCAGCACCTACGGGGGCGCCCTGAAGTCGTGGCTCGTGCTGGACCCCCAGTTCCACCAGGCCCAGCGCAAGGAACCGGCGACCGCGACGCGCCCGCCGGCCGGGAAGTGGCAGGAGGGCCCCCTGGATCTGGTCACCACCTGGTCCCCGGCCTTCTACCCCCTCTCGTTGAACCTCGTGGACTTCCAGGGGCCAGAGGTCGTCCGCCACCGCCAGGACCGTCCCGGGGACCCGCCACTGCGGGGGGACTTCTGGACCGTCTTCGGGACGGACCCCCGGTTCACGGTGGTGGAGGCCACCCCCACCTCGGTCCGGATGGTCTGGCCCGACCCGGCGACCGATGACAGCCCGGTCTTCCTGGAGCGGTCCTACCACCTGATGCCCGACTATCGCCTGGAGGCCCAGGTCCGGATCGTGAACCTCGGCACCGAACCGGTCTCGGGACAGGTTCGTCTCCTGATTCCGGCCTGGGAGGCCCCCGACACGGCCTCCGGGGGATGCGGCCAGTCGATGTTCTCGGCCCCGCCGGACCTGCTGGAGGCGGTCTGCTACCAGGCCGGCAGCCTGGAGAAGAAGAATCGGCAGAAACTGCTCGAGCAGCCGGATTTCCCGGGAAGCGGCCCCGCCGTCTTCGGGGGGATCAATCGCCGGTATTTCCTGGTCGCGGTGGTCCCGGGACCCGACCTTCCCTCCCAGTGCATGGCACGGGCCGATCGAAACGGCGTGGTCAACACGATGCTCCAGTGGGGCGACACGGAGGGGAAGGCCTTTGTGGTGAAGCCCGCCCCCGGGGCCTGCCTGCCGGACTACGTGCTCCCGACGGGACGGTTCGCGGGCCGGATGCCCTGCCGGGAGGCGGCCCGGATCCTGGGCGTCAGCGGGGAAGAAGGCATCGCCGAACTGGACCGGGTCCAGGCCGGGGATTCCCCCGAGGCTGTCCAGGCCAAGGCCGCTCTGATGGCCCGCCGCCAGAGGACCTTCGCCTTCACCGCCTTCATCGGGCCCAAGGACTTCGATGCCCTGAAGGCCGCGGGCACCCACCTGGACGACACGATCGACTTCTGGGTGCTGGGGTTCCTGGCCAAGCCGATGCTCTGGCTCATGCGCCTCTCCTACGCGCTGATCCCCTCCTGGGGGGTCGCGATCCTCTTTCTGACCCTGGTGGTGCGGCTGCTGACCCTCTGGCCCACCTGGAAGAGCATGGTGTCGATGCGGCGCATGGCCGCGCTGAAGCCCAGGATCGACGCCCTCCGGGAGAAGTTCAAGGACGACCCGGCCCGGCTCAACAAGGAGACGATGGACCTCTACAAGCGGGAGAAGGTGAACCCGATGGGGGGATGCCTGCCGATGCTGCTCCAGATGCCCATCTGGATCGCCCTCTACCGGACCATCTACGGCGCCGTGGACCTCTACCAGGCGCCCTTGTTCCTCTGGATTCGGGACCTGTCCAGCCATGACCCCTACTTCGTGATGCCGTTGCTGCTGGGGGTTCTGACCTTCCTGCAGCAGAAGATGACGCCCACGGCGGGCGACCCGGCCCAGGCCAGGATGATGCTGTGGATGATGCCCATCATGTTCACGGTCTTCATGCTGTTCCTGCCGTCGGGGCTGGTGTTCTACATCCTGGTCAACACCGTGCTGGGGATCGGGCAGCAGTGGTACATGAACCGCAATCTGCGACCGGCGACGGTGGCCCGGACCTGACGGGCATCGAGGAGGAACCATGCGGGAAGCGGAGTTCGAAGGAAAGACCGAGGAGGAGGCCCTGCTGAAGGCCTCGCAGGAACTGGGGGTCAACATCGCGGACATGACCTGGGAGGTCCTGGACCGCCAGGAGGGCCTCTTCGGCATGTTCCTGAAGCAGGTCCGCATCCGGGTCCGGGTGCCCGAAGACGCGGCCCAACTGGTCTATCGGGCCGAGTACGTTCCGGGCCCCGGGGATACGGGCCTTCGGGAGACGATGGGAGCGAGGCGGGCCGACGAGGTCGTCCCGGCTCCGGAGGCCCGGCCGTCGCCGGAGGCGTCCCCCCCGGTCGTTGCGGTCCCGGCCGGGGAGAAGGGGACCCGGGCCCGGGACTTCCTGCTGGGGATCCTGCAACGACTCGAGATCCCCGGCGAGGTGACTCTGCGGGAGACCGACGACCAGATCCTGCTGGACGTCCGGTCCGGGGAGCAGGACCTGTCGTCACGGGAGGACCTGCTGGGAGCCATCCAGTTCCTGGTCAACAAGGCGGTGAACCGGCAGCCCGAGGACCGGAAGATGGTGGTGGTGGATGCCGGTGGCGTCCGGGATCGGCGGGAGTCGGCGCTCCGGGAACTGGCCCTGCGGCTGGGACAGCGGGCCCTGGCGACCCGGAAGGCCATCCGGATGGCCCCGATGGATGCCCGGGACCGGCGCATCGTCCACCTGGCCCTCAAGGACGTGGCGGGGATCCAGACCCGCAGCGAGGGCGAGGAGCATCAGCGCTGCCTGGTCATCGTCCCCGACGGATTCGAACGGAAGTCCGCCTGAGGAGGCCACGGGCTCCCGGCACACGGTCGTCCCAACAGCGCATCCAGAGACACCACCCGGAAGGGAGGGGCCGGGTCCGTGGCCAGGGCGCTCAGGGCCTCCAGGGTGTCCGGCAGGGGATGGCCGATGGCGATGGCGCATCCCAGCGTCCGGGCCGCCGCCGCCAGGTCCTCCAGGCGCGCCCGCAGGGCCTCCGGTCCCGGGTCGTGATCCAGAAAGACGTGACGTCGGATCGCCGGGACCCCTCGTGCCTGGGCGACGGCCTGGGCGAGGCTCTCTGGGGTCGTGCGACTGTCCAGGAAGAAGAGGCCCCGGTCCCGGAGCCAGTCGGCGAAGGGCGTCAGGGCCTCCGGGGACCGCGTGAACCGGGACCCCATGTGGTTGTTGGCCCCCCGGGCCTCGGGGACCCGGGCCAGGGCCCGCTCCGCGACCGCCCGGATCTCGTCCGGCGAGAGGGTCTCCCGCAGGAATTCCTCTCCCTGCATCGCCTCGGGGCGATCCGGCTCCATCGGGATGTGCACCAGCACCTGCCGCCCCATGCTCGCCAGCGACCGGGAGACTTCCGGGGCCTCCGGGCGGCCCGGCAGCACCGAGAAGGTCAGGTCCAGCGGGAGCATCCCGAAGGCCCGGGCCTCCTGCCGGGAGGTCCCCATGTCGTCGATCACGATGGCGACGGGCGGGAGCCCCTCGGGATATCCCCGCTGGGGGGCCGCCGCCTCCCGGGGAGTCGGGGAGGGCGGTGCCTCGGGGCGGCGCACCGGAAGCCCCGGGGCGCAGGCCACCAGCACCAGCAGCATCGGAAGGCCCCGTCGGGTCCCGGGACCGCGGGAGGCGATCATCGGCGGCCTCCTCCCCGGGCCAGGTACGGGGCGGGGTCCACCGGCTGTCCCTGGCGTCGCATCTCGAAGTGGAGTCGCACCGACCGCTCCCCCGGTCCCGCCCGGACGGTTCCCAGGGCGTCGCTGGCCTGGACCACATCCCCCTCGCGGCAGGTCACCGCATCGAGTCCCCCATAGACCGTGAACCACCCCGAGGCGTGGTCCAGCAGCACGGTCGGGCCGATGCCCGGTGCCGTGCCGGTCCACGCCACCTGTCCGAAGGCCACCGCCAGGACCTTCCTCGGGCCCGTGCCCGAGGCCTCCAGGGTCAGGCCGGGGTGCTGGACCCGGGTGTGAAAGACCGGGTGGGCCAGGGGACCGAAGCGGTAGAGGACCCGTCCTCCCGGGAGCGGGGAGGGGACCCGGCCCCGGAGGGCGTCGAAGTCCACGGGCCCCCGGTGGGTGCCTCGGAGTCGCTCCAGGCGCTGCCGCAGGTCCCTCAGGGTGCGGTCCCACTCCCGGGCAGCCCGTTGTCGGATCGCCGGGTTCTGGCGCAGGGACTCCAGGATCGAGAGGTGCAGCGCCCGTTCCCGAGACAGGCGATCCCGGGCCTCCTCGGCATCGTGGGTCAGCAGCCAGGCGATGGCGGCCTCGATGCGAGCCCGGAACTCCTGGACCCGGACGGCCTCCGCGGCCCGGGAGAGGTCCCGGAGGTCCGCGGCACGGTCCTTTGCCATCCGGTCCAGCAAGGCCAGGCGCCTGGGCAGCAACGGGTCGTCGAACCAGAGGGCCTGCAGGGCACCCTCCCGCAATGGGGCGCTGGCCCGAAGGAGTCGCAACCCCGCCTGAAGCCGACCCCGGGCCTCGTCCTCCTGGAGACGGGCCGCCTCCAGGGCGGCCTCCGCCTCGGTCCGCCGGGCCTCGGCGACCTTCACGGCCTCCCGGGCGGACCGGATCCGGGCCTCGGCCCGGCGCATCTCGAACAAGGAGCGGTCCAGGGTCTCCAGCAGGGACACCTCCCGGGTCAAGGCCTCGGTCGGGGAACCGGGGGGCGACTCGGAGGCCGGTGGCGGATCGCCCCGGCAGGGCAGGGAGGCGGCCAGCAGGGACCCCAGCAGCAGTCCAGGTCCGGGACGCATGGGGGTCAGGCCTCCTTGCGCCGCGACGCGACCAGCGCCCCGGCGAGACCCAGCACGAGGCCCGCGGCCAGGGCCAGGGGCAGCGCCAGGTCCAGTCGCATCACCAGCACGCGATGGAGGTCGTGGCGACCCTCCAGCCAGGCCGAGAGCCCGTCGGCCACCAACGCCCCTCCCAGGACTCCCAGGCCCAATCCGACCATGCCCTGGAGGGCGCCCTGGACCATCAACGGGGTGCGCAGGAAGCCCTCCGTGGCACCCAGCAGGCGCAGGAGGGTCACCTCGTCGCGCCGGCGGTCCAGCGTCCGGGTCAGGGTCGCCACCACGAAGGACAACGACCCCACCAGGAGCAGCACCGCCATCGCCAGCAGGATCGTGCGTCCCAGGTCCACCGCGGCCGCCATCGCTCGCAGCCGCTGGCCGCCCACGACGGGCTCGGCAACCAGGTCGACCTCCTCCAGGGCGCGCAGGGAGGCCAGCAACGCATCGGGTCCTTCGGGGGCCTCCGGGCGGAATCGGAGCGAGACCTCCAGGGCATGCTGGCCCGGGATGGCCTCGGGCGGCAGGGAGGCCACCAGGTCCGGCGGCAGCAGGCGGGCGTTCTCGGCCCGGTCCTGCTCCCGGGTCAGGTAGGTCACCGACTCCACGTCGGCCTGGCCTTGAAGGCGGGACATCAGGCGCTGGACCTCGGCCGTCGGTACCGGGTCCTTCAGGTAGACCAGCACCCGGGAGCCTCGGGCCGCCTGTTCGGACAGGCGCGCCGCGAGTCCGCCGAAGGCGATGGCCAGGGACACGAGGCTCGCGGTGACGGCCAGCAGCAGCACCGACCAGAGGGTCTGCCCCGGCGCGACGCGGAGTCCCTGCAGACCCTGGCCGACCAGGTAGAGGCCCTGGCGGACGAGACTCCGGAGTGGGACCGTCATGAGGCCTCCGTGCTCCCCGGGGCGGGACTCGCCGGTCGGTCTTCCACCAGGGCGCCCCGATGCAGCCACAGGGTCCGGTAGGGCCACTCCCGGAGCAGGAAGCGGTCGTGGGTGGCCATGATCACGGTGGTTCCCCGGCGGTTCAGGCGGGCCAGCAGGCGGACCGTCTCGTTGGAGAGGTCCCAGTCCAGGTTCCCCGTGGGTTCGTCGGCCAGGAGCAGGGGAGGGTGCATGACCAGCGCCCGGGCGATGGCCACGCGCTGCTGCTCGCCCCCGGAGAGGGCGGCGGGGAGGCTTGCGGCCAGACCCTCCAACTGGAGGTCCGCCAGGGCCTCCTCCACCCGGGACCGGATCTCCCGCCGGGTCAGCCCGAGGATGTGCAGGCCCAGGGCGACGTTCTCGGCGACGGTCCGGTCCCCCAGCAACCGGAAGTCCTGGAAGACGAACCCGATGTTTCGGCGCAGGTAGGGGACCGAGGACTCCCGGATCCGCTGCAGGTGTCGCCCGAAGACGAGGATGTCCCCCTGGGTGGCCACCTCGAGTCGCACGAGCAGTCGCAGCAGGGTGGTCTTGCCGGCCCCCGATGGGCCGGCCAGGAACAGGAACTCCCCCTCGTTCACCTCGAAGGAGACGTCCCGGAGGGCCTCGACGCCTCCCGGGTACCTCTTGGTGACTCCCTGCAGCGAAAGAAGGGGCATCGGGCGACTCCCGGGCGCCGTCCAAGGGTAGCAGATGCGAAGGAATCTGGTATAGTCCGCCCCCGGCGGCGATCCGGGTGGGAATCGCCGCGGGGCCGACTCGTCTGCCTGGGGAGAAGCCTGTGCGCGACCTGTGGAAGCGATACCGGGTCCACCTGCTGCTCTTCGTTGCCAGCGCCTTCGTCCTGGGCCTCTTCTCCTGGGATCGAATCCTGCGACCCTCCCGGCACTTCCACTTCCTGGACCTTGCGAACAGTTTCCTGCAGGGACGCCTGGACACCGACACCCCGAAACGCTTCCGGGGACAACAGCCGCGGCCCGAGGACCCCCGGGGGCTTCAGGCCGCCGTGGACCGGCACCTGACGGGGCCAGGGGGCAAGAACGAGGGGTGGAACGACTGGGCCTCGGTGCGCGTGCTGCGGCTGACCGACGGGACCGAGGTCCGGGGCGTCTTTCCCTGGTCGGACCAGCAGGGGAGCCAGAAGAACCGGTTCCGGGAACTGGACGGGACCCAGCGGGTGGTCGACCCCGACCTGGACATCGCCTCCGATTGCGGGACCCCCCCTCGGCGCTGCGACGAGACGAAGTACTACGTGTCCTTCCCGCCGTTCCCGGCCATCGCCTGGATGCCCTTCTTCCTGGTCTGGGGATACGACACCAACGACGTGCTCCTGACGGTGCTCAACGGCGCCCTGAACGGCCTGCTGATGTTCCTGCTGCTGGAGGCCCTGGCCCGACGGGGCCTGTCGGGGCGCACGCGCCGGGAGAACCTGTTCCTGTCGGTGCTGCTGACGTTTGGGACCGTGCACTTCTTCTCGGCCATTCGGGGGGAGGTCTGGTTCAGCGCCCTGATCATGGGGGTTTCGCTCCACCTGGCCTACATCCTGCTGGCGCTCGAGGCCCGGCATCCCTTCTGGGCCGGGGTGATGCTGGCCCTGGGCATGGCCACCCGGACCCCCATCGCCTTTGCGGCCCCCTTCTTCGCCCTGGAGGTCCTCCGGGAGGGAGATCGCCTGCGATGGCCGGGACTTCGGGAGGTGCTTCGGAAGGGAATTCCCTTTGCGATCCCGGTGCTGGCGGTGGGGGTCGCCCTCATGGCGTACAACCATGCCCGGTTCGAGTCAGTCGGCGAGTTCGGTCACACCTTCCTGGCCAACGGGACCCGGCCCTCGATCCGGGAGCATGGACTGTTCTCGTGGTGGTTCCTGAGGGGCAACCTCTCGGCCTTCCTGACCAATCCTCCGGTCCTGGACGGCACGGCGCCCTTCCTGCACATCACCCGCCACGGCCTGGGCCTTCCCTGGACCACGCCGGCCCTGCTCCTGGTCCTCTGGCCCAGGCGTTGGGGTGCCCTGGCCCGGAACCTGGCCCTCACGGCCCTGGTGGTGGCGATTCCGGACCTCTTCTACCAGAACACCGGATGGGCCCAGTTCGGGTACCGCTTCGCCCTGGACTTCATCCCCTACCTGGTGGCCCTGCTGGCCATCGGGGACCGTCCCCTGGACCGGCGGTTCCAGGTCCTCTTTGGCATCTCCCTGCTGGTGAACGCCTTCGGGGCCATTGTCTTCGATCGGGCAGGGATGTTCTTCTACGACTGATGGCGCCGGAGGCCACCCACCGGGGGGCGCGGCAGGAGGCGAGTCATCCCTGGGCGTTTCCCAGGACCCAGGAAAGGACCATCAGCAGCGCCACCAGACCGGTGATGGCCACGAAGACCCGATCGCGGGTCCGCCAGAAGAAGGCCATCGCCGCCACCACCCGCAGCCAGGGCGTCAGCACCAGCACCCAGAGACCCAGCATCGCCAGGGAGGACCCCTGGCCCCGGACCAGGCCCGGGACCCAGGCGAGACCCGGGAATGCCTCCTCCGTGGCCGTGTCCGGCAGGGACCCCGCTCCGGGGTGATCCAGAAACCAGGCGACGACGCCCGCGGAGGCCAACAGGAAACTGGACCAGACCCCGATCCGGAGCACCCGGCTGATTCGCTGCTCGATGGTGTCGAGGTCCGGTGTTCGGATCGTCATGCGAAGGCCCTCCAGATCATCTGCCCCGACACCCAGAGCAGGACGACCACGAAGACCCGCCGGATCCACAGGGAAGGCAGGCGGGGAAGCAGTCGCGCGCCGAGCATGGCCCCGAGCAGCACTCCGATGGCCACCGGGGCCGCGATCATGGGCCGGACGTCGCCTCGGGCCAGCCAGACCCCGGCTCCCGCGGCGGCAGTGACTCCGATCATCAGGTTGCTGGTCGCCGACGAGACCTTGATCGGCAGGCGCATCCCCAGGTCCAGGGCCGGTACCTTCAGGATCCCCGCCCCGACGCCCAACAGGCCGCTCAGGATGCCCGCCAGCACCATCAGTCCCAGGCCCAAGGGGCTCCGGGTCACCCGGTAGGGCGTCTCCTTCCCGGTGGCGGGGTCCCGGACCCGGCCATGGAGCGCCAGGCGGTCCGCCAGGGGGTCCGGGGGAACCGGGGCCTCCCGGGAAGATCGGTTTCGGAGCATCAGCACCGCGGTGGCGGCCAGCAGGCCGCCGAAGAGCCCCTGGAGCATCGCGGCGGGCAACAGGCCGGCCAGGGAGGCTCCGATCATGGACCCCACCACCGTGCCGATCTCCAGGAAGAAGGCCACCCGGAGGTTCGCGAGGCCATCGCGGACGTAGGCCGCCGCGGCGCCGCTGGAGGTGGCGATGATCGACACCAGGGAGGCGGCGATGGCGTGGCGGATGTCGACGCCGAGCAAAAGCGTGAGCACCGGCACCACGATGATGCCGCCGCCGAGGCCCAGCAGGGCACCGAGGGTCCCCGCGAGGATCGAGAAGAGAAACGAGACGAGGCTGGCTTCCAGGGCCGGCATGGGCGCATGTTCCTCCGGGACGGGGCCGTTGGCAAGGGGACTGGACCCACGACGGGGCTACAGGAACGGGGAGAAGAGCTTCACGAAGTGGTTTCGCAACAGGATTCCCGTCGGGACCTGTCGCAGAGATCGCCTGGAGACCCGGGTGGCCCGCTCCCGCCACGTCGCCAGGTAGGCCAGGCAGTCCCGGGCCAGTTCGGGGGAATAGACCTCCACGTTGAACTCGAAGTTGAGACGGAAGGACCGGGCGTCCAGGTTCGCGGATCCCAGCAGAACCCAGCAGTCGTCCACGATCGTCAGTTTCCCGTGCAGGAATTCCCGAGGGACCTGGAAGACCTCGACCCCCGCCTCCACCAGTTCCGGCAGGTAGGACTGGGCCGCCCAGGACAGGAAGAGGTGGTCCGCCCGGCGGGGGATCAGCACCCGGACCCGGACACCGGCCCGGGACGCGGTGCGGAGGGCCTCCAGGATCGCCTCGTCGGGGATCAGGTAGGGCGACAGGATGTCCAGGGAGGTCCGGGCGGTGCGGATGGCCCCCAGGAGCAGGGAGTGGAGCCGTCCCAGGGTCCGGTCCGGCCCCGAGGCGATGCCCCGGGCGACCATCGACCCGTCGGGGCGCAGGGGCGGAAACCAGCGGTTTCCCTTCAGGACCTCTCCCGTGGCCATCTCCCAGTCCTCGGCGAAGACCTGGGCCAGGTGGGCGACCACGGGCCCCTCGACCCGGAAGTGGACGTCCCGGGAACGGGGGGAGGACCCGTCGGGGGCCGAGACGTGCCGGGCGCTGATGTTGATTCCGCCCGTGAAGCCGAGTCGGCCGTCGATGACCAGGATCTTGCGGTGGTTGCGCAGGTTCAGGCCAGGATGCTTCAGATAGCGGCCCCGGGGCCAGAAGGCGGCGACCCGGCCACCGGTGGCCTGGAGGGTCTGCTGGAGGCGGGGCCCGAGGCCCCAGGCCCCGATGCCGTCCACCAGCAGGCGGACCTGGACTCCCCGGGAGGCGGCATCCCGGAGGGCCTCGACGAACCTCTCCGAGACCTCGTCATCATCGAAGATGTAGGACATGAATCCCAGGCTGTGGGTCGCCTGGGCGATGGCCTGCAGCATGGCCGGGTAGGCCTGATCCCCGTCCACCAGCAGTTCGAAGCGGTTGCCCGCCGTGAGGGGGTGGCGCCCCACCTGATCCCCGATCCGGACCAGGGGCAGCAGGGCCTCGGGGACCGGCAGGTCCCTGGAGGAAGAGGCATTGGGGACCGTCCGGAGGCGTCGTCGGGCCTTTCGGGCCACTCGGTTGATGCCGAAACTCCAGTAGAGCAGGGGACCCGCCACCGGCAGGGACCAGCAGACCACGATCCAGAGGGCGGCCGAGTAGGGACGTCGCTTGTAGAGGAGCGCATGGAGCGAGCATCCCAGGCTGGCCAGGAAGGCCGCAAGGATGCCCAGGGCGGTCCAGGTCTCCGGTTCCTCCAGGACGTCCCGGATCGCCTCCCACCAGAATCCCAACCGTCCCCCCCGACCCATGGGTCACGGGCCATTCTACCCGAGATGCATCGGCCGAATCCCCCCTTCTGGGACCGCACTCGCTGCCGCGATTCGGGGTGGACGCAAGGCGGTCCGTTTCGTTGTTCCGGCCTCCGTCCGGCGGCCCTGTGCACCGCCGTGGAATGGGATAGACTCCTCCGTCGATGGGTTCTCTGGCCTCGTTGTCCCTGGAGGCGGGAATGGGGATGCGCGGAAGACTGGCGGCGTTCCTGGTACCGGCATGGAGTTGCATCGCAGCGGCCCAGCCCTTTCAGCCTCCCTCCTCGGTCTTTTCGGGCCCGGACGCCTTCCCGTACGGGTCGGCCCTCCAGGGGCTCCGGGTCGTCGTCTCCCCGGGGCACGGGTGGGAGGGGGCCGACGGGGGCTTCCAGCGGTCCCGGTGGAAGTGGTCCCTGTGCGGCAGTTGCGAAGGGATCGTCGAGGACCTCTACAACCTGGAGGTCTGTTCGGACCACCTGGTTCCGTTGCTGCGACAGGCCGGCGCCGAGGTGCTCGTGGCTCGGGAGATCGACCGGCAGGAGGCCGAGGTGCTGGTCGATGACGGGGACCCGGGCTATCGGGAGGTGGGCCCCTGGCGCGATGGCACGACGACCGGCCTGGGCTGGAACGGGGGCTACCGGACCCTGCTGGCCTCCCAGGGGGGAAGCGCGGCCTTCTCCCTGCTGGTTCCCCGGGAGGGGGACTACTGGGTGCAGGTCCGGTGGGCCGCCGGGACCAATCGCTGCGGGGCGGTGACCTACCGGTTCTTTTTCGGGGAGATGTCCCGGGACTTCGTGGTGGACCAGCGACGAAACGGGTCGACCTGGGTCCATCTGGCGCGCCTGCATCTGCCCCAGGGCGAGGCGACGATGACCGTGGAGGCGCCCGAGAGGGGCAACTGCTACGTCATCGCCGACGCAGTGCGCCTGGGGGGCGGGATGGCCCCGGCATCGGGACTGCCCTGGTGGCAGATGTCCGCCCGGGACTGGATCACCTGGGACGGCCACCCGGGGCTGTCGGAATACGGGGACGTCACGGTGCGGCCGGCCTACGCCGAGGCGATGGACGGGCAGGTCTACCTGGCGATGCATGCCAATGCCGGAGGGACCACGACGACCTCCGGGACCTCGACCTACCGGTTCAACTGCCTCACGGACGTCCAGTGGGCGCCGCTGGACCCGAAGCAGTGCGACGACCCCGCGGGAAGTGCGGCGCTGCAGGCAGCGGTCCAGGGGCGGATCGTCGGGGACCTGCGGCAGGGCTGGGACCCGGCCTGGCAGGACGACGGGAAACTGGTGGCCAACTTCGGGGAACTCCGGGTCTTGGAGGACATTCCCGGGGTGCTGGTGGAGTCGGCCTTTTTCGACGGGACCGAGACGCCCCCTGGGGGTCGATATCCCGACAACCGGTCGCTCCACGACCCCCGGTTCCGCTACATCCTGGCCCGGGCCTACGTGCGAGGGCTCGTGGAGACCTTCGCCCCCGGGGCGGTGCTGCCGCCTGCCGACGGACCGGACCACATGATGGTGCGCCAGGTCGCCCCGGGGCGGCTGCAGGCGTCCTGGCGGCCCGTGGAGGGGGCCCGGGGGTACCGGGTCTATCTGGCCTGGGGCGGGCGGGTCTTCGACTCGGGGACCGTGACCGACCGGACCTTCCTGGACATCGAGGCCGACGCCGAGGGGCGCCCCGTGGTGGTCCGGGTCACGGCCCTCAACGCCGGGGGCGAGTCCCGGGCCTCGGGAGCGGTCGCGGCTCGGGCGACGGCCGATCAGAGCACGGCCCGGGTGCTGCTGGTGGACGCGTACGACCGCCAGGACGCGTGGGTCCGGGAGGACCAGAACCATCGGGACTCTCTGGTGGAACACGCCCTGGCGATCGCCGACCTGGGGTCCGAATGGGGATTCGACGGGGCACAGGACGAGGCGTTGCTGGACGGGGACGTGGACCTGGGGGCGTACCGGGTGACGATCTGGAACGTGGGACGGGAGTCGGTCGAGCACGAGACGTTCTCGGACCAGGCCCAGGGACTGGTGGCCTCCTTCCTGCGCCAGGGCGGTTGCGTGCTGGCCTCCGGGAGCGAGATCGGCTGGGACCTGGACCTCCAGGGAGGCACCACGGACCGGGCGTTTCTGCACCAGTGGTTCGGGGCGAGCCTGGCCGACGACGATGCCGGTTCTCGGAAGGTGGTCGGGGTGGCGGGGGAGGTCTTCGACGGGATCGGAGAGGTGTCCCTGGGGACCGCCGGGGATCCCACCTACGACCCCGCCTATCCAGACGCCTTCGAGCCCATGGGGATGGCCCGGGCCGTGATCCGGTATGGAAACGGCCAGACGGCGGCGGTGGCCCTGGAGGGCCTGCCGGGTCGATCGATGCTGATGGGATTCCCCCTGGAGACGGTGCGGGATCGGGAGGCCCGGGGCGTCCTGATGGGCCGCTTCCTGGACTGGTGCCGGCAGGGATGGTCCGGGGGACCCGATGGCGATGCAGGCGAGGTGCCCGATTCGGGGACTTCGGAGGAGGTCCCGGGCGGTCCCGGAGACGTCGAGGACGCAGCCGGATGGCCGGACGGGTTGCATCCGCCCAGGAGGGACCTTCCCTGGACCGCCGATGGAGGGACCGACCGGGGAAGGGATTCCCAGGGGGGCGGCGAGGGTTCCACGGCCGACCTGCCCGGCGGCGAGATGGAGTCGCCAGACCCCTGTTCCTGCGGGGGGTGCGTCGCCGGTCCCGGCGGGTCGCCGGTCGCGTGGTCCCTCCTGGTGTTCCTCGGGATGGGGGCTGTCCTGGGGCGTCGTCTCGGTCAGGGGGGGCCCAGTTCCCGGCAGAGGTCATCGCCTCCCTCGTCCCGTTCCCGGCAGACACCGGCGTCCCGGTCGGGACCCCAGGATCGCAGCAGGTAGGTTCCCCTCCGCACGTCCAGTTCCACCCGGTAGGGCGTGCTCCAGGGGTCCCGGATCGGTTCGGCGGTTCCCGGGCCGGCGCCTTCCGGCAGTACGAGATATCCCCCGGAGTCGGGACGCAGCCTGGGGGAGGCGACCCCCACGAAGTGCCCCTGGTGGGTCAGTTGCTGCGAGAGGGTCGAGAGTTCCTGCTGGACCCGGTCCAGGCGCCACCAGGAGAGACCGACCGGGATCAGCACCAGGACTGCCGCCAGGGCCCCGACCCCCAGGACCCACTTCCAGACATCCGGTGTGCTGCGGGTCCCGGCACCCGGAGGAGGACTCCGGGGAGGTTCCGGGCGGGACCGGGGCGCCGTGGGGGCCGCGGGCGCGGGAGAAGCCGGTCGGGTCGGTGCGACCGGCGTCGGCACCGCGACCGGGGGACGGGCCCAGGGAGCCGTCGAGACCTCGGGCAGGTCGATCTCCAGGCCCGGCGAGGGGAAGGGGAGGGCCTCCCGCGGCGGCTCCAGCGGTCGGGGCACGGACTGGGAGGTCCGGGCGTCGGTTGCCGGAGTGCTCGGGGGGACCGTCTCGGTCGGTGCGGGCGTCCGGGTCTCGGGCGTCGGGGCCTCGGGATGGGTGGGGGTGGGGATGGCCGGGTCCGACCCCGGGGCCACCACCCGATCGCTGTCGTCGTCGGACCCCAGCACGACGAGCCCGACCACCCGGGTCGTTGGATTCAGGGCCTGCTCCAGGGCCTGGGACATCTCCGCCGCACTGGCGAAGCGCTGCTCCGGGTCCCGGGCCAGTCCCTTGCCCAGGAAGTTCCGTTGGACCTTCGTGAGGTTCTGGGCGACGGGGAGGGCCAGGGGGTCCATCTCGGGGTCCATCTTCCGGGCCAGGACGCCCAGGGGGTCGGGGGCCTCGAAGGGACGGGTGCCCGTGAGGATCTCATAGAGCATCACCGCCACCGCATAGAGGTCGGCCCGGCCGTCCAGGGTGACCGATGCATTCTTGCGGGTGGGAATCTGCTCCGGGGCCATGTAGTAGGGGGTGCCGACCAGACGCCCGGCGGTGATGTCCTCCCCTTCGAAGTTCGTTTCGTCGCTTTCCAGGCGGGCGAGGCCGAAGTCCAGCACCTTCACGAAGGAGGGGTCCCCGTGGACCGCCAGGACCATGATGTTCTCGGGCTTGACGTCCCGGTGGATGATTCCGACGGCATGGGCGGCTCCCAGGGCGTTGAGGACCTGCTGGAAGATCCGCAGCACCACGGCCGCATCGACCGCCTCGCCGGTCCGGAGGCTGCCGATGGCCTTTCGGAGCGTGCGCCCATGGCGCAGGTACTCCAGCACCATGAAGGGCATCTTCCGCTCCAACTGGGTGACCCCGTAGTCGTAGATCTTGACGATGTTCGGGTGGTCCAGCAGGGAGATGGCCCGAGCCTCCCGCTCGAACCGGCCGACGGCGTGTTTGGTCAGTTCGACGTCGGCGATCAGTTTCAGGGCGACTTCCCGGAAGAGGGGCTTCTGGATGGCGACATAGACGGACCCCATGCCGCCCTCGCCCAGATTCGCACAGAGGAGATACTTGTCCACCATGCGGCCGACGCGGGGGTCGATGGGGCGGCTCTTCCGGGCCGAGTAGGCCCGGGTGGCGTCGTACCAGTCCACGGGGATGCAGTGGTAGGGCCCCTCGGCGCAGGCCGCCCGGATGCACGGGGTGCCCACGGGGCCCGTGTAGGCCTGGCAGTGGGGGCAGACTCCATTGGCTTCGGTGCGACTCATCGGGGCCCCTTCCGCCGAGCCATTCTACGGTGCCACGCGGACCCCGGTCAAACTGCGGCCCGGCATCCGAATCGGGGCTTCCTTGACAGGCGGTGCGGGAAGCGGGTAGGAGGGGAGCGGAGCCAGTGGCAAGGCGGGAAATGGGCCCAGACGGGCCCCGAGGCCGGGGAGGTCGGCAATCGTGTCGTCATCACCTCGGACAGGTCTCGGGATCCCTGTGGGACTGCTGGTCATCCTGTTCGCGGCATTCCCGGCGCCTGCCCGGTCGGAACCGGGCCCAACGCCACCCCTGCCACCGCCGATCGTCCCCCTGATCCGGGACGAGACGGGATCCCCCCGGACCCGCTGGGCCCTGCCTCTGGTGGGAGCCTTCCAGGAGCCCTGGGGCTTCCGGCTGGTCTTCACGCTGGACCCCCGGCAGCCCGAGGGAAGGAATCTGGTCGAGGTCCAGTTGCATCGCCTGGGCTCCGGGGGGGACTACGTGGCCCGGACCTCGTCCTTTGGCCTGCGCTACCTGGGTCCCACCGAGGGAGGACGCCCGGCGGCCGCCGCCGCGCCGCTGATCGAGGAGGTCCGGGAGACGGTGGCCCGCAACGATCGGGGCCCTCCGGCGGCCGGGGGCGGTCCCCAGGAACCGGTCCCGTGGTCGCCGCCCGGACCGCGGCAGGCCGGATGGATCGACCGGGTGATGGTCGGTATCGGCTTCCTGCTCGTGGCGCTGTTTCTGGGGGGCCTCCCGTTCATGCTGGGTCGCCTGTGGCGGGAGGTCCGGGGTCTCGCCCCCCGGTGGGTCCTCGGGATGGTGGCGGCCGGCGCGGTCTTCCGCTGGGTCCTGCCCCATCGCCCGGTCATGTACTACATGGGCTACTGGCTCGTGCAGGCCGCCGCGTCCCTGGAGGATGTCCCGAAGCACGGCCCGGCGGGTCTCGTCTGGGACCACCTGATCTTCTGGTTCACGGGCCCTTCCCACCGGGCCCTGTCGGCCGGCAATGCGGTGCTGGGGTCCCTGATCCCCCTGGCCGGGGCGGGGCTGATGGCGCTGTCCGGTGCCGGCACCGTGGGGGTCCGGGCCGCCGCGGCCTTGCTGGCCCTGGTGCCGGTCTTCGCCCGGGACGCCACCACCGAGAGCCTGCTGGTTCCCGCGACCCTCTGGTGTCTGCTGGGCCTGGCCTCCTGGCTGCGGTACCGCCGGGATCGGAGGTCCTCCGATGCCCTGTTCGCGTTCACGGGCCTGATGCTGGCGGCCTTCACCCGTCCCGAGTTCCTCGTGCTGATCCCGCTGCTGCTGGTCCTGCTGCCTCCTCCTGCTCCCGGACCGGCCGGGCCATCGTCCGGCCCCGCCTCCCGTCGGTCTTGGCCCTGGTTCGTCGCCGCGGCGGTCCTCCTGGCCCTCCGGGTCTGGCACCTCCGGCTGGCCGTCGGGTCGGAGGTTTCCCTGGGCAATCTCCCGGTCCTGGGCGACCCGGCGTCCTGGATCGCCCTGGCCCCGGACTTCCTTCGTCGCAACCTGGCCTTCCGGCCCGCCTGGTTTCCCGTCGGGGTCACGGTCCTGGCCCTGGCGGGGATCGGCATCCCGGGACACCGACGGCTGGTCCTGGGACTGCTGCTGGCCTCGGCGGTCGGCCTCGCCATCTCCCTGGTGGACCTGCCCCACGTCTCCTTGCCCCGGGTCCAGGCCCCGGCGCTGGCCCTGCTGACCCTGGCCGCCTCGGCCTCCCTGGCGTCCCTCTTCGGTCCCGTGCCCCGGTCCTCGGCCCGTCAGGTCCTCGGCTGGGGCGGGGCGGCCCTGCTGGTCCTGTCCACCCTCCATGCCACGGCGGTGCTGCACGAGCGCACCAACGCCGACGACGAGGAGGACCTCTGGCGGGACGTCGCCCGGGCTCTCCCGGAGGAACCGGTCGTGCTGGTCCGCCGGGGCCCCGAGGACCAGCCGGTCGAGCGCCTGCACCTGTTTCACCCGGACTACTGGTTCCGTCCTCCCTTCCGCAATGACCTCGTGATCAATGCCGACCGTCTCCAGGCCCTGGACCCCGGGGGGCGGCCCGTCTTCTTCGTCCTTTCGACCCGCTGCTGGCTGCGGGCCTGCGGCGAGGCGGGCATGCATCCCGCCTGCGCCCGGGTGCTGGACTCCTGGGACCTGGAACCGGTGTTCGAGCGGGAGGTCCCCGTGCGGCGGGTCGAACTGGATCGCAAGGTCCGGCCGGACCAGGACCTGGATTTCCCCTGGTGCGTGGGGCAATCGGATCGGATGCGGCTGGGGCTCTACCGGCTGGGTGGATCCAGGCGCAGCAGCATCACCTCGGCGTCCTCCCCGTCCCGGTAGTACCGGCGGCGGACGCCCACCGTGTGGAAGCCCGCGTGCTGGTAGAGGGTCTTCGCCGCCAGGTTGCTGGTCCGGACCTCCAGGGCCACGAACTCCGCCTGGTCCTTTCGGGCGTCGGCCACGACCCGGTCCAGCAGTTCCCTGCCCAGTCCCTGGCGTCGGGCGGCGGGATGGACCGCCAGGTTCAGCAGGTGGAACTCAGGCCCCGCGACCCACCACATCGCGTAGCCCAGCAGCCGCCCGGAGGCGTCCCGGGCCAGCAGGGACCGGCTGAAGGTGTTGACGGTCTCCCGCTCGAAGGCGCTCTTGTCCCAGGGGTCATGGAAGCACAGGCGCTCCACGACCATCACCTCAGGGATGTCCTTCCGCCGCATCGGCGCGAAGGTCCAGGGCGTCGTCTGGTCCGGCTCCAGGGGCATCGGTCAGGACTCCTCGACCTCGATAAAGGGAAGGATGGCCGGCTTCCGTTCGAGGTTGCGCCGGAAGAAGGACCGGAGGGACGCCACCAGCACCTCCTCCAGCAGCGATCGGCCGCTGTCCCGGTTCAAGGACGCCACCTGCTCCGCTGCCTGCTGGGCCGCCTGGTCCAACAGCCCTTCCGGCACCTTCGGCAGGCCCACGCCTCGGACCTCGACGGTGGCCCGCCAGCCCTTCTTGCCGGGTCGGGCCCGGAGCAGCGCCGACACGACCCCGGCCTGCCCGATGCGGCGCCGCTCATCCAGGGCCAGTTCCGAGGCCGTGCCCACCAGCGGCTCGTCCAGGTAGTGGGGGGTCAGGGGCAACTGGGGCTGCAGCCGGGTCTCGGTCCGCGTCACCTCCAGCAGTTGCCCGTTCTCCACCAGGTGCGCCTCCGGGACCCCCTCCTCGGCGGCCAGTTCCACGTGGGCCCGCAGGAAGGAGTACTCCCCGTGGACCGGCACGAAGGTCCGGGGGCGGACCAGCCGGATCATCTCCCGCAGTTCCTCCCGGCAGGCGTGTCCCGAGGCGTGGATCGGGGCCATCTTCTCATGGACGACCCGGGCCCCCAGGCGGGCCAGGGAGTTCAGCATCCGGTGGATGGCCTTCTCGTTGCCCGGGATCATCCGGCAGGACATCAGCACCGTGTCCCCCTCCTGGATCCGGAGGTCCGGGTGGTCCATCCGGCTGGCCCGGAAGAGGGCCGAACGGGGCTCCGCCTGGCTCCCGGTACAGGCCACCACGACCTCTCGGGGCGGCATCCGGTGCAGCGCCGACGAGTCCACCAGGTCCGGGATCGGGGGCATCCGGAAGGCTCGTTCCGCCGCCTCCTGGTACACCGACAGGCTGCGGCCGATCAGGCAGAGCCGCCGTCCCGTGGCCCGGGCCGCATCGGCCATCGCCCGGAGCCGGAGCACGTTGCTGGCGAACATCGCCACGATCACGCGTCCTGGCGCCTCCTGGAACTGCCGCTCCAGTTCCAGGGCCACCGCCGCCTCGCTCCGGGTGTGTCCCGGGACCTCGGCGTTGGTGCTGTCGGAGAAGAGCAGGCGCACCCCGGAATCCCCCAGGGCCTGCAGCCGGCTGCGGTCGAACTGGCGGCCGTCCAGGGGGTTCGGGTCGATCTTGAAGTCCCCCGAGTGCACCACGAGTCCCACCGGCGTGTGGATCGCCAGGGCGTAGGCGTCGGGGATCGAGTGGGTGACCTGGATGTACTCGAAGCGGAACGGCCCGATCTGGAGGTCGTGACCCGGGGCCACCGGTCGCAGGTCCAGTGGGGGAGCGTCCTTGTACTCCTCCCGCTTCAGCCGGATCAGTTCGCAGGCGAAGGGCGGGGCGTAGATCGGCGCCGGGCAGACCTCCGCGACGAAGCCCACGGCGCCCAGGTGGTCCTCGTGGCCGTGGGTCAGCAGGATTGCCCGGACCCGGCCCCGGTATTCCGACAGCAGTTCCAGGTCCGGCAGGATCTTGCTGGCGCCCACGAAGCCGGCGTCCGGGAACTGGACCCCCGCGTCGATGATCACCCAGTCGTCGCCCAGGCCCATCAGGGCCAGGTTCATGCCGATCTCCCCGAGTCCTCCCAGGGGCAGGAAGCGCAGCACGGGGTCGCGTGTTTCATCGCGGGGGAGCGTCTTTGCGGAGGTCATCGGGGCCTCGTTGAGGGTGTTTCCGGGAATGGCCCTGCCCGGTTCGCCTGGCGGGCCGAGTCCATCACTTCCCGGTGATCAGCCGGGCCGCTTCCAGTGCGAAGTAGGTCAGGATCAGGTCGGCCCCGGCCCGCCGGATGGCGATCAGGGACTCCATCATCGCCCGGTCGTGGTCCAGCCAGCCCTTCTCGGCGGCGGCCTTCAGCATCGCGAACTCGCCGCTGACCTGGTAGGCCGCCAGGGGCAGTTCGAACTCGTCCCGGGCGACCCGGATCAGGTCCAGGCACGGTCCCGCCGGCTTCACCATCAGGATGTCGGCGCCTTCCTCCTCGTCGAGCAGCATCTCCATGAGGGCCTCCCGGCCATTGGCCGGGTCCATCTGGTAGGACCGCCGGTCCCCGAACTTCGGGGCCGAGTCCGCCGCGTCCCGGAAGGGGCCGTAGAAGGCCGAGGCATGCTTGGCCGAGTAGGCCATGATGGGCAGGTCTTCGAAGCCCGCCTCGTCCAGTTCCTCCCGCAGGAAGCCGATGCGCCCGTCCATCATGTCCGACGGGGCCACCATGTCCGCCCCGGCCTTCGCGTGGGACAGGGCCTCCTTGGCCAGCAGTTCCAGCGTCGGGTCGTTGAGGACCTGTCCCTTTTCCACCAGCCCGCAGTGGCCGTGGTCGGTGTACTCGCAGAGGCAGACGTCCGTGATCACGCAGAGGTCGTCGCCGAACTCCTTCTTCAGGGCCCGGATGGCCCGTTGCACCGGGGCCTGGTCGTTGTAGGCCTGGGTGCCCAGCGGGTCCTTCTTTTCCGGGATGCCGAACAGGATCACCGCCGGGATGCCCAGCCGGACCACCTCCCGGCAGGTCTTCACCGTCTCGTCCACCGACAGCCGGAACTGGCCCGGCATTGACGGGATCGGCTCCCGGACGTTGCGGCCCGGCGCCACGAAGAGCGGGTAGATGAAGTCCTCCGGGGTCAGGCGGGTCTCCCGGACCATGCGTCTGAGGGTCTCGGTCTTGCGCAGCCTTCGCATCCGGCGTTCCGGAAATCCCATCGGGTCCCCCCGGTTCGGGCCAGGGCGGTGGTAGCATTTTCGCGGCCTTCGGTCAAGGCGGTTGCGGCCCTCCGGACCGTTGCGACGGAGGCAGGCGGAGGCGATGACCAGGAGCCTGGGGAAGCAGGGACTTGCCGGAAGACGGCATCTTGCTAAACGAAAGCGCTATTGCGTTTGATAGCGAGGCGCGCTATTCAACGGTGGTTGAATTCAGGGGGCTTCCCATGAAACGCGGCCCCACAGGAGAATACCGAATCAGCGTGGTCGGTGGAGAGGAGGTCCGCGCCTTCGTTCCCAGGGCCTTGCCACCCAGTCCGCCCCTGGACCTGTCGGGCGTCCGAATCCGGCTGTTGGAGCAGGCGACGCTGGCCCTGGGACGGCTCGACAGCATCACGATCCTTCTGCCTGATCCCGGTATCTTCCTGTATCCATACCTGCGCCGTGAGGCGCTTCTCTCTTCGCAGATCGAGGGGACGCAATCCTCATTCTCCGACCTCTTGCTGTTTGAACTCGAGGAGGCGCCAGGGGTGCCCCTCGAAGACGTTGCCGAGGTTTCCAACTACGTTGCTGCGCTGAAGCACGGGCTAAAGCGCCTGCAAGAAGGCTTTCCGCTTTCCAATCGGCTCATCCGAGAGATGCACGGAGTCCTGCTATCGAGAGGCCGAGGCAGCGAAACATCCCCGGGAGAGTTTCGTCGTTCCCAGAACTGGATCGGGGGTACCCGGCCGGGGAACGCTGCCTTCGTCCCACCACCTCCAGGATCCGTGGAAGACTGCATGACGGCGTTGGAGCGTTTTCTCACCGACGAACACTCCACGTATCCGGCGCTGGTTCGCGCGGCATTGGCCCATGTCCAGTTTGAAACCATCCATCCGTTCCTGGACGGCAACGGTCGCGTGGGTCGCCTGCTCATCGTCTTTGTCCTCCATCACGAAGGCATTCTCAAAGAGCCGCTCCTCTACCTGAGCCTCTTCTTCAAGCAGCACCGGTCCGAGTACTATCGCTTGCTGGATCAGGTCCGGACCGAAGGGGACTGGGAGGCCTGGATCGACTTCTTCCTGGAGGGTGTCGTCACAACCGCGCAGAATGCCGTGGATACTGCCCAACGGCTGGTCGCCCTGTTCCAGGAGGATGCCCGGCAGGTTCAGGAGGCGGGTCGCATGGCCAGTTCGGCGTTGCGGGTGTTTGATGTCTGCCGCCGGCGGCCTCTCCTCACCATCAAGGAAGGCGTCCGCCAGACAGGACTGACCTTCCCGGCGGTTGCCAAGAGCATGGACGCCCTGGCACGCCTGGGCATCGTCCGAGAGATCAGCGGTCGGCAGCGCAACCGCATCTTTGCGTACGAACGGTATCTGCGGATCCTTGGCGAAGGGACGGAGGCGACGTGATCACGGCAGAGAATCTCGAGGGGCGGGGCATGGGGACAGCGGCTGGACATCTCTCTGGGCCGCAATCTCTGGACGCCCTGGTTGGGGGTGATCCACGACCCCGCCGGGACCAGCGTTCAGGTCATCATTTCCGCATGTTGGTGAGCATCGATCTGCCTCCAATCGCCCGACGGGAGACCTCCAAGTCGAGGGGATGGGTCAGCCGAAAAGGGACTTGACAAGGAGGGCGGACGGGGCTAAAAGCCTTCCCGCGTTTCGGGGCTCAGCCCTTCCCGGGGGTGTAGCTCAGTTGGGAGAGCGCTTGAATGGCATTCAAGAGGTCAGGGGTTCGATTCCCCTCACCTCCACCCGGGACTGATCGGAATCTTCGAACTCTTCTGGATCTCCGCATTCGGGAACTCAGGCCTCCTTCTGCTGGAAGACCGCGGCTTCGCGTTCGATCGGGCGACCTTCCAGATCCCGCGTGGTCTCCAGGTCGTGCTGCATCTGCCGGGGGCCAAACCGGGCAGGTCCGTGCCACGTTTGGACCTGGTGATGAGGCCAGGGAGGTTTCCCACGTGGGACACCTCCGGGTCCGGTGTCCGGACTACGACCGACCGCCCAGTTCCCGGCGCCAGGACGACGACAACTCGAAAAGCGACGCCAGGGAGGCGGCCTCCTCCGGGACCGAGGCCCTACGGACCCGCGCCTGCAGCGCCCGGGCCACGCTCCAGTCCGGATGGGGTCGTTCCACGAGCGTCATCGCCATTCCCGCCGCCACCTCCCCCTCTCGCAGGACACGCAGGTACCAACCGCATCTCGCGGTCTCGAGGACCCGCCGGACCAGTCCTTCCAGATGCCAGCGCCGCTCCAGTTTCCAGCACGGGGTGCGGGGCTGCGTGATCTGGAGGAGGACCTCCCCCACCTGCCAGGTGTCCCCGATGCAGACCACGTCCTCATCGAGTCCTTCGACCGCGAGATTCTCACCCAGGCCGCCGGGCTTCAGATCCTCGATCGCCCCCTCCTTCCTCCATGCCCGGTAGTGGGATGAAGCATACGCGAGCACGGCCTTGTCCGGCCCACCATGATGGACCAGATCCGCCTGACCATCCCCGAGCAGGCCGGTACGGGTGACTCGGACGGCCCCGAGCACGGCCTCCTTGAAGAGCCCGGTGACCCAGGGCTGGCCATTGTCCACGGTCCTGAGCATCCCCACGAAAACGCCGACCACGCGACCCTTCGTCTGGCTCATCGCGCCCACCGCGCGCGTGCCCTTGCCGTCCACCCGTACCCATCGTCCATGCTCCCTCCTCCAGCGTGCTCAGGTTGCCCTCCGGCCCCCCGAGCCCTCGCCATCAGGACCCGCCGCATGATCTTACCGCCACGGGTGCCGCACCGGGTGCGCCAGGATGCAGCGAAGAAGCACGGCGGGCACATCATGACCGAAACGCCGAACACCGGAATGCCGAATGCCTGGGCTGGCACGTCTGCCAGGTGGGAGACCGCTTCAACGCGCTTTGAGCCCGTCGGGATGGCCGTCCAAGAGGTCTTCGGGGCCGTCTGCCGCGAGACATCGATCGAGGCGTCGAGGAACGATTCCATCGGACCCTCCAGGAGCAGGCCATCCACGGCCGCGTCTTCCAGAACTACGAGGTGGTGCGCCAGGCCGTACGCGCCTCTGTGGAGGACCTCAACGAGCGCTGGCGTGTCTGACACGGCTTCAGGAGCCCCACCCAGTTGCGCCTGAACTGGTCCCAGGAGGCCGCATGATGGCATCAGTCCTCACGCGGACCTCCGCGACGGAAAGGGCGACGACGCCATCATGGACTCGCTGGCATCGTCAGGGTCAGTGTCCAGGGAACCGGGTTCGTTACACCCTTCCGACTTCCTGTCAAGTCCACGCTTGCAGCCGATGGGCCGGTTGCCGTAATCTCGGCAATCGTTGGAAACGGTCGGCATGGTCTACACCAGCCTGTGCCGCCCTGGAGGATGTTGCCCGTGATCTCAGAGGAGTCAATGACCTTGAAGGAGGTCGCGCGCCTCCTGAAGGTCGCCGAGAAGACGGTCAACACCATGGCCCAGAACAAGGAGCTCCCGGCGTTCAAGGTCCGCGGCCAGCCGCACTTCCGCCGCGGGGACATGGACCACGGGGTCGAGGAGCAGAAGGCACAGGCCGCCGGGGAGGACTTCAATGAGTGAGCGGGCAACGGCGGGCAAGCGCCGCAAGCGCCATGAGGAGGTCGAATGGGCTGTTGCCGATGTCGTCGACAGCGACACCGGCTCGTTCGACGATGCTGATGAGGACGACGATGCCGAGTTCGTGCGCGACGGTTTTGTTCTGGATTTCATCTCCGGTACCAGGGAGATGAAGGAAACCCCCAAGGAACTCGTGCGCCAGCGCATCGCCCGGGCGCTGTTCCACGAGTACGGGATCTCGGTCAACGACATGGAGGCTGATTTCCCGGTGTCGGTTGGCGGACGCCGCCGTCGGGTGGACATCGCCATCTTCGCGCCGGGCAAACCCCACACCAGCGAGCACCTGCGCCGGGTCGTGGTCTGCCGCCCGGAGCCCAAGCAGAACAAGCGCGGCGCGGTGAAGATGCGCGACTACGAGCAGGCCGCCAAGGACATCGAGGAGATCAAGCCGTTCTTCGAAGAATGTGAGGAGTGCGAATACGGGCTATGGACCAACGGCCTCGAGTTCTTCTTCGTGCGGAAGAAGAAGTCGAAGTGGGAGGTCGATGCCGAGCCGATCGGTGACTGGCCGATGGGCGACGATTCAATTGGCACGCGCGACGTGGTGTCCCACGCGAAGTCGCGCCGCGCGCAACCCGACATGCTGCGCACCGCGTTCCGACGCTGCCACAACTTCATCCACGGCAACGAGGGAATGCCCAAGGACGCTGCCTTCTGGCAGTTCCTCTACCTCATTTTCTGCAAGATGCACGACGAGCGAGCGCCGCGCGAGCGTCGTCGTTTCTGGGCAGGGCCGCAGGAGCAGTTCACGGAGGCTGGACGCAAGGAGATCCAGAAGCGGATCGAGCCGCTCTTCAACGAAATCAAGCAGGAGTACCGTTCGATCTTCCGCGGCAACGAGGAGATCACCCTTTCTCCGCGGGCTCTCGCCTTCATGGTGTCCGAACTGTCGAAGTACGAGCTAACCCGCATCGACGTCGATGCCAAGGGCGCCGCGTATCAGGAAATCGTCGGCACCAACCTGCGCGGCGACCGCGGCCAGTACTTCACGCCACGAGGAGCCATCAAGCTCGTGGTCGAGATCCTCGACCCGAAGGAGCACGAGAAGGTTCTCGATCCCGCGTGCGGTACAGGAGGGTTTCTGGTTGCCACCCTCGCCCACATGATGGACCGCTTTCGCGAGGAGGCGAAGATCAGCGCCGGTGACGAGACCTCGGAGGAGTTCCAGTCCCTCCATGATCGGCTACGCGAGTATGCATCGAAGCAAGTTTACGGCTGCGACTTCGATCCGTTCCTGATCCGCGCCAGCCAGATGAACATGGTGATGGCTGGCGACGGCAAGGGTCATCTCTACAACATCAACTCGCTCGAGTTTCCCGAGGGCTACCTGCCAGGCGTCGAACCCGCGAAGAAGGACATTCCGTTCGGCTCGATAGACGTGGTGATGACCAATCCCCCCTTCGGCTCGGGCATTCCCATCACCGACGAGAACATCCTGCGACACTTCCACCTCGCGTCCATCTGGGAGCGGACCGAAGACGGCTCTTTCCGCGAGACCCCGAAACGCCAGAGCAGCGTTGCGCCCGAGGTGCTGTTCATCGAGCGCTGCCTCGATTGGCTCAAGCCGGGCGGCCGGATGGGCATCGTCCTGCCCGACGGCATCCTGGGCAATCCGGCCGCCGAGTACATCCGCTGGTGGATCCTCCGGCACGCCTGGGTTTTGGCGAGCGTGGACCTGCCGGTGGAGACCTTCATCGTCGAGGCGAACGTCAACATCCTGACGAGCCTTCTGTTCCTGAAGAAGAAGCCGCCGGAGGTGATCCAGCGGGAGGCCATGAGCGGTGCGGCCGACTACCCGGTGTTCATGGCTGTGGCTGAGAAGGTCGGCTTCGATCGCCGCGGCAACGTCCTGTACAAGCGCTCGCCCGAGGGCGAGGAGCTGACCCGGGACACCGAAGAGATCGAGACCATCACGGTGGGAGGGCGCAAGGTGGCGCGCACCTTTCGCCGCAAGGAGAAGATCGTCGACAATGACCTGCCTGAGATCGCGGAGCGCTACCGCGCCTTCAGGCGGCAGCACGCGGAGCCGGGGAAATGAGCGAAGAGCTTGAAGACCAGATCGAGGGTGAGGAGGAGAGCGACGAGGAGTCCGGTGGCGCGGATACCCTCATCGACATCCTGACCGGCGAGCCGATCGCGGCCTCGGCCAAGAACCGCTTGTTGCAGAAGGTGCTGCGGCAGCTCATCGAGAGCTATGGCTTCGACCGCAAGGACATCAAGGCCAACTACCGGCTCCGTGCCAAGGGCAAGCGCCAGCAGTCGGTCGACATCGCCATCATGCGTCACGACACCGAGGCCTGCGACGAAAACGTCGAGCGAATCGTGGTCTGCGAGAACCAGAAGGCGAGAGAGAAGCTGCGAAGCCCTCACGAGGCGGCCGCCGACCTGCGCAAGCTGCACAGGAAGCTTGAGCTCTTCCCTTCGTGCCACCTGGGCATGTGGACCAACGGCCACGAAGAGTTTTTCGTTCGGGTCCAGGACACGACCTTCGAGACGAGGTTCCTCAACATCGGCGCGTGGCCAGCGCCGGGCGAGCGCACCGATGATGTGCTGCGCGAGGGCGGCACCATCCAGGTAGCCGCCGATCCCGAGGACCTCGAGGCTGCACTGGGCCGTTGCCACCAGTACCTGACCAAGAACCTCATGCTCGGCGGCGACGCCTTCAAGCCGCTCGGCGCGTTGCTCATCTCCAAGCTCTACGACGAGACACGGCCAGCGGGGCAAAGGCAGTTCTGGATCCGCGGTGACGAGCCCTTCACCGCCGAGGGGCAGGCGGCCATCCGCAGGCGTGTGGCCGCATGCTTCGAGGCGGTGCACGTCTGGCAGCCCGAGGTGTTGAAGCACGGATGGGACCTGGATCACCTCGATGCCGCGCAGACGAGCAGGCTGGTGATGGAGCTGGCCCGCTACTCCCTCGCCGACAGCCTGCCGCGAAGTCGGACGATCGCCTACCGCTCGGCCGTGCGCTCGACGATGGACGGCAAGGAGGGCCGCTATCCGACGCCGCTCAACGTGGCCGAGATGGTGGTGCGGATGCTCGACCCCGGGCCCAACGACCGAGTGTTCGATGGGGCGTGCGGCACCGGGACATTCCTCGGCATGGCCGCGGCTCACGTCTTCGAGTCCTTCCTCTCGAGCGCCGGAGTGAAGCCGCACACCGCGACGGCGCAGCAGCTGCGAGAGGCCCAAGCCAAGACGGCCGCGTGGGCGCGCGAGCATGTGTTCGGCTGCGACATGGCCCCATCTCTCGTCGTGGCCGCGCGGTTGAACGTGCTGCTCACGGCGGGGCACCCCGGCAACATTTTCCGCATCGACGCGCGGACCTTCCCCGACGGCGAGCTCGAGGATCAGGAGCGTGCAACGCGGTTGCTGCCTGAGGGGAGCATGGACATCGTGCTCACCAACCCCTGGTTCAGCACCAAGGACACGATCACCGACGAGGCGATCCTGAGGCGCCACGCGCTCGGCGAGAACTGGAACAGGACCGACGAGGGGACCTTCGTCAACAGCGGAACCCCGAAGTCCGGCGGCGTGCCGCCTGAGGTGATCTTCCTGGAGCGCGCCTGGCGCTGGGCCAAGCCGGGCACGGGCCGCATCGCCATCCTGCTTCCCGACGGGCTGCTCGGCAATCCAGGCGACGAGTACGTGCGCGCCTGGATCCTGCGCCACTGCGAGGTGCTCGCCAGCGTGGACCTGCCCGTCGAGCCGTTCAAGGTGACGCTGAAGGACTACCGCCTGACGCCGGCGTTGCCGAGCCTGCTCGTGCTTCGGCGCCGGAGCGAAGAGGAGCTCAAGCTCACTTCCTATCCCGACTACTGGGTGTTCATGGCCGTCGTGAACCGCGCCGGTGTTGATGCGCGCGGCAACCTGCTCTTCGAGCGTGCGCCCGACGGCGAGGAGCTTGTGTTCGACGACGAGGTCGTCGAGCGGGTACGCGTGGGCGGTCAGGTCGAGTCCCGGGTCGTTTCTCGCCGCCAGCGGCACATTGACGACGAGCTGCCGATCGTCGCCGAGCGCTACCGGAAGTTCGTCGCCGAGGGGAGGAAGGGACGATGAGGGAGAAGCAGATCAGAGTCGTCCCGAGTGCCTGGCTCGAGAAGGAGGGCCGACGGCTGGATTGCGGGCCATACCTGTCGGGTGCGATTGAAGCCAAGGTTTTGCTCGCCAAGATGAAGGCATCGAAGACGCCGCTGTGCAAACTCACCAAGGGAGGCATGGCGGGCATCTTCAACGGCCCTCGCTTTCCTCGAGCCTACGTGCTCGATGCTGAATACGGAGTTCCGTTCCTCGGCAGCACCGACATTCTTCAGGCAGACCTGAGCTTCGTGCCCCTGCTGGCGAAGAGACAGGTGCAGAATCAGCCGGACTTGTTGATAGACGAGGGCTGGACACTCATTTCTTGCTCGGGAACCGTCGGGCGCATGGCTTACTCACGTCCGGACATGAAAGGTATGGCGGGCTCTCAGCACTTCATGCGCGTGTTGGCCGATGATGGCAAGATTCGCTCTGGATACCTTCACGCCTACCTGAGCAGCAGGTTCGGTGTGCCGCTGGTGGTTGGAGGTACGTACGGCTCAATCATCCAACATATAGAGCCGGACCATCTCGCCAATCTCCCTGTTCCTCGCCTCGACGACCAGCTCGAGCGTCGGGCTCACGATTTGGTCACCCAGGCCGCCAAGCTCCGCAGCGAGTACCAGCAACAGGTCCAGCTTGCCACGAAGAAGCTCTTTGCCGCCGTTGGACTGAACGATATCACCTCCGGTGCGTGGCACAGCGACAATCCGGACTTGGGCTTCACGCGGAAGCTCGATTCACCGGCGTCTCTCAGGGCTCTCAACTTCAACCCGAGGTTCCAGCAGCTCTGTGACACGATCCGGGCGAAGTCGTGGAGGCCTCTTGGCGAGCTGTGCAAACCGGGCACGCTCAAGCGTGGTGGCCGCTACAAGCGGATCGATGCGGAACCGGAATACTCCTATCAGCTCATTGGGCAGAAAGAGATCTTCTGGGTGCGGCCGGAGGGCCGTTGGATTGCAAAGAAGTCGGTCGGTACTGATGTGCTCGTCGAGCCTGGCACAACTCTCGTTGCTGCCCGCGGTACGTTTGGTGAGTCTGAGCTCTACTGCCGATCGGAGTTCGTCTGGGGCAAGGACGCCGAGCGTGCCTACTCCGAGGACTTCCTTCGAGTGATCGCCGATGGCGACAAGATACCTCCGGGCTGTCTCTTTGCCTTCATGCGATCTGAAACGACATTCCGAATGCTCCGCTCGGTGTCGATGGGAACGAAGTTGCAGGACCATCATCCACGGTTCTTGCACGAGCTTCCCGTCCCGTATCCCGACAGGCGACAACGCGACGAGATCCACGATCTGGTGACCGACGCCTACGACAAGCGGCATCGGTCGGTGAAGCTCGAGGACGAGGCCGTAGCCATGGTCGAGGCTGCTATCGAAGGAGGTGCCTAATGGCCAAAGTCATCGCCATCGGTCAGCCTGCCAACGAGTCGGAGCGTCAGGCCATCGCCTACCTGCGGGACAACCTCTCCAACGCGTTCACGGTCATCCACAACTTCGAGCTGAGGCAGGGCCACGAGCTGTACGAGATCGACATCGCCCTCTTGTGCCCGCACTGCGTATTCGTCATCGACGTGAAGGGGACGCGGGGGCACGTCGACATCTACGGCAGCCAATGGTATCCGGAGGGCCGCGCCCCCTACCATTCGCCGCTCGCCATCCTGCGCAACCACGCCAAGGCGCTCAAGACTCTGATCTGCGATCAGTACCCGGCGAATGACGCAATGGGCCGCGTCTGGGTCGACGCGGCCGTGTTGATGACGGCACCCGATGCACTCGTCGAGGACCACGGAGGTCAGGACGGCCCCTCGGTCGCGTACCTCAAGAAGTGCACCGCCTTCTTCCAGGACAAGGGGCGAGTGCGCCCGGGGTGCTCGACGGACATCCGTGCCCAGCTCGGACAGATCGAGAAGGCCATCGTCGGCCGCGCCAAACCCCAGAGCGCCCCTCCCTGCTACGGCAACTGGCAGGTCGAGGAGAAGCTTGGCGGCACCGACCGCTACACCGAGTACCGCGCCAGGCACACGCTGATCGGGACCAGGCGCGGCGGCACTGCGCGGCTGCGCGTGTACCAGGTGGATCCGTACTTGCCGGAGGAGCAGCGCAAGCGAGAACTCGACCGCATCGGAAACGCGTTCCGGGCCGTGGCCTCGATCCCCGGCCATCCCAACATCCTGCCTGTTCGCGACTTCTTTCCCACCGAGGCCGAGGACCGACTCGTGCTCGTGACCGGCGACGTGGCAGGCCACGCCTTGCGCCAGCACATCAAGAAGAGCGGGCTGGCGCTCACGTTCGACCAGAAGATCGCCGTGATCCGAGACGTGCTCGCCGCGCTTGACCACGCCCACCGCGCGGACCCGCAGGTCGTCCACCGCAACCTGAACCCGGACGCCGTGATCGTGAGCACCACTGGCCACGCCCTGATCTGTGGCTTCGACTACGCGCGCTCTGGCAGGGACCGGAGGAGCACCATCGCCCAGGACATCGTCGACGAGATCGACCCGAGGTACCAGGCCCCCGAGTGCCACAAGGACCCGTCGAAGGCAAGCGTGGCCTCGGACCTCTACTCGGCAGGGCTCGTGTTTTACGAGTTGCTGGTGGGCGAGCTGCCGTGGTCCTCCATCGACGACATGATGGAGAAGGACGGCGTGTTCCCGGTGAAGCCGTCCGAACAGAAGCCGGATCTTCCCGCCGAGTTGGACGGCTGGCTCCAGGCGCTCTGCTCGTTCGACGTGGAGGACCGGCCCTCGTCCGCAGCCGTGGCTCTCTCGAGGTTCAACGAGATCGTGGGACCTGACCCGAGGGAGGCCGGAAAGCCGAAGCCGGGTGAGAGCCTGCCGCCCGTTGTGGCGCGGCCAGAGATCGACTACCGGGCGCTCAAGCGCGGGGAGGAAATCGCCAACCGGTTCCGTATCGAGGAAAAGCTCGGCGAGGGAGGTTTCGCAGCGGTGTACCGGGTCTTCGACTCCTTCGCGGACACGACCCGGGTTCTCAAGATCATCGTCAAGGATCGGCGATCAACCTTCCAGCGCCTCAAGCAGGAGTACTGCGTCCTCGAGAAGCTCAAGCCCCACCCGAACGTCGTTCGCGTGGTATGGGCGGACAAGCTTCCCGACGAGACCCCGTACCTCGTCTTCGAGTACATTGCCGGCACCGGCGTCGACGACCTGCTCACGAGCGGTTCGGTCTCGCTCGAGGACGTCAAGCGCATCGGCCTCGACACCCTGACAGGGCTCGAGTACCTGCACGCGAGCGGCGTCTTCCACCGCGACATCAAGCCGTCGAACCTGCTCTGGACCGACCAGGGGGTGCGCATCATCGACTTCAACGTGGCGGTGCGTCAGGACGACGAAGAAGCCGGGGCAGGCGGCACGCGACGCTACATCCCCCCGGACCTCGAGTTGTCCGATTCGTTGACGTTCGAGGAGAAGGTTGACTGGGACCTGTACTCGCTCGGCATCACGCTCTATGAGTGCGCCACCGGCTGGAAGTACCCGTGGGTCGAGCCGATGCCGCCGGTGAAGGTCCTGCCCAGGGATCCGCGGGACTACGTCTCGGACATGAGCCCGGAGCTCGCGCAGGTCATCCTCCGCGCGATTGCGCCGAGCCGGGTCGACCGCTTTCTCTCGGCGACCGAGTTCCGGGAGGCGCTCGCGCGAGTGGTCAAGGTTCGAGTCACGCCCCCGGCGCCGGTGGTCACGATTACGCCCAAGCCGGACGCCGGGGTGCTGGCACGTTTCCAGCCCCACAAGCCCAACTTCAACCCGTTCGTCACGCACCTGCTCACGATGTACAGCCAGAGCCCGACGACCAACGCGGGCACGCGCGGGCTGGATGACGTCGGGCGCGAGACGTACATTCCCACCTTGCTTGACGACAGGCTGCGGCCGGCCGTGCTCGCCGGCGAGTTTCGTCTGGTCGCTGTCACAGGGAACGCGGGCGACGGCAAGACCGCCTTCATCAACCGGATCGAGGATGCAGACGAGGTGAAATCCACCCTGGTCCGGACGATGAACGGCTCGGAGTTCACCCTCCGAGGTCGTCGCTTCCTCACCAAATACGATGGCAGTCAGGACGAGGACACCAAGGTCAACGACGAGGTGCTTCAGGAGTTCTTGGGGCCGTTCGCGGGAACGGATTCGATCACCTGGCCTGGCGACGAGACGCGGATCATCGCGATCAACGAGGGCCGCCTCATTGATTTCCTGACCGAGCACGAGGACCAGTACCCGCGCCTGCGGGACCTGGTCATGGCCGGCCTTGCCGGTGCCCCTGCCTCGGATGGCGTCGTCGCGGTGAACCTCAACCTGCGCGCTGTCGTGGCTGACCCGCCCGGTGTGCCTGGGCCCAACTCGATCTTTGACCGACTCTTGCTTCGCCTCGTGAACGACAAGTTCTGGGAGCCCTGTGCGAGCTGCGACATCCGCGACCGATGCTACGTATTCCACAACGCCCGGACCTTCATGGATCCCGTGGCCGGTCCCAAGGTCGCCGAGCGGTTGCGACGGCTCTACGCGATCACGCACCTGCGGGGGCGGCTGCACATCACCATGCGCGACCTGCGCTCGGCCCTGGCGTTCACTCTCGCGGGCACGCGAGACTGCGACGACATCCACGCCCTGTACGCCAGCACAAGTTCGGAGGCTCGTTACCAGATCCTGCAGGGGTTCTACTTCAACGCCTGGCGCGGCGGGGCAGGCACCGCGGATCGGCTCCTGTCGTTGCTCGCCGAGATCGACATGGGAGAGGCGTCGAACCCGGACATCGATCGTGCGCTCGATTACCTGCCGCCTGACGCTGGCGAGCTGGCGCGGTTCACCTTTGCGTCACGGGCCGACTTCGACACCCAGCTCCTCGACCGCATGTACCGGGAGCTGCCCCGAGACGCGTCGGCTGGCTCTGCCGCGCGACGTATGGCGGACCATCGCGAGTACGTTGCCATGCTTCGCCGGCGCCAGTTCTTCGAGCGTCGCGACGAGAACTGGAAGGAGATGCTTCCGTATCGGACAGCGGACGAATTCTGGCGATTGATCACAGGCCAGACCGAACCCGGCATCCATCTCGACGAGATCCTGACGGCCATCAATCGCGGCGAGGGCTTGAGCAACCCCAAGCGGCTCGGCAACGCCCTCGCCCTGCGGGTCCGTGTGGTCGAGCGCGCCACGGTACGAAGCTACCGGCTGTTCCCAGGTGAGTGCTTCCGCCTCGACCTCCCTTCTGGAGCCAGCAACGAGTTCGTCGAACACATCCCACAGACACTGCGGCTCGTCTACACAGCGCCATCTGGGCAGCAAGCCGAGCTACTCGTGGACCTCGATATCTACGAGATGCTGGCCCGATTGAACAATGGCTACCGGCCGAGCCTCGAAGAGTTGCAGGGCTACTACCTCACGCTGACGGTCTTCAAGAACGTCCTGTCCTCTGCCCCCTACCAGGAGGTCTTGCTCAGCCGGACAGGCCACGACTTCTACCGCATTCGGCGTGAGTCGGAGGGCACGCTTCATCTGGAGGCGCTGCCGGGAGGGACGATCTGATGGCAATCAAGGGAAAGGACCGCGAGTTCCGACTCCGACAACTCTCATACATCGACTTCAAGCCGGTGAACATGGACCGCGTGCTGACGATGCTGTTCCCTCGTTTGCGCTTCGGGGGCTACGGTACCCGCCGGCCGCCACGCAAGAACGACCTCACCGTCTCTGATTTTGCTCGCGAGTACGTGAAGGATCCGAAGCAGTTTGCTGGGTTCGCCGAGCATCAGGACCTCGTCGAGCGATGGATCGAAACGGACCTGATGGATATGGTCAACCGGGGCCGGCCGAACCAGGCGATCGCCGCCCCGAGGCCGCTGCACGGCAACACCTACAAGTTCCGGAACGCACGTCACGCGCGTGACTACGGCGCCGCCGAGCAACTCTACTGGATGCTCTACTACGCTCGTGGTGGAAGGGGACAGGTGGCTCGCGAGGCACTCACGCGCTTCTTCTTCGCGGGCATCGATCTGCATACCGACAAATACGATCCGTCCGCGTCGGTGGATGTCGAGACGCAGGCGCTGCTCCACTTCGACCAGCAGGTTTCCGTGGACATGCGCGACTCCCAGGAGCCCGAGCGCTTTCCTCCACTCTGCATTGGACAGGTGGATCTCCTGGCCGACGATACGCTCAGGCTTCTTGCCTACGAGCCGTACATCCCCCGCACGGTCCTGGTCGAGTACCTGAAGACGCTGTTCGCCTTCCACCTCGGGCTCTACCATCTCCGACTCATCAAGCTCCTGCCCGAACTTGTGCGGCGGCGAAGCGCGGACCCGACTTGCGCATTCGAGGTGTGCCCCGTGTCACCCGATCAGATGGAAGCTCACGGTGGTTGCCCGTATCGTGTCTATCTTCTGGCTGACCTCGGCAACGACCTTGACAGCCACATGGCCGCCCTGGCACGGCACAGCGCGGATGTGCACTACCGCCGCATTCCGACCTACGTCCAGTCGCACTACCTGTTGCGCAAGCTCGATGAGCTCGCAAACTACCTCAGCCATCGAGTGGGCAAACTACCGACTCCGGCGAACGGCTTCTTTGGCATCGGCAACTTGCTCGCCTTGCTCGAGCCGCCACATGCCGCCGATCGAGAAAGCTACTTCAAGGCCAGGCTCGCCGGACTGCTGGAGGACACGGGGGGCAATGCCCGAGAGGAGATCGATCCCGAGATCAAGCGCATCACCGAAATGGGCCTCAGCGATCTCGACATGTACGTCGAGATTCTGATGGCCCTTCGGGGTTCCTACCATCGTCGGTACATCACCGAGTTTCTGGACTCGGTGTTCAAGCGCGGAGACGCCGGTATCATGCACCAGTCCAAGGCCAGCCCGCGAAGGTTCGCTGTCGGCAGTCAACTGCTCGAGGTCCTCCTCCAGATCGCGGTCCTGCGCTCGTCTGGTTCCGGCTTCTATACGCGTGCATTGCGCATCGACGAGTTGCTTGTCTTCCTGCGTGAACGCTACGGCATCTACATTGATCGACTGCCGTCGGGAGATGGCTTCGGCACCGCAAGCATCAAGGACCTGGCAGCCCTGAGGCTGAACGTCCAAAGCTTCCGCTGCCGCCTTCGGGAGATCGGCTTCTTCCGAGATCTGTCAGATGCCTATATCACGCAGACGATCATGCCTCGCTACACGATCGCGAAGACCAACGGAGGTGCGCCATGAGCAACGGTTTTCGGGCACTGTCCTCCGTCGATCTGACTCGTGCGGTTGAGCAGTTGCTTCTTCCGCGACTGGCAGCGACGTTGCGCGAGCGCGGAGCCGGACACTGCATGCGGGTGTCGGATCTGGATGGTGAGTTGATGATCTCGCTGGCCAAGGGTCTTCGGCGCGAGGTGCCGGAAGCCCAGGTTTTCATTCTGGCCAACGGTTCGACCGCGCCTGACGGAGATCTGCTCATCTCCTCGACCAAGCTCGTCGAGCTCCGCAATCCGCTTCCGAACGGAGATCTGCGCCCGCCGCTGTGTGTGTTCTTGCCCGCCAACCTGAGGACGAGCGCTGAAGATTCGTTCGGCGTCGCCACGTTCCAGGAGTTCCCGGTCAGGGACTCCTACGAGTCCTTGCGCAATCAGTTGCTCGAGCGGATCCCGCATTCGTTGCTGGGCTACGTTCGTGACGCGCTCCAGCTCCTTCGGGAGCAGCGGTGGCGCTGGGCCAGCGACGTTGCCCAGGTACGCTACCTGCTCTGCGCCCATGCGAACGGCAACGACGGTGAAGCATTTGGCGGAGCCTTGTACGAGCTCGGCCTTGTCCCGGACTTCAAGCTCTTTGTCGATCCGACGACGGCATACGGCCGCGTCCGTAGGAACCTCGAGTGCGTCAGGCGACTCACCGATGGTGACGCCTCGGTACGCGCGCGTGTTCTCGGGCTGGATCTGGTGAACAAGGGGCTGCGTCGGAGACTGGCCGAGTACCTGGTGGAGACAGGAGTTGAAGACCCGGTGTTATGGACCCGGAACATCGTTCTCTACCGCCGCAACTGGGATCTCTCGTTCGACAAGTGGGAGTTTGCCTCCGAGACCTCGCCCGACAAGATCGCGTTCGTGAAGGTCGAGACAGATTTGCCGGTGGTTGCTGACGATGAAACCGATGAGCGCCTTGTGGACTTCATCGGCCAGCAGGTGCTTGCACCGAACGAGCGACGCAAGCTCAATGTCGTGATCGAGGTTTCGCCCCATCCTGGCCAGGTTCAGGGGCTCGATCACTTCACCGTTCAGATCATCTCCAAGGACACGGGCCCGGTGGGGGTGGTCCACAAGGTGCCTGTTTGGAAGACGAACCGCACCACCTGCAACGTGGCCTTCTCGAAGCTCAACAAGGTCGAATTCGAGGAGGGCTGGTACAACATCCGCGTGCAGCCCTGGACCGCTGACGGAGATCCGATCCCCATCGACGAGCCGCCCGGCTCCCCCGCCAGGCGCTCGAACGAAAGCGAGCCCTTCTACGTGCTGCCCGAAGGCCAGATCGAGGAGGAGCCACCTCAGCGGGCGGTACCCAAGGCCGAGAGCGTGGAACACGCACGCATCGATCGCCAGTTCACGGCAATTCTTCAAGGCCGGGAGCCACAGGACGTGGTGCTGGAGAGTGTGGGTTGGGCCCAGAAGAACACCCAGCGCCGTTCGACCGCGCACGACACCATCGAGGCGAAGTTCGGCAAAGAGGGTACCTTCCAGATCGCGGTCGCGAGGTGGCTCAAGATCGTCGAGGAACGGATCCTCGCGAGTCCCGAGCGCCCGGTGAGCTGGCGGATGCAGATTCACATGGGACAACCGCAGACGCCAACAGGCGACATTAGCGAATGGCCGGCGTCGGCCGCCGCGGTGCGGAGCTTCCTCGATGCGCGCACGGAGTACTTCGCCACAGTCACGCAGAACAAAGGCCTCGTCACCCAGGGGCTCGACTTTCTCGCTGCGAAGGAGAAGGTCCTCGCCTACGCCTCCGCCTACGTCGATTTGCTGAAGGACCTCTCGGCCAAAGTGGAGCGCGAATCAGGCAGGGATCAGCTCAAGGCCATGGTTGCGCTCCGTGTTGCCCTGGCAGTGGACACTATTCGTCTCGTCATCGAGGACTACCGCGGTCACGTTCGCGAAGCGGCGGTCATCGCGCCGACGCATCCTCTGCGGGTCCTGTGGCAACTCGGCTGGGCCCAGCTCGGCTCGGCCTGGGTAAAGGCCACGACGAAGGGGCCGGAAGAGCACGTCACACCGGCACGGGATGCTCTCCTGCGCGGGATCTCCTCCGTGAACTTCCCGGCGATGCTTCCGATCAGCGATGGCCGTGTGTTCGTTGCGGTCGACAACATCCATCCCTTCTGGTCGCTCTATGCACCCGCGACCGAGGAGGATCCACGAGGGCTCCTCGGCGACGTCTGTGCAGCGCTCGGGCTCCCAGAGCCGTCCATCGGTGGGCTCGCTGTCACCGGTGAAGTGATCGCATCCAGGATCGAGCGCTACCTCGTGCAGCACCCCTATGTCCGGACTCTCGCAATCAACGCGTTCAACCCAGGGCGCGCGAAAGTGCTAGCCGACGCCCTTGTGGCTCTTCAGAAGCAGGAGCCGTTCAAGGACCTTCGCTACGACCTGCGCCTGTTCGTGCCCGATCCCGACGCACCTGGAGTCGGCGAGTCCATCACGGAGCTGCTTGCTGGAGAAGGAACGCTGGCTGGCGAGGCCTTCTCAGTTCCGACGGGCAGCCATGTCTTCCCCAAGCTGAACGTTGCCATTCGAGGCACCGCCGATTTCCGCGAAGACCCCTCACGCTATCGGTCCCACCTGAGCTTCCTCTTTGACGTCTTCCCGCCCGAGGAAGTCGGCGCCGGAAAACCATTCCGGCTCGAACGTACGATCCCTCTGCACGGGCTCGTCCAAGACTTCACGGTGCGATACCGGGATGACGAGACGGGTACTGGATGGCAGCGTCAGCCCCGCCACGGGACCGCGACGATGATCGCGGGTGCCGAAGAGACGAGCATGCTCCTCGGGCAGCTCCCCGCGCTGCTCTCCGCGGCTGTTGCGACCGTTGCTCGATCGACTCCCGATTTCGAGTCGCGACCGATCATCCACCTCGAGCTCGATCCGGACGAGCGTGCATTGATCAGCGAGGTCCACGACACCAGCGACTGGGTCTTCACCATCGACCGCAATATGGGGATTGAGTTCTTCGACCACGGCGGGCGCCGCGATAGGCCGGACTACCTCATCGACTACACGCCCTTCGGGGTTCCCGATCACGGCCACCGCCTTGTGATCAGTTCGAGGTCGCTCGCCGAGCTTGAGGCCATCCTGCGACCGGTACTGCAGCAGTACGGTCTGGACGCCGAGGGTCGCCAGGCAGTCCTCATCCTGGAGCAGCTCCGTTCTCTGTCAGGCCGCTTGGCATTGAAGCTGGTCTCCTCTCCCACGGCACGCGCGGAAGCGCTGGGCATGGCTCTGGCTCGCCTATACCTGGAGCACCAGGGAGCGCTTCGAAACCAGATCGTGGTACCGCTTGACGCCCACCTCGAGCTGTTTCAATCCGCCAAGAAGCAGGCAGAAGCCATTGGCGACGAGGTCACGTTGCGCCGAACTGATCTGGCCCTGTTCGACCTCGACGTCTCCCGTCGAACCATCACATGCAATCTTGTCGAGGTGAAGTGCTACGCCCAGAAGCTCGGGCTCAGTGGCTACGGCCAGGTGAAGGAGAACATCACCGAGCAACTCAACCAGAGCGAGCGCATCCTCCAGAAGCACTTCGATCCGCATCGGACCAAGCCGGACCGGCCCGATCGACTGCTCAAGACGCGTGAGCTGGCCACGCTCCTCGAGTTCTACCTCGACCGGGGTTTGCGTTATCACCTCATGGACCCCGTAGCTGGGGAGGAGGCCAGAACCTTCCTCGACGTCCTCGAGGCCGGATACACCCTGCGCTTCACGCGAAGCGGGCTGGTGTTCGATTTCGACAAGCCCGGAACCGAGCCACCCGAACATGAGGTCGGCATCGAGTTCCACCGCATCGGCAGGGATCTCATTCACGCCCTGGTGGAGCGCCCGGGTTCGGCGCCGTCTTCGGATGACGGCGGCGATGGAGGGGCCGGCGATGAACAGGCTGCGCCGGTGGCGTTGACCAGCGCACCGATTCCGAAGCTCAGCTCGGCAGCATTCCTGGTCGAGGAGCGGCAGCGGGTCACCTCGGTTGACCTCGGTTGGAACGGGGAGCATCGCCCTGTTACAGAAAAACCAGCCGCGCATGAACCGGACGACACGACTGCCTCTGCTCCCGGCGATTCGCCGGTCAACGACGGAGACTCTTCCGGCGGAAGTTCAAGTGTGGCCGATGCTGCCCCCGTAGCCGAGGAGCAGGCGGTGCCACGCCGGAAGCCTGCGCCGACGGAAGCGCCCAAGGAACCTGAGCCTCAATGCGAAGATGAAGCCATCGGGCCAGCGATCACCTCACGAGAGCCTGGAGCGCCAGCCTCGGGTCTGCCATGCGACGTGGTGATCGGCGTCAACGCACCGTCCCCACAATTCGGCGTGCTTGGCGAAGTGGTGGGCCGCAAGATCGCGCTAGACCTCAACCAGACGCACACCATCAGCCTGTTCGGCGTGCAAGGCGGCGGCAAGAGCTACACCCTTGGCAGCATTGTCGAGATGGCCTGCATGCCGATCCCCGGGGTGAACGTGCTGCCCCACCCTCTGGCTTGCGTCATCTTCCACTACAGCGCGACGCTCGACTACAAGCCCGAGTTCACCTCGATGGTCTTGCCGAACACGGCTACCGCCGAGGTTGCGGCGTTGTGGGAACGCTACGGCGCCAAGCCTCACGGTTTGGAGGACGTGGTCATCCTGGCGCCGGCTGCCAAGGTCTCGGAGCGGAGAGCCGAATACCCGGGCATCCAGGTGTTGCCCATCGCCTTCGCCGCCTCGGAGTTGAAAGCGGCTCACTGGAAGTTCCTTATGGGGGCAGTCGGCAGCCAGAGTATGTACATCCGGCAGCTTGGCCTGATCATGAAGAAGCTACGCGGCGAGATCACGCTCGATGGGCTTCGCCAGGAGGTCGAGCACTCGGGTCTGTCGGACAACCTGAAGGGTCTCGCGCTCATGCGGCTGCGTTTCGCCGAAGAGTACATCGATGACAACTGCCGGCTCACGAATGTGCTGCGGCCCGGTCGCCTGGTAATCGTGGACCTCAGAGACGAGCTGGTAGAGAAGGACGAAGCGCTCGGTCTCTTCGTGGTGCTCCTTCAGATGTTCTCCGAGACCACCTTCGAGGGGCGGGCCTTCAACAAGCTCGTCGTGTTCGACGAGGCCCACAAGTACATCGACAATCCCGACCTCGTCGCCGGGCTCATCGAGGTCGTCCGCGAGATGCGCCACAAGGGCACGAGCATCATGGTCGCCTCGCAGGATCCCCCCTCCGTACCGACGTCGCTGATCGAGCTGTCGACGCAGATCATCATGCACAAGTTCAACTCCCCCGCCTGGCTGAAGCACGTCCAGAAGGCAAATGCCGCGCTCGACGAGCTCACGCCCGCGAAGCTTGCCGAGCTTGGGCCGGGCGAGGCCTACGTCTGGAGCAGCAAGTCGACCGACGACGCCTTCACCAGGGGCGCGGTCAAGGTGCGGTGCCGACCCCGCGTCACGCTCCACGGTGGTGGGACGAAGACGGCGGTCGAGGAGTAGGCCATGGATGGTGTCCGACTGCGATGGACGGTTCTGCAGGCTGATCCATCCCTTCAGAATGGGAGACTCCTACCGAGGCGGATTCGGGTGGCTCGGTGAGTGACCTGCACCCAGTTTCCTTGGACACGAACTTGGGGTCATGACCCCGAGGGAGGAGGTTCAAGGAGATGAGAAAGATGACGAGGGATCGAGCGGAGGGAGGACCGGGGCAACCGGCCGGGGGCAACGGAGGGGGGCCCAGGCTCCCTTTACGGAGTGCCGGGGAGGACGTGCCGGTGGCACGTCCGATAGCCGGGGGGCATCGCCCGGCTGGAGTTGCCCCCGGCGGTGCGGCTGCGGGAAACGGGGCGGTCGGACTGCCGGAGTCAGGCCAGCGATGGACGGCGACTCGGAAGCGGGAAGTCGTGATTCGGATGCTTCGGGGCGAGTCGATCGAGGCGCTGTCGCAGGACTGTCGGTCGAGAGCGACCGGCGAAAGAAGTGGCACGACCGGGCGATGGCGAGCCAGGAGACGGAACTGGAGGAACGAGGCGGAGGGGACCCGCAGGATCTGCAACTCAAACGTGCACAAGTGACAGCCCTTTCGACCCAAAGAGGTCGCGACGATGATGGTCGCGACCTCGCCTGCGATGAAGCGCCGGCACGGCGTGGAAGGGGTCTGCGAGGCCTTTGACGTGCCGCTGTCGTCTTCTACGTCTGGCGGGGAAATGAGACCCAGGAACGGCCACCGAAGCCCGCAGGGAGGTGCGGCCCGAAGCCGAAGCTGACCGACGCGGAGTTGCTGGTGGCGATTCGCGATGACCTGGCGTCGTCGCCGTCCGAGGGCAAGGGCCATCGCAAGGTCTTGGCGCGGCTGCGTGTGCTGCGCGAGATCCGCGTCGCTCGCAAGCGGGTCCTGCGCGTCATGCGCGAGAACCACCTGCTGTCGCCGCACCGGGTGCGCCAGGGTGCGGCCAGGAAGCACGATGGGCACATCATGACCGACGCGCCGAACACCGGAACGCCGAATGCCTGGGCTGGCACGTCTGCCAGGTGGGGGACCGCTTCAACGCGCCTGGAGCCCGTCGGGATGGCAATCCGGGCGGTCTTTGGGGTCGTTTGCCGCGAGACATCGCTCGAGGCGTCGCCTTGCGGATGAACCACGGCAGGCAGACCCTTTCCGACCACTTCCTTGACCAGATCCGCTGTGGGACTCGCCGCCTCCTTCGCCTTCGGAGCGGAGCCCCAGACCAACGGCGTCGCCGAGCGATTCAACCGGACTCTCAAGGAGCAGGCCATCCACGTCTGGGTCAGCGGGGAAAACTCTTGACATGCGCTCTACCCCCCGGGAAAATCTGGCACGAGGCCTGTTTCGTGGATGGAAGTTTCTATTGACAAGGAGGTTCTGGATGTCCGACTACGACAGATGCCCCCGGTGCGGAAGGAAGGCCGAGAGGTCGATTTTCACCAATCACTTCGACGTCATCAAGTGCCTGAAGTGCGGCGCGAAGTACTGCTACCAGTGCGAAGGCTCGGATCGCGGACAGAAGTGCCCCGAGTGCGGCGCGCACGACCGGACGACCGTGGGGAAGGTGTATCAGTAGGGGCGGAAAGGCGGCGGCCTGGCTGCCGCACGCCGACGACTGAAGTGACTCCGCACCGCGGAACGTGATCCCGTCCTGGCCGGGGTCCGCCAAGGATGCCCTACGAGGACTTCCTGTTGCAGGTCCTGTCCGACGAGGTGGCCCGCCGGGACCTCCTGTCCGCGGACACCCGTGCCCGCAAGGGCCGCCTGGATCCTCGCATGGTCCTGGAGGCCTGGGACGAGACCGCCAAGGTCACCTACGACCACCCGCTGTGGGCCGAGCTGTGCACCCTGCGCTTCCTCGACCAACACCACCACGTGCTGCTCCTCGGCCCCGTCGGCGTCGGCAAGACCTTCCTGGCCAATGCCCTCGGACACATCGCCTGCCGCCGCGGA
>Ga0208197_1000433_pt1 | contig 53795 bp, 46 predicted proteins | sample AD_JPNNA4_MetaG_FD_184444 | JGI IMG/M metagenome (GOLD analysis project Ga0208197, IMG submission 184444) | Active sludge microbial communities of municipal wastewater-treating anaerobic digesters from Japan - AD_JPNNA4_MetaG (SPAdes) (version 2) | ecosystem: Engineered > Bioreactor > Anaerobic...
AATCCAGAGACAGCGTATAGTCGGTGTCCCAGGTGAAGTACACGTACTGGCCGTCCGTGTAGGCCGTGGCCGCATCGGCCGCATCGGCGCCCGCGCCGGCGAAGGTCGCGCCCGCAGGCGAGCCGCCCGCCACCCAGCCACCGCCACCAATCATTGAGAAACCATAGTCACTGGTCGTCGCAGCAACCGTACCCATGCTGTTGAAGTTATTCGCGCCACTCGCCGTCCAGGTCGCCAGCAGTTCGGCTTGCGCCACGGAAGCGAGAGCAACGATCGCCAACGCAATCATCAATTTTTTCATCATCGTCTCCTTTGATTTTTTGTTTTGTTTTTTTATTTAATCTCGATCAAGAAAACACTTCCTCGATCCGCTAACCTTTATATGCGAAAACGCCGGGGAACCAAAGTTTTTTTTGTGTTAAAAATGCAACCGTTTTACTACAGGGAAATTGACCACATTTTACCAAAACGCTGATTTTTTCCCGGTGGCTCATTCCTGGACGAGGTAGATTAATTTTTGTGGTTGGCCATCGCGTTCGATGTCGAGCACGACGGCGCCCAAGCGGTTTTGCACAAACTCGCCAATGAAATATTCCGCGCGGCGCTGGCTGGTCATGCGCATGGAATTGACGCGCCGCACAACATCGCCATCGCGTAGGCCGACCTGGTTGTAAAAATCTTTTTCGCCGAGCGCGGTGTTCAATCGGTAGCCGGCAACCCGGCCATTGGCATCACGATCCGGCTCCATGGCCATGAAGAGCCCGGCAAGGCGTTCGGGGTTGTCCATCATTTCCTGATAGTAGGCGAGCACGGCTTGGCGGTTCACTTCCCAGCGGGTGTCGCCCACGCGGCGGCCGAAGCGGGTGGTTTCCAACGTCGGCATGGGTTCCGTCGCGGCGGCGCTGACGGTTGGTTTTTCCGGGTCACCGGCGGAGCCGGCGGCGAGCGTAATGGTTTCTTCGTGCTCGCCACTGGAAAGGATCACGTAGTCGGGGGTCACGCGCACCACGCGGGCCTCGCCGGCGTGCTCGCCTTCCTGCGCGAGGATTTGTTCCTTGGTTTGCAGGTCATCGAGAATGGCACAACGCTGGGTGTCGGTGTCCGCGCCGGGTTCGGTCAAAATCAAAAACACGCCGGCCAGCCGGTAGCGCGCGGAAAGTGTGCCGGCCACCGGCGGTGGGGCCACGGGCGCGCCGGAGCGGAACACGCGCCACGCTGCCGGGTCCACCGCAGGCCACTGGAAGGCCGGCGGCAATGGAACGGCGCGCGCGCGGCCGGGCGCGGCGGGTTGCGCCGAACGCCAACCGCGCCAAGCCAAGTGCACGCCCAACACGGCGGCCATGACCCACAAGGCCACGGCCAATCCTTGCCATGTGCGGACCTGATTCAACTGCCTCATCTGCTGCATTCTTTTTTTGAGTTGATTCATTGACAACCGGAGCTCCGGACGAATAAGCCGGATTCTGTCAGCCGCCCGATGGCGGCTCCGATCATTTATCTAGGCGATCAACCCGGAATCGCCGCGCGTTGCCGCGCCTCGGGACGGGCCGCCCCTGCGATTCCCTATTTGATCTTGCTCCGGGCGGGGTTTGCCTTGCGCGGCGCCTCTCGACATCCGCACGGTGGTCTCTTACACCGCCGTTTCACCCTTACCGGCGCGCGGCGCGAGCCGCGGCCGGCGGTTTGGTTTCTGTGGCACTTTCCTTTCCCTTCGTTTGCCAAAGGGATTCCGCACCTCCCGGCGCGGACGCCCTGCCCGATGGAGTCCGGACTTTCCTCCGGCCGGCACGCTGACGCGCCCGACCGGCGACCGGCGCCCGGAGCCCCGGCTGTCAAAGAACACGAGGGAAGTTATAAGGGATTATGGGGCCAGATACAACAAGCGGCTGCAATGCACGCAAAGGGTCAGGGTATCGGGCTTGCGGGCATCCAGGATCTGGGCGGGCGAGAGTTTCATGTGGCAGCCGCCGCAGGTGCCGCGCTCCACGAGGGCAATGGCGGCATCGTGCTGCTTGGCGAAAATGCGTTCATAGCGGGCCAGCCAATCGGGGGCGATATCAGCGGCCTTGGTGATCCGCTCGGCTTCGGCGCGTTGCAGGTCCTCGGCGATGGCGCCACGGCGCGCCTCCAGCGCCTGGATTTCCTGCGCCACGCGTTCCTGCTCCTTGGCCAGCGCCTCGCGCCGGGTCTGCACCACGCCCTGCGCTTCTTCCATGGCCTCCATGGTGGTCAGGGTTTGATCTTCCAGCCCGCGGATTTTCTGCTGGGTGGTGGCGATTTCTTTTTCGAGCGCCTTGTAACCATCGTTGGTTTTGATCTGCAACTGTTGGTCGCGGAACTTTTGGATTTGCTGGTGGCCGGCCTCGGTTTCGGCTTCCAACTGCTTGATGCGCGTGCGGGCCTCGAGCAGGGCGCGTTCCGCCTGCGCCAACCCTTCCTGGTGCGCGTTCAGGCGCGCCTCAATCTGCTGCTTGCGCAGCGGGATATCTGCTTCTTCCTTGCGCAAGCGCCGGATTTCCTGGTCGCATGCTTGCAAGGCCAATAATTGCTCCATCGCCTTTGCCACTCGTCCGCCTCGTCTTTCTGGTTGCCGGAAAAGAACTATCCAATTCTTATACTCCGCGCGCGGGGGGCTGGCAAGCACGCCCTTGCCAAGAAAAACGGATTGCATTCCGGCGGCCCAAAGCGCACCTTTCCGGGCAATCAAACCACATATGTTGAATTGCCTATGGTGCACACCGTCCTCATTACCCGCGATTACGACCACCTGAGCGAGGTGGCGGCCCAGCTTATTGAACAGCGTTTGGCGGCTACGCTGGCCGCCCGCGGCTCCGCGGTACTGGGCCTGGCCACCGGCAGCTCCCCCACCGGCGCTTACAAGCACTTGGCCAAGGCCTGCAATGCCGGGCGGCTGGATGCCGCCAAAATCCGCAGCTTCAATCTGGATGAATATATCGGCCTGCCCGGCGCCAATGCCCAGGCCCGCTCGCTGCATCCGGAGAGCTACACGTTTTTCATGATTCAGGAGTTGTTCGGCCTGTTGCGCCGCAAGTTTGCTGCCGCCCACGTACCCGCCGGCTGCCTGATCGAGCAGGACAAATTGGAGGCGGAACTGACCGCCCACCCCGGCGACTGGCAAGAAGCAGGCGCCGATAAAGGTCGGGCCATCCTCATCCGCCCCACGGCCGAATCGGCCTATCTGCGCTGGATCCGCACCGATGTCCTGGATGCCTATGAACAGGACATTCGGCGTGCCGGCGGCATTGATCTGCATGTGATTGGGGTCGGCGGGCGCGGCCATGTGGCGTTCCACGAATGCGGGATTCCTTTTGCCGGCAACCGGATGCTGCTGGTCAAGCTGGACGACAATACCGTGGCCAACGCCGTGAGCGACCACCACTTTGCCCGCGCGGCGGACAGCCCGCGCTTCGCTATTTCGATGGGCGCGGAGCTCGTGTACGAGGCTAAGAGCGTGGTGTTGTTGGCTTCCGGCGCGCGCAAGGCGGAACCGATGGCCGCCGCGCTGGCCGAAGCCCCCTCCCCCGCCGTGCCAATTTCCTACGGGCAGTTATACGCCCAGCGCGGCGGCGAAATGATTTATGTGATTGACCGCGCCGCGGCCACAGGTGTGCTGGATCGCCGCAATGAAATCATCGCACGCGGAATTGAAATCCGCGATTTGAGCAATGCCGCCGCCACCCGCCCTCTGGCCTCTCTGGCCTTCACGCGCGACCCAGCGAGCGGGCTGCTGGGTTAATCTTTTTTTATTTGTTGGGCGGGAATGGTTGAGGGACGAAACCTTCCCGCCGCGGCTGGAAGGTCTGCGACCGTTCCAGCCCTACAATGCGACCCGTCAATCTTTGGCCCGGAAATAACAGCCCGCCGGGGGTGCAACCCCGGCCAACAAACCGAATTCGGCCGCGGCTATTCTTGTCGGGATTTTGTAGGGCGGGAATGGTTGAGGAACGAAACCTTCCCGCCGGGAAAACGGCTGGAAGGTCTGCGACCGTTCCAGCCCAACAATACGACCCGTCAATCCTTGGCCCGGAAATAACAGCCCGCCGGGGGTGCAACCCCGGCCAACAAACCGAATTCGGCCGCGGCTATTCTTGTCGGGATTTTGTAGGGCGGGAATGGTTGAGGAACGAAACCTTCCCGCCGGGAAAACGGCTGGAAGGTCTGCGACCGTTCCAGCCCAACAATACGACCCGTCAATCCTTGGCCCGGAAATAACAGCCCGCCGGGGGTGCAACCCCGGCCTGCAAACCGGATTCGGCCGCGGCTATTCTTGTCGGGATTTTGTAGGGCGGGAATGGTTGAGGAACGAAACCTTCCCGCCGGGAAAACGGCTGGAAGGTCTGCGACCTATCCAGCCCGACAATCCGACCCGTCAATCTTTGGCCCGGAAATAACAGCCCGCCGGGGGGTGCAACCATGGCCTACAAACCGAATTCGGCCGCGGCTATTCTTGTCGGGATTTTGTAGGGCGGGAATGGTTGAGGGACGAAACCTTCCCGCCGGGAAAGGCTGGAAGGTCGGCGACCGTTCCAGCCCTACAATGCGACCCGTCAATCCTTGGCCCGGAAATAACAGCCCGCCGGGGGTGCAACTCTGGCCAACAAACCGAATTCGGCCGCGGCTATTCTTGTCGGGATTTTGTAGGGCGGGAATGGTTGAGGAACGACACCTTTCCGACGAAAAAACGGCTGGAAGGTCTGCGACCGTTCCAGCCCGACAATCCGATGGGGTCGAGATTTTTTCCCGATCAAAAAAAATCGCATGACAGCGGGGTCACCGCCCCCGCCTACAGTCCAACCCATTCCGCACGCTGTAGCCGGTCTCGCTGAGGCCGGCGGCTGTTTCTGATTTTCGCAATCCAACCGGAAGCTTTTGTCGGCGGAAATGATCCGGCGAGCGGGCTTATTGGTTGACGAATTTTTTTGTCAAACGCCCTAGCCAATGGCCTGCTTGACCGCGGTGGCGATGCTGTGGCAAAGGCGGTCGGTCATTTCATCCGTCGGCCCCTCGACCATCACGCGGCACATGGCTTGCGTGCCGGAATAGCGCACGAACACGCGGCCCTCCTGCCCCAATTCTTTTTCGGCAGCCTGAATGGCCGCTTGCACCGTGGGCAGAGTTTCCAAGGGCGGGCGCTGAGCCACATCCACATTGACCAGTCGCTGTGGCGCCAGTTGCAGGATGGAGGCCAGCGTGGACATTTCCTGCCCGCTGCGCCGCAAAACAGCCAACAGTTGCAGGCCGGACACGATGCCATCGCCGGTGGTGTGTTGCTCGAGGAAAATCATGTGGCCGGAGGCCTCCGCGCCAATCACGCTGCCGCGTTCTTTCATCAAGTCCAGCACATAGCGATCGCCCACCGCGCTGCACGCCAGTTCGATGCCCAACTTGCGCATCGTGGTGTGCAGCCCGAAGTTGCTCATTACCGTCCCCACGGCCAGATTGTTCCGCAATTTGCCGCGTTCCTTGAGGTCTTTGGCGCAAATGGCCAGCACGTGGTCGCCGGTCAGTTCCACGCCGGTTTCATCCACCACAATCAGCCGGTCGCCATCGCCATCAAAGGCGAGGCCGACATCGGCGCGCTCGGCCAGCACTTGCTCGCGCAGCGCCTCGGTGTGCTGTGAGCCGCAGCGGGCATTGATGTTCAGCCCGTTGGGCGTGTTGTGCAGCGTGGTGACGGACGCGCCCAGCCGCTTGAACACCGCCGGGGCCGCCTTGTAGGTGGCGCCATTGCCGCAATCCAACACCAGCCGCAGACCTTTCAAATCCATGTCCGCGGGGAAAGTGCGCACGCAAAAATCCGTGTAGCGTTCGAGGGCGTCTTCCACCCGGAACGATTTGCCGATGCCGCCGGCCTTCGGCAACATTTTGTGCAGCTTGCCACCAGCCAACAGGTTTTCAATGGCGGTTTCTTCCTCGTCGGGCAGCTTGTAGCCATCGGCCGAAAACAGCTTGATGCCGTTATCCTGAAACGGATTGTGCGAGGCGGAAATGACGAAGCCGGCATCCGCCTTCTGGTCGCGCACCAGCACCGCAATGCCGGGTGTGGGGAGCGTGCCGACGAGTAGCGCGTCGCCACCCATGGAGCAAAGGCCGGCTACCAACGCGTTTTCCAGCATATAGCCGCTGAGGCGAGTATCCTTGCCGATCACCACGCGCGGACGTTTGCCGCCCTTGCGCTCCTTGAGCACATAAGCCACGGCGCGGGCCAGATTCACCGCGGTCTCCACCATCATCGGCTCGCGATTGGCCACGCCACGCACGCCATCGGTCCCAAACAGCTTGTTCTCGCCCATTGCGAACTCCTTATTTTTGGTCAACCCCGCGGGGTTGACTGATCTGGCCCGGCAGTGTGCCACAGTTCCGTGCCGTCATTCACGCCTTTTTGTTGTGCCGCCAGCGCGAAGCCCGGCGCGCGGCGACTCAAAGCTGGCCGTCGCGCAGCACCAGATGCCGCGCACAGCGGGCCGCCACCGCCTCGTTATGCGTCACAATCACCAGCGTGAGGTTTTGTTCCCGTACCAAATCGAACAAATAGCGCAGGACATCCTCGCCGGTTTGGGAGTCCAGATTGCCGGTGGGCTCGTCGGCCAGCAGCAGCTCCGGGTGGTTCATCAGGGCCCGCGCCAGCGCCGCGCGCTGCTGCTCACCGCCGGACAGCTCGCTGGGGCGATGCTCCAGTCGCTCGGCCAAACCCACGCGCGCGAGCAATTCACCGGCGCGTTGGCGCAGCTTGCGGCCTTGCAGGAATGCGCCGGGCAAACTCAAGCCGGGCAGCAGCACATTTTCCAGCACGGACAGCTCCGGCAGCAAGTGATAGGCCTGAAACACAAAACCGATTTTTTGCGCGCGGATTGCCGCACGGGCGCGTTCGCGGCAGGCATAGAAATCGCGCCCGCGGTAGAGCACCTCGCCCGCGGTGGGCCGGTCAAGGCCACCCAGAATATGCAGCAGCGTGCTTTTGCCCGCACCGCTCAGGCCGGTGATGGCCAGCGTTTCGCCGGCGTGGACGGCCAGGCTCACGCCGCGCAGTACGTCAAGTTGCCGGGCGCCCAGCGCAAAGGAACGGCGGATGTCGCGCGCTTGAATCAACTCATTCATAGCGCAGGGCCCTCACCGGATCGAGCTTGGCCGCCTGGCGGGCGGGGATCACCGCGGCCAGCGTGCAAATCACCAGCACCAGCACAGCCACCAACGCCACATCGCCCGGCAGGGTGTGCGCGGGCAGTTCCGCCAGATGGTACAGCTCCGCGGGGAGCAGTTGCATCCCGCAGCGGTCGTTGAGAAAATGCAGCAGGTTGTTGCGGTAGTGCAGCGCCAGCAGCCCCGTGCCGATGCCCAGCAGCGTGCCCAGCACGCCCTGAATCCACCCCTGCCAGAAAAAGACCCGCATCACCGCGCCCGCGGAAAACCCCAACGAACGCAGCAGGCCGATTTCGCGCGTTTTTTGCACCGTGACGGTGATCAACGTGTTGGTGATGCTGAACGCCGCCACAATCGTGATGAAAATCAGCAGGAAAAACATCATGTTTTTTTCCACGCGCAGCGCGGCAAAAATCTGCTGGTTTTGTTCCATCCATGTGGTGACGTGCACGCCAACGCCCAGCCGGTGGCGGATTTCAGCGGCCACTTCATCGGCCGCGTAGGGGTCTTGCGTCAGGACTTGGATGGCTTCCAGGCCCGTACCGCCGCAGAAGTCGCGCGCGTCCCACAACGAAGCCAGCACGTAGCCCATGTCGAACTCCCACATGCCGATCTCGAAGATGCCGGCCACGGTCATTTCGACCGGCAGGCGGATTTCGTTTTGATCGAGGAAGGTCGCCGGGGAATACGCGGTGATGGTGTCGCCGACATCCACGCCGAGCCGCCGGGCCAAATCGCGGCCAATCACCACCGCGCCATCCGCCAGCGAGAACTCGCCCGCGGTGATGCTTTGCGGGATGCGGCTCACGTGGGCCTCGCGGTCGGGATCCACGCCCCGGATCAGCGGGGTTTCCACCTGCCCGTTGGGCTTCTGGATAAACATCAAACTTTGCAGGAACGGTGCGGCGGCAGTCACGCCCGGCACGGCTTCCAACTGCTCGCAGAGGCTATCCTCCTCCTCTCCGAGGCCGCCGGCCACGGAAACCGTGATGTGCGCGTTGAAGTCCAGAATCTTATCGCGCCACATTTCATCAAAGCCCGTCATCACCGAGAGCACAATCACCAGCACCGCCACGCCCAGCAGCACGCCCAGCGTGGCCAGCACCGTGACCACCGACAGGAAAGTGCGCTTCGGCTTGAGGTACTTCAGCGCCAGGAACAATGAAAACGGCAACGTCATGCGGGGGGCAAGTCGTCCGGTTGCGGCGCGCGAGTCTTCATTTGGGGGAACAGCATCACATCGCGCACGCTTTCCTCGCCGGTGAGCACCATGACCAGCCGGTCAATGCCGACGCCCATGCCGCCGGCGGGGGGCATACCATATTCGAGCGCGCGCAGGAAATCTTCATCAAGCTTGCCGGCATCGCCGCCGGCCTGCTCTTCAAGGCGCGCGCGCTGATCGAGGGGATCGTTCAGTTCGGTATAGCCCGGGCAGAGTTCACGGCCGCGCACGACCAGCTCAAACACGTCCACCAACGCGGGGTTGTCGGGGCAGCGCTTGGCCAGCGGCACCAATTCCGCGGGCAGGCGCGTCACGAAGGTCGGCTGCATTAATTTCTTTTCGATGAGCTTGTCATAGACCTCGTGCGTGATTTCCGCGTGGGTCATGCTGGCGGGGATGTCCAACTCCCGGGCGCGGGCCCAGTCGCGCGCGGACTCCACGGTGCGTTCGAACCAATCCGCGCCGGCGTGTTCCCGCACCAAATCGTGATAGGCCACAACACGCCACGGGGGCGTCAGGTCAATCTTCTCACCGTCGGCGGGCCCCACCACCATGGTGCCGCACACCTCTTGCGCCGCGCCACTGACCAGCTCTTCGACCAGCTTCATCATCGTACGCACGTCGCCATAGGCTTCATAGACCTCCAGCGCGGTGAACTCCGGATTGTGCGAGCGGTCGAGCCCTTCGTTGCGGTAATTTTTGCCGAGCTCGAACACCTTGTCATAGCCGCCCACCAGCAGCCGCTTCAAATACAGCTCCGGCGCGATGCGCATGTACATGGGCTGCCCCAGCGCGTTGTAGAACGTCTTGAACGGCGTGGCGATGGCGCCGCCCGCCAGCGTTTGCAGCACGGGGGTCTCCACCTCGAAATAGCCGCGCGCCTCCAAAAAGCGGCGGATGAACGACAAAATACGGCTGCGGGCGTTGAACACCCGGCGCACCTCAGGGTTGGCAATCAAATCCAGGTAGCGCTGGCGGTAGCGCACTTCGGTGTCTTGCAGCCCGTGCCATTTTTCCGGCAGCGGATGCAGCGACTTGGCCAGCAATTCCCACTGCGCCACCTTCAGCGATTGCTCACCGGTGCGCGTGGTGAACAACTCGCCCGACACGCCGATAAAATCGCCCAAGTCAATCGCCTTGAATGCGGTGAACGATTCCTCGCCCAGCGTGTTTTTTTGCAGGTAGATTTGGAATTTGTCGGTGCCGTCTTGCAGGTGCGCGAACGTGCTTTTGCCCATCTCACGAACCGCCACCACGCGCCCGGCGGCTTGAACCGGCCGACCTTCGGCGAACGCCGCCCGGATTTCCGCCAACGTGCCGGTACGCGCAAAAGCCCGGCCATAGGGCGTGTGGCCCGCCGCCTGAAGCGTCGCCAGATTCGCCAACCGTTGCTGGCGAAATTCCTTCTCGTGTGCACTCAATTCCATGATGGCCTCTGCTGCTATAAACTCGCCCACCCTACCCGCCCCCCGGTGTGAAATCCAGCCATTTCCCCGCCGGCGCGCCGGGTTGGCGCGGGTCTGCCGGCACGCGGCCCCGGCCGCAAAATCGCCGCCAATTTTATCCGCCGGGGGCCTCGCCGGCCGCCAGTGCGGCAGCGAGACAACGTTGGATCATGTCCGCCGGCGGTGCGGGAATCAGCCCGGAACTCATCAGCAATTCCAGCGCGCGGTTGGCCGCGGCAATATCCTCTTGCGCGCGCTGTTGGATGGCCGCCGGATCCACGGCATGGCGGGCCACGCCATCGGCTGCGGCCTGACGGGCCACCGCCGCAGCAGTTTCCGCGAACACGGCTTGGTCCGTCATGAGCGGCATAATGTAGTCGGGCGTGAGGCCCTGCCGTTCGGCAAAATCAGCGATTGTACGCGCAGCGGCAATGGCCATGGCATCGGTGATCTTCCGCGCCCGCGCCAGCAATGCGCCCTTCAAAATGCCGGGAAAACCGAGCGAGTTGTTTACCTGATTGGGGAAATCACCGCGCCCGGTGGCCACCACCAGCGCGCCGGCGGTCTTGGCGGCGTGGGGATAGATTTCCGGCACGGGATTGGCACACGCAAACACAATGGCCTTGTGCGCCATAGAGCTCACCCAGGCCAGCGGGATGACATCCGGCCCCGGACGCGAGAGCGAAATCAACACGTCCGCCTGCCGCAATGCGACGGCCACTTCATTTACGCGGTCCGGATTGGTTCGCTGGCACAATTCCCATTTGCGGTAGAATCGCGGGTCGCGCGCGATATCTTCGCGGCCGCGGTGCAGCCCGCCGCGTGAATCAAACAGCGCCAGTCGTGCCGGGTCCGCGCCTGCCTGCATGATCAGGCTGGCGATGGTGGTGTTGGACGCCCCCGCGCCCAAGAAGACAATCCGGCAATCCGCCAGCGCTTTGCCCGCCACCTTGAGGGCGTTCAGCAGCCCGGCCAGCGTGACGCAACCGGTGCCTTGCGCGTCATCGTGCCAAACGGGGATTTCGCATTGGTCCCGCAGACCATCCAGTACGCGGTAGCAGTTGGGTTGGCTGATGTCTTCCAAGTTTACCGCCCCGAAGGACGGCGCCAGCCGCCGCACGAAATCAATCATAATTTCGGGATCATGCTCCCCCCGCGCATTGCGGCTATCCATGCACAACGGCACCGCGTCCACCCCGCCCAGGATTTTCATCAGGAAGGCCTTGCCCTCCATGACCCCGAGGCCGCCGGGTGGCGAGACGTTGCCATCGCCCAGCACGCGGGTGGAATCGCTGACCACCGCCACCACGTTGCCGCGCCAGGAAAGCTCAAACGACTCCGCCGCGTGGTCGCGGATGCGGGTGGACACCGCGGAAACGCCGGGCGTGTACCACGCGTTGATCCACGCCAGCCCCGGCAAGGGCGCGCGCGGCAACACCTGAATCTTCCCGCCATAAAACCGGTGGGCCGCCAGCGCCAACGCCTGAAAAAAGGCCGTTTTGGCGCGTGCCGCCTGTTCCTCGCGCCAGTGGGCGGGAAAGTGGTCGGCTATCTGGTCCAAACGAATATCCATCTTGTGGGTTCCCCGTGCTCTTTATGCAAACGGACCGGTTTGGGCAACCCAAAACCGGTCCGGCAACTACGCGCTGCGCGCGGGAATTAGAACGAAACCACGACGCGACCCGCGCCGTACACGTCCACATTCATCCGCGAGGCGCCGCCCACGTAGCCCATCACGGACACGTGTTTGTTGACCTTGTAGGCCAAGCCGGCGTGGCCGCGGAACGCGTAATCGTCTGCCGGATCCACGGGGTCATCGCGGAACTGCACTTCGCCGAGTACGCTGGCGCGCTCATCCAGGTCCCAGATCAGGGAGAGGGAGCCGGCGGTCAGATCGTCGCGCTCGCTGGGATTGGTGTCGGAAACGGCGCCATCCATCGTATAACTCACATCCGCCGCCCAGTGCAGCACATCCATGGTGGTAGTGCCGACGGACAGCCCGAAACGGCCCTGGGTTTCGCCGGTTCCGAGGCCCTTGTCTTCATCGCCCGTCGGGAAGATGGCCGTAGCGTGCGGGATAATCCACGCGTATTCAAAAATATCCTCGAAGAACAGGAATTGCGCGCCGAGCGAGACATCGCCGAGGCCTTTTTCGTCCAACCGGTTGTCCGAATAGCCCACGAACGGCACGCCGCCCACAAGAGCCACGCGATCTGTCAGCCCGAAGCGCACGCCCGCCGTCACGTCATAAAACTTGATTTTTTCCGCACCGCGAATCTCGGGATCATAGGAGGAGCCGCCACCGCCCAAGGACACTTCCGCCCTCAACGCCCCCGGAAATTTGTTTTCCATGGTGAAAACCGTCCGCATCGGCTCCGCCGACGCGCAAGCCACCATCGCACCCAAAGCCACCGCGGCCAACAACCCTTTACGCACGCTCATCGTCATTGCTCCTTGTTCGCCGGCGCCAAGCGCCGAGGTTTATGATTCGGGCAAATCCTACCTTGTTCGCCCGCCCGCTGGCAATCCCGGAATTTGGGTTTTACTTGACGACGGCTCCGCTGGAAAGATCGCCATCCACCGTCACCAGCCGCAGGCGTTCGCCCTTGCTGGCCGCCAGCAGCATGCCCTGGCTCTCCACGCCACGCAGTTTGATCGGTGCCAGATTCGCCACCATGATGACCGTCTTGCCGATCAGTTCCTCGGGTTTGTAGTAGAGCGCAATGCCGGCCACGATCTGGCGGCGTTCATCACCCATCAACACATTGAGTTTCAGCAGTTTTACCGCGCCTTCGATGGGCTCCGCGCCCATGATTTTGGCCGTGCGCAACTGCACCTTGGCAAAATCGTCATAGGTGATGATGCCTTCCGGGTTGCCGATGGTGCCGGGGGGCGCGGCCTTGGGGGCCGCCGGCGCGGCCGGGGGCGTTGCCGGGCGCTCGCCATCGGGCACCGGCGCCTCGATGCGCGGGAACAGTGCGCCGGGCGGGGCCACGGCGACGTCGGGCGGCAGGATGCCGGGGGTGGACAATTCCTTGGGATCTACAGTCATGGGGTTCTCCATCCCGAGTGCGGCGCGCAGCTCGGTCATTTTGGCGGGCATCACGGGCATGAGCAATCCGGCGCAAATGCGCAGGGCTTCGGCGGCCGCGTACAACGTGGTGCGCAAGGGGCCTGGGTCCGCCGCGCGGGCCTGGGTCCACGGTTGCTGGGTTTCAATAAAACGGTTGGTGGCGCGCACGGCCTCGATCACCTGCGCGATCCCGGCGTTCAGCGTGAAGTTTTCGGTGGCAGTCCGGAAGCTGGCGGTGGCCGCAGCCACCTGCCGGAACAACTCTGCGGCCGGCCCCTTTTGGAAAGCGCCCGTTTCCGGCGCGGGCAGCCGCCCACCGCAATACTTGCCGATCATGCTCACCACGCGGTTGAGCAGGTTGCCCAGATCGTTGGCCAAGTCCGCGTTGTAACGGCGGATGAAGCCCTCTTCGGTGAACGAGGCATCCTGCCCCAGCACCATCTCGGCCATCAGGAAGTAGCGGAACGCATCCACGCCGTAGCGGTCCATCAACTCCATCGGGTTGACCACATTGCCGAGCGTTTTGCTCATTTTGGCGGAGCCCATCAGCCACCAGCCGTGGGCGAATACCGTCTTGGGCAGCGGCACGCCCAGCGCGTGCAACATGCAGGGCCAATAGACGGTGTGCGTGGTCAGAATATCCTTGCCCACCAGATGAATGGCCGGCCACCAGCGCGCAAAGGTGGCGTCGTCGCGCCGGTATCCGATGGCGCTGATGTAGTTGACCAGCGCATCGAACCAGACATAGGTTACGTATTCTTTGTCGAAGGGCAGTTCAATGCCCCACGACAGCCGCGATTTGGGCCGCGAGATGCACAAATCTTGCAGCGGCTTGCGCAAAAAACCCAGCGTCTCGTTGCGCCGGAAATCGGGTTGAATGAACTCCGGATGAGTCTGGATGTAGTCCACCAGCCAATCCTGATATTGGCTCATTTTGAAGAAATAATTGGCTTCGCGCACGCGCTGCACCGCGCGGCCGCACTCCGGGCAGTTGTTGTTGACCAGGTCCCGCGCGGTGAAAAACCGCTCGCACGGCACGCAATACCAGCCGTCGTACTCGTCGCGGTAAATTTCGCCGCGGTCGTACAAGTCTTGCAGGATTTCCTGCACAATGATCTTGTGGCGCGGCTCGGTGGTGCGGATGAAATCGTCGTTTTGGATTTCCAACCGTTGCCACGCTTCCCGGAAACGCACCACGGTGTTGTCCGCGTGGACCTGCGGGTCCACGCCCAGTTTGGCAGCGGCCTCCTGCACTTTTTGGCCGTGCTCGTCGGTGCCGGTCAGGAACCACGTAGGCCGGCCGAACAGGCGTTGGCTGCGTGCCAGCACGTCGGCCAGCACCGTGGTATAGGCGTGGCCAATGTGCGGCCGATCATTCACGTAATAGATCGGCGTGGTAATGTAATAGGAATCCGGTTTCATCCAACGCTCCTGTCGGCGGAGTTTTGTACCGCACCCCGTGGAGCGGTGCAAATCAAATCAAGATTCACCCAACGCCATCCACACGGCATTGACCGTCAAGCGCGCGAGTTCGCCTTCCGGCGCTTGCAAGATGCGCACGCCCCCCCGCCCGCGCGGCGCCCATGTGGCCGGATTGGATGGGCCGAAGAGCGCGGTGACCGGCAGCCCGACAGCCGCAGCCAGATGTGTAATGCCGGAATCGTTGCCCAAAAACGCGGCGCATTCGGCTAGCGTCGCGCCTAGTTCCGGCAACGTCAGGCCAGACAAAAACGGCAAATCTGGAAGGTTCCGCTGCAACGCTGCGGCTTCGTCGAGATCCGCCTCGCCAATGACGGCCACCACTTCGCGGCCCTGCGCGCGCCAGCGAGTGATGATTTCCACATAGCGCGCCGCCGGCCAGTTTTTGTCGGGGTTGCCGCTGCCCGGATGCACCACCAGCGGGCGTCCGCGGATGCCGCGGTCGCGCAGTCGTGCCGCACCTTGCGCGCGGAGTTCCGCGGGAAAATCCAGCACGGGATGCGGGTCGCCGTCATAGATGGCCAGCGCTTCCAGCGGTGCCAGCAAAAAAGGAATGGCGTGGCCTTCCTTGATGATAGGCGAACCGCTCAGTACCTGCTTGGCGCCCGCCAGCAGCAGGTTGCTGCGCACCTGCCCCACCGGGTCATGTAGATAATTGAACACCAAATCAAACGACCGCACCGCAGCCACTTGGGTGGGCGTCAGGTCTGGCTTGGGTACAAAAAAACGCGCCATGTCCGCACGGTCCAGCGAGACGATGCTCTGCGCCAAGCCCACGGCCAGCGCCAGCTCGGCAATGTGCGGATAACCCCAAATCTCGATGTGCGCCGCCGGCCAGCGGGCGCGCAACGCCTGCAACACGGGCAGCGTGGCGATGAAGTCCCCGATGGCGCCGCCGCGCAACACCAGAAAACGCGGGGCATGGGATACGATGGCCTCGGCCATGGCGTAAAGCTTAGCGCAGGTGAGCCACGCCGGCGATCAACAGAACCACGCCAGCCACCAACTTGGCCACGGCCAGCACGCGCAGTCCTTGCGGATGGGCCAGCGGCTTGGCGGCCCAGCGGCGGAAAAACCACGGATACAACACCAGCAACGCGCCCGCCACCACCCACGCGTAGGCAATCGTCACGACCACCAACCGCCATGCGGAATCGTGCCAGCGCACGCTGTTGAGCATGGGGTTGGCCAGCAGCAGCAGTAGCCCACCCAATGCGCGCGGTGCCAGCAGTTCATCCAGCAGCCACACAATCAGCACAAACACTACCACGCCCAGCACCGGCACGAGCGGCTTGAACGGCTCAAACCAACCCAATGCGGCATGACGCACCACCCACGTCACCCAGAACACATCCACCGCCGTCAACGCCCAGCCCGCCCATTTGGCGCGCGGGAAGGCTTGCAGCATGCGGCGGGACGCGCCGGGGCAGCGCCAAAGCACCGCGCCCACCAGTACGCTCAACAGCCCGAGCAGAATCAGCAGGTCACCAAGATACCGGGCTGGTGCCATCGTCTTGTCCTCGGCTGGGCGCGGGGCGGGTTTTCTTGCGGGGGGGGGCTTTTTTGTCCGCGGCCTTGCGCCGGGCGCGGACGTCTTCCAGGCTCTTGGGGAACGGGTGCGCCGGCGGCAACGCCGGCGCGACCAATATTTCCGGGTTGTCCGGATCGGTCGTGAAAGGCGTACCGCCCTGCACTTCCAAATCGCCGGTTTCAGTGCGCGCAAGCTTCATGGCGCCGGCCGTACCCACGTAGAGAGTGGCGCCCAGCGGCGTGCCGTCATAACTGAATTGCGAATGCACAAAGCGGTCCGGCGCGGCTTGGTGCAGCGTGTGGAAAACGCCATTATGATCCAACTCCAGCGTCGGCACAAAAAAGCGGATCACCCGGCCCAGTTCATACGCGCCGAGGCAGATCCCCGCCTGCGGATTATCCAGCCGGAAAAACAGCCGGTCGTTGCGGTCGCGGTTGAGTTGCCGCAGGGAGACTTCCCGCGCGGAGGGGGTTTTCGGCACGCCGTAGGTCCGCTTCAGCAGTTCCAACCCCGGCTGCACTTCCAGATATTGCCGCTCGCCGATGAATCGCGTTCCGGCAAACTCCAGCACCGGGGTCACCTTGTAGGTCTGGCCCTTGATCAGTACATAGGCTTCGAGCAAATTCACATCCACATCGCGGGTTTCGCCGGCGGGAATCAGGATGGGCCGGGGCAGCAACGGGCGCCCTGTGGTGGGAACCGGCGAAGTGGGCTGGTCTTCCACATCAAATGATAGCCGCGCGTTGCCGCGCGGCGTAAAGTCCAGCGTCACGCCCGAATTGTTCACCACGCGCACGGTGGCCAGCACCGGCTCCATCAGCAGGGTGCGGTTATGCGCCAACGACCACGACAACTCCACCTGCGCCCGCCCCGGCGCCGCCCACAGCAACGCGCCCACCAGCGCCAAGCCCCACGCCATGCTCCGCTTCATGCGCGCCCCTACCGCCCGATTTCCAGGCGTGATGCCGCGCGTGGCGGCAGGCCCGCATCGCGGATTTTCTTTTGCGCACCGGCAATGTCATACTCCACGCGACGCAACTCCACGACGTTTTGCACCAGGTCATAAATCGCGTACGCCGCGCGCGGGTCGCCATCGCGCGGCTGGCCGACGCTGCCCACGTTGATGTAATACTTGCGGCCGCCGGTGATCAGCAGCTTGGTATAAAGCCCGCCGCGCACGATGCCGGCTTTCTCGAATGCCAGCGGCACGTGCGTGTGCCCGAAGAAGCACACCGAACACATCTGGTAGGCAAAGTTGGCCTCGGCCTCCAGCTTGTCGAACACATAGCCCCACATGTCGGGATTATCCAGCGTGGCGTGCACCAGCATGAACGTCTCGACCGTGCGTGAATAACGGAGATTCCCGAGCCAAGCCCGCTGTTCATCATCCAGCCGCTTGCGCGTCCAATCCACCACATCGGCTGCCAGCGGGTGGAAGCCATTGAGGTTCTCCTGCCGCGAGCAGTAATGGTCGTGATTGCCGCGCACGACGTTGTCGCCGCACAACTCCCGCACCTTGGCCAGGCACAGCTCCGGATCAGCGTTGTAGCCAACCACGTCGCCCACGCAGCAGTAGTGGGTCACGCCCTGTTTTTCGGCATCGGCCAAGACCGCACTCAAGGCCTCCCAGTTGGCGTGAACATCTCCGAGAATGGCGTATTTCAGATTCATGGCGCTACTCCGGCTGCAATTCGCTGCTTGGCGTGGCCGGCACGGACTCCGGCACGGGCTCGGTCACACTTTGCACCGGTTCTGCCGGGAGCGCAGGCTCGCTAACGTCGGCCGCCTCCGGCACAATTTCGGCCGTTGCCTCCGGCAGCGCTTCCGGTGCGGTGTCTGCGGCTGGTTCCGCGGCAAGCTCTGCCGGATCGCCGGTCTCAGTCACCGTCGGGGCGGCTGGCTCGGCTTTGCCGCCGGTTGCCGTCGGCTTGGCTTCGGCGCCGCCTCGCGGCAGGGCCAACGTGGCATTAAAGAATTCAATCACGCCGCCCGTGGCCACCTGGTTGCTCAAATGCAGCAGCAATTCTGCGGCATCTGCTTCTTCGGGATTGCGGCCGGGGCGCAGCCCTTCCAGCACTTGCTGGCGGGTGACGCCAGGATGCTGTTCAATGTAGTCCACAATTTCTTTCACAAGCGCCGGCGCGGTGTTTGGGTCCACCGGCTTGGGCAGTACGGCCGTCACATACGTCTCGCGCGCGTTCACCTTGAACAGGTGTAGCCGCATGTGGCGGAATGCCGGCCGCAACGCCAGCGAGAGTGTGAACGGGAAGCGACTTTCGCGCTGCCACGCCAAGGACACCGCCTGCCGCAGCGAGCCGTCATCAAACTTTTTGGATTGATGGGCCGGCAGTAGGCAGCGCCCCGATTCGCGCAAAAGGCCATTCACCTTGCCGGCGCTCATCCATTCCTGCGCCTGCGCACGGGTCCAAGTTTCGGCCTCCTGCCCTTCGGGCACCGTGGTCAGCCGGTAGGTGGTCTTTTTGCGCAGCGAGTCTTTCCACTGCTCCACCAGCGCTTCATCGCGCACGGTTTCGATGTGGCCGAGATACTCCGCCTTGGACATGTGCGCAAAACGGCGCGACCACAGCTCCTGGATTTGTTCGTTGTAGCCGTGGTGGTTGGGCGGCCCCAGCAGCGTGCCGCTCAATCCGCACCGCGCCACGAACGTAAAGTTGCCCGCCGGTGGTTCACAATCCACTTCTTCAATCGTGAAAAACTTGTCGAGGTGGTCATGCAGCACATGTGCTTCCGCATTCGCCCGATGCCGGAACACGCGCTTGCACTCCAGACATTGCACCAGCACCGGGCGCGGTTGGCCGGCTTCCGCCGGCGGCATTTCCAACTTCACCAAGTACGAATCCTCGCGGCTCAAAAACCGCTGGGCGATTTCAATCAACGGATACGCGCGGCGGCTGGCCTGAATATCGCGCACCACCAGCGCCAGCCGTTCGCGGTCCGGCAAAAAAGATACTTTCACGTTCAGCCGCGGCAGCGCCTCGCGCGGCGGCCGGCGGTCATCACGACGTCGTTCGCCATCGCGACGCGGACCGCGCCGATCCTGCTCTGCGCCGCGGGGTGGTCGCCCGCCTTCGCGCGGTGGCCCCGACCGCCCTCCGGGCCGCGGACGATCTTCACGCCGCCCCCCGCCCCAACTGCCGCCATCCCGCCGCGGGCCGCGCCGTTCGCCTCCTTCGGGCCGCCGGAACGATCCCGGACGCCGGTCTCGCCCGCCCGGCCGGCGGTCACGCTCGCGGTCGCGCTCGTACTCCCCGCCATCCTCGTGCCGCGCATACGGGTTTTCCGGCGGGGTCCGGGCCCATGTCGGCACAAAATTCAAATCCAACGCAAGGTCCGGTTTATTATCCTGCGCCTGTTTCTCCGGGCTGGCCTCTTCGTCCATGTTCATGCTCATTTCATTGCGGGCCCGCTTGCGCGCCGCGGGCCTCTCTGAAGCCCCCTCGCGGGAACTTCGCTCGTTCCTTTCCCGGCCGCCAACACCACGGCCATCAGCGGACTTTTCTAGCATAGGGCGGACACACTGGCAACGAGCAACTGGCGGATACGAAAAAAGCGGGGCGCGTTCAGCACGCGCCCCGCGGAGGGAAACCGGGTCGGTTTAGTACATGTCGCCCATGCCGCCCATGCCGCCGCCGGGCATCGGCGGGGTGGCTTCCTTCTTCTGCGGGATCTCGGCCACCATGGCCTCGGTCACCAGCAGCAGGCCCGCGATGCTGGCCGCGTTCTGCAGCGCGCTGCGCGTGACCTTGGTCGGATCAATGATGCCAGCCTTGATCATGTCCACGTACTGGCCGGTCGCCACGTCGTAGCCGTAGGCGCCCTTGCCGTTGCGCACATCCTGCACCACGATGGAGGCATCCAGGCCCGCGTTCTCGACCAACTGCCGCAGCGGGGTCTCGCACGCCCGGCGCACGATATCCACGCCGATCTTGGCATCGCCGGACACCTTCAGGTCGTCCAGCGCGGCCTGCGCGCGGATCAACGCCACGCCGCCGCCCGGCACAATGCCTTCTTCGACGGCCGCGCGGGTCGCGTGCAACGCGTCTTCCACGCGCGCCTTCTTTTCCTTCATCTCGGTCTCGGTCGCCGCGCCGACATTGATGACGGCCACGCCGCCGGCCAACTTGGCGAGCCGCTCCTGGAGCTTCTCGCGGTCGTAGTCGGAGGTGGTTTCCTCGATCTGGCGGCGGATCTGCGCGATCCGGCCCTGGATGTCGCTGGTCTTGCCGGCGCCTTCCACGATCGTGGTGTTATCCTTGTCAATGCTGATCCGCTTGGCGCGGCCCATGTCCGCCAGCGAGAGGCTCTCGAGCTTGATGCCGAGGTCTTCGCTGATGAACTTGCCGCCGGTGAGGACGGCGATGTCTTCCATCATGGCTTTACGGCGGTCGCCGAAGCCGGGGCTCTTCACCGCGCACACTTGCAGCGTGCCGCGCAGCTTGTTCACCACCAGCGTCGCCAGCGCTTCGCCTTCGATATCCTCGGCAATGATCAACAACGGCTTGCCGCTCTTGGCCACGTTTTGCAGCACCGGCAGCAGCTCCTGCAGGTTCGAGATTTTCTTCTCGAACAACAGGATGTAGGCATCTTCCAGCATGACTTCCATCGTGTCCGCCTTGGTCACGAAGTACGGGCTCAGATAGCCCTTGTCGAACTGCATGCCTTCCACCACGTCCAGCGTGGTTTCGATGCCCTTGGCTTCTTCCACGGTAATCGTGCCGTCCTTGCCGACCTTCTCCATCGCCTGGGCGATGATCTTGCCGATGGCCATTTCGCCGTTGGCAGAAATGGTGCCGACCTGCGCGATTTCCTCGTTATCCTTGACCTTCTTGCTTTGCTTCTGCAGCGCGGCCACGACGGCGTCCGTCGCGCGGTCAATGCCCTGGCGGATGCCCATTGGGCTGGCGCCGGCGGTCACGTTCTTGAGGCCTTCGCGATAGATGGCTTCCACCAGCGCGGTCGCGGTCGTGGTGCCGTCGCCGGCCACGTCGCTCGTCTTGCTGGCGACTTCGCGCACCATCTGCGCACCCATGTTTTCAAACGGGTTCTCCAGCTCGATTTCCTTGGCGACGCTGACGCCGTCCTTGGTAATCGTCGGGCTGCCGAACTTCTTTTCAAGCACCACGGTGCGGCCGCGCGGCCCCAGCGTGCTCTTGACGGCCTTGCTCAACTTCTCGATGCCCTTGAGCACCAATTGCCGGGCCTCGGCATCATAAACAATCTGCTTTGCTGACATGTTCGTTTACTCCTTGCGTACCTTGTTTATTCCAGGATGCCGAGGATGTCTTCCTCGCGCATGATCTGGTATTCCTTGCCGTTCAGCTTCAGCTCCGTGCCGCCATACTTCGGCATCAGAACCTTGTCGCCCTTCTTGACGTTGAACGGAATCTTCTTGCCGGTGTCGTCCACCTTGCCGGTGCCGACGGCAATCACGATGCCCTGCTGGGGCTTTTCCTTGGCGGTGTCGGGAATAATGATCCCGCCCTTCTTCACTTCCTCTTCCTTCACGGGCTCAACGAGCACGCGATCACCCAATGGTTGGATCTTCATGGTCTAGGTTTCTCCTGTTTGGTTGAACATGGCCGGCCCGCCGCGGACTCCCGCGGCCGGCCGGACCGTTTGTTTTTTTATTTTGAATTCTTCTTCTGGTCGTCATCCACCATCTCGAAGTCGGCGTCCATGACGTCGCCATCGGCCTTGGCCTGCTCGTGCGGCGGTGGCGGGGCGCTGCCGCCGGCGGCATTGCCGTCCGGCGCCTGCTGCTTGGCCTGCGCATACAGGTCGGCGGAAACCGCCTGCATGTCGTTGGTCAGCTCCTCGCTGGCTTTCTTGATGGCGTCCGTGTCGCCGCTCTGGATGGCGGTCTTCAACGCTTGAATGCCGTTCTCGACCTTGAGTTTCTTGTCGGAGGGGATCTTCTCCCCATTGTCCTTCAGGAACTTTTCGGTTTCATACACCATGGCCTCGGCGCGGTTCTTGGTGTCCACCGCCTCGCGGCGCTGGGCGTCCTCGCCCGCGTGCGCTTCGGCATCGCGCACCATCCGGTCCACCTCTTCCTTGCTCAGGCCGCTCGAAGCTGTGATGGTAATCTTCTGCTCCTTGCCGGTGCCAAGATCCTTCGCGCTAACCTTGAGAATGCCGTTGGCATCGAGGTCGAACGCCACTTCGATCTGCGGCATGCCGCGCGGCGCCGGCGGAATGCCATCCAAGTGGAACTTGCCGATGGTCTTGTTGTCCGCCGCCATCTTGCGCTCGCCTTGCAGCACGTGGATTTCCACCGTCGGCTGGTTGTCCGCCGCCGTGCTGAAAATCTCGCTCTTCTTGGTCGGGATGGTCGTGTTGCGCTCGATCAATGGGGTCATTACGCCGCCGAGGGTCTCAATACCCAGCGTCAGTGGGGTCACGTCCAGCAACAGCACATCCTTGACTTCGCCCTTAAGCACGCCACCCTGGATCGCCGCGCCCACGGCCACGACTTCATCCGGGTTCACGCCCTTGTGCGGCTCCTTGCCCAGTTGCTTTTCGACCACTTGCTGCACGCGCGGCATCCGGGTCATGCCGCCGACCAGGATCACTTCATCCAGCTTGTCCTTCGGCAGCTCGGCATCGCGCAGACAGTTCTCTACCGGCGTCATACTCCGGTCAATCAGGTCGCCCACCAGTTGCTCCAGTTTTGCGCGCGTCAACGCCACGTTCAAGTGCTTCGGCCCGCTCGCATCCGCCGTAATGAACGGCAGGTTGATGTCGGTGCTCTGCGCGCTGGACAACTCGCACTTGGCCTTTTCCGCAGCTTCCTTCAGGCGTTGCAGCGCCATCGCGTCCTTGGACAGGTCAATGCCGTTGTCCTTCTTGAACTCGGCCACCAGCCAATCAATCACCCGCTGGTCAAAGTCGTCACCGCCGAGGTGCGTATCGCCGTTGGTGGCCTTGACCTCGAACACCCCATCGCCGATTTCCAGCACGGAGATGTCGAACGTCCCACCGCCCAAGTCATAGACCGCAATCTTCTCGTCGGACTTCTTGTCCAGGCCGTACGCTAGCGAAGACGCTGTCGGCTCGTTGATGATGCGCAGCACTTCGAGGCCGGCAATGCGCCCGGCATCCTTGGTGGCCTGCCGCTGACTGTCGTTGAAGTACGCCGGCACCGTAATGACCGCCTGCGTGATCGTCTCACCCAAAAACGCCTCGGCATCCAGCTTCATCTTCTGGAGAATCATCGAGGAAATTTCCGGCGGCGAGTATGTCTTGTCGCCAATCTTCACGTGGGCGTCGCCGTTGGCCGCGCGAACCACTTCGTAGGGAACGCGCTTGGCCTCTTCCTTCACCTCGTCATACTTGCGGCCCATGAAGCGCTTGATGGAAAATACCGTGTTTTTCGGATTGGTCACCGCCTGCCGCTTGGCCGCTGTGCCCACCAATCGCTCGCCACTCTTGGTGAACGCCACAATCGAGGGCGTCGTCCGCCCGCCTTCCGCATTCGTCACCACCGTCGGCTGACCGCCTTCCATGACCGCCATGCAGGAATTTGTCGTCCCCAAGTCTATTCCTAATACTTTAGACATCGCTAACCTCTTCTTTCCTTAAAAAATCCTTTCAACTATTACACAACTTCCCCATCTATCAAGCAGCAACCATGCCAATTCGTTTGATATATTTGTAATTCATTGCCATTCATCTTGTTATATAACATCCCCATCTCAAGTTCTCCGCCCAATTTCACCTAAATAGCGCCATAATGTCACACAACAAGGTCAACCCTGTCACTATTGCTCCCCCCCCCCCCCCCCCCCCCCCCCCCCCCCCCGCTCACCACCCGCCATCAGTATTCACTCACGCACAACCTGTGGCGGCTGGTGCCGGAATGCCTTGGTCGAATATTTCCACATGTGGGGTTTTGTCTTTTTGACATTGGAGGCGGCTTGTGCGCAGGGTGCCCGTGTGCCGACGGCTTCATATTAGGATGCGATGGGCAGGCCCGGACACCGCCACGACGATCCCGACCACCCAAGAAGTTGCGCTTCCCGTCTGTCCCTTGCGGATGATCCCGGAAGCCGCGGCCACCCCGCGGCAATCCCCCGCTCTGCCCCAATCACTTTTTCAAAAATTCACTTGCCTCATAGAAGGCACCCGGGAACTGATTGTTAGGTCTCAGTTTGTCTGGGCGCAACTACCAAGACCCGTCGCCCTCTTGGTGTCGTTGCGTCGATTATTGTAGGTGTTGCATAAGGGGGATTTGCAATCACGAGAACACCCTGATCAATTCCGCTTATACTGAAGTAGCGGTCAAGTTGCTCAAGCCCGGATCGAACCAACTGACGAGAGAAACTCGTTCCTTTCAGTTCGACTAAAAGTTTTTCATTTCCGCGGCTGAGTAAAAGGTCTCCTCGGTAATGACGATCAGTGCCCAGTAGAACCTCAATCTGGACATTCAACTTTGGAGCGATGGACTCGATGAATCCCGATAGGGAGCCCAGAAATTCAGCCTCTCGCATTCGTGGTTCTTCGTGGGCCGGCTTGTATTGAGAAATAAATTCAGAAATAAGATTTGCGGCGAAGCTGGCCAAGTCAGTTCCTTTTGCTTTCAGCGCCTTCGCAATTCTCATGCGCTCCTTCTTTGACTCCAGCTTAGAACGGTCGTGTGCAAGCTTCTCAATGATTTGATCGAGAAGAACATTTGTAAATGCACACACTGAGACGATCGCTAGAAAGGCCTCACTTGCATCGAAGTCGAGCTTGTGGTCATGGGTTGATGGGTTTCTCCATTCCGTCCGGTAATTTTTGAATTGTCTTAAAACCCGTGACCTAAAGACGTCGTTCGACGCAAAATGTTCTTCAATATTGTGCGGCGTTTTCTTATCAGGATCCTTTCCAGTTAGAACACGAAAAGCCTCTTTCAGACTGCCTTCAAAAGCTTGATTGGTTCGGTAAATGCAATCAGTAAAGGCCGTCTCGTCCGCCGCATCTTGGCCACGGTCAAAATGTGCTACAGCCGTCACGATATGACGCAAGACCGCCTTGAGTCCAAGGAAGTGGTTGCCTTCCCCAGCCCTCTCGATTTTTGATCGTATGATGGCTACAAGATCCATACTTTTGACCTAACGTTAACAGCGCATTGTTGGGACACTACTTCTCCCCGTTGATTGACTTTATTTCTGGATAGAATTTCTCTTTCAGTCGCTAAGTAACTTCGGGTATTTCATGGGTTAGTTCTAAAAGGAGCTTTTCTGCCTCCTCGGGTGTTTGTACAAGGCCCCGAGGGGCATTTTTTGATTATGCTTGATTTGAGGCAACTGGGATAGATAGCCCCGGGGAATTATTGCAGGGATACCCAAATAATTCTTGCCGAATTATCATATATTCATTGAGCATGCTGTTGTTAGGGTGCATGGTACGGCCCCAAGAATCGAGCCCCGTTAAAGTGGATGAGATGCGAGGGCGCATCAGCCACCCACACTTCGGTTTCCCAGGCGATCTCGCCCAAGTAGCGGCCCATGATGGCCCGGTTTGGGAAGGCGGTCACATAGACCAGTCCAGCGGTCGATCCGGCGAATAGCTTTGCCAACTCGGCGTGACGCTTGCCATCAACCGGACCGTGACTGGTGACGGACTCGACCAGCAGCAGCCAATTTTTCGTGATGAAGTGCAGTACCACGTCAGGCATCTTGCCATGTGAATCCACATTGACACCCAGGCCGGCCAGCAAGGATGCATCGAAGTAACCCCACTTGTCGCCTGTGTCGCCGGCGTAGACCAGCACGCTGCCCGGCGCGAAGCGTGGGGCGAAGTCCTCGATGACAGCCCGAATCAGCTCGCTATGTTCGCCGGGGCTGAGGGTGATTTTCTTGCCCGGCGCAAACTTGACTGGGATACGGTTCTGCTCGCGCTTCTTGGCGTAGCGGGCAACCAGCGTTTCCCGCTCGGCCAGATAGGCAGTCAGTCTGTCATGCCATGCCGGTGTACCGAAAGTGCGCAGCAACGCCAGCGCGGCCGCTTCGATCTGATATACTGCCTTTGGACTGTTCACTGGCCGGTCCGGCCTGTCAGGGTTGTAAAGGGCGATGCCGGCATCGCAGAACTGATGCATGGTCTGCCGACGGAACGTCTCGCGGGTGTTCGGTGCGTACTCCTTGCCGTAGTGCTCGCGCGCCCAGTTCATGATAGGCGTGATACCCATAAGCGGGTTTTCCGCGCCAGCCCACGACTTGCCCGGCGTGAGGTTCAGCAGGGCCAGCAGTGAGAGCGCGGAACGCTCGTTTTGCTGTCCCTTCGGCAATCCAAGCGAAACGAGAATCTGATTTGCAGCCTTGATGTATTTGCTCTTCTTGCTGGCTCTCATATCGCAATTCCCCAGAACTTTTCGTCAATCATGCTCTGCGTCAGCTCCCCTTGCTGCATTGCCCACTCCCCAAGCTTGATCAGGATCTCACGGCTCGGATACTTCATCGCCTTGAGGTCGGTTGCATTGACTTGGGTATGGCCATTGAAACGCCTGAATATCTCATCAGCCGCGGTCGTGTTCAGGTACACGGCCAACCCATGGGCCAGCGCCTCGGGCAACCCTCGCTTGTTCTCATGGAACAGGTTCAAATGGTTCTCAAAGCCCAGTACGGGCACGTCACCGAAGGCACTCGGCTTGACCACGTTCGCCACTATTCGGCGCTTTTCTTCCTTGGACGAGAAGCGCCGAACTACGCAGTAGAAACCACTAGGGTACAGCCACTTTTCGGTGTCGGCATTGCGCTCGATGGCGTTGGGCTTCTTCATGCCCTCGATGGGCCATGTGGTGCCGGTGCTGCTTAAGTGGCCGGGATACAGCAAGGGAACGCTGCCCTCCCCTGGCATGTCACGCAAGTGCTCTTTCAGGCGGAAATCAACCACTGGCCCGGTGGATACATTGATGCACAGATCGGCCAGCGTATAGCAGATCGTCTCTGTCAGCTCAATGGCGTGTTTCTCTGGGGTCGTGGGAACGTGAATGAATCGTTCCGGGTCATCGGGGAACACGATACGGCCGAACGGGTGTTCATGGGTCTCAAGATCGGCGAAGGTGTCATCGGTAGAGGTCGAAACCATCACTGACCCCTGCTGGCCACCCCGCTCCAGGCGGATGATGATGTTCTCTTGGAGAACCGCGTCGTCCTTGAATGCCGCGCTGCGCGACTCGAACAGGTGCATGTGACGAATGGCTGCGCGCTCAAGAATGAAGTCGCGAAACGGCCGATAATACGGCCCATTGCAGAAGCTGCGCGGAATAATTGCCACGATCTGTCCGCCCGGCGCGGCCAGAGCGACAGCCAGCGCAATGAAGGCGCTATACAGGTTCACCGTCTCAATACCGATACTACGCAAGGCTAGCCGATGCGCGGAATTGCTATTGATCTTCTTATAGGGCGGGTTGAGGATGACGTGAGTGTATCGTGGAAGTAACTTTGAGAACAGGCCCCCGCAAAGTGCATCTGTGGCTGTGTGAATGAAATCGTCTCCATGAACCGCGACAGAGAGCCGAGAACTCGCGAACTTGTATAGTGTCCTCATCAACTCGCTATGCAGCGAATCATCGATCTCAAAAGCATCGACTTCTACACGCTGGAAGCCAAAGCCACCGAAAGACCATCGCTCCAGGAAAGCAGCCGCAAGAGATCCAATACCGGCACCCGCGTCAAGAAGGCGACATGTGCCATCGGCGGATGGGAATAGACCGGCCATGAAGGCCGCAGTCCCCCCAGGCGTCAAGAACTGGCCATACTGCGACTTCTTTTTCGCATCCGTGTTCTTGGATAGACGCATCCGGGCTTGTTCAACATCTAACAGCAATCAATCGTCTCCTATTTCACATTCGAACGCTAGCGATGAGGTTGAGGCGGCTTGCCGTCGGACCTCACGCGCCTTGTTCAACAACTTCATTTTTACGTGACGCGGACGATTGAGTCCAGAATATTGGTGTTTTAGCGTCGCAAACGGCTCGTGTTCGGCTTTTGAGGTCATTTTGGGGTGTTTTGGGCTATTTTCAGGCGCAAAACCGGCATTTTTTCTCATTTCCTGCCGTGCCGCGAGACAAGGCGCACCAGATTAGGCAGATCTCAGCGGGACTTGAGGCCCCTCACTAGGCGCGAACTCACCACAGGTGTGCGGGGCGGTGATTATTCGATCATCTCCGCCCTTACCACCCAAAGAATCCTATGTTGGCCACGAGGCAAATAATCATCAGGGCGCCGGGGATGCCCCCCGCTAGCAACATGGCTGGTGCCACATGCTTTAGCCTAGCCAAGTTATTGACAATCCCCCACCGATATAACATCCAACGCTGGGCAAGTACCAAAAAGGTCGCGTAAATCCAGATAACGCCTTGTGCAATGCCGGCCACAAAGCCGACCGGGTTCCGCAAAAGAATACCGACAAATGAGAGAAGGATGAGAACGCCTTGCACGGCTACATCGGCGACCGCCTCCCCTTGCGAGATAGCCCCCATAGTCCTCTCCAAGGGATCCTGACTTCTTCGCGAATCTTCCTGCAGACGAAGGCGCAATGCCGCGTCCCAGTTGAATAGAGATAATCCCTGGCCAAAAATGGTAAACACCCCGCCGCCGACAAACAGCATGGCCAGCACTGCCCAAATTCCTACAGGAAACGACCCAACTTGATGCGTCAGAATATACATATACTCCGCCTTTTCTGTGTCCCGAACGTCTAAGGCATGCGGGCTGCCAAACAGTCCACGGGTTGTCAGTACGCACGACCCTCTGGTAGCCGTTTATCTTAGTCTCTGATACTGTCTTTGCGCACTCGCCAGTACTCGAGCAAATTCGCTTTTTAAGGCATGCTCCAATGCCTGTACATAGTTATCAGTCCACAAATCATCGGCACCGTATTTCTTCGCATGGGCAATCCATTCTTCCTGGCATTGTCGGATGTATTTTAGGAATAGACTAGCCCTCTGGACTCTGGCCTCCATTCTTGCATAGCCACGACTCGCTTCAATCTTCTGCGTTGCTTCAACGAGACCATCCCAAAATACATCGTCATGAACGCACGCATCAATCAGGCAGGATTCAAAGTAGTAAAATCGGGACGACAACTCCTGAACGAGATAGGCCCCTAGCCTCGTCGCCAAAATGGTGGCATCATCATCCATTGGTCGCCCATCACGCGTATTTATCAATCCATACCCGAGGAGATCCTGCACCAGTGTAGCACCATCTTTACGCGAGACTCCACAGGAATGGAGAAACTCAATTATAGCACGCGCGGATTCACCCGAAAAGTCCTCTTTTGATCCGAGTCGCTTTAGGCGTGACACAAGTAAGTATCTCAGCAGTTGTGTCGGTACCCTCCCGTAATGAGAGTCAAAAATGTTTGGAATCGTTGACTCTTCCTCTCGCCAATACTTGCGCTGAGCAAATATCGCGCCTTTGTAAAATTCGTGAGGCGCGAATTTGAAAGAGCCTGTTCGAGCGAACTCCCACAGAGCCTTATCTGCTGATGTATGGCCGCTTGCCATGAAATTCCGCACAAGAGCGAGGCCACGACGAACGTTGTTGCCCGACAGTACCTCAAGCATAAAACCAGTCTCTTCGGACAGAATCGAATCAGTCAAAATATCGAAGAATGAGCCTAGATCATCCACAACAAAGCGATATCCACTTTCGCCAACTATCGTGGCCTTCTTGCCGGTGATAAACTTCTTTGCATATGCAAAACGGCGCGAGAGAACTGGAACGACCTGTGGTGGGTCTATGAACAGTGTGTCCATCTGAAACGCGTCGAATACGGGAGTTGTCATATGCCGCAGGTAAGTTGAATCGCGTAGGCTCAGGATTGCATGCATCCCCATTTCACGAGCAGCCGCTTGGGTTTCCAAAAAGACACGCTTCTGATATTCGACGTCCTCTATCTGATCGACATTATCAACCACAAGGAATGACGGTGTGTGCGAGGTAACGTGTCTCATGACAGTCCGCACGAAAGGAATGACCTGTTTTCGATCATCATAGACTTTGGATGCTATTTCCTTCTTAAAGGCTGGTTCATCGCATTCGGCAAGTAGAGCTAGGGCACCTTGCTTCAGCGTAGCAATCATTGTTTCGTATGCATGCGATTGTGTTTTCTCCCATGATGCCAGCGAGAACTCCCTGTCGCTATCGATTGCATCAAGGAGTCTGCCATAAATGAACTGTCGTGGATCGTCTGCGTTTGTCGCATGCTTAAAGTCGACTTTCATCCAGAGAATCTTATTATCGATTATGCTCGCTGCGGTGACCTGGCGCGTATATTCTAAGAATGTGCTCTTCCCTGCGCCTACAGGACCAAGGAGAAGAATGAACTGAAGAGGTCGCTCGATATGGGTCGTTTGAATGAGTGAATCTAGGTGTGTTTGCTTGGACTTCTTGCGTCTCGGCCGAATCACTCGTCTTTCAAGGTCGGGCTTCACGTCCATGAAATAAGTTCGAAGTCGTGAATCGTATTTCAGCCGCTCTGAGGTTTTCACGTAACAGAATCGTAGGCCATCCACGTCCCTTAAGAGAGCTTCGTCTGTCATCGCTATGGCGACTGTCGGTTCGATGTGTTCATAGACGGCATTTCGACCGATTCGAAATCCCGGCTCCTTCACGACGGTCAAGAGACGCCTCCGTACCATATCATCAGTAGATCCAAACAAAGTTGTTTCAAGCCCACCCTCAATCACCCGTTCTCGCGACAGAAGATTCCAGAAATCAATAAAACGCGCATCAATGTCCGCGAAGTCCTGAAAGACATGAGCTTGCGTCTTCTCGTACGGCACGCCGTCGGTTCTGACTGCCGGAAACACAATCCAGCATGATCCGTTTGTAGCAACGGCAAACGGAATATTCTTCTTCCGGCAATAGTCGCGCACTTGAGCACACGCCTTTCCAGCAGCTGTGCCGGCTACCGCACCGCCGAGGAGACATGTTCGCCGGTTAGGTGGAATATTAAACGTGGTGCCTTCTCGCTTCGCCTCTAGAATGAATGCGGTTGCCGGTGTTCGTACGATGTAGTCCGAGTACCTAGTATTGTTGTCCTCCGTGACGCGCTCCTCGTATGAAATATCAGCATCTGGATTCCATCCAAGAACGGACTCCAAAATCGTATCTATGACACGCTTTCGCGTTGTTGCTTCATTTGCCGCGGAAATGTCCCGTACTTCTAGGGATTCGACGAGTTTACGGAATCTCTGAATGGCTTTATCGATCATATTGTGGTTCCGTTTTTTTCGCCCAACGTCAGTGATGAGGCTGAGGCGACTTGCCGCTGAGAAGCTCAAACGCCTTATTTAACTCGTTCATTTTGCGTGAATGGGGCGTTTAAGTCCAGCCAGAATCATTCATCAATAGAGATGAAAATATGGTGGTCTATTTCCGGATGCAGTGTGAAGAAAGGGAATTCTGGACTTTCGCCTTTGTTGCCCTGAGGCGCGACGATTCCGACTCATCTGCGGGGTTTGGGCGAGACTCGTAGTATGCCAATATGGCTTCGCCCTATCCGTCTTGCATCTAGGCCGAGCTTATCGTGTGAATGATCCCGGCAAAAAATTGGCATTTAGGCGTTGAAAAGACGTGTTTTGAGGCTCAGTTCAGAGTTCAACTAAAGTGATGTCTTGTGTTACCCAGAGTGTTTACAAAAGATCCGTCTTATAAGGGTCTAAAAGTACACCCTTTCGCTTTTTTCAACGTTGGGGTTTACTTGTGATCAATTGTCGCATGGCGACAGAAGCTATGAGACTATAGCACAATGCCCCTTGCCTTTAAAGGGTCTGCGTAGCAGATTCCACGGTAATCGCCAAGGTGGCTCGTTGCCAACTAAACTGTGTCTTCATAAAGTCAAAATCAGGTCCGGACGTTATAACGGCGGCCTTTCCCTTGATCAAGAAACCGGTACCCGGCCCATGCCTTCCCGGAACTTCGCGGCTTCCCAAAGTCATCAGCACATCGGGATTGCCGGCAACGTTGGCTTCTGTCTGCTGCATCCTCCCGGCAGGAACGAGCAAGCGTCCGTCTGATGATATTCGAAGATAGCTATTCCAAGTGTTGACCATGTGCGGTCCATCCTTTCCCATGGTCGCAATAGCAACAACACCCTCGTGTTTCATAATTTCCAATAGTTTTTCTGGGATCATCGCGACCACCTCCTATAGTTTAGTTCGATATTTTGCCTCACGCGCCACCACGCATCCACCGCACTTGAACGGCGCAATTTGAAGGAGGTGGTTCTTCCCTCGGTCATTTCCATTGCCGAAGTTCGATAATAAGTCCATCCGGATCCCGTAGCTCCCCTCGATAGGAATTCCCAAGGTCAACCGGAGCTAGAGACATGCTTATCCCGCGGGTCTTCAGATACTCGACGGCCTTTGCCATATCCTCAACTTCAAGGGCAATAGCCCTGAGTCCTATTTGCCACGGGGACTCGGCTCCCGGCTTGGGATCATCAACGGACATGACCTCGATGGTCGTGTCGCCCAGTCGAAGATAGATAACCTCTTTCAGCGGGGGTGCGTTCACCGCTTCTCTGCTAATCACCTGAAAGCCCAAGATGTCGGTGTAGAAGCGAATGGTACGTTCCGCATTGCGCGGTATGATCTCCACATGGTCAATCCTCTTGAACATAACGCGCCCCCTTCGAACTCCAGTATTCCTTCTTGTATCCCTCTGTGGCCTGCCGAACGTCACCGCCGCTCGTCTCCAGCACCTCGTTTACCTCATTCATTCTACGTGGCCTACGAGTTTGAGTCCAGAAAATGGGCGTTTTGACATCGAAAATGGCTTGTTTCCCGAGTTTGGAGGGCATTTTTGGGTGATTTTGGCGATTTTGGGGCGCAAAACCGGCACTTTTCCTCATTTTTTGGCGTAACGTCACCCCCCCCGCTAAAACGTTGAGGTTTTTGGGGATAACTCCTTATTTTTTGAACGTCAGTGGTTACGTTTCGGAACAGAGCGACGATAACGCGCCGGCGATTGTTCAGCATGGCTCTTGAACTCGTATAGTTTGATCGGCAGGCACTTCTTGTACTGTCCGAAATCCAGATCCGTCGTGAATATCGCTGAATCACTACGAACCGCAACGGCACAGATCAGAAAGTCCGTGTTGGACCCTTGTATTCCTTTGGCGCGACAGGCATTGAAGAATTTCGCGGCCAATACATAGTCTGCGGTCACCAACGACAAATCAGGAAAGGCGGCAAGACTGGATTCCAATCGCACAAATTGCGTTTGATCCCGCACGCCGGAGAGCAGTTCTTGCCGAATCGGCCCAATGATCTCAACCGCCCGGGCCGCGATCAGATTCTTGAGTTCTTCCGCCTCAGGATGACGCACTTGCGCTTCGCGGCGCAACGCCAGGGACCAGACGCTGGTGTCAACCAGAACCCTCATGGCCGCGCCCGTTGCTTTTTGTAATCATAATCTGGGTCGAACTCGATGGTCCCGAATACGTTTAGGATGCGCTTCTGGCGCAAGTGTTGAATATAGTCGGTCAATGCCTGGGTTACCGCCGCCTTCTTTGTGCGGTGCTTCCCGAGGGAAACCGCCTCACGGATCAGCCGATCGTCTAGTTGTAGGTTTGTTGCCATGCTGACCACCTCCACACATAATGTCACACATGGCAGTGTGTAATGTCAATCCGACTTGGACAATATATTTTTCGTCGCCGGATGCCCGTCCTTATGGCTGAAGCTATGGGAAAGGGCAGATACATCGTGCCCCCCTCCTATCGGGGTTTTAGTTGATGCTTTAAGTTGCGCACAAGTGGAAAGATCGAAACCTGCGCGGATAGCAAAAAGCCAGAGGGAATAGTGGGGTTTTATACACTCAAAGTACGGGATAAACAGTCCGCCGGGGGGCACCCCAGCCGACCAAAATGCCGCGCGGGCGCTGCGCACAACGGCTTGGTGCTTAGTGCGTTATTTTTGTGGAGATTGGTTACGCCGGAGGCGGTGCGCTGAGGGCGGCAGCCAGTTGGGCCAGCGCCACGTTTTGTTGTTCGCCGCTGGTCATGTTTTTGACTGCGGCCACGCCGGCGGCCAGTTCGTCATCGCCTCGGATGACCGCCCACGCGGCGCCGGCCTTGTTGGCCGCGCGCATCTGCGATTTCAAACTGCCCGCGGGCGCCATCCGGCACACGAGGCCGGCCGCGCGCAGTTGCTGCATCAGGCCCAAATTCTGCTGCATGGCGGCATCGCCCAGCCCCACCAGCCACACCAGCGGCGGCGGCGCGGTCAACAGCGCGGCATCACGGCCCAGCGCTTGCAGCACACCCACCACTCGTTCCAAACCGATGGCGAAACCCACGCCGGTTAGTTCGCGCCCGCCCAGTTGCAGGCGGTAACGCCCGCCGCCGGCCACGGCGTTTTGCGCGCCGAGCGCGGTACTGGCAATTTCCCACACGGTGTGCTCATAATAGTCCAACCCGCGCACCAGCAGCGGGTCCAAATCATGCGCCACATCCAGCGCGGCCAGGTGCTGCGCCACTTGTGCCAAATATTCTCGGGAAGCTTCGCTCATGAACGCAGTCGGCGGCGGCACTTGGGCCACGATGCGCTGGCACGCCGCGTTTTTGCAGTCCAGCACGCGCAGCACATTTTCGCCTATGCGCCGTCGGCAATCATCGCACAGTTCCGCTTCATGGGCGGCCAGCGCCGCGCGCAAACCGGCCGCCACTTTCGCGTGACCGCCCGCTTCGCCGCGCGTATTCAACCGCACCCGGCAATCACCGATGCCCCAGGCCCGCAGCAAATCCACTTGCAGCGCGAGGATCTCGGCATCCACTAGCGGCGACGGTGGTTCGAGGCACTCCACGCCCAACTGGTGAAACTGCCGCCGCCGACCCGCTTGCGGACGCTCGCTGCGGAACATTGGCCCCAGATAAAACCAGCGCGCGCCCGCGGTTTCCTGCTCGCCCAAACCGGCGGCGTGACGCATCACCCCCGCCGTGCCCTCCGGCCGCAAACAGAGCCGCCGCCCGCCTTTCTCAAAAACATACATTTCCTTTTGCACCACGTCGGTCGTGGCGCCTAGGGAGCGGGTGAAGACCGCTTCAAACTCAACGATCGGGGTGCGCAGCTCTTCAAAGCCATAGCGGGCGAGCACCGCGCGGCCCAATTCTTCCAAGCGCTGCCACAGCCGCACTTCCGGCGCGGCAATATCGGCCATTCCCTGAACGGGTTGAGTGGTTGAAGACATGCAAACTCCCTGCGGACGCCGCGCGCGGCGTTGGCGCTGCTTCGATTTCGCGCTGGATTCCGGTGCCTACTTGAACAGCGCTTTCATGTCCTTGCCGGGACGGAAGCGCACCACCTTGCGGCTGGGAATCACCACCACCTGATCCGGGCGGTGGGGATTGCGCCCGATCCGCTGCCGGCGCTCGCGCACATCGAACACCCCGAACCTGCGGAACTCCACCGTTTGGCCTTCGCGCAGGGCATCCAGCAGCGAATCCAAGGTCTTTTGAATAACGGCTTGCACCTGTTGTTGCGTCAAGCCGGTTTCCTCGGCGATCCGGATCGCCAAGTTGCGTTTAGTCAGATTTTGCTTCTCATTGGCCATGTCACCCTCGCCTTCATGGACGTTTCCACCCAGAACCCTATCCACGGTTGGAACATACGGTCCATTGGGCAGTTACGTCAAGAGAATCCTCTCCCAAAAATCCGGCCGGCGCCCCCTGTTTTTGCTCCCCGGTTTTTCGTAGGATAGTTTTGTCTCTTCCCCCCAACCGTCGCCTGCCCCCCCACTCCGATCCGATGAATTGACGGTAAGCAGCTGGATAGAGTATCCACAATATTCTACGAAGAACCAAAATAATCAATAATTGCCAGATAAAAACGCTTGATTTCACTTATAATTATAAGTGAAATTAAAGGCGTAAATTATATCGCAACCTATTTAGATACAATTGATTATGTACTATTTGTAGAACTTTATGGTTTCTTCCCCAAGACAAACGCCGGCCCTCCTCTCCATTCTGACGGGCTGTGGGTGGCCCATTGTCGCGCTGCGGATGGGTAGCCTGATGACGGCCACGCCCAATGTAGTAGACAAAACGGCTACAGAATTGACAAAAATGCTCTAGGCCAGTTGGCGATAGACCGCCCACGTCTGGCGCGCGGTTTCTTCCCACGTGAATTTGGCCGCCTGCGCCAATCCCGCCGCGCGCAGGCGATCGGCCCGCGCCGGTTCCGCTAGCACCCCGCGGACAGCGGCGGCCCATTCTTCAACGTCGAAGCCATCCACCCAGACGGGCGCATCGCCCAGCACTTCCGGCAGCGAGCTGTTACGTGCCGCGATGACCGGCGTGCCTCGGCTCATGGCTTCCAGCGGCGGAAAGCCGAACCCCTCGTAGCGCGTGGGATACACAAACGCCGCGGCGCCGGCATACAGCGCGGACAACTGGGCATCGTTCATGTGCTTCACCAGCTTGATTTGCTCGCGCCGCGGCGAATACGTCATGGCGGACAGCGTGGGCCCCGTCTTCCAGCCCAGCCCGCCGGCCACCACCAGCTCGCCGTCGAAATCAGTTAGCGCCTCAAAGATCTTGATCAGGAACGGGATGTTTTTACGCGGCTCAATCGTCCCCACCATCAATAGATACGGCCGGCGAATACCGATGGCTTCCCGCGCGGCCTCAGCGGCCTCCGGCGCGAGTGGCGGCCCGAACTTCGGCAGCCCCAGCCAAATCGGGAACACTTTTTCCGCGGGCACGCGCAGCAACTCCACAATTTCACGCGCCGAGAAATGGCTATCGGTCAGAATGGCGTCGGCGCGTTCGGCCGTGCGGTGGATTTCCGCCGAGAGCCACGCCAAGTTGCGCGCCTCGGTGGTTTCCGGCATCCGCAAAAACGACACATCGTGAATTGTGACCACCGATTTTTTACCGCGTCCCAGCGGCGGGCGGATAAAGTTGGGGAAGTGGTACACATCTGCCGCTCCTGCCAACCATTCGTAGGGCGGCCAGCCGAGGCGCTTCCAGAAGTTTTGCGCCACGCGCCCCGGCAGCCAGCGGCACGCCCGCAACGCCACCGCCGGTGGCAATTCCGGCAAACCCTGCCGCTTGAAGTCGAAGAAGAAGGCCGACACTTCATCTGTCCCCGCCAGCGGCCCCAAGTGCCACAACAGCTCGCGGACATAGCGCCCCACACCTGCCCGCTGCCCCAGCGCCGCCTGAATGTCCATGCACACTTTCATGAGCGCACGTTGTAGCATTCCCTGTCGGAAAGCGAAAGCCGCCTTTCCTTTCCGCACGCGTTAGCGCGCTGCGCCGCCGCGTTTTCCGACGTTGTCTTTTTGTCGCCGGTTTTGCATTCTGGAGCCATGTCGGAATTCAAGCTCACCCCGGAAGAACCGCCGCCGCCCGAACGTAAAAAAATTCGGCTAACGAAAGCTGAAGCGTACGCGCTGAGCATGGCCAGCCCCAAGAAAAAGCGCATTGCGTTCGCATTGGTGGGGCTGCTGATTGCCGCCGCGCTGGGCAACGTGCTCTGGTATTTTCAAGACCACTGGCTGCCGTTCTGGTTCCCGGAAAAACCGGCGGCCGCGCCTGCCGTGGAGCCCGCGCCCACTGCTGCGCCAGCCATATCCGACACCGCGCCCACCGCCGAATCAGTGGCGCCCATCACCGATCCCACTGCACTGGATTTTCTTTCCGCCACGGTCTGGGATGATCCGCAATTCTTACAAGGGGTCCGGCTATTCAACCAAACGCTCGACCGCTATCGCACCGAAACAAGTAGCCCGCTGCCGCCGGTCGGACTGGAACAAATCGAGCACAATGCCCTCCAAGCCGCCGCGCAATTTTCCGCGTTGCGCGAGCAGGCCCCAGCAACGGTGCCGCTGGCCGACTACATCGCCCGCTGCCAGCAGTTGGCGCTGGCCGCGCGCCGCGCGCGCAACCCGGAAGCTACCGCCACCCTCCCCCCCCCGCCCCCTCCTCCCCCCGCCCGCCCGACCGCGCCACCCGAGCCCGCCATGCCACTCAAGCCCGGCGAAACTTGGCAGGATCCGGAATATTTGCTGGGCGCCAATTTGTTCAACCGGGCCCTGGCGCAATACCGTGCATTCCTGAACAACAAAGCGCAGACGCACCTGCTCAAGGAAATCGAGGACAACGCATTTCAGGCCGCCAAGACATTTGAAGCCATCAAGCCGCGAGCACCGGAGGGAGTGCCCATTGCGGATCACATCGCGCAGTGCTATCGCCTGATTTCCGACTGCCGGCGGCAGAATTTGGAGCGCGGTGCCGACGCACCGGCCACCGGCGGTCCACAAGGAAACGTGGTCGGCCCCCGCCACCGTCCCGCACTGCCGGCCTACCAAGCGCCTTGATGCGCCGTGCCGCGCGCGCCGGCGAGTAGGTTAAATGTGCGTGCCGGCCGGAATGACGGCCTTCTTCGGGATGACGATCACCCCGTCTTGCACGGTGTATTGATCGGTCACGACGTTGTCCTTGCCGTCGGGCGTGATGTAACAGCCATCACCGATGCACGCATTTTTATCAATGATGGCGTTGCGGATGAAGCAGTCGCGTCCGACGCCCATTGGGATTTGGCCTGGCGGCAGGGGTTCGGGATCGTACCAGTCCGCGCCCATCAGCACGGTATGCTCCAGCACGCTGCCGGTGCCCACCTTGGCGCGCACGCCAATGATGGAACGCAAAATGCGGTGACCGGTGATGATGCAGCCTTCGCTCAGTAGCGCGCGGTTCAAATCGCAGGCGTTAATCTTGGACGGCGGCAGGTAGCGCATGTGGGTGTACACCGGCGCATTCACATCATAGAGGTTAAACTGCGGCACCATCTCGGCCAACTCCATGTTGGCCTCCCAGAAGGCGCGGATGGTTCCGATATCGCGCCAGTAGCCCTCGAACAGATAGCGGTACACCGCGCGGTCCTTGATGGCGGCGGGAATGATGTTTTTGCCGAAATCTTTTTCCTCGTTGGCCAACAGCTCCAGCAGCACGCGGGTGTTGAACACGTAGATGCCCATGCTGGCGAGATAGCGCTCGGGGCCGTTGCCGGGTTCGCGCAGTTCGTCCAGCAGGGGTGTGTCGCCCGGCTTTTCCACAAAGCGCACGATGCGGTCCTTTTCATCCGCCTGCATGATCCCCAGCGCGCCCGCTTCCGCGCGTGGCACCGGCTTGGTGCAAATGGTCACTTCGGCTTTGTTGCGAATGTGTGCTTCCATTACGGGGCGAAAATCCATCTGGTACAACTGGTCACCGGAAAGAATGAGGATGTAATCCGGTTCGCGGTCCATGATGTAGCGGATACCCTGCCGCACGGCATCGGCGGTGCCTTGGAACCAACTCTCGCTGCTGGGAGTCTGCTGCGCAGCCAAGATGCGCACGAAGCCGCTGTGGAACTGGTCGAACACATACGTGCCCTGCACGTGTTGATGCAGCGAGACGCTATTGAATTGCGTCAATACGTAAATGCGGCGGAAACCACTGTTGATGCAATTGCTGACGGGAATATCCACGAGGCGGTACTTGCCGGCCAGCGGCACGGCCGGTTTGCACCGATCACGCGTCAAGGGTTGCAACCGCTTGCCTTCGCCACCGCCCAAAATGACCGCCACCACATTCATCCCTGCACCTCATCTTCAGTTGGGCCGACTGGCCAACTCTTCGCCGGATAATATCTGGCCGACAACTGGTAAAATCAATCAAAAATACCGCCCTGTTTTACCGCGTTTTACCTCGCCCCCCCCGCCCGCCGCGGCGGAAAGGTTTCGTCCCTTAACCATTCCCGCCGATTCCGGACAATGGGCGCGGGAATGCCCCGAATCAGTCCGGAACCGGCACCGTTGCGCCGGGGAATACGGCGGCTGCCGCCGCGCCCAGCGCGGCCAGTTCAGCATCAGTGCGCTTGGGCTTGTGATGGATCAGCCACAGGCGCTTGGCGGCACAGCGTTGCGCCACCGCCACGGCATCAGCCCACGTGCTGTGGCCCCAGCCGCGATGGGCCGGATATTCTTCCGGCAGGTACTGGGCGTCGAACACCAGCAGATCGGCACCGTGAGCAAATTTCACAAACGACTCCTGCGCCGCCGGAGCCATCGCCGGCCATTCGCAATCTGTGGCCACCACCATGCTCTCGCCGGTGGCGGGCTCATCCACGCGGTACGCCACACATCCATCCGGATGCGCCACCTCGTGCCAGCGGATGACTAATCCGCCGACGGCAGCCTGCATGGCCGGCACGGAGTAGTCCGCGGTCGACAGCGTCACGGGCCATATCGGCGGCGAAAAAACCCGCGCGAGGGTGGCAGCCAAATCACCGCGCGGCAGCACGAGCTGACGGGGCCACTTATTTTCCAGCAATGGCAAACCCAGCAGGTGGTCCAAGTGCGTGTGCGTAAAATAGAGCACGTAATCCGCGCGCAGCCGTGATAACAATCGCCGCACGCCGCTGCCGGCATCCAGCAGCAGTTGCGCCCCATCCTGCCCCTCCACCAGCATGGCGAACGTGTCGCCACCATGGCGCCCGTATTCCGGCCCCGATACCGCAAAACTTCCGCGCGCACCGCCCAGCCAAATCTTCATGCCATCCTCATTTTTCAGCCAGGTTCCAGATACCGTCCCACGTGGCGGCGGGATGGTTGGCCAGCTCGCGGCACTTGGCGGTATAGACCTGCGCGGCGGGGTCGGCGGACAACGCGGCAAAGCCTGCCGCCGCCGCCACCCAGTTGCCGGCACGCACCAAGGCGAGCGCATCGGCAAACGCGTGGGTTTCGGGCGCGGGCGGTTCACCGGCAAAACCCGTGGCCTCAAAAACCCGCACCGGGGTTTTGCGTCCCACCACCGTCAACTGCGCCAACTCGCGACCGAGGAACGCGCCTTGCGTTTGCTCCCAAGTACTTTCGGCAATCATCAAATTGGTGCCGAAGGCCTTGTTGGCGCCTTCCAGCCGCGAGGCCAGATTGGCGGCATCGCCCAGCATGGTGTAATCAAAGCGCTGGCTGGAACCCATGTTGCCCACCACCACCGCGCCGGTGTTGAGCCCGATGCGCATTTTGAGCGGCCCGCCGATGCGTTGCGCGTAGGCCGCCTGCTGCTCGGCCAACACGCGCTGGCAACGCAGCGCCGCGCGCACCGCACGCACAGCATGGTCCGGTTGCGCCAGCGGCGCGTTCCAGAAGGCCACGATGGCATCGCCCACATATTTGTCCAGCGTGCCGCCTTCCGCCAAAATAATTTCGGTCATGGCCGACAAATAATCATTCAGCAGGCGCGTCAACTCTTCCGGACTGAGGCGTTCGGAAATCGCGGAGAAGCCCTGCAAATCGGAAAAGAAAATCGTCAGTTCGCGCCGCTCGCCACCCAGCTTGAGGCTGTTGGGGTCACGCATGATTTGCTCAATGACTTCCGCGCTCAAGTAGTGCTTGAAAGCGCCCTTGATAAACATTTTTTGGCGGCCTTCAAGGATGAAGTTCACCACCGCGCCGCCCAAGAGCGCGAGGATCACACTCGTCAGCGCGCCCGCCACCGGCAGTACCCAGTTGGCTTGCCACGCCGCCAGGCCGGCCAGCACCGGCACCAGAATCAGCGCCACCGCCAAGACGGCGCTTTGCCAACCGTTGCGCGCCGCAGCCGCGCCAAGGCCGGCCAGTAGCGCCAGCAGCAGCGTCCATCCCCACGCAGCCGGCGGCGGCACGTCGCGCAGGAAATCGCCGATCAGCAGATTGTCCAGCATGGTGGCATGGATTTCCGGCCCGGGATAATCCGCCGCGACCGGCGTGGGCCGCAAATCCTTGAGCCCGGGCGCGCTGAATCCAAACACCACAAACTTATCCTTGAACACACTGCCATCTGCGATGGGCGGGGTGCCACCCTCCTGCAAGCGCAGCTCGGATTGAATCACCGCCGCCGCCGAATAGGCGGGGTGCGTGCCGGACGGCCCGCGGAATTTCAAAATCATCCGCCCGGAATCATCCAACGGAATCTGCCGCCCGGCCAGCGTCAGCGTATTCCCGGTCAGTTGGCCGGCAACCGGCGTGGGTTGCCCGGCGAGCCAGCACGCCACGCCCAACGAAGGCAGCACCTGATCTGCAAAAAAGCGCAGCGGCACCGCCCGGCGGAAAATGCCGTCGCTGTCCGGCACTTCGCGCACGTTGGCCAGCCACGCGGTATTCGTCGTCAGTTCGGGAACCGGGAACGCGGCGGCGGCGGAAACCATGTCCGCCCGTGCGGCGGGTTTTGCTGCCAGCCAATCCGCCCACCCTGCCAGATGAAGCGGATTCGGCTGAGCTATCTCCGGCCACGCATCGGTTTGCGTGGTGGTGGTGCCCAGAAAAACCGCCGCGACAAAGTTCCCGGCGCGCCCAGCGGCCGCGCCGAGGGCTTCGTCATCTTCCACGCCGTAGGTGGAAGGCTCGGTGTAGAGCACATCAAAGGCCACCGCGCGTGCCTGATTGCGCGTCAGATAATCCAGCACCGGCGCATAAATTTCGCGCGGCCAAGGCCACGAAAGCCCGATGTTCTGGCTGGCCCAATCCAAACTGGCCTGGTCCACCAGAATCAGCGCGATATCGTCGGTGGCCGCTGAGGGTTTGGCCAGCAGGCGCGCGCGCCAATCCGCCAACGGATTTTCCCAGCGCGCGAGCAGTCCGCCCCACTGGAGCAAGCCTGCCACGGCCGTGGCCAGCACGCCGGCCAGCAGGCCGTACCGGAGTTTTTTGTTCATCGGCCCGGCGCTCCCGGCTTACTGGCCTTGCGTCGCCGCCAAGAAGCGCTGCTGGCGGGCCGGCGCCGAGGCCTTGGTGGATGCCACGCCCAGCTTTTGCAATTGGGCAATGCGATCCGCGGGCGCGGGGTGGGTCGCCGCAAAATCGTGCCGCGAGGAATCCCAATTTTTCGCCATATTTTCCAGCATGGCCACCAGCGCGCCGGACTGGTAGCCCGCCCGCCGGAGAATACCCACCGCCGCAGCATCAGCCTCATATTCCAATTTGCGCGAATAGCCGCTGTTCATCAGCGTGGTGGTGATGTCGTTGATGGATTCGTCAAACGCCTTGGTCACTTCCGCCAACTGCTCGCCGCCCAGATTTTTGCCGGCCTCCACCGCCAAAATGGTCAGCGCCGAATTGAGACGGCCGGTGCGGATGGCACGCAACCCGTGCTGCTTTTCCACGTGGCCGATTTCGTGCGCCAACACCGCCGCCAACTCGTCTTCGGTTTGGCAGCAGTCCAACAACCCGCGTGTCACCAGAATCAAGCCGCCCGGCGCGGCAAAAGCGTTAATCTCCGCCGAGTCCAGCGCCAGAAAATGATAGCCACCAAATGTTTCGGGCCGCTCGGAAAATTGCGCCAGCGATTGCCCCACTTGGTTGAGGTAGGCATTCAGCTTTTCCGCCGGCAGCGGTTTATGCTGGGTCAATACAGTCGCCGCGACCGTGCGGCCAATGTAGTACTCCTGTTCCGGTGTGATGTCCTGGAACGTCTTGGTGACGGCTGTGCTTACCCGCTTGGTGCTCTCGGCCTGCTCCGGCGTAATCGCGCCGGTGGCGGCGGCCACATCGGCGGCCGCGGCGGTAATCTGATTGACGGTCTCGCAACCCGCGGCCAGCACCAAGCTGCCGACCACCAACGCGCTGCCCAATTTTTTGCAAAATGCGGATTTCATCGGTCGCTCCTTACTGGGCCAGGCCGCCCTGTTTCAGGAATTGCACCAACTGCTCCGCGGTGAGGGTCTGTTGGCCCATCCAATCCACCCACGTATAGTCGAGCTCCCGATTCTGTTTTTTGTATTCCGCCTCAACTTCCTTGCTGAAGCCCTTGCCGGCCAGCGCGACTTCCGCGCCGCTGGCGCCCACTTGCGCGTCTGACGCGCCCGACGCCAACACCACGCGCTTGGGGGTCAACGCCGAACTATGAATCCAGCCTCGCGCGCCGGCGGCCGTGGTGACTTCGCACCAGCCTGCCTGTTCCGCGCAAACCGTCACACGGTCGCCATAGGCCACGTTGGCCACCACCGCGCCCAAAAACGACGCGCGGTTCCGTAACTGGCCGTCGCGCACCTGCACGCTCATTTCCTTGGCCGCCCACGCGCTGGCGCCAACCAGCAGCAGACTCGCCATCAACCACCATTTCTTCATGTCCATCCTCCACCCATTACTTATTCAGTCGTTGCTCAGCCTGAAATGTTACATATAGCGCCGCCAATTTTTTCGCCAACGGCGAATCCGGCATTTGCTCCGCAATGGCCAGTCCCTCTTGCAGCCGGGCCACGGCCTCCGGTTGCACGCCCTGCGCCCAGAGGCTGCGCGCCGCGCGATACAGCCGCTCGCCCGCGCCGGCGGCATCGCCGGCCGCTTGCGCCTGCTGCGCCCCGGCGGCCAGCGCACGCGCCATCTCCGGCAAGCGATCGGCTTGCTGCCAGAGGCGCGCAGCTTCATCCCAATGTGTCACGGCAGCCGCCGGGTCGCCGCCCACCGCGGCAATACTCGCTTGCTGTCCCGCGCGAGCCGCGCGCAACGATGCCGGCACGCGTTGCCATTCATTGGGCTTCGGGCCATCCGCCAGCGCCTTCGCGGCGGCGGCGGCATCGCCCTGCGCCAACTGGATTTCGCTATGCAGCAAGGCAGCTTGCGCGCGCAGCAGCGCTGGGGGCGTCATCGCTTGCAGCTCAGCCAACCGCGCCAATGCCGCGGGGGCGTCACCAACGCCCCAGTCGGCGCGCGCACCGGCAGCCAGCAATTCCATGCGCCGCTCGCGGCTCACGCGCGGGTCGGCCAAGGCTTCCTCGATGGCCGTCCGCGCTTCGCCGGGCTGGTCTTCCGCCAAGAGGCATTGCGCGCGATTGACCGCCGCCACCGCCAAGGCGTTGGCATCATCCATGGCCCGTGCGCGGACTTGCGCCCGCTCGAAGGCACTGGCGCCGCGCCGATAATCGCCGCGCGCGTAGAGACCGCGCCCGGTGGTCACGTGCGACACCCAATCTTCATCCGTCACTTGCGGCGCCGGCGGCGTGGCGCACCCCGCCAACAGCATGACCGCCAGCACAGCCACCCCCCTAACTATGAACCCTGAACCCTGACCTCTGACCTCTGACCTCTGAACCCTGAACCCTGAACCCTGCCCCCTGACCTCTGACCTCTCTCTTCTCATGGCACCAACACCTCCTGGGCGCGCAGGGCATCATCCGAGCCCATATATTTCCGCAGCAGCCAATGTTTTTGCAGGCCATCGAGCAGCGCGGTGGTTTCCCGCATCAGCGTTTGGGCGTCGCCGGTCAGCACGGGCAGGTTGTCCACCTCGTCGGCGACAGTCCCGCTCACCGGCGCGATGGTGCTCACCATGGTTTGCAGCTCGGCGGCGATGGCGTTGATCTTGTCCATCAGCTCTTGAATCTGCGCCACGATGTTTTCCACATCCTTGGCCATGCCCGGATCGTTCAGGATTTTGGCGGGCAGGCCCGGGCCTTTGCGCAGGTCATCCAGCAGGCCGTTCGAGTTGGCCAGCAACTGTTGCAGGCTGCCATCGGGATCGTTCATCCCCGCGGCCAAATCCGTATATTCCGCGATGGCGCCATTCACCAGCGTGAGCGTGTTCACCGCTTCCTTGCGGATGGTCTCCAACGCCTCCTGCAGCATCTCCAGGATTTCGGTATCCTTCACGCATTCAATTTCGCCGCCGGTCCGCGGCAGCTCCGCGCCAGTGCCGCGGGTCAGCTCGATATAGGCATCGCCGGTGACGACCATTTTCTTTTTGACCAGGGCAATGGAGTCTGCGCGCACGAAGCGCATGAAGGGCCCGCGGATGCGCATCACGCCGGAAATGTGGCCGTCATCGTTCACGACAATGTCCTGCACGCTGCCGACTTTTGCGCCCAGCAGCATGACCTCCGCGCCCTTCTGCAGGTCCATGGAGCCTTCGGCGGGGAAGTTGAGGTTGATCATGTATTTCGCCTCGAACCAATGCTGCGCGTGGCCGGCCACCAGCACCCCTGCCAGCAGCAGCAACACCACCAGCAGCACGAAGCCGCCCACGATTTCATTCACATATCTGAATTTGAATGGTTTTGCCATGTTCGCTCCTCATGCCGGTTCCGGCGTGATCACCGTCAGCGGCGCCAGCGCCGCGCGGACATCTTCTGCCAAGGTTTCTTCGAGCCAAATCACCGCGCAACCCGCGGCCCGGACATCGGCCACCGCCGCCAGAAACAGGCGGCGATCCTCTTCCGGCATGTTGCGCAGGGGGCGCTCCAGCACCAGCGCCAGCGGCCGGCCGGCGAACGCGCGCGTCCAGAGCAGGCGCTGCCGCTCGCGCTCGCGCACCACGGCCGGGCGACGGGCGGGCAACGGCCAGCAGCGGAAACGCCGCGCCCAGGTTTCGATCTCGGCGGCGGCGCCGGTCCGCCGGTGAATCCGCGCCGGCAGCCAGACGTTTTCGTCCATGTCCAGATTCGCCAGCGCGCCGCCGGTGGTCAACACGCAGCCGATCGTGCCGCGCGCGGCGCTCGCCGCATCTGGCGAATACGCCTGCCAGTCGCGCCCCTGCCAATGCACCGCGCCTTCCGGTGGCGTGGTCAGCCCCAGCAGCCAATCCAGCCAATCCAGGCCGTCGTCATCACTATCCGGAATCCACGCCGCGGCGCCTGCCGCCACGGAAAAATTCCACACCGGGCCTTGCCGCGCGCGGACTCCCGCCACCCGCCACAATTCGCTGTTGGGGTTGCCAGTCATCACTGCCTCACACAAACGCCATAATGGAAATCAACAGCGACGTCACAAACAACGTCGCCACCGATCGAATTACGCCACGCGTGGCCGCAATCGGCACTTCGGTGGCGGCGACGCCCACTGCCAGGCCTTCATCGCAGCAAATCGCGCCGGTCAGCAGCCCTGGCACGATGGACTTCGCCAGCAGGCTGAACACATCCGGCACCGTCACCGAGCCAATGATGTTGCCGAAGAACAGGCCCATGTTCACATCGCCCAGCTCGATGGCCCAAATGCAGGCGAAGCCGCCGATGAACGTCACCGCCAAAAAGATGATGGTCAGACAAAACGTGGAAATCGCCACCCCCAGCACGCGCGGCACCACCAGATACACAAACGGATCAATGCCCATGGCATCCAACGCGCGCACTTCGCCGTGCACCTTCATGTTGGCCAGCTCGGTGGCGATCGCCGTGCCGCTGCGGGCAATGACCACAAAGTTGGTCAACAGCGGCCCCAGCTCCCGCAGCACCACCGCCGTCAGAATGGGTCCGATCAAATTCGACTGCCCCAGCCGGGTCAGCCAGTATTGCGCCTGCACCACCACCAACGCGCCCACGATTACCGCGATCAGCGCGATAAACCCCGTGGCCTCAAAACCGGTGAACAACACCTGCCGCGCCAAGACGTTGCGCAAAGGCGCGGTCCAAGTGCGGGGGCGGATTGCCCGCAGCAGGACGGCCCACGTAATGGCCGCCAGACGCGTCAGGCGGCTCCACCGCGTCAAGACGCCGGAGCCGATGTATCCCAGAAAGCTCATTCGGCCGTCAGCATAGCCCATTCGACAGGCAGCCGACAATCCCCTAACCCGCCCAATGCCGGTTCCTCGCTGTTTTCAGTGGCCGGATCGTCTCGCTTGGGATGCGGAAGCAACCGCTGTCAGACCACCTTCTATTTTTCAATTTGAACCATGCTGTCCAGAGTTTATAAACTGTGGACAAATGTCATAATATTTATATCTCACTTATATACAATTTGTTATGTTCATTTTTTGGGTTATTTTTAATCGGCTGTTTTGAGGGTGATGTCCACACTTTATAAACTCTGGACAAATTTAAGGTGACTGTTTTTTGCGGTTTTATCCGTGCGGTGGGAACTCGAATGGCAGTTGCCTTCCCCGATGCCATGCGCGCCATTGTGGTTGCGCTTACGTTGATCTCAGGTGCAATCCGGGAATTCGCGCCAGATGCTCCGCCGTGATGGGACCGGGGCGCAGGATTTCCGCCTCCGCGCCCGCCACGCGGAGCACCGTGCTGGGTTGGCCGCCGGTGACGGGGCCACCATCCAGCACCATGGACAAATGCGGCGACAGGGCTGCCCACGCCGCTGCCGCGGTGCCCGCCGGGGCCTTGCCGCTGCGGTTGGCACTGGTGACGGCGGGAATCACACCGCCCAGTTCGCGCAGCCAAGCTTGCGCCACATCGTGAGCCGGCGCGCGAAACCCCAGCCACGCGCCATCCGCGCCGGGCAAGACCAGCGTGAGCGGGCCGGGCCAAAACGCGGCGGCCAACCGGCGGGCAACATCGCTCACCGTGGCCCCGGCTGCGCGCACGCCGTCCAGGTCCGCAACAAACCGCGCCACCTGCTTGCTTTCGTCGCGCCCCTTGGCGCGGAACAGTCGGGCGATGGCCGCGGGATCGTCGGCGCGGGCGGCCACGCCATACACGGTTTCCGTCGGCAGGCCCACCAGTTCGCCGGCGCGCAACGCGGCGGCGGCATGGCGGATATTTGCGGGCGTGGCCGGGAGAATGCCGGCCGGTCTAGTGTTGGCGGCCATAGCCGAGCGCTTTCAGGCCCAGCAGTACATCCGTGGCGCGGCGCAAATAGGCATCGTGCCGGGTGCGGTCCCGTAGCGCTCGGTCTTCTTTCTCTTCTTCGGAAAGCGTCTTGCCCTTGCGCAGCACGGGGGATTCGGGTTCGTAGAATGTCTCGTGCAACGCCGCGGAGCTGATCACCACATCCGGCTGCACGCCGCGCCCGCCGGCATAGACCGCGCCGTTGGCCGCTTTGAGCTGGCGTGTGGCGAGCAGGGCATAGCGCCCGGTGGGAAGTTGCTTGGCTTCGCGGATCAGCGGGTCGCCGGCAGTTTCCTGCCCAATCACCATGGCGCCCTGCACGCTGCCGCTCAATACCGCGGCCAGCAGCTCGGCCGCGCCGCAGGTTTCGCCATCCACCAGCACCATCAGCGGCAGCGTTGGGGCTGCGGGCGCCGTGGCCTTCACGGTTTTGATCTCATGTCCCTGCCGGTCGTTCATGGTGTAGAGCACATCGTCGCGCGGCGTGAACTTGGCCGCGACAATTGCCACCTCGTCTTCCGCGGTGCCGTCGGCCTCGCGTAGGTCCAGAATTGCGCCGATCTTGCCGGCCGCCTGCCATTTGTCGAGGCAGGCCACAATCTCCGCGCCCGCGCCGGTGAAGATGCCCGCCGCCCGCATGTAGCCCATGTTCACCGGTAGGTCTTCAATATCCGTCAACGCCGTGCGCTCACGACGGGTGCGCACCAGCGTCAAGGCGCGGCTTTGCCCGGTCGGGTCCAGAATGGAAACGGCGAGTTCCGGCTCCTCGCCCGCCAGCAAAAGGCTGCGCACCTGCTTGAGTGTCGCGCCGGTGGCAAGGTCCTGATCGCCGATCTTCTGGACAAATTCGCCGGGCTGGATGCCGGCGGTGGCGGCCGGCGTATCCGCCGCCACCGCGACAATCTTCGGCAGGCTGTCTTCCATTTCCACCAACGTCAGCCCCAGCGTCCATTCCTGCGTGGCCTCCTGCTGGCAGCGCGAGGCCAACTCCTCCTCGTCCAGAAACACCACGGTCGGCTCGCTGGCGCGCAGCAACGCCTCCAGCAAAGCGCCCTTGGCGGCATCATCCGGCGCCGGCAAATGATTTTCGGCCAGTAGGCGCTCGCCTTCCGCGATGGTCGCGCACAAGCCCGCCGCATCGGCGGCGGGCTCGACCGCCGCGGGTTCATCCGATTGGGCTGACGCATGAACGGCCAGCCAAAGTCCGGCCAGGCAAAGTGCCCGACCTTGATTCCAGAGTCTATTCATGCGTCGCCTTGCCTATCCCTTTTAGAAGCGAATTCCGCCGCCGACCGAGAAGATCACATAGCTGTTCTCGATGCCGGCCACATCCTCTTCGCCGCCGCTTTCGCCGGTGGACCCGTCCGTTAATTCCATGTCGCCCACGATCCGGCTGATCTTCTGGTAATCCAGCGCCGCGGTCAGAAAGACGCCCTGCAGCGAGCCTTGGGTAAAGTCATAGCGCGCGGACAAGCCCAACCCCAGCATGTTGCCGCCGTCGAAGGTTTCGTGATAGTGCACATCGCGCGCCACGTGCACATCCCAGTCATCCGCCGCCACAATGGGGCTCCAAGTCAGATAGCCCGACAGCGTAAAGTTCCCGGTCTTCCAATCCGCGCTTGCGCCCAGATACGGCATGCGGAACTCCTGCTCATAATTGATCATGTTTTCGCCGCCCAGATCCTGCGGGACATAACCGTATTCCGGATAGAGCAGATACTGCCCGCGGTCTTTCCACTCCCAGCCATTCTGCTTGTAGCCCACCATGGCGCGCGCAACCAAATCCTGGGTCAGTTGGAAATCCCACGCCACATTCAGGTCAAAAATGTAGCCACTTTCAATATCCACATCAGACAGCGAATAATGCGTCCAGTCCGCGCTATCCACGATCAGCCAATCATAATCCTCCATTTCGCCGCTGCCCTTCGACAGCGCCAGCCACACCCCGCCATTGATCGTCAGCGCATCCATCAGGCGCACGGAACCATTCACCCCGCCCATGGCGATGCCCTTCAAGTCCCAATCCAGCCGGCTCAATTGCCGCCGCCCGCCGCCGGGCCCCTCGTAGTCATAGACGTGCTCCTTGGCCTCCCCGTTCAGCACGCCCAACGACGCTTGAAACGCCACGGGCACACCTGCCCCATCACGGCTTCCCGCAATCGCCCCGGCTTGAAATGCCCAGGCGGACGACGCAAAACTACCCAACACCAACAACGCAACCAGTTGCCTCTTCATGTGTTCCCTTTTGCTGTTCAATGCTCTAATTTGGCCGGTCACCCGACCCTCAAAACCAGATTGCACCACTTCGCCCCCCCCTTGGTCAAGCCGTTTGGCGACCATTCTCCGCCCACCCGTTGCCGTCAATTGCCTTTCAAGCGCAGCCCCCCGATTGGACTCGTTTTCAACCTCATCCGCCGAGGGATGAGTGAGCGAGGGGTTCTGGGCAAAGGTTTTCCGGCTGACAGAGACAAGGAGGTCCACTACACTGCGGATTCAGTTAATACGATCAACAACAGGAAAATCGGATGCCGCAGCTCGAACACATCGAAGCCATAGAAAAACGTTTGTGGACCGCGGCGGACACCCTTCGGGCGAATTCCAATTACGCCAGCAACGAATACTTCATGCCGGTCATGGGCCTGGTGTTTCTGCGGTATGCCTATAGCCGCTTTTTGGCCATCAAAGATGGCATCGAAGCGGGTCTGCCCACCCGAGGAGGCAAGAAGCGGGACCTGACGAAGGAGGATTTTTCGCAGAAAAGCGCGATTTTCCTGCGGCCCGAGGCGCAGTTCGACTATCTGGTTTCGCTGAGGGACGAAGAGGACCGCGCCAAGGCCATCATTGGCGCTATGAAATCCATCGAGACCGATTACGTCAGCCTGAAAGGCGTTCTGCCGAAGGAGGATTATCAGGAGCTGGACAATGCGGTCCTTGGGCAGTTGCTAAGAATTCTGAACCCGGAGGAGCTCAAGCGGGTGTCGGGCGATGTGTTTGGCCGGATTTACGAATATTTCCTGACCCAGTTCGCCGGCCAAAAGGCCCACGACGACGGCGAATTTTTTACGCCGGTTTCCCTGGTGTCGTTCATCGCCCACGTGGTGGATCCCAAGCGCGGAATCGTTCTTGATCCGGCCTGCGGGTCCGGCGGGATGTTCGTGCAAAGCGCCCGCACGGTGGAAGAGCACGGCCAGAGCCCCGCCGAACGCCTGACGTTCTACGGGCTGGAAAAGAACGCCACCACCATCCGCCTGGCCAAGATGAATCTGGCTGTCCACGGGCTGGAAGGCAACATCCAGAAAGCCATCACCTACTACGAAGATCCGCACCATCTGTTGGGCAAGGCGGACGCCGTGATGGCCAATCCGCCCTTCAACGTGGACGAGATTGATGCCGGGAAGATGAAATCGGATCCCCGCCTGCCGTTCGGCCTGCCGGGGACCAACAAGCGCGGCAAGGTGTCCAACGGCAACTATGTCTGGATCAGCTTCTTCTACAGCTATCTGAACCGGCGCGGCCGGGCCGGATTCGTCATGTCCTCCCAGGCTTCCAGCGCAGGCAACGAGGAAGCCAAGGTGCGTCAGAAGCTTGTCGAGACTGGCGATGTGGACGTCATGGTCGCCATCCGCTCCAATTTCTTCTACACCCGTACCGTCCCCTGCGAACTGTGGTTCCTGGACCGCGACAAACCCGCCGAACACCGCGACAAGGTGCTAATGATTGACGCCCGGAACGTGTTCCGCAAGGTCACCCGCAAGATCTACGATTTCAGCCCCGAGCAGGAAAAGAATTTGCTCTCCATCGTCTGGTTGTACCGGGGGGAAACCGACAAGTATCTGGCGCTGCTGGCGGAGTACTGCCGCCGCACCTTGGAAGAAGCCGAGGCTTGCTTTGCCCCGCCTACCGATGGCGGGCAAGATGCCGAACCTCTCCCGGAATTCATAGCGGCGATGGACCAGCTATCCGCCGCCATGAAGCCGTTTCTGAACACACCGGCAGCCGAGGCTGCGCTGGCCGCACAAATTTCGGAGCTGGATGCGGCCCGGCAGGAGCTGCCATCCGCCGCCAATGACTTCCGGAAGGCTACAGCCAACCACCGGGCCGCATGGAAGAAACCTCCGGCCACCAATGCTGAGCTAAAGAAAGTCGTTGAGCGCCTCGCGGAGCTGGCCGATTCCAGCCGCGACCTCGTCCACCAGGCCGACCTATGCTACAAGCTCGCCGGCCGTCTGATCGCCTCCTGCGAGAAAGAATGCAAAGCCAAGGAGAACGAAAAATGGGTGAGGCGCGATATCAACCATGCCAGTAAAGCCGCTAAGGAGGCCCGGGAGACCGCCGTTGCCCAGCTCAAGCAGGTGCGCTATTTCTGGAAACAAGCCCATTGGCTGACGGAACGATTCCCCGATGCCAAGCTTCGCGACGTGGCGGGTCTGGTCAAATTAGTGGACCGTGCCGAAATCGCCGCTAACGATTGGAGCCTGACCCCCGGCCGCTATGTCGGCGTCGCCCCCGAAGAAGCGGACGCGGATTTCGACTTTGAAGAAACCATCCAAGACATCCATTTGGAACTGGCGGGACTTGATGCTGAGGCCGTGCAATTGGCCGCAGTCATCCAAAGAAACTTTTTGGAATTAGGGATATGAGTTGGCGACCACAAAAACTAGACCAGCTCGGAACGCTCTCCCGTGGTCGTTCACGACACAGGCCGCGTGATGCTGCTCATCTATATGGTGGTCCGTATCCATTCATACAAACTAGCGATGTCAAACATTCGGGGCTTTACATCCGCGAATACCAGCAGACTTATAGTGAGGAAGGGCTTCGGCAAAGTAAGATATGGCCCGCCGGAACACTCTGTATAACGATTGCAGCTAACATAGCTGACACTGCGATTCTTGGAATCGACGCATGTTTTCCAGATAGTGTCATTGGATTTACCGCAGATGAAAATAAATCTGATGTCCGCTTCATAAAGTATCTGTTTGATGCAACCATTCAGCAGCGCGTACGGCAGTTCACCCAAGGAGCCGCACAAGACAATTTAAGCCAAGAAAAATTACTTTCGATTGAGTTCTTGATCCCAGAATTGCAGGAGCAGCGACGCATTGCCTCTATTCTCTCCGCCTACGACGATCTGATCGCCAACAACCGGCGACGGATTCAGTTGCTGGAGGAAGCGGCGCGGTTGCTTTACCGGGAATGGTTCGTGCATTTGCGCTTCCCCGGCCACGAACACGCCAAAATTAAGGATGGAATCCCGGAGGGGTGGAAAAGAGGACCGCTGGGACAACTCTGCGTTGAAGTGAGAGAAATATGCCAGCCAGCATCTTTGGAACCAGATGCACCGTACATTG
>Ga0208197_1000434_pt1 | contig 53730 bp, 44 predicted proteins | sample AD_JPNNA4_MetaG_FD_184444 | JGI IMG/M metagenome (GOLD analysis project Ga0208197, IMG submission 184444) | Active sludge microbial communities of municipal wastewater-treating anaerobic digesters from Japan - AD_JPNNA4_MetaG (SPAdes) (version 2) | ecosystem: Engineered > Bioreactor > Anaerobic...
TCGTATCAACATTACCCAAATACCAGTAATAACCGCTCAATCCGTCGTCGTCCCATATAGTACCCGACGCAGTCGATTGAGGAAACGTTATGGCGGGAGAACCGGACGGAGAACTAATCTTACCGTTTGGACGATCCTTGTCCTGATCAAGATAAAAATAGCCTATCGACGTTTGGCTGTTCTTATTACCAGCCATATCTTCAGTAGAAACGCTTACCAAATAAGCCCTATTATTAGTAAAACCGGTAGTATCTATATTAAAAGTAAATTTGGATGGAAAACTGTTTTCTCCCGCCTCCGCCGGCAACGCTCTGTTCTTTTCAATCGTTACCGTCTTTACGGGAGTCGGTAAATTTTCATCGGATACGGGAACCGTTAAATCTTCAGAATCGTATATATCAAGCCTTGTAGAATTAATTATAAACGTATCGTCGGCATAGCCCTTTATCTGTAAAATACCGTTAGAAAAATATTCTAAATTTATAAAATCGGAGGAAGCGTCCGACGCTATCAATTGATTGAAAAATTCCGGAGTCTTTAAAATCGGATCGGTTATCGTAACGGTGGGACTATCGTCGTCTACGGTCAGATACACCCTCGTCTGAGTTCGGTTGCCCCGCTCGTCATAGGCGAATATATCCAGAAGTTTATCCCCTTCCCGCGTACCCGTAATATCGTCAATCGGAAATACCAAGTCTCTTACCCACGTTCCCCCTTCTATTGTATTGCCCTCTATGGTAGCGTCCCACGAAACTAAAGGATTAGTTCCGTTAAGCTGTATTTGAACTTTCACTACCCCCTTGTTATCCCGGCAAGTCCCCGAAATAGTAAAACTTGAATTTACAAAATCTCCGCTTATATGAGACGTAACCGCCAACCTCGGCTCTTCGAGGTCGACTTCGGTGCCGACGCCAAAAAACGGATTCACGTTGCAGCTTATAAAAAGCCCCGCGATAACTACTAGGATAAAACCTAATAAGATTTCTAACTTCTTAAACATATTTCCTCCAAAAATTAAGTAAAACTCTCTCAATATAATTATAAATAAAAACCCAATTAAATTCAAGATATATTATGAAATTTGTATGTTTTTCTATCTTTTGAAAATTTTCCAAAAACGTCTTAACGCCCCTCCTTTTTTTTGACCTCCATAATAAAAACGGCGCTTTATATTATATCGTTAGGACGAATAATTTTCTAAAAAATTCGCTTAAATTTTATAAAAAAATCAAACTTTAAAGCCCGCCGCGGTTATGAAAAAATATTTTCATCGTTATGCTCGGCGCAAACAAGTTATAAATAGTAATATTCTATAAAAACATCGTAAGAATTTACCGTTAAACCGCGTATTGTTTTTATTGTTATTTTGATAAAATTTTGTTATTGTTCGAAATAATTACAACAAGGGATATTTTATATGAAACTAGGCATTGTAGGGCTTCCTAACGTTGGAAAAAGCGCTCTTTTCAACGCATTGACAAAAGCCGGAGCGCAATCGGCAAATTATCCGTTCTGCACGATAGATCCAAATATAGGAACGGTAGCCGTTCCGGACGAGAGATTGGCAAAACTGGCGGAGCTTTACGAGACCGATAAGATTGTTCCCGCTTTCGTGGATTTTCTTGATATCGCCGGACTTGTTAAAGGCGCTTCGCAAGGAGAAGGGCTTGGAAATAAATTTTTGTCGCATATACGCGAAGTCGACGCGATCGTGTCGGTCGTTAGATGCTTCGAAGACAAAGACGTTATTCACGTCGAAGGGGGGGTAAATCCCGCAAGAGACATAGAAACGGTCGAAACGGAGTTGATCCTCGCCGACATCGAGACTCTTCAAAGAAGAATCGAGAAAGTTCAAAAATCGTTAAGAGTCGGCGCGGATAAGAAAGCTAAAGAAGAGCTGGCTTTTATGGAAAAGCTTATGAAAAGCGTTTCCGACGGCGTTCCGGCGCGCGCCTTTACAAAAGACGAGAAAGAGAACGAGTTTATGAATTCCCTATTTCTTCTATCCGCAAAACCGGTCGTATACGCGGCGAACGTATCGGAGGCGGATCTTGCGTCCGGAGACGTCGAAAATAATCCGCGCGTTATGGCTATAAAAGAGATAGCCGCTAAAGAGGGCGCGGCGGTTATCGTCGTATCCGCTAAGGTGGAAGAAGAGATCGCCCAACTTGACGAATCCGAAAAAAAGGAGTTTCTGGACGCTCTCGGTTTGAAAGAGTCCGGTCTAGACAGATTAATAACCGCTTCGTATAAACTGCTCGGGCTTTTCAGTTTTCTAACCGCCGGCAAACCGGAAGTAAGAGCCTGGACTATTCCCATCGGAACTAAGGCTCCGCAGGCGGCGGGTAAAATACATACCGATTTTGAAAAGGGCTTTATCAGAGCCGAAATAGTAAATTATAACGATCTGTTAAATTTCGGATCGGTAGCCGCCGCGCGAGATAAAGGAAAAGTCAGAATCGAGGGGAAGGACTACGTTATGCAAGACGGCGACGTAGTTAATTTTAGATTTAACGTATAAAAATTTATGAACGCAAAATTAGATAAATATATAGAGAAAATCAGAGATAAAAAAATTCTTATACAGGGCTTGGGGTTAAACGGCGGCGGGGTCGGTACGGCGCTGTTTTTTTTAAAAACGGGAATTCCCGTTTTTATAACCGACCTAAAATCCGAGATCGAGCTGGAAGATTCTCTAAAAAAGCTATCGGGATACAAAAACGTTAGATATACGCTCGGTTGTCATAAGGAGGAGGATTTCTTAAACGCCGACATAGTAGTTAAAGGTCCCGGCGTCCCTCCTACCAACAAGTTTATACGGCTCGCCGAGGACAACGGGGCGGTTATAACGAGCGATATGGAGATATTCTTTAACATAGCTCCATGCGATATATTCGGAATTACTGGCAGTAAAGGCAAATCTTCGACGGTTTCATGCGTTTATAGCATTTTTAAGTCTAAAAGCGCCAATTCCTTTCTGGGAGGCAATATTACAATATCTCCGTTGAGTTTTTATAACGAGTTAAACAAAGATAGTCTTGTAATACTCGAACTTTCCAGCTGGCAATTAAGGGATTTACAAGGAAAAGACTTTAAATTAAAAGGCGCGGCGATTACTAATTTGATGCGCGATCATCAAAATTACTATAAAAATATGACGGATTATTTGAACGATAAAAAAATAATTACCAATAACCAAACTTCCGACAACTTTCTTATTCTTCCGTATGGGGACGTTTTTTTGAATACTGAAAATATTGAGACTCAAGCGGACGTTTACTACTACTCGAAAGACCGCGAAGACGCCTCTTTTTTCTACGATAAAAATACCGCTTATAAAAAAAACAGGAATAGTAGAGAAATTTTATTCGACGCTGCAAAAATCAGCGTTCCGGGGGAACATACAAAGTCAAATATTCTATTAGCGGCGGGATTTTGCGCTCTCGCAGGGATTGAAAGAAAATTTATAGAGCGCGGGATTGAGAATTTCCGCGGAGCGCCTTTTAGAATGGAGTTTGTCGGCGAGATAGACGGCGTAAAATATATAAACGACGCGACTGCGACTATTCCCGACGCGTCGGTAGCCGCAATAAGATCTTTCAAAGAGCCGATCGTTTGGATAGCCGGCGGGAGCGATAAAAACCTCGATTTTTCAGTAATAGAAGAGATTTCAGATATTCCAAAAGCTATTTTACTGCTCCCCGGCGACGGGACTCAAAAAATGAAGAAATTTATTAAAAATCCCAATATTTCAGAATTTAGCGACCTCGAAACTCTGTTTTCAGCGTTAAAAAATATCGTAAAAAGCGGCGACGTCGTTTTATTCTCGCCGGGCTGTACGAGTTTCGGGCTTTTTCAGAACGAGTTTCATAGGGGGCGAGTTTTTAACGATCTTGTAAAAAAAATGATCGATAAAACAAATTAGGCATTTACTAAAATATCTTTTTTCTGTAAAATATGTAAATAACATTGAAATATTTATTGATTTAACTCAAGAAATACTATACAATCGCTTATCGAACTGTCAAGTTTTATAAAAATTTGACTTAAATTCAAAAATAAAAAAAAAGGAGAATTTTTTTATGAGAAAATCATTACAACTAATTCTATCGGCTATTATTTTAGCGATAGTATTAATCGGTTGCCAGCCGGTCGACACTTATACGATACTGGAGACAGAAAGCGTTGCAAATTTAAGCGCTCCGGGTAGCGTAAAAGCGATAGCGGGTAACGGAAATATTTCCGTTACTTGGGAAGCTGTTCCCGGAGCGTTAAGCTATACGATTTACAGATCAGACGTTTCAGCCAACGGTTCTGCAGTAGCTTTTATACAGATAGGAACGTCCGTTACTAACAGCTATAGAGACGTTGTCGGTTACGGAAATATTTTGGAAGCCGGAGCAAAATACCAATATAAAGTAATGGCTAAATGCGGCGTTACGACGGGAGAACCGACTTTAATCGATAGCGGTTTCAGTAGTATAGTCCAAGTTGAAATTACAACTGTTCCGACTGTCGGCTCTCAACTAGAAACGGCGACGGGGATAACGGTAACAGATATAGGAATTACCAGATATATCAGATGGAACGAAGTTGAAAACGCTAGTAGTTATACCGTACATAAAGCCCTTACCACTCTTCCAGGGTATATTTTAGATTCCGGTAATTTAGGTAATTATACGCAAGTAGGCGCGGCAATTACAAATGGTAATTTAGTCGTTACTGACAACAAAGTAGCCGGTTCCTACGCTTACGTAGTTATAGCTTCAAAATCCGATAATTACTTGTCTCGAAGCAATATGTCGACGGCCGCCGTTATTAACGTAACCGCCGATCTAACGGCGCCGGTAATATCGACCGCCGCCTCAAATTTTTCCAACAAAATAGAAATAACATGGGGTAAAGTTTCAAACGCTACAAGTTACGCGCTTTATCGAAGCGTTAGCGGAGCAAACGTATACGAGGCCGTAACCGTTACTCCCGTATTTTTAACAAATTCTAATTCTTACGTAGCTTACGATAGCTCGTCCGTCCTAGAGGAGGGAGTAACTTACTCTTATCAACTGGTAGCTATGAATACCGCTACCAACTCTGTAAGCGCTGTTTCAAATACCGCAACTGGACAATTAAAAACAGTTCCGGAAGCAGATCTAGCCGCTCCAACCGGAGTTAACGCTACAGATGGGACTTTTGCCGATAAGGTAGTAATTACTTTTGAAAAAGTTTCCGGCGCTACGAGTTACGAAGTTTATAGAGCGGACGGAAACGGCGGAACAAATTACCTAAAGTTAAATATTACCGAATTTACTACTTCTCAAAGCAAGAGTAATACTATAGTTTGCGAAGATACGACTGCGGTTCAGGGAGATACTGTTACCGGAAATAAAGTTTATTCTTACAAAATAATTGCAGTTAAAACTACGAGCGGCGTTGTTACAAGAAGCGTAGCGAGCGCGGCTGATACCGGATATGTACTGCCAAACGTTGTCGTAGTTTCGAATAAAATTAAAGCGCCGGAAGGAGTTGCGATTGAAGCTCAAGACGGAACCTCCATTACCGTTCAATGGTCGGAAGTTTTTGCCGACGCCACAGGCGACGTTGCCGCGACTTCCTACGACGTCTATAGATCTGTAACAAGCGCTACTACGGGATTTGTAAAAATAGCGTCCAATCAAACTATAAGAAGTACTGTAGATACGGCAAAATTTGCCTATAAAGATAACGACGCGGCTTTGAAAAAAGGGTATTTTTATTACTACAAAATTGTATCGGTAAATTCTACAAAAAATATTATTAGCGAATTTTCCGGAGCGGCTACAGGTTTTATAACTGGAATGGATCCGGTAACCGGATTTACCGCCTCTCAAGTGTCTAACAACAACGCAAAGATTCAATTTGTTTGGAATAGCCTGGATTCTGTAGTTAAAACAGGCGCCGCTTACTCTATTAGATGGATACTAGGCAATGCCTTACCTCCAGACCCTCTTACCGGCGGAACTGAAATTGGCTCTTATAACTACGAAAAATTAAGCGCTTATGAAAATAATCCGTTAGCGTCGACCCAAGAAGGAACATTTTGGATAATATCGACCGGTATTAATGGACAAAAAGCGGCCAGTTCGCCCGTAACTTTTACTAGACCGTAATAGTTTTATTTTATAAAATTATAGAGAGGCTGTCTCAAATGGCAGCCTCTTTTTTTATAATTTATAATTTTATTTATTTTAGAATTATTTTACTATTCCGAAACTCTATATATGAAAAGATCGTTTCTACTCCTGATTTTCACAATTCTTAGCGGATACGTTTACCCCGAAGGAGTATATCAAAATTTTATCCAGATCTACGGAGAAGGTCCCTACGGAAGGCATCCCGTTAAATTTGACGCGAAAATTTACACAAAAACCGACGCCATCCTATACGCAAAACGCGAGATTTTTGAGTTCTTATCCGGGATGATCTACGGTTATAACTTTACCTACAAAGTCGAAAATAAGATTAACAAAACAAAAGGCTTCTTTGATATTACTCCCATCGGTAGAATTAACGAAAAAGATCCCAATCTAACGCTGTCGCAAGTCGAAGAATCTCAAATATCCTTAAGAATCCAAGCCGAATATCGATTAAGCGATAGTCAAAAAAAGTATATGTCCGGCTTTAAATCCGTTCTATCAAAAATGGGCGGAGGCGAATCGAGCGAAAGTTGGGCGAACGACTGGAGCGCGCGGCTGGACGTTTACAAAGACGCTCTTGAAAACACAATCCTGAACGGCGCAAAAAAAACAATCAAATCCCGCCCCCTATACGTAAAAGGTAAAATTCTCCTCGAAGATAGCCCCAAATTTTTCATAAAAAGCGGCGAGTGGCGCTGCATTGTCAAAGCCCATCTTATGATACTAAACGCTTCGTATATCGATAGCTATTGAGTCCGAGATATAAAAACGGGAATTCCCGTTTTTATATTTGTAAATTCGTAAAAATATTTAATTATTTTGTAAATCAAAATCACTTTTTTCTTGTTATATATAATAAAGCGCTGCGCTTAAAAATATTTCAACAGGAGAACCAATATGAAGTATGATCTTTCAATAGTTATTAATGAGCAAATTCAAGAAAACATCTTAAATGTTGCGAAAAATTTTAAAAAGAAAAGAATATCGACGATTATTTCCAGAATTCTTACTATAATGTATCCATATCTAAAATATTACCATACGGTTACAAAAGAATTTATTCCGGTTTACGAAAGAATCGATTGGAACAAAAAAATCCATATTTGTATAGATTATAAAATATATTTGGCGTTAAAAAAGATTTACGAAGATACAAACGGTTACAGCATGGCATATATAATTAGGAGAATTTCAGAGTATTTTACCGAAAACATCGAAAAATATGACGATTTAGACTCCTTTATCTCAAATATGATAATTTTGATTAAAAAAGAAAAAAATAAGTTTACTAAAAATCAGTTTGACGTATGGAAATTTATGGAAAAACGCAAAATTAAAAAATTAGGTAGAATAATAAACGATGGAGAAAAACGGGAATTCTCAATAAAACGCCCCTTTCTTTCAATCAAATACAACGAATATCTACGTCCCATAGAGTTTAGCTATACATAGACGGCGAACGATTTCGCTATCCGGAATTTTCAGCGTCGAATCGTAGTCTATTATTTTTATAGAAGAATTTATTTCGAAAATTATAATCGCCAAAAAGAGACATATCGATATTTTTTTCATATTTCCCTAACAATATCAAAAATATTTTTACTTTAATAGCATATTTTTCTAAAATTATATTTTATATTGACAATTTAAGATTAAAGTTATATCTAATAGTATATGGCGAGAATTTTTAAACGGTATGTAACATTACGAAGGACGTATCGTTAAAAAAATAAGGAGATACGATGGCGGTTAGAATACTTTTAGCAGACGATCTTTCTTTTATGAGAATGGTTCAAAAGGAGATTCTTGAGGAGCGGGGATACGACGTTGTCGGCGAGGCGTCGGACGGTTTGGAAGCGATCGAAAAATATAAGACGTTAAGACCGGAAATAGTTATATTGGATATTACTATGCCGAACATGAACGGACTCGACGCTATGCACAAAATATTCGATATCGACAGTAAAGCGAGGATTATTATGTGTTCGGCGTTAGGTCAACAACAGTTGATTGTCGAAGCTATCAAAGCGGGAGTAAAGGATTTCATCGTTAAACCGTTCAAACCTGAGAGGATGTTGTCGGCTATCGAAAAGGCTTTAAAATAATCAAAAAGTTGCCGAAAGCGTTTAGAACATAAAAGAAAGCCCGATGAGTAAAATAAAAGTTTTCACTATAGACGATTCTCCGATATATCGTCAGGCTCTGAGAGAAATCATTACGTCCGATCCGGATCTTGAATATTGCGGGTTCGCGTCTAACGGTCTGATCGCTATTAAAAAAATCCCGATAATTCAACCGGACATAATTACTTTAGACATAGAGATGCCGGAGATGGACGGTATCCAAACTCTCAGACATATTATGGATAATAATCCGACGCCGGTCATCATGATCAGTTCTTTTACAAAAGACGGAGCCGACATAACCTTTAAGGCTCTTGAGATCGGCGCGGTTGATTATATACAAAAACCCGAAGTCAGAAGCCTTCATGAGAATATCAAACTTTTAGAAGACGTTTTGCTCTCAAAAATCAAAGTCTTTGCGAATTTCAAACTTCCCGACGCCAAGAGATTCAAGCAAATATCGGAAGCCGACGGATTGCCCGTAATCGGCGGCTTGCCATCGTACGAGATACCCAAAATCCGCTCCCGTCCGATCGAAGTTGTCTGTATAGGTTCTTCTACCGGCGGCACCGTGGCTCTTACAAATATTCTGCCTAAAATAAAAGAGAATATAGGAATACCGATACTGATCGTTCAACATATGCCGCGGCTCTATACAAACAGTTTTGCCAACAGACTTAATTCGCTATGCGGACTTACCGTAGTTGAAGCTCAAGGGGGCGAAAATTTAAAACCTAATACGGTATATATCGCTCAAGGCGGATTACATATGTCCGTAAAAAATAAAAAAATCGTCCTGGACGATTCCGATACGGTCAATAATCACAAGCCTTCAGTCGACGTTCTTTTTCACAGCGTTAAAGAAGAATTCGGCGATAAAGCCCTGGCGATTATCCTTACCGGAATGGGCTCGGACGGAGCAAAAGGGATCGCGGCTATAAAAACTGCCGGCGGTTTTACCATAGCTCAGGACGAAGAGAGCTCGGTAATATTTGGCATGCCGGGAAGCGCCATCAGAACGGGAAAAATCGACCGAATAATGCCGCTTTCCAAAATATCAGATTTTGTCAACGAATACGTCGCCATGAACAGAAACAGATGACGTTTTGCAAGCGCAAGGTTGTTTTTTTGTCGAAAAAGCGAGTTATGGTTCAATACCAATGATAATTAAAGGAACTGCCGGAACTCCGCGACCTTGACGGACAACATTCCGTATTTAAGTCTCGTCTTCCGCTAAAGTTATCAGCATATCTTCGCTTGAGAGATTGAATATTTTACTCTTATCGGGATTTATATAAATTCCATAATTATCCGCGGAAGACTCTTCAAGACTTTTTATCCTGACCCCAAAGCAGGTCTCTTTTCTCTTGATAGCCGCCGCGCATAATTGACCAAAAGTTACGCCGCCCGATACGTCGGATAAAAACAGGCTTATCGGCTTGATATAAACCTCGTTTCCTTCGGAGCTAAACAAGTCTTCATAAATCTTGAGAACTTCCGGGTCTTCGGAGCATTGAGCGTATATCTTCGACACAAATTGATTGGAAATCAAGAAATCCTTTACCCCGACGTTTTGGATTAGTTCTATATTATCCGAGTCGGCGACTTCGGTAATCAATTGCGTCTTAACGTTTTTAAGATCGAGTTTTTTTAAATAGTTTCTAAACTCAAGTAGAGATGCGATAGTTTCCGAATCTTTCAACTCTGCGTCGCCTCCGTCGGGATTTAAAATAATAATACTATTAAATTGTTCGGGTTTGAGTTTTGCAATATCCTCCTCGTTGTGTATATCAAGTTTTAATAAACTCATCTTGATTTTCGGATGTTTTTTCCGAACTTCGTCAAAATCTTGATTTACCGTTTCGTCAATATCCGACAATACGACGACTATATTCGAGCCGTTCAATAGATAATCGCTATATTCGTCCATAATTATTTTAACTTTCTCGCTCCACCCGACGATCAGTTGGCTCTCTATACTTCTCTGCGCCAAAACGTAATCCGGGGGCTTTGGAAAATTAACGTTTATCATTTCCGGCAAATATTTAATTGTCGAATCGTCTTCGGCAATCAGTATAATCTCGTCGTTATCTTCAAAAACGGTTTCGGCGGCGGGGTTTAATATTATCGCCCCTTTGGCTTTTTTTATTCCCAAAACGCAGCTTGTCTCAAAACGAAACATCGCCTCTTCGTATCTAATCCCCTTCAGTCCGCTCTTAGGTTTGTAAAAATAAAATTCGCTGCCGGCAAAACCAACTAAACTATCGTAAACCTGCGCCAAACCGGATATTCTGGAAGTCTGGACTATCAACTTCGCCAATATTGATCGCTCGTCAATCGAGACAATGTTTGAAAACATACTTCTGGCGAGCCTTCTTTTGCTGTCAAAATGCAATTCCGTCAAAATAGGCAAATCGCTATCCTCTCCCGCGCAGGACATCGCCGCCATAACGGTCTTTAACACCCGCGCGTCCGAAAGTTTTTTTTCTCTATCCGGCGCGGCTACGGAAGAATCGTTAAGTATGATTACCGATTTGGCGTCCTTTACGCCGACCTTGCGAAGCGCTTGCAGACTCGAAGTTGAACCCGATCTTGTTATTATCCTCGTATTTTTAGAATTTTCTATACGCTCTCTAAAAAAATCGTCCATCTCGTCTTTCTCTTTTTCGGCAAGAACTACAATCGCAGGGCTTTTTTCAGATTCGTTGGCGATAATAAGCTCCCGTATTATTTCCAGGACCCTGTCGCCGAAGCCGAGTATCAAAGTATGCCCCTTTTCTATTACTCTGCTCTTACCTCTCCTCAATTCGTCTAATTTCGCTTCAAATTGGCTCGTTATAAACGCCACTAAACTTGAAAACAACACCATTCCCAGAAAAAGAGCGATTATCCCGACAATTTTGTTTAAAAAATTGCTGTCCGTATCCTCGCCGATAGCTCCGCCGTCGGCAATCTGCAGAAACGACAACCACCACTGATCGAAAAGATTCGCCATATCCTCTTGCGGCGCTATAAGGTTGGCGATAAACCTAAAGAGAGCTACGACTACAATAGCGCCTAAAAATAGAAACATAAGCGCAAGAAATATAGAACCGCCGCCTCTTGACATAAAATTATCAAACGAATACTTAAACTTTTCAGAAAAAGAGTAATCCTTTTTAGACATAAAACCTCCGAAACGTATAAAGCGTTTAATATACAAGTTTAATTATAAATTTATAATTTTTTTTTACAATGTTTTTTTGAGATTTTTTTTGCTCGTTAAAATAATTCTGATAGCGCCCGTCGGTTTTTTGGGGTGGGAAATAAATTGACACATATGGGAGCGTTTTGTTCTTAACGCCGCAAGCCCCGCTAAGGTCCCGGCATGAGCGGTATTTAGTATTTTAGTATATTCAAAACGGGAATTCCCACTTTTATCGGGGCGCGACAATTGTCGTATAGAAATTGACGCATATGCGTTAAAAACAAAATTCGACGCATATGAGACGCCGGCAAATCCCCAAAAAACTGACGGGATACCATAATTTTAAAATTCCGGTTGTCAATTAATTTTATTAATGATATTTTTATCTATGCAGTATCAAAAGGAGAAGTAGTCATGAAAGTGGATAAATTCTTTAATAAAGATGATTTTGAGAATATCAAGAACGCCGTAAAGCAAGCCGAGTTGAAAACTTCGGGGGAGATCGTCCCTTACGCCGTCGAGAGGTGCGACAATTACGGTCATACCTACTGGCGAAGCGGGCTCTTTTTCGGCATACTTTCGGGTTTAGCGATGATTATACTGAATTTTGTATCGCCGGATCTGTTAATAATAAATAATTCGTTATTTTTCTTCATGATTTTACTGGGATTTACCGTAGTCGGCTATATCGCGCCGATATTTATTCCGCAATACAAAAGAATTTTAGCCGGACAAGCCGCGATGAATAAATTCGTCGAATTGAAAGCAAAAGAGGCGTTTTTGAAAGAGGAGGTTTTTAAGACTCGCGACAGAACGGGAATTCTCATTTTTATATCGCTTTTTGAGAGAATCGCGGTCGTTATCGGCGACGAGGGGATTAATAGCAAGGTCGCTCAATCCGACTGGGATGGGGTGATAAAAACTATAGTAGAGGGGATTAAGAGTAAGAATAACGGCTCTGCGATAGTAAAAGCCATTGAATTATGCGGAAATTTACTCGAAAGAGAGAAGGTTGAAAGAAAATCGGACGATACCAACGAATTGAAAGACGAGCTTAGAATAGGGTAACGCTATGAAAAAAAATTTAGTTTTATTTTTTGTTTTGTTGTTTGCTCCTTTATATTCGCTGGAAGTCCCGTATTTATCGTCCAGAGTGAACGACTACGCCAATTTGCTCTCTTACGAAACGAAGGCTCGGATTGAGAACAAACTCTCCGAGCATGAGAAGGAGACGAGTAATCAGGTGGTAGTTCTTACGATATTCGACCTTAAAGGGGAGAATCTCGAAGAATTTTCGTTAAAAGTCGCCGAAACTTGGGGAATAGGTCAGAAAGACAAAGATAACGGCGTATTGCTTTTAATATCGTTAAACGACAGAAAACTTCGCATCGAGGTCGGTTACGGTCTTGAAGGAAGTTTGACGGATTATACCGCGAGTTCGATTATAAGAAACGATATAGTCCCCTATTTTAAAAGCGGCAATTATGAAAAGGGGATAGAGAACGGAGTCGATTCGATATTATCGGCAATAGCCGGGACGTATACGGGCGCAACGGACGAGGACGGATTCTATTATACAGATATCGGGGAAATCCCTATTTTAGTCAGACTCTTTATGGGGCTTATGTTTTTTAGCGTCATAGGAGTATTTACCGCCAGCGGATTATTTACCCGCGGATTTGTCGGGTGGTTTTTATATCTTTTTCTTAGCGTTTTTTGGGCGTCTTTCCCGATGGTTATTTTTGGACCGGTTATGGGGATAGCTATTTTGGTCGTCTACTTGATAGGTTATCCGATCGCGAAAATATTATTTGCTACGAAGTTTAAAAAAGCCCCTGCGGTAGTTAAAATAACCAAATACTTTAGTTCGTCGGGAAGAGGCGGCGGAGGCGGTTTTTCAAGAGGAGGCGGATTCTCCGGCGGCGGAGGAAGTTTCGGCGGAGGGGGGGCGTCGGGAAGTTGGTAAAAATATCTTGATTTATTTAAGATAAATTATTAAATTACAAGAAAAAAAAGGAGTTTAGATGAAAAAAAGAATATTTCTTATTATATCTATTCTATTGATAGCGTTTCTATTTGTCGGGTGTAATCCTATCAGCATTTACAATACTATCATAGAAAAAGAGGAAGCTGTGAACGCCGCATGGGCTCAGGTTGAGAATCAGTATCAACGCAGAATGGATCTTATTCCAAACTTAGTCGAGATTGTTAAAGGTTACGCCTCTCACGAGAAAGAGACGCTTGAAAGCGTTATCAGAATGAGATCGGAAGTTTCTAAGATTACGGTTACAAAAGAGGTTCTTGAAAACCCCGAACTTTTCAAAAAATTTCAGGACGCGCAAAGCGAATTAGGCGGAGTTTTGTCGAGATTGATGGCCGTTACCGAAAGTTATCCCGAACTTAAAGCCAACGAAAACTTTATCGCTTTACAATCGCAAGTAGAAGGGACTGAAAACAGAATTTCCGTCGAGAGGAAGAGGTATAACGAGGCTGTTCAGAAGTACAACACATATATCCGAAAATTCCCGAATTCGCTCTTTAAAGGCGACGCCAAACCAAAAGAGATGTTTAAAGCGTCTTCGGGAGCGGAAAAAGCGCCCAGTATTAAATTCTAATTCTGTTCATATAAACCGTCGAAAATCGGCGGTTTATATATTTCTAAACTTATTATTCATTTACTTATTTAAATTTTCGTAATATTTTTCGATGAATTTTGCCAAATTATAGAAATCCTCTCTTTTACTCCATCTTCCGCACGATATTCTGATAGAGGTGGCGCTCCTCGAAGACGGAACCCCCATATACGGTAAGACCGGCGAGGCTCCCGTTACTCTACCCGCGCAGGCGGAGAATCTGCTTAAACAGATATTTGATTCGTTTAGTTCGTACATAAACTTTTCCATATCTTTAATCCATGGAAAACTTACGCATAATACTCCGGGCGCTCTATTTTCAGGCGACTCTATAACAAAATCAAATTTGGAGTTATCAAATATTTTCGCTCCCTCTTCAATCAATATTTTCAGGAATTTCGACTCTTCGACAAATTCGCTTCTTAGTAAATTAATGGCTTCGTTGAAAGCGGCGATACCGGGAGCGTTTTCCGTCCCCGGAAAAATACCGTCCTCCTGACATCCGCCTAATCTAAACGGCTTTAATTTAACATTTTCCTTCGCATAAAGAGCCGCGATCCCCTTAGGCGAATAAATTTTATGACCGCTGACGGAGAACATATCGCAAAATTTCGACCATTTATCGACGGGAAGTCTGGGAGCCGCCTGAACGGAGTCGAGTAAAATTAACGTATCGTATTTCTTAGCTATTTTATAAATTTCTTCGACAGGTTGTATCGCGCCTGTTTCATGATTAACGGGCGAGTAAATGAGGAAACTGTTTCCGTTAGTTTTTAGCGTTCTATCCAGCTCGTCCAAAATAATAGCGCCGTTCTTATCGACTCTCAAAAAATCCGTTTTGTTTTTCAAAAACCTATAATATCTTAAAGGTTTTTTAACGGCGGGATGCTCGATTAAGGTAGAAACGGGAATTCCCGTTTTTCCTTTTGATAGAATTCCCCAAATAGCGGCGTGAATCGACTCGGAACCGTTAGAACAAAAATAGACGTTTCCCGATTTTAAATTAAAATAGTCGAGTATATTTTTTCGGCATTTATTGATTTCGGCGCCAATCTGAATCCCCGAACTGTGAAGACTCGACGGATTCCCCCACTCTCTTCTGCATATCTTATCAAACGCCCCGAGCGTTCTTTTATCGACGGGAGTCGTCGCGTTATAATCCATATATATAGTCGTCTCCGGAACAAAAAACGCGTTTGATCTCTTCAATTTTAGTCGGAATCCGCAAGCGCAAGACATAAAAATTCCCGTTATTTAAAATTTGTATTAAATTATAAATTTATTCGGCAATATGTCAATCCATTCCGTTAAAAATACTAAAATTACTGTCATTCAAAACGGACGTCCCCGTCGGTTTTTTGGGAAATTGACACATATGACGTTAAGAATAAAATTCGACGCATTATGAGACAAATATTTTTTATTTCCCCGCATGATATTTACCAGTGCGGTTGATTGCCGACTTCGACGCCGGTTACGTCCGACGCTTCGATAATAGCGATGAACGCCGTTTTATCTATTGTAGTAACCAATTTTTTCAGTAAAGCGACTTTATTTCTATTTATAACGGAATATAAAATTGTCTTATCGTTTCCTTGATATCCCCCTTTGCCGCTTATTAATGTTACTCCAATGCGATTTTCTACCGTAAGTTCTTCTAGAATTTCTTTCCATTTTTCTGAAACGATCAAAGCCGCTTGTCTTTTGGTTAGTCCGTGAAATATCATATTGGTTGTTCTAGACGATACTACGATATATATCAGCGTATAAAGAATTTTCTCCAGCGGAAACAGGAAGAGCGATATCGCCATAATTACGGAGTTGACCATAAGAATCCCCGTTCCTAAAGTAATCGAAAAATATTTGTATAAAATTATGGAAATAATTTCCGAACCGCCCGACGAGCCGTAAGATTTTAGCATTATGGCGACTCCGACGCCTGTTATAGCGCCTCCGAGCATTGCCGCGAGCATTTTATCCGTAACCGGTATGGTAAAATTAACAAAGTGAAGCGTAATTGAGAAAATAACCATTCCCAGAGCCGTAAACAGGATAAATCTTTTACCGACAAATATCCACCCTAAAATAAAAATCGGAATATTTATTAATAGATAGATAACGCCGACGCTTATAGTCGGTTTGAGATAATGAATTACCAACGCGACGCCGGTTAGTCCGCTTGATAAAAATCCGTTAGGGATCAAAATTCCGTTAACTGAAACGGCGCAGATAGCGCTTCCGACTATGAGAGCCATGGCGCTAAAAATAAATCCGAAAATCTTTTTTCTTTTTTCTCTCATTTTTTATCCTTGGATACGTTTAGAGGGGAATATACAAAATTTAATTTTAGATGTCAAATAATATTGAAAATGCCTTAATAATCGGTTTGACGTTTTTATTTAAGGCTTTATAAACTAATTTTATTCAATTTATTGAGTTATACGCCAAATTGCGTAAGGTATTGTCCGATTACCGTTTTATTCTATATTACGAGCTTCGCCGGTTTTTGGGGAATAAAAAATAATTTGCCGGTTAAAAATATTTGACGCATATGCGTCAAATATATCCTTGAATACCATATGCGTCTATTTTTTTCATCGAGGAGCATAGCGTCTCATATGTGTCATTTTATTCTTAGTTCCATATGTGTCATTTTTTTTTCGAGGAGCGGCGCGTATGTGTCCAATTTAACTACAAACATCATATGTGTCAATTTCTCCACCCCGCCCCAAAATACCGACGGGCTACTTATATCACAATAAATTGTAAAAAAAAGGATTTTTTATTTGACCTCGTAGTCGTTTCGTATTATATTCAGTCTTGTAAAAATCTAAATATTAGTCTCTTATTTCTTTTTTATGAGACTCGATATGTCGAATGTCGGGTTTTGATTAAAATTAGACTGAAATATCGTATACGGAGGAGAAAATGTCTGAAAATATCAAGGAGAAAGGGCAAATTTCGATACATACCGAAAATATATTGCCTATTATCAAGAAATGGCTCTATTCTGATAAGGAGATCTTTTTAAGAGAGATGGTTTCTAACGCGATGGACGCTATGACTAAGCTTAAACATTTGTCGCTTATCGGAGAGTATAAAGAGGAGTTGGGCGAGTTGTCGCTGGAAATTAAGGTTGATAAAAACAAGAAGACTATATCGTTTGAAGATAACGGCATAGGAATGACTCGCGACGAGGTTAAAAAGTATATCAATCAGATAGCTTTTTCGGGCGCGGCGGAGTTTATGGAGAAATATAAGGACGACAAGGAAGAGAACAAAATAATCGGGCATTTTGGTTTGGGATTTTATTCGGCGTTTATGGTCAGCGACAAGGTTGAGATTATTACCAAATCTTTTCAACCGGATACGGCGGCGGTTCGTTGGATAAACGACGGTTCGACGGATTTTGAGCTTGTCGACGATAAGAGAAAAAATAGAGGAACCGCCGTAATTTTACACATCGCCGACGACGACAAAGAGTTCCTCGACGAGGGGAAGATTAAAGAGTTGATACATAAATATTGCAACTTTCTGCCTTATCCGATAAAGATCGGTAAAGACGTCGTTAACGATCAAAATCCTTTGTGGCTAAAAAGTCCGCGGGAGGTTAAAGAAGAAGAGTATAAAGAATTTTATAAAAAACTATTTCCGATGGAGATGGATCCGCTTTTTTGGATACATCTCGACGTCGAAGTGCCGTTTAGATTGAAAGGGATACTCTATTTCCCGAAGATCAGGCACGAACTCGACAGTTCGAAAGGGAGAATCAAACTTTACTGTAATCAAGTATTCGTTTCGGACCACGCTAAAGAGATCATTCCGGAATTTTTAACGCTCCTGCAGGGGACTTTAGATATTCCCGACCTACCGTTGAACGTATCGAGGTCGTATTTGCAAAACGATCCCTACGTAAAAAAAATATCCGAACATATTACGAAGAAAGTAGCGGATAAACTCGGCTCGCTTTTCAACAAAGAGAGGGAGAACTTCGAAAAATTTTGGGACGATATAAGTATATTTGTTAAATTCGGAATGATGAACGATGAAAAATTCTACGAGAAAGTCAAGGATATAATACTATATAAAACTACCGACGGCGTTTATAAAACTTTGCCGGAATATCTTGAGAAAAACAAGGGGATCAATAAGCAAACTAACGGAAAGGAGACGGTTTTCTACGCTTCCAATGAAAAAGATCAGATAACTTATATTAATTATTTGAAGTCTCGCGGGATGGAGGCGGTCATCCTCGGCTCGCTAATCGATACGCATTTTATACAATTTCTTGAAATGAAAAACGGTAAAATATCTTTTACCAGAGTCGATAGCGACACTACCGATCATCTGTCCGAAGACGATAAAACCAAAGCTAAAATTGTCGACGGCGAAAACAAAACGAGCGACGATAAATTGAAAGAAATTTTTGAAAACGCTTTGAAAGACGATAAAACTAAGGTAACTGTAAAAGTATCCGCTCTTAAGGACCCGGAAATCAGCGGTATGATAGTTTTATCTGAATATATGAGAAGATTTAAAGAGATGAGTTTCAGTTTTAACAGAGAGGCGGGCGAAGAGAATATGTTTAACGATTGTACTCTTGTCGTAAACAGCGCTAACGATAAGGTAAAAAAAATCCTTGAATTAAATCCCGCCGTACAGGGGGAGACGATTAACGACGCCGTTAATCAGATATACGATCTGGCTTTGTTGTCTCAAAATCAGTTGAAAGGGGATCGTCTTGTAAAATTTATTGAAAGATCTAATAAAATGTTGGCGGTTTAGTCCGATAATATATTAGATTGTCCGCTTCTCAGGTTTTAACTGCGAAGCGGATAAAATATTTTTATGGAAAAAAAATAATGCAAAATATGAATTTACAGGAATTGATTAATTATATACAATCTAGCTTGAATAAAAGAGTTAACGACGAGAGAGAGTTGGATTGTATAGAAAAATTAAATTTGGATTAACGGTTGTTCTGATTTCTTTAGCGCTCATAGGTTGCGATAGTATAAAAAGCGTCGTTAACAAATTTCCTAAAATAAAATTCGGCGAGTCGGAGAAATCCAAAAAGATCGATAAAAACGCCCTGCCTAAATATACGGCGGTTCTTATAGAAAAAGGAAACGCCGATCCTTTCATCGTAAACTTAAAGAAGAAGATTTTAAAAGATTTTTATAAAGAGAGCGGAATTCGGTCAAAGTTGAAGTATTTCGCGCTAGATAGAGTTCCTTATGAAAACAGGGCGGATACCGGCGATTTCGATATTATATTTGAACGTAAAGATCGATACAAAGGTAAATATTTTTTATCCGACAAAATATTTTCAAACGCCGTATACTTTCTTATAGATAAATCCAAAGAGGCGAATTTTAATTATCCGAAGTCGTTTTTAACGGAAAACGTCGGCGCGGTTTTCAATTCTAACTCGCATATTTACGTTGAAAGTTTTAACGATCTTACTAAAAAGAAAAATCTTGAAATAAAAAATTTATCCCTATACTCTAACGAATATTCTTTAATCGATGATTTTTTGAAGAGACAATTAGATATAATAATTCTCGATAGAACTACTTTTTACGAAAACGCGCCGATTCTTCCCGCCTCTATACTTTTTTTTATAGAATACGGCGAGCCTTACGACGGCTTTACGTTTAAGGATAAATCCGTTAAAGAGAAATTTGACAGATATCTCGAATCGAGAAAGAGCAGAGAACGGGACTATTTTGATCTTATTAAAAACAAATCGATTGAGAAGAAATTTAAATTATTGATTAAAAACCGCGCCCCGTAAAAAAATATTTATTCCACAAAAAACCGACGAGTTACATCCTTTAATAAATTTATGTTGAATTTTTTTTAAATATTAATTATAAATAAATTATATCTTAACAATTCATTGTTATTAATGACTCAATTTTTATTAAGGAGTTTTTTTATGAAAAGATGTTTTATTTGTTTATTTATTTTTCAGTCTTGTTATCGACGTCGATTACGGCTGAAGAATCCGCTATCAAATTCCCCGGTAAGTTCACGTTGGATTTTTCGCAAAGGTTTGATTTTGATATTGTAAATAATAAACCGGAAAAAAATGTGGCCGGAACTCCATCCGAAGGCGATTTGTATGAAAGAACCGAACTCAAACTAGGATTAGTTTTTGATCTGCACGAGATGTATTCGCTCGGAGTATCGGTCAAGGATAGGTTCGATATAAAATTTAACGGAGTTGGTACTCCTAACGTTATTCAAATTCTTCCGAGGAACAGATTTTACTTCAATCTTGACAATACCGTGAAAGTTCCAAAAATTATTAATATAGGAGCTAACTTTGAGTTGAGATTGCAATCCGATATAAGCAAAGAAAAAACAGCCGATAATAGTAAACCGGAAGAGTCGATCGAATTAAGATTATCTCCGATTTTATCGCTAAACGGAAAATACGATTTTGGTCTCTCTTTTAAGATAGTACAGTATATAAATTTCTATCTATATCCAACGTATTACAATTTTGAGGGGGACAATATACCAAAAGTATTTAAGAAAACCGAACTGGAAGGATCTTACTATGCCGATTTTGAATTCTTTCATTTCTTTGCTCCAAAAGAAATTAAGGGTTTCGTCTATGTCGACGACAGTCTTGTCGTAGGCTTAAACGGAGAGAAGTGGATCGAAGGAAATCAACCGCTTATAGGCGATCCGGCGACGCTTCTAAGAACTACTGGAAATATATCTAACGAATTTACCTTTGGAGTGAAGTTTGATATTTTCAAATTAACTCCTTCCATAGGATTTTACGTTAAGAGCATAGACACTTTCGACAACGATCCGGATACTAAACTTGACAACGTTTGGGTAGGAACAAAGATGGGGTTGGGATATTCTAAGGAGTGGTTTTCTATAGGCATAACTTATCTTGGCAGATATCAAGTATGGGAGAATGGTAAAAGTATAACTGAAAAAGCCGCTCCGGCAGATCCTAAACCGATTAAAGATAGGATACAGTGGGAAAATCATGTGGAGACATTCGTTAAGTTTAGTCTAAAGTAATTATTTTTCTAATAACTTGACCGCCTTAAAAATGTGAGGCGGTCTTTTTTTTTAATGTTTTTTTAAAATAGTGTTGATAAAATATAAAAATATTATTATAATCGTCAAAACGGCGTAGCGTTTTGAGTTGTCCTTATAATAAGTTTTTTTTATTTATATATCTCTGATATAGGATAGCATGGAGTCTGATTTGAATTTTGACTATTTTGAATTTGCCCCCGAGCCGCTTATTATTGCCGATTTTGATAAAAAAGCGGTTAAATTTAATCAGAAAATAAGAATGTTATTAGATAAAAAAATTTTTGTCGGCGCGGATTTGGGCGAAATAAATTTTCTAAATCCAAACGGCGAAAATATATTCATCTCGCCGTTATTTGATACTTATTTTGATTTTGATTTTGAAAACAGAGAAGTTACTTATGAAAAAAACAGAGATTTCACCGCTACTCTTCTTTTGTCTTCCAGAAAGATACTTTTAGACGATAAGCCGTATCTTTACCTTTCGTTTAAAAATATTTCGGATATAGTCTCCTTTAAGAAGATTTTTGAAGAATTATACGACAGTTTAAGTTTTAAAACTATAGAGTTGGATCACGTTATTTCTCAAAAAGAGAAAGCGTACAAATTGCTGAAACAAAAAGACGACGAGATGTTGCGTCAATTGTTTCTCGCCCGCGAAGTGCAAGAGGGCATTTTCCCCGAAATTAATGAGACTATAAAAGGGTACGAGATCGCGTCGCTTTCAAGAGCGGCGAGTATAGTCAGCGGCGATTTATTTGCAATACTTGATTCGGACGAGCAGTATCTTGATTTCGTTATAGCCGACGTTACCGGTCACGGAGTGCCTTCCGCTCTTATTACTATGATGTTGAAAATGTCTTTTCAGATGCGGATTGAAGAAGAGAGGGACCCGGGACTTATTGTTGAGGCGGTAAATAACGATATGAATAAAATTCTATCTTCGGCGACCATATTTGTTACGCTTATGTTTGCCCGTCTTGAATATTCGACGGGACTAATACATATAATGGATTGCGGACATACCCCGCCGGTAATAATTCGTAAAGATAAAACGGTAGAAAGACCGGGTATAAACGGTATGATGTTAGGAGTTATAGAAGAGATAGATTATGGGAAAGCTACGTTGCAAATAAATCCCGGCGATATGATATTTTTTCTTACCGACGGCATTATCGAAGCTCAGAATTCCAATTCAGTTTTTTATGAAGATCAATTTGTCGATCATCTTTCAAGAATTAACGAAAAACCGTCAAGCGTCGTCGTCGACGAAGCCGTAAATGCGGTCTATAGTTTTACAAACAAGGACGAACTCAACGACGACGCTACGATTTTCTGCATCAAAAGATTATAGACTATCGCCGTTAAAATTCAGTATGTTATTAATAATTTCTACGGCTCTGTATCCGTCGTATCCCGACGAAACCGGTTGAGCCGACGTTCGAAAAACTTTTGACGCATCCTTGACCATATTAATAAAATAGTCCGTTTTTATAAACGTCTTGTCAACTTGTTTTAAAGATCTAAAATTCTCGTAAAGTTTGCTTGGTTCTGAGGAATACTCCTCAAATAATCCGTTGCCTATGCGTATTAAGCCCGTATTGAAATAAATTTCCAATTCAAATACCGTATAATTTTTAGCCCCGCCTACTTCCAGCAGCGCATATGCGCCTCCGGCTTTAAGATTAATTATCAACGACTCGCCTTTTATATCTTTTTTTGATAAATTTATAACGTTTACAACTTCAAGTTCGTCGTCGAGTATGAATCTCAATATGTCGATAATATGCGTTCCATCGTCCCATAACATAGAACTCGGAGTCCTACCGGAACCAAAATACAACTTAGCGAATATAGTTTGAACTTCTCCATATTTTTTTTGTTTAACTACGTTTTTGGTATAAATATAGTCGTTTGAATATCTTCGCTCGTGGTTTACTATTAATTTAGTCTGCGCCATTTCGGTTATTTTAAGCGCCTCCTTTGAGGTTTCGACGTTATCGGTCAACGGCTTTTCCGACACAACAACCGGGATTTTATATTTGCAAGCCGTTTTTATTAAATCAAAGTGCGCTTCGGGCGGCGCGGCGATATGCAATATATCGACAGACTCGTTTTTCAGCATCTCTTCGCAGTTATCGTAGAGATTCGACGCTCCCCAACGCTTTGCAAACGCAGACCTCTTTTTTTCGTTAATATCGCATCCCGCGATTATAACGCCGCCGCTTGCTTTTATAGCGCCCGCGTGAGTGCACGGTTTTTCTCTGTAAATATCCTCTTCCAACGAGCTCGCTATCCTTCCGAGTCCGGCGATCGCATGTTTTATTTTTTTTCCGGGCGCTTTGTCCATAAAAAATCCGATTATTTATTAATTTGATTTTAGAATATTAATTAATTGCTTGATATTTTTGTCTTCAGAATTTATCGTATTTGCCTTTTCAAAATATTTAAGAGCGCTTTTAAAATCGCTGTTTTTATAGTAATTGCATCCCAAAAGATAAAAAATATCAAATTTGTCTTTTTTTCTATTGAAATATTTATCCACCTCCTTCAATATTTCGATAGATTTGTCGTACAACGACTCGTTGAAACAGTTAATTGCGGTCAGAATTTGATTCTTACGTTTGGCAAATTCGTCTTCCGCGCTATTATTTATCTCAATCTTTATTTTATTGGCTATATCCGAAAGGTTAATATTTATCTCAATACTGTCGGGCAGTATCTGAACGACGAGAATCGTCATATCGTCGTCGACTCTAAAATCTCCCCTAAATTCCTTAGCGTCGTCGATAATGCTCTTTATCATCTCCTCAAGAGACAGATCGGAATGTTTTATAATAGAATCTTTAAATCTGTCAAATCCATACAACTCTTTAGCGGCGTTTCTGGCTTCCGGTATCCCGTCGGTGTAAAGTATCAGCTTATCTCCAGCATCAAGCGTTATATAATCAGTTTTATATTCCAATCCTTTAATCATTCCGACAAAGCCCGAATTGCTATCCAGCAAAACTATGCTTTTATCATTTTTTAAAATTGTTATCTCGTTATGACCGGCGTTAGTATATTCAAGAATTTTACTCTTAATATCAAATATTCCGTAAAAAGCGGTAAAATAGCTGTTGTTTTCGCCGATGGCTCCGCATATCTCCTCGTTTACCAGCGTTAAAATCTCGGAAGTTTTCAGATTTTCTCTTGAGTTGTTGAAAAAAGAAACTTTCGCCATAGTGGTTATTAACGCCGCCGGAACGCCGTGTCCGCAAACGTCGACGATAACAAACACAATTCTGTTTTTATCCAGCATAAAAACGTCGTAAAAATCGCCGCCGAGATCGTCCATCGGTTGATAAAAGCCGTAAATCTGCAGCGCGCCGACTTTCGGAAAAACTTTGGGTATTATGGCTTGTTGAATATTCTGAGCCATAGCAAGTTCTCTTTTCATCTTCTCGTTTGCGTCGTTAATCTCTTTTGTTCTAATTTTTACCATTTGTTCAAGATTTTCGCTATAATCGTAGATTTTACTAGCCATATCGTTGAATGTCGATCCTAATATATAAAATTCGCCGTTAAAATCGTCAATTTGAACGGAAGTTTTATAATTACCCTCGGATATTCTCTGGGCTGAAGAGACGAGATTCCTGATAGGCTCGGTAAAACTCTTACTAAATATTATTGAAATAGACACAATAATGATACTTGCGATAATCGCGATGATAACAATAATTTTAATTATATTGTAAACGGGTTTGCGAATCTGAAACATAGGATGAAAATATATAAGTTTACACTCGCTTGACTTGCCGTATTCAATGGCGGTCATATAATCAATCCCTTTATATCTGATTATATGTTTTTGATTAAAGATATTTTCATCTTCTTCTTTGTCCAACTCTTCGTTATATCCCTCCGGCGTTAATTTATCCGTTAGACTTTTTATTTTTTCAACGTTTAGTATGTTTTTATCGACGTTTAGTAATTTATACTCTTTAAAAGACATTTTCTCATAAGGATCGTTCGGATCGTCGTCGTTCAAAACGTATTGGTTTTTATCGTAATCAAATTCGTAATAATCTTCGCTTGAAGGGTGATTAAACGAAATAATATTATCAAGCTGATCCAAAATATATAAAGTCCCCTGTTTGATATGGCTTATATTAGAGTAGAACTTCGGGATAAAATCGGGAAATAACTGAATCAATATAAATTTCTCAAAAGTGTCGTCGGGATTCTCCGGCGGTTCGTAATAATAAGGAAAAATCATAACGGGTTTTAACTCGCAATTTGTCCCTTTTAATACGTTATCTTGAAATTTGCCGAATATTAATTTTATCTGATTATTGTTTTTTATTTTTTTAAAAAGCGGGTCTTCCAGCATCAATTTCAAATCCGGGTCGGGCAGTCCAAGATTTAGTTTGTGCGTCATATAATCTGCGTCGTTGATAACGGACCTTCTGTCTAATTCGTATAAACAAACGTCGCCGTCTATCTTCTCTTCCGCCGTTTTTCTCAACCCTTCGGCAATAACCCGATTGCCTTTATATATGGTGTTTTTACCCTTTACCATATCCGAGACCTCTATCTCCTCCGTCTCGCTTTTATACGGCGGGTGGAAAAGTCCTTTTTCTACGTTTGGGATTCTTACAATATTCGTAAGCGTTCTCGCATACTGCTCGTACATAAAATCTATATTGTTGGAAATTTGAGTCAAAATTGAAGAGTAAAACTCTTTATTCTTCTCTTCAAGATGGAGAAATACTTGATTGGTTGTGAAACCTACTATTATAATAAGCGGAGCAATCGCGACGGGCAGTATCAACAATAACAGTTGCCATCTGATTGGGAATATAGACTTCTTTTTATCCATACGACAATTATGGTTAAAATTAAAAAAAAATCAATATTTTTTTAACTTTTTTTATTTATTTTGAAATTTTAAATATAGCCAATTCCGCTCTTAAATTGCAAAAATATTTTATCTCTTTGTATTTGTTTCTAAAAAAAGATTTTTTTATGTAAATCTGTTTTATAATTTCAATATTCTCTTCTCTACAAAAATCCTTAAAATCTTTAATAGTCAAAAAGCGTATATTGGGAGTATCGAACCATTTATAGGGAGGTTGTTCCGACATAGGCGCTCTCCCTTTAAACAAAAAAGAAAATCTCGTTTTAAAATAGCCGAAATTGGGAAATCCGAGAATTCCCGCTTTTCCTATCCTCAAAATCTCTTCGATCATCTCTTTTGATTTATAAATCTCCTGAATAGTCTGATTTAACACGACGAAGTCGAAAGATTTATCGGGGAAATCCAGGGGGAGATTATCCAAATTCAGTTGAATAACGGGAATTCCCTTCTCTATACATTTTACCAGAGCGTCCGTTTTTATATCAATCCCATGACCTATAACGTTTTTTTTAGCAATCAAATGGTAGAGCAGCTCGCCGTTGCCGCATCCCAGATCCAAAACTCTCGAATTATCAGGAATTTCTTTGGAAATAAATTGATATATCTTTTCTTTAAATTTTTTCATTATTTTTCTTCTCTCGACCGCCGGTTTTCTTTTCTTTCAAAAAACTTGATACGACCCTTTCCAAATCGGCGTTATCCATCAAAAACGAATCGTGTCCGTACGGAGATTCGATATTCACATATGTGACGTCTTTATCTTTATTCATCAGCGCCTTCACAATCTCCCAACTCTCCTGCGGGCTATAATGCCAATCCGACGTAAAAGTTATAATCAGTATCTTAGACTTAAATTTTAACGCGGCGTCCGAAAGTTTTATTTTACCTCTGGTCAAATCGTACATATCCATAGCTTTTGTCAGGTAAAGATAGCTGTTTGCGTCGAATCGTAATACAAACTTTCTTCCCTGATGCCGTAGATAGCTCTCCACTTGAAACATAGGTCCGAAAAATCCGTACATCAGATCGCTTTCAAGAATATTTTCGTTTATATCTCTGCCGAATTTTGTCTGAATAGAATCTTTTGAAAGGTACGTTATGTGCGCCACCATTCTCGCGATCGCAAGCCCTCTCTCCGGGAAGGTCGATTGATAGTAATCCCCGTTATTGAAATTGGGATCGGCTAAAATAGCGTTTCTTCCCACTTCGTAAAAAGCGATAACCTGAGTCGAGGATTTATGAGCGCTCGCGATAACTATTGAATTTTCCATCGAGTCCGGATATTTATAGTTCCACTCCAGGACAAGCATCCCGCCCAGCGACCCTCCGATTATAGTATGAAGTTTGGTTATTCCCAGATGATCGATCAATCTCTTTTGAACGTCTACCATATCGCCGACTGTAAATATCGGAAATTTCAATCCGTAAGGTTGACCCGTTTCCGGATTAATTGAAGAGGGACCCGTAGAGCCCATACATCCGCCGAAATAATTAGCGCAAATTACAAAATATTTTTCGGTATCGATAGATTTGCCTTTGCCAATAAGAGCGTCCCACCACCCCGGAGTAGCGTTATCGGGATCGTATTGGGAGGTCGCATGACTATCTCCGGTCAGCGCGTGAATAACCAACAACGCGTTGTCTTTTTTTTTGTTTAACTCGCCGAACGTTTCATAGCCCACCGTAATAGGTCCAAATTTCTCGCCGGATTCTAAAACAAAGCTCTTATCCTCTGAAAATGTAAAATACTTCATAGAATACGGGATCTTTTTTGGCAATGCGTTTTCTCCTAGCTATTATAGATAGGGAATTTATCGCATAACTTTTTGACCTCCAGCGATAAAGCTTTTAGTTTATCGGAGTTATTATGATTCTTTACCGCATCGTTTATCAGTCCCGCGATAATCTGCATCTCTTTCTCTTTCATACCTCTGGTCGTCAGCGCCGGCGTCCCTATTCTGATGCCGCTTGTGATTGTCGGCGGTTGTTTATCGTAAGGTATTCCGTTTTTATTTACGGTTATACCCGCCGCGTCTAACGCCGTCTCCGCCTGTTTGCCGGTAATATTTTTAACGGACATATCGATAAGCAGTAAATGGTTGTCCGAACCGCCCGAAACGAGTCTAAACCCCTCGTCTTTTAACGATTTTTCAAGAGCTTTACAATTTTTCAATATCTGATTTTGATAAACTTTAAACTCGTCCGTCAAGGCTTCCTTGAAAGCGACGGCTTTCGCCGCTATTACGTGCATCAGAGGTCCGCCCTGTATTCCGGGGAAGATATTGCTATCCAATATCTCGCTCATCATTTTTACTCTACCGGACTTAGGCGCTACAATCCCCATTTTATTCTCAAAATCCTTCCCCATTAAGATCAGCCCGCCCCTCGGTCCTCTAAGAGTTTTGTGGGTGGTAGACGAAACAAAATCTGAATACGGAACCGGCGACGGATGAAGACCGGCGGCTATCAGTCCCGCAATATGAGCCATATCGGTCATAAGATAGGCGCCGCACGCGTCCGCGGCTTCTTTAAATTTCTTGAAATCAAAAAATCTCGGATAAGCCGACGCGCCGGCGACTATGAGTTTCGGTTTTTCTCTCATCGCAATCTCTTTGAGTTCGTCGTAATCTATCGTTTCGGTCTCTTTGTTGACGCCGTAACTTACTATTCTGAACAATTTACCTGAAAAATTCACCGGAGACCCGTGGGTCAAGTGTCCTCCGTGAGACAGATCCATACCAAGTATCGTATCGCCCGGTTTTAATATGGAAAAATATACCCCCATATTTGCTTGACTGCCGGAGTGCGGTTGAACGTTAGCGTATTCGCAATCAAATATTTTTTTTACTCTATCGCGAGCCAGTTCTTCCGCTACGTCTACGTATTCGCAACCCCCGTAATATCTATGCCCGGGATACCCTTCGGCATATTTATTGGTAAGAACGCTCCCTTGAGCTTCCAATACGGCTCTACTTACTATATTTTCGCTTGCTATCATCTCAAGTTTATCTTTTTGTCTACCCAACTCTTTTTCAATAGAATCGTACAGTTCGGGATCGACCGATTTTAAAACGCTCATAAATTCTCCTTATATCCATCCGGAAAAATACCGCTTATATTTTGCGGTTTATTACAAATAACGCTTGCGGATATTTCGCAAACCGTCCGCAATTATATTTGAATTTTGTGAAAAAATCAATTGTTTTTTTTAACATATTAACGCCGTCGATTTTTGGGGCGGGAAAACGGGCGCATATGCGTTAATCTTTACGCGACAATTGTCGCGCGTTGTCTATGCGGCGCATATGCGTCGTTTCTTACCTCAAAAAACTGACAGAGCGCCGCATTAACGCCGCAAAGAGTACTTAGTCCAGGTTACTACTCCGGCAATATTATAAATTTCTCTTCTCATACCGTCGAAACAATTAAGAATGTCGATAAAAAAAATTGAAGCGTCCCGTTTGCAGGCGTTTTCGCTCCCTAGTTTATCCAGATGAGACAATTTTGCCTCGTTTACCATTTTTCGTATCTTTTTACTTTTTACCCGCATTCCCGCCATTTGAGTTTGTTTGCCGCTTTTTGTTTTAAAAATCTCTATAACTTTGTTAAAGAAAATTTGGCTTTCACCGTATAGCTCTTTGATATGTTTATACTCGTTTTTGGTTAATTCAAGACTCTTTTTTTCCAATTTATCAAAAATAGAACCTATGCCGTTGAGGTAATCGGCGCATTTTTCAAGATTGTGAGCTAATGTGATATAATTTCCGACTAAAATACTGTGTTCGCGCGATACCGATTTTTGAGACAAGGAGAGTAAGAATTCCGTTATTCTTTTCTGAAAATCGTCGATCTGTTGCTCTTGAGTCTCAATATCTTCGTAAATCTTATTTGCTTTACCGTCTTTTGTAAGTATCTTGCATACGTTGTCCGCAATCTTTTTTACCATATCCGACATATTGGCAAGTTCTTTTTCCGTTTCGATTAACGCCAACGACGGGGTCTTTAATAGTTTTGTGCTTATGTAAGTAAAACTAACGTGAGTTTTTTTACTTTTTTCTTCCTCTCTTACAGGTATAATAAACTCGCAAATTTTTACAAATACCGGAATTAATCCGGTAAAAAACACAACGTTAAGTATATTAAACATAGAGTGCGCTAAAGCGATATGTTGTCCAATATAAGGTTTGGTTCCATTATCCGATAAGAAATCGGGATCGTTAGGCATAATAAGATCGACAAGCTTTGTAAAGGGATAAAATAGAATTAAAATAACGATAACTCCGAAAACGTTAAACATAGCGTGAGCTAAAGCCGCCCTTTTTGCGTTTCGCGTCGCTCCAAGACTTGCCAAGATCGCCGTAATAGTAGTTCCGATGTTATCCCCCAGTATCAACGACACCGCTCCGTGATAATTTATCAGCCCGCTTGTCGCCAAAACGATAGCGATTCCTATCGTTACGCTACTCGACTGAACCGCCATAGTCGTTAGGGAGCCGATTACCACGCCGAGGATCAGTGTAGGATACGACGAACCGTTGACAAAGAGAAATAGATCCGTAAAGAACTTCGAATTCCTTAAAGGCGTCATGCCGCCGCTCATCGTCTCCATTCCGAGAAAAAGTATACCCAGTCCGAAAAGTATCTCTCCGGTAAATTTGATCTTCTCATTCTTAAAGAAAAAAGTCAGTATAATTGATAATCCAATCAACGCCAGATTGTATTTGACTATCGGTAAAATTACTATCCACGCCGTAATAGTAGTTCCTATGTTCGCGCCGAAAATAATCCCAATCGCTTGTCTCAAAGTCAACAAGCCGGCGTTTACAAAACTAACCGCCATAACCGTCGTAGCGCTGCTCGATTGGATGATCGCCGTTATCGTTAATCCTACAAATATCCCAAGAAATCTGTTGGTAGTTAAAATATTCAGAATTTTCCTCAAACCGTCGCCGGCTACTTTCTGGAGACCTTCCGACATGATCTTCATGCCCATAAGAAACAATCCGATTCCGCCTATAGTCTGCATAACTACCGTTTTCCAATCCACGACGAACTCCTTACAAATTAAAATTTACGGAATAACTAAAAGTTCATGCTTCAAACTTGTAAATCAGAACGCGGAGATGGTAGCATAATTTTAGAAAGTTTTAAAATAAAATTAATTATTTTTTGCCAGATAAGAGTCTACGATTTTTATTTTTCGTTCGAGGTCTTTTAGACGCATATCTATAATCGCATCGTAATCATAATCGAATAAATTATTTTCAATCTCGTAGTTGAGATCTTCTATCTGTTCCCAGCCTATATGTAACTTTTTACCGTAAGCAAGATTTGACCATTTTTTTGTCTCTTCCCAATAGCGCCGCGCTATCAAATATCTCGATTTGGCAATTTCAAAGCTGTTTTTTATCTCTTTTGCCCATTCAATATTATAAAATGCGATATCCCGTTTATCGTATTCCCATCCCCAATCTACATACTCCTTAGTCAGCAGATAATGTATATGAAATCTCAATAAAAGTTTATATTTTACGTACTCCTCCCAATCTTTTGTAACGACGATAGCCTGACTGGGATGAATATTCGGAAGAGACAGACAATTTTCCAACCAAAATATATTTCTCTTATGATCGGTATGAGTCGTATGCAAGTTGGATTCGTAAAGCCGATATATCTGCTCGATAAAAATCATTCTTGTCGGTTTAGAGCAGATACATAAATTGAAAGAGACAGATATAACTATTAATAGAATAAACTTTCGATTCATAACAATTAATATTTCGGATATATTCTACTTTTATTTAGAATAATTTATAGTCGCTGAAAATTGACGCATATGCGCTACGTCGCTCCTCGATAAAAATCGACGCATATGCGTCGCGCCCTGATAAAATAGGGAATTCCCGTTTTGAATATACTAAAATACTAAAGACTCTTTCATACCGGGACCTTATCGGGACTCGCGCCGCTCCTCGACGAATAATTTGACACATATACGCCGCGCCGCTCCTAGATAAAAATCGACGCATTATGGAACAATTTTTTTTAATTATTTAATTTATAAACCGCCGTTGACGAAATTTATTTAAAAATGGGAAAAATTTATGTTAGCGGTAACCAAATTACAAAACGGAGAAAAACTTACTCTAACAAACGGCGGCGAGCTGTCGCTTTTTTTTATAGGAGTCGGATCCGCTTTTTCAAAGATACATAATCAGACAAATGTTTTGGCGATCAAAGGTTCGGATCACGTTTTGATCGACTGCGGAACTCTCTGCCCGAAAGCTTTGTGGAACTACGGATGTCCTATCGTAAACATTGATAACGTTATTATAACGCACAGTCATGCCGATCATATAGGGGGCGTTGAAGAGTTGGCGCTAATGTCCCGATATGTTGCAAAAAAGAAGCCCAATCTCTATATACCCGCCGAATACAAAAGCGCTTTTTGGAACTATTCGCTTAAAGGCGGGCTATCTTTCGGGGAATTGAAAGACGGCGAAAATCTGACGATAGAAGATATTTTTGAAGTCCGCCAAACCGCAAAAATGCCCGACGCGCCTAGAACTATGTTTGAGGCTCAGATCGGCGGTCTAAATATAAAACTGTTTAGAACTATGCATATTCCCGATTCGGCAAACAGCTGGAGAGATTCTTTCTATTCATACGGAGTAATATTCGACGAAAGTATCCTTTTTACTTCGGATACAAGGTTTGACCGCGAAATTGTCGAAGTTATCGGAGCAAAATACAATATCAAATATTACTTCCACGATTGCCAGCTATTTACCGGCGGCGTTCACAGCTCCATCGAGGAACTCAAATCTTTCCCGCCGGACGTTAAAAAAAGAACGTATCTATCTCACTACGGCGATAACTTCGGAAACTTTACGCCGGAAAAAGACGGTTTTGCCGGTTTCGCTCTGGAAGGGCATTTTTATTCTGTTTTTTAACTCTATTTAGCAAATTTAGTTACGAAATGTTCTTTTTTCTGCTTTTTTGGCTTTTTTGGCTTACCGCAGGGTATGGAATTCTCCTCGCTCTTCCGCTTTTATCAAAAATAACCCCTTCTCCCCATCTTATCATATCGGGACAGTCGTCCCTGATCCACGCCTTCAATCTTTCGAGAGTCGTAGTAAATTTAGCGATAAGTTTCATAAGACGCAGTTCGTCGTCCTCGACGCCTTTTTGGTATATCTCTTCGTATTCAACTTCAGGATCTACAAGTAAAAAGGGGCAAAACAGAGAGATCTTTATCTGCTTCAACGGATATAACAACTTAGTCTCGATCGTAATCGGAACATTTTGATCCCCGATAAGATTAAAGGATACAATTTCGTAACACTCCTCTTTTCCCGCCAGCATCTCTTCGGTAATATCGTTTATTACCGATCTAATCCTATTGTAAAGCATATTAACCGCCCTTTAAATTCGACTTTTTATATTATAATAGATTTTATTAATTTTTCAAAAATAAATTGCAAAAAATTTGTATTTTTAAATTTTATTATTATAATTAGCGCTATATTAAATTCCATAGGAGAGCTATATGAAAAAAATATTTTTTGTTTTTGTTTTGGTTTTGGCTTTTTTACAAACGACTTTTTCGCAGGATTTATCCAAATACAGCGTCGATCAAAAGGTAGTCATTTACGGCTATACGCTGATGTTAGATAAAGCCGCGGATACGATGGATTCGATATCCAACGACGAATTAAAACAGTTAAGCGAAATGTTAATTATGGCGGACGGCGACTACGAGCTGCTTTTGGACGATCTTATGTCTAACGCCGACCTAAAAGGGTATAAGCCGGAGAGTCTTTATATCAGATATGAGATTTTGAGAGATTTCAAAAGCAAAGCGGATATAAAATTGATCGACAGTATGGTTCAAAGTTTGATCAAAAAAGGGAAAAAGAGTAAAGCTATCGACGATACGGTATACAACATACTCTCGCTCTACGTAAAAGGTATAAATCCCAAATCAAAATACGCCGCTATACAGGACTCTATGGCTACGATATCGACTTTATTTAACAAACTGGAAGATTCGGCGGATATAACCAAAACTTTATATTACGTTTTGCAGGAGCCGGCTATTAAAAATTATATCTTAACGCATTAATTAATTTTATATATAAGCTGGAATATTATTAAATAATGGCTAGCGACGAAATACTAATTATCGATAGATCGAATTTTGTTAAAGATTTTCTAAAAGAAAAGTTTTTACAGTCGGGATTTGACGTTCTTACTTCCGGCGATTGTTTTGACGGCTTGATAAAGATGAAGAACCATTTTCCCGACGTCGTAATATTAGATTACGTTACGTTGAAATACGCCGACATTAACTTTTTAAAAGAGAAGCAAGATTATAAAGCGATTAGAGACATTCCGATAATTTTACTGGCTAATAAAATCAACACAAATACGGTTTATCAACTGGCTAAATACAACATTACAAAGATATTCTCAAAACCTATAAAATTCGGCGATATAATGCGGTCTATATCCGAATTGTTGAATAGGACCGTAATAATTGACGAAACTCCGTGCCAACTCGACGTTACTATCAATTACGATACGCTTTTTATAGATATTGCCCGCGGATTAAACGGAGACAGAATAGACTCGCTAAAATATAAGATTAGAGAGCTTATGAATATTCACAGGATCGAGCAGCTCAAAACTCTTCTGATTATGGTCGATATGAATTTGAGTTACAACAACGACTACAGGAAATTTCACAATCTTATACATATTATCCTGGATACGGCAAAAACTGAGCCGAAATTCTTAAAAATTCTAACAAAATCTAAAGAAGTAAAGGATTTTCTCAAATTAAACAGCGCTTTCAAAGATATAGAAGTTACCGATAATATTGAGTCGACTTTGGAAAAGCTTAATATTAATAATATTAACGACTACATCGTTCCGGCGTCTAAAACCGGTAAAGAAGACGTGTTTTTGTGGACTAACGAAATCTCTGAAAAAGGGGCGTACGGCATAGACGAAATAGAAAAGATAATCAAAATAGCCGTCGTGGACGACGACGAATATATTTTGGATTTCATTAAGGAAGTGTTGGCGCTAACGGGATATAAAATTTATACATATTCAAAAGCGGGCGATTTTTTGGAAAACGTGAAAAAGGAAAAGTTTGATCTTATTTTCCTCGACTTAATGATGCCCAAGATCAGCGGATTCGACGCTTTGCAGACGTTAAACAAGAGCGGCAATAAGATTCCTGTCATAATATTTTCGGCTCTTTCTCAAAGAGAAACGGTTCAACGGGCTCTCTCTTTGGGAGTAAAAAGCTACTTGGTCAAACCGGTAGATTCAAGCGTTATTCTAAAAAAAGTCGCGGAAGTATTAAACGCAAATATTTAATTTATTCGTAACATTTATTTACTCTTAGCGTTTTTTTTGTTATTATACAGACCGATTAAGGAGAAAGGTATGGACGGAGTAGGTTGGAACTATTCGGACGTTGTAAAAGAGCATTTTATGCGCCCAAAAAATATACTGCAAGTTAGCGAAGAAGAGTATAAAGCCGACGGAGTAGGTTTTGTCGGAAGCCCGGCGTGCGGCGATATGATGAAAATTTTTATAAAAGTCAAAGAGGGGAGAATAATAGATCTTAAATGGCAGACTTTCGGATGCGCAAGCGCAATCGGCTCTACTTCTATGTTAAGCGAGATGGTAACCCGCGACGGCGGTATGACTCTCGAAGAGGCGATTGAGATTACCCCCGAAGCGATCATTAAAGAACTCGGCGGACTGCCCGCTAACAAGATACACTGCTCCGTTCTTGGAGACAAGGCTCTTCGCGACGCGATAAACGATTATTATAAAAAAACCGGACAGACCGATAAAATCCCGAAAACCGAGGCAAAAATTGTATGCGAATGTCTCGAAGTAACCGACGAGGATATAAGAATGGAAGTTCTGGAAGGGGTAAAAGATTTTGATACTTTACAAAAACGGACAAAAGTCGGAACCGGTTGCGGAAAATGCGCCGATAACGTAAAAAAAATCTTAAACGATTTTGTAGAACAGTATTATAAATGTTCGATCTATACCGGAGAAAAATAGATGATTTATTTAGATTATAACGCCACAACCCCTTTGCATCCAAAAGTCAAAGAGAAGATTATAGATTTTTTAAACGACTACGGCAATCCGAGTTCCGCGCACGAAACCGGTAGAAAAGTTAAATTTATGGTTGAGGACGCCCGCGAATCCGTCGCGTCGTTTCTAAACTGCCGCCCCGACGAAATTATATTTACGGCAAGCGGCTCGGAGGCGAACAACACCGTTATCAAAAGCGTCGGCAGATGCGCCAATTCGCGCTGCTACTCTTCCGCCGGCAAATCTCACATTATATCGACGGTCGTAGAGCATCCGTCCGTCCTAAACACTTTAAAATGCGTCGAAAATCAAAATATCGATGTAACTTACGTCAAAGTCGACGCTTTTGGCAGAGTATCGGCGTCCGACGTCGAAAAAGCGATAAGACCCGGCGTTACCTCTCTTATATCTACGATGTACGCTAATAACGAGATCGGCGTTATTCAGCCTATCGAAGAGATAAGCGCCATAGCGCAAAAATACGATATCCCTTTTCATACGGACGCCGTTCAGGCTATCGGCAAAGTCCCTATCGATCTCAAAAAACTTAACGTCGATTATATGTCGATATCGGGGCACAAAATTTACGCTCCCAAAGGGATTGGCGTTTTGTATAAAAAGAAGGGGACAAAAGCGCTCTGCCCGTTAATAAACGGAGGACATCAGGAGTTTTCATTTAGAGCCGGAACGGAGAATACTATAGGGATCGTCGCTATCGGAGAAGCCTTTAAACAGCTGAAAATAGAGATGGACGAAGAGATAATTCGTATAAAAGAACTTCGAGACAAGCTCGAAGCCGGGTTGTTCAAGACTATCCCAAACATCAAACTAAACGGACATCCGACCGAACGGCTTCCGGGAACTTTAAATATCTCTTTTAAAAATATCGAGGGAGAATCGATTTTGCTTAGATTAGACCTTTTTGGGATCGCCGTTTCGACGGGGAGCGCCTGTTCGTCGGGCTCTCTTGAACCGAGTTACGTCGTCTCTTCTCTGGGCGTCGAACCGGAGATCGCTCACAGTTCGATCAGATTTTCTTTAGGCAGGGAAAATACCGAAGAAGAGATCGATCAGACTATCGAAAAAGTCGGCGAAGTAGTAAGTTTTTTAAGAACGATGAGTCCTATAAAATGAAACTAAAAATATTTTTTACGATACTGTTATTTCCGGCGCTTCTATCCGGTCTCAGCGTTAAAACCAAAAGTTCTATCGCCGACGACTATTATATATTGGGCAATCAATATTTCGAAATGGAAGATTACGCAAAGGCGGTTATATACTATCAAAAAGCGCTTGAAAACAACAAGAACTTGAAAGACGTAAATATAAACCTCATTCTGGCTTATCAAAAATCCAATAAATATGCCGAAGCCGAAAAGGTAATCGTAGCGGAATACAAAGAGACGCAAAACGAGTATAATCAAAAATTATTACTGCTTTTGGGGAATAATTACTTTTATCAGAGCAAATTTGACATAGCGGCGAAAGTTTACGAGGCGTATTTTAAAAGTTATCCGTCGGACGTTAACGGAATATTCAATCTTGCGCTTTCTTATTATAAGCTCGGCGATGAAAAAAATTTTTTATTCTACCTAAACGAGGGTTATAAGATTAATAAAACATATGCGCCTATACTATTTAATCTTGGAGACTATTACTACAATAAAAAAGATTATAAAAGCTGTTTGATATACTATAAAGAGCTGATAGATATCGATAAGAATAATCCGGACGTTTTTGCAAAACTAGGCGAGATACTGTATCTTACCGGGGAGTACGAACTTGCCAAGGAGCAGTATGTAAAAAGTATAGAGTTAAACAACGCCGATAGTTCTTATTATCTGGCTCTTGCAAAGATTTACGCAAAAGGCTACAACGATAAAAAAATGACTTTTGAAAACATTGAAAAAGCTCTGATTAACGGTTTTACCGATCTCTCTTACTTACAAGCTCAGGAAGAGTTTGTTATTCTTGAAGAGTTTTCCGACTATAAAGAGTTGTTAAAAAAATATAAATTAATTAAATAAAATTTTATAAATCTTGTATAATTATTTTTTTTATATTACAATGTCAGCTGTTACGGTTAAATAAAAAAGGATTATTCCGATACTATATTAAACGATATATTAAACGATTTGAAAAAGCGAGAGTTTTATGGCAAACGGGAATTTGCAGTTAAATGTTGTAAATTACAACAAGGGAGCGTACATTACTATAGAGGGTAAAGCTTCGAACAACTGTTTTTACATTATTAGGATGGGAAACGTCCAGGTAACTAGAGAAGCTTTGAGAAACGAAACCGAAACTTTAAAAACGGGAGATTTCTTTGGCGTTATATCGGCTATGTCCGGTCATGATCATATCGAAACCAGCGTGGCGCTTACCGACGTATCTTTGATAATGGTCGTAAAAGATCAATTTCCGTTGCTTATTCAAAAAAATAATCCCGTCGCTATGAAGATTATTTTATCATTCTCGCGAAAACTAAGAGAACTGGATACCTCTATCGCCGAGTTGACTCTGAAGTCTATTTCGACTGAGGACGTAGTCAACTTGATGGATATAGGCGAGTATTATATGAAGTTGAATCAATTCAATCAGGCGTTTTACGCATTTTATAGATTTATTCAGCATTGTCCGGATAATAGCAACGTCCCTAAAGCAAAACAATTCTTGCTTCAGATCAAACCAAAATCTAAAGCGGTATATTTAGACGCTAAAAATGAGTTTAAAAGGGTTTATCCCGACGATACCATGGTTTTCTGCGAACACGAGCCCGGCAACGAGTTGTATATTTTACAGTCGGGGAAGATAAAGATTACTAAAATAATCGATAATAAAGAGGTGCTTCTCGCCGTTCTAAAAGAGGGGGATATTTTTGGAGAAATGGCGCTGCTTGAAAATAAGCCGAGATCGGCTTCCGCTATATCTTACGGCGAGTCTCACTTGATGGTCGTTAACAAAGAAAATTTCAAAAATATGATTTCAGGACAACCCCAACTTGTTACAAGACTGATTTGTCTTTTGGCGGAAAGAACGTGGGTTGTTTATAGACAACTTTCGAATTTACAAATAAAGAGCAAATTAGGGCGAACTTACGACGTTCTGCTCCTTCAGCTTGAAAAGAATAAAATTCCGATCAAATACGGCAGCGCGTATCTTTACGATTTTGGTCCGAAAGAACTTATCAATATGGTAGGGCTTAGCAAAGAGGAGGGGAGAGAGATAGCGCAGGAAATATTCAAGAATAGGAAATTCCAACTGGTTGATAACAAAATCTCGGTTACCGATATAGAGGAGATCAAAAAACAGGTGGATTACTTCAAGAAAATGGAAGCTATGGAGAGCAAAAGGAAAGCCGGAAAAGAGAGTTTCTAAACGCTTACTTCTTAGGTCTCAGTTTTCTATTTTCTTCCATCTCCTCTTTGATCCTATACGGATCTTTGGCTTCTTCAATATCTTTTTTTGCCTTCTCTATTATGATATTCGATAATATAACGTATTTTTGGTACTCCTGTTTTTCGGCGTCGGTAAAAGGTTTCTCCTCGTAACTCTTTATGACCAGATTGAAATATCCGTTAGCGTCGTCGTACCTCTTTAATTTATAATAATTATAACCAATGTTGTAGTTAATTCCCATCAAATCGCCGTCGGGGAATTTTATAGCCGCCTCTTTCAACAAATCTATCGACTTAAGATACCTTTCGGCGGAGGTTAAATTTTGCGACTCCATCATATATTTATTGAAATCCCATTTTTCTTCGTTTTTTTTCTGTTCGATCGTTTTACACCCAAACATTACAAGCGTAATGCAAAATAACATAATTACTCTCATTATTACCCCTATTTTATAATATTTTCTTTTATTTTTATACTATTTATATATAAATAAACATAGTTCGCTATATCTTCGGAACATTTTAACAACCGCGCCCGCTCGATAGGATATTGAGAAGTTGCCGGAACGTTAAATTTCTTTATAAATTCTCTGTCTATCTTATATTTTTTATTTTTTATCGATATTTTGACCGTTATCTCCATCGGAATATTTGCGATTAAATTGAACTCTCCTATTTTGTAGCGCAATATTTCGAAGTTACAAAAGGTCAAGCCGTCTCCGGTAACGTCGGTCGAACTATCCAAGACGGCGATTTTACTTTTTTCATATTTAGTCTGCAAACTCTTTATAATTGCCGACGAAAAAAAATCTTTATACCCGGCTATCTCGTTAAGTCTGATTTCCTCAAAAATAAAATTGTCCCTTACATACGCGTCCGTCGTATTATCTTCAACGTCGTCGGAAAGGTCTTCTAAGGTTTCAATAACCTTACTCTTTTTTTCAGAAACGGCGTCCGAAGTTTCGTCTTTGGATTTATCTTCAACCTCTTTTTTTTCGTCTTTTTTTATTAAATATTTATCCGGATTAAAAAACCTATCGGCAAGATCGGAGCTCAAATCCAACAAATATTTATCGTTGACCTTGACCTCTTTGGCAAAACCGGCTCGTACATAAATCTCTTTAACATCTTTTAACGAGACAAACTCCGTAGTCTTGCACGAGAATAACAGAAAAAAAAACAAAATATAAAATAAGTTTTTCATCATTGCTACTATTATAATTTATTTTCTCTGATTTTCATATCATTATATATCCGTCAAATAAATATTTATCATTTTTTTACATATTCCGCTATCTTTTTTGTTTATATTTATTTATTTTTATTCGATATATGTAATAGAATATTTTTTTTTGAAAGGTTTGTTATGAAACTATGTAAAGTTGTAAATATCGACGGCGATAAGTGCGTTAACTGCCATGCGTGTATCGCGTCGTGTCCCGTCAAATACTGTATGAAAGCCGACGGTAAAACTGTTGAAATAATCGACGATTTATGTATAGGATGCGGCAGATGTTTTTTTGCATGCAAACATGGCGCTATCAGTATAATAGACGATTTTCAGGAATTCCTCGACTCCACCAATAAAGGAGAAAAAACTTGTTTAATAACCTCTCCGGCGATAGTTACGGCGTTCCCTTCAAAGCACAAAGAGCTTCTTTACTGGTTAAGAGAGACCTGGGTATTTAAAGGGATTTTTGAAGAGGGGCTTGGAGCGGAACTAATAACCGCCAAACACCTTTCGTTTATTAATAAAACGGGTATTGTTCCGATCATATCCCAACATTGTCCGTCGATCGTCGAATTTATTAAAATTTACTACCCCGAATTAATAGACTATCTCTCTCCGTATCAATCTCCCGTCATTATTATGGCTAAGTATATCAGAGAGATACTCAAATACGACGGGAACATCGCTTATCTCGGTCCCTGTCTGGCAAAAAGAAGAGAATTCAGAGACCCCGATACGGACGGCGTAATTCAGTTTAATCTTACTATATATAACTTAAAGAAATATATGGAACTTCATAAAGTGGATCTGTCAAATTATAAACAAGGCAGATTTGAATGGGCTCCGGCGGAGAGCGGATCGGTATTTTGCAAGCCGGGAGGATTTAAAAATATCGTCGACGGGTATTATCAAAACGCTAATATTCAACATATCGAAGGGGAAATTATTTATAAAAAGTATCTTCCCGACGTCAGCAAAACGATAGAGAGAAAAAGCGCTAAAATGCCGCTTATGATCGATCTTATGAGTTGCATAGGCGGGTGTTTTAGAGGACCGGCGACAGTTACTAACTTAACGATGCTTGAAGAATCTATGTTAATAGACGACAGAGAGCAAGAGGCGAAGAAATTTTACAGAGAAAAAAACAAAGCGCATAAAACTTTTGAAAAAATCCTGGACAATAATAAAAACATCGATATAAATAGAGTGTATTTTTCAGAATCCGAAAAACCTATCGTTACTCTACCAAACGAAGAGTTGAAGCGCGAATACTCTCTTTTAAATAAAAAAACCGCGGAAGACTTTCTTAACTGTTCGTCTTGCGGATTTAATTCTTGCCAGAAATTCGCAACTTCTATGCATTATAATCAGAATAGTAAAATTAATTGCAGACGCTTTATTGAGTCTACGCTTAAAAGCACCATTGGAGATAACAGCGAGATATCCGAAGGTATTGCGATTACGACGGAAGAGATGGAGGCGACTACAAGGTCCATTATGAGTCTCTCCGAAAAGACCCTCGACGCTTTTAAAAATATTCACAGACACACGGACGTATCTAAAGAAATTAATACAGAATTGAAAAGTAAAGCCGACCTTTTTGCGCCCATCGTCGGGGCAATTTCAGAAATATCAGAGCAGATAAATCTACTCTCCCTTAACGCGGCGATCGAAGCAAGCAGAGCCGGAGAGATGGGCAAAGGATTTGCCGTCGTTTCTACCGAGATCAGAAAACTCGCCGATAAAACCAAATTGGAGACGGATAAAATTATCCCGATAATGCAAACGATGACCGAAGATATAGACAAAATGAACAAAAATGTGGATAAACTGACGAGAGAGACTAGCGACTTTTCAGAAGCTATCGAAACGCTTTATAGGTCTATGTCCGAAGTAAATACCGCTATATCCGAACTAGGCAGATCGGCGGATAAATTGGCGTCGTCCAGCAAAAGAGGGCTATTTTAGGTATTACGTCGGGTTTTTTGGGGGCGAAAGAAAATTTGACACATATGAGCTGCATAGCCGCCGCGTCGCTCCCCGATGAAAAATGACACATATGGAGCTGCATACGCGGCGCGCTTCCTGATAGAAATTGACACATATGCGCCCCGCGGGGCTTGATAAGAAAATTGGCGTATATGCGTCGAATTTTTCTACGACAATTGTCGCGCGCTATCGACCCGCCGCGTCCCGATAAAAATGGGAATTCCCGTTTTGAATATACTAAAATACTAAAGCGTCCTTCATGCCGCGACTTTATTGGGCTCGCGCCGCTAGAAATAAAATCGACGCATATGTTTTTTTTAATGACCGCAATTATAGAGCTACATCCCGTCGGGTTTTTTGGAGCTGGAAAATAATTTGACACATATGCGGCCGGGTTGGGACGTCCCCTTTAAATTGACGCATATGAGCTGCATACGCGGCGCGCTTCCTGATAGAAAATGACACATATGCGCCCCGCCGGGTCTTGATAAGAAAATTGACGCATATGTGTCAAAAACAAAATTCAACGCATATGAGACGCCGGCAAATCCCCAAAAAACCGACGGATTACGAAACTATAATATTTTGTTTGATTTTTGATAAATAAAATACTAACATTAATCTTATTTATATCTCTGGAGAATAGTATGAATTTTGAAGAGAGCGGCAAGCCGGTTTCCATTAATAACGGTTCCGACGTCGGTATACTTATAATTCACGGATTTACGTCGACCGTATCGTCTATGAAATATATGATTGAGGGCTTCAATAAGGCGCAATATAACATAGAAGCGCCTAGACTTTCCGGACACGGAAGCAGGTGGGAAAACCTAAATAAGGTAAAATATACAGATTGGATATTAGACGCCGAAAACGCTTTGCTCAAACTCAAAAATATATCAAAAAAAGTCTTTGTTTTCGGCCTGTCGATGGGGGGAACAATATCGCTTTATTTGGCGGAAAATCATAAAGATTTATCCGGATTAATTCTCGTCAATAACGCTCTTATTTTCAAAGATCCGAGACTACATTTGCTACCGCTACTAAAATTATTAATTAGAGCGACTCCCGCTATTGGAGGCGATATTAAAGATCCGAACGAAACAGAAATAGCTTACGATAAGAATCCTACAAACGGACTTAACGAACTGATGAAACTGATAAAAATTGTGAAAAAAAATATCAAATCGGTAGAAATTCCCACTCTTATTTTTAAATCAAAAGAGGATCACGTAACGCCGATAGAGAGCGCCGTTTGGACTTACGAACATATATCGTCGAAAAATAAAAAATTTGAATGGCTGACAAATTCTTACCACGTCGCGACTTTGGACTACGATAAAGACCTGATAATTAAAAAATCAATAGATTTTATCAATGAAAACTAACGTTTTGTTCTAAGTTATTGCTAAAATAAAAAAAAGAGACCGTTCCCGCGAACAGTCTCTTTTTTATTTCAAAAAGGTTATTTAGATTATACACTTTTCTTCTGTTTTTCCAACAGCGTCCGTTACCGGAACCGGATCAAAATAGTGAGATTTATCCGTCGCTACTCCCAACTCTACAACGTCCCCTACCTTAAATTTGTTGTGAGGATCGACTCGAGCGGTTAATTGCGAACCGTCGCTTGTAGATAGATATAAATATATCTCGGCGCCTAGCGGCTCGACTACGTCGACCGTAGCTTTCAATTTATTCCCCTCTTTACTTTCAGCCATCAAATCCTCCGGTCTGACTCCGAAAATAACGTCTTTGTCTTTATAATCTCTCAATTTGTCTTGTTGATTTTGATTGGGAACTATCGTAAAATCTTTGTGCTCGGCTACTATTTTACCGTCTTTCTCTTTTATTTTTACATTTACGAAGTTCATCGGAGGCGATCCTATAAAACCGGCGACAAATTTATTAACTGGAAAGTTATATAAATTCAACGGAGTATCCTGCTGTTGAATATGTCCGTTATACATAACTACGATTTTATCCGCCATAGTCATAGCCTCAACCTGATCGTGAGTAACGTAAACCATCGTCGTCTGAAGTTTTGAATGAAGCCTCGATATCTCCGCTCTCATTGTTACTCTCAACTTAGCGTCAAGATTTGACAAAGGTTCGTCGAATAAAAATACTTTCGGTTTCCTTACGATAGCTCTACCCATCGCGACTCTCTGTCTCTGACCGCCTGAAAGCGCCTTCGGTTTTCTATCCAACAAATTTTCAATATGAAGGATACCCGCCGCCTCTCTTACTCTTTCGTCGATCTGGTTTTTTGGAAATTTTCTGATCTTAAGACCAAAAGCCATATTATCATACACGCTCATGTGCGGATAAAGAGCGTAATTTTGAAAAACCATAGCAATGTCTCTGTCTTTTGGAGGAACGTCGTTCATCAATTTGTCGTCGATAAAAAGTTCTCCGGCGGTAATCTCTTCCAAGCCGGCAATCATTCTTAAGGTTGTCGATTTACCGCAACCCGACGGTCCTACAAAAACCACAAATTCCTTGTCCTGAATATCGATGTTGTTTTTAAAAACGACATGCACGTTACCCGGATAAATTTTGTCTACATCTTTTAGTACAACTCGAGCCATTATTAACTCCTTTTTAATAATTAACAATAGCCCATTGTAATAGTTTTCTGTACATATGTCAATTTTTTTTTATTTATTTATTGTATCCCCGTCAGTTTTTTGGGAAATTAAAAGTATTTGTTTCATATGTGTCATTTTATTTGTCTCATATGCGTCGAATTTTTCATCAAAGAGCGCTTACGGCGCATATGCGTCATTTCCCCACCCCAAAAAACTGACGGATTATTTATTTATTTCATTCGTCAAAAATTTCAAAAAATCTTTTTCGCCGACTTGACCTTTTGAGAAGGCGTCGACGGCGTCGTAATAACCTTGAAAAAATCTTTCTTGAATTTTTGAAGAATAGAAGTAAGGTTCGACTAGTTTCGTCAACTCGCGTTTTATATATTCCGACGTTTTGGATTCTATCGAATCGTTCGTCGCGTCAAAAATTTCCGCGTAGATCGGAATATGAACGTATTCATAAAATTCTCTATGTTTTAAAGTTGTCTCGTATAAAAATTTCTGCGTTTCAAATCCAAGCAAATAATCGATAAATAAAAGAGATTTTCTGCTCGTAAACGAATTTTTTGAAACGGCGACTACTTTTTTTTTCAAAGAGCCGAATTGTTGATCTTCAATAAATACGATCTTATAATCTTTTCCGTAAGACAACGCTTTAGACAGCCCGATAAAATCGTAATTCATAATCCGTTTTTTTACATAAAAATTTTTATCGACATTTTTATAATAATCAAAATACTTTTTAGTAATATCGATCCCCTTATTGTATAAATCGTCGTATTTGAAATAGAAATTATAAGCGAAGTTTTCCGCCTGTCCGTTAAAACTATAATAACCGTTTTCCTTTTTTAGTTTTGCGTTAAGAATAAAAAGGTAGTCGAGTCCGTCGGTAATCGAACCTAACGGGCTATATGAAAGAGTAACGTAAGAGTTAGTATTTTCATCAAATACGCTGTTTTTTTTATTTATTTCTATAAATTCGTTTATATTCAAACTGTTAGGAGTATTATCGAATTCAACAGATGGAATTGCTTTTAATACAAAAAAATCTGAAGAATAAGGTATCGACAAATAACGGGAGTTTGCTATATAGCTTTTTACCAGATTGGAAAAATTCTTGTTATCGATTATCTCTTTGTCGATTTTTTTATACTTTTTAGAATTTATAGGAACGTCTGCGTAATAACTTCCGGCGATTATATCTACGTTTTTCAAGTCGTTTGCGTTGTAAGTTTTAAAAATATTCCCCGATTTATCGTTAAAATATAGGACGTTTACGCGGCGTTCATGAAATGTTTTGTTATACTTTTCTACGGCGTCGTACAGTATTACGTCGTCGGTTAACAAATTTACTTCTCCCGAATCGTAAAAACAACCGGAGAAAACTGCTATCCCCATAACGGTTATCGCTATTTTTATAGTCGTCAAAAAATTTTCCATAACGCTTTATACGCCTATTTTTCATTATTGTCAATTTTAGTAAAACAAATATTAGAAATATATCTAAAAGTTAAATATTTTGACAAATAGCTATTTTTTAAGTATATTATATTAATGATAATAATTTTTTTACAAATGGAGCGTAAATGTTTCAAAAATATTTAAGACTATGCACAGAAAAGGTTATTCACGGGATTAATATCGGCACTATGGAACTGGTCAATCTCAGACAATCTGTTTTCACCCCTGAATTTATTCTTTTAGGTCTTATCGAACAGGACGAGTCCATAGTATATAAAGTGCTTCAAGAAGCCACCAACGATCCTGTAAAGATGGCGGACAGTATTACCGAGAAGATCTACGCCGTCCAACCCAAAAACGACGTTCCGCCCGACTCGATGAACATTACGCTCAGTCCGGATGTTGAGAAACTATTTGAAATAGCTCTGGACGAAACTAAAAAATTTAACGACAAATATATATCTACGGGCAGTCTATTCCTTGCCTTTTTCAATCCGTCTATTCAGCCGTCTTCGACTATTCTATACGATTCGGGACTGAGATATAACGAATGCAAAGATATACTTGCAAATATAAAAAACGGCATGACGATGGATTCGCGCGACTCCGAAAGCAGAGAAGACGTACTTAAAGTTTACGGCAGCGATCTGACCGAGTTAGCTCAACTTGATAAACTTGATCCGGTCGTCGGACGAGAAACCGAAATAGCGCGAATTATAGAGATTCTTGCAAGAAGGACAAAAAACAATCCCATTATCATCGGTCAACCGGGGGTTGGTAAAACCGTACTTGTAGAAGGGCTCGCTCATCTTATATCCTCTTCAAAAGTTCCCGAGACTTTATTAAATAAAAAACTACTTCAAATCGATATGACTCAGCTCACCGCCGGAGCTAAATTTAAAGGGGAGTTTGAAGAGAGGATCAAAAATCTCGTCAATTCTCTTATAAATTCTCAGGGTAAGGTTATATCGTTTATCGACGATATACACACATTGGTCGACGTTAACGGCGGCGGCAATCTGCGGGCGATAGATATGCTTAAACCCGCTTTAGCGCGCGGCCAAATTCAGCTGATCGGGACAACCTCGACTGAAATTTATAAAAAAACTTTCGAGAAAGATAAAACGCTGTCGAGGAGATTTCAACCTATAAAACTGGAAGAGCCTTCCGTAGACGAGACCATTAAGATTTTAAACGGATTAAAGCCCAAATATGAAAAATATCACAAGATCAAATATACTAATGAAGCGATAGAAGCCGCCGCCAGGATGTCGCAAAGATACATAAACGACAGATATTCGCCTGATAAAGCGGTAGACCTTATGGACGAGGCCGGAGCAAAAAAACATCTCTATCTTATAACTATCCCTCCGGAAGTGCAAGATCTGGAAAAAGAGAAAACTTCTATCCGTAGGGCTCAAACGGACGCTTTTGTCAAAAATAAAATTGAAGAGGTAGTAGACTATCAAAAGAAAATTAATAAGATAGAAAAAAAACTTACCGAGTTAAAAACCAAATGGACCGAATCCAAGAATAAAGCCGACAATAGTATTACCGAAGAGGATATTGCCGAAGTTATAAGCAGATCGACCGGAATACCTATAAATAAAATAGTCGAAACCGAAAGCGAAAAACTAAAGTTAATGGAAGAGAAGCTTCACAACAGGATCATAGGTCAAGACGCGCCTATTATCGCCGTATCCAACGCCATCAGGAGAAACAGAGCCGGACTAAAAGACGCCAACAGACCTATAGGCGCTTTCCTCTTTTTAGGACCGACCGGCGTCGGTAAGACGGAACTCGCCAAAGCGTTAGCGGAGTTTTTATTCGACGATGAAAATAAAATCATTCGTCTCGATATGTCCGAGTATATGGAAAAACACAGCATTTCAAAAATGATCGGCTCGCCTCCCGGATACGTCGGTTACGACGAGGGGGGACAATTAACCGAAAGGGTAAGAAGATCGCCCTACTCTATCATACTTTTAGACGAGATCGAGAAAGCCCACGAGGACGTTTTCAACATCTTATTGCAAATTTTCGACGAAGGCCGACTTACGGATAGTCAGGGAGCGACGATTAGTTTCAGAAATTGTATCATCATAGGGACTTCAAATCTAGGATCGACTCATATATTCGACGTCGATAAACGAATCGGTTTTTCCGACAATAGAGACGAAAATAAAAGCTACGAGCTTATAAGAGAAAAAATTCTTGAAGAAACAAAAAAATTCTTTAAGCCCGAATTTTTGAACAGAATCGACGATCTTATAGTATTTCATCAATTACAGATGGAGCATATAGTCGCTATATCCGAACTGCTAATCGGCAGACTAAGAGACAAAATTGAAAGCGTCGGATATAGCATTCAAATTTCAGACGAAGCAAAAGCCAAACTTTCAGAACTGGGATATTCTCCGGAATTTGGGGCTCGACCGCTTAGAAGAGTTATCGAAAATTATATTGAGAATCCTATAAGTCTAAAAATTATTTCTCATGAAATAAATAAAGGGGACGTCATAAAAATAGAATTAAAGGACGACAAAATTATAGTCAATAAATAGAGGTTTTCTCAAACAAAACCGCTCTATCCAAACCGGCGAGGTCTTTGTAACAGAGCGGTTTATAACCGTCCGAAAATATTTTCAACAAATCCTCTTTTTGATCAAATCCATGCTCCAATATGATCTTCCCGCCGTTTTTTAAGCGTCTATCTCCGATTTTTTTGATAATTCTGTAAAATTTACATCCGTCTTTGCCGCCGTCAAGCGCGATCCGCGGGTCGTCTATCGTTTTACTCTTTAGCAGCCGCTTTGCGCGGTCGGTCGGGATATACGGCGGATTTGATACTATACAATCGTAATCGAATTTGGGATTAAATTTTAATACGTTTTTATGGTAGAAATTGATTTTATCCGGCGAAATATCGTTTAGCGCCATATTCTTCTTAGCGATTTTTATCGCTTTATAACTAACGTCTATCGAATCTATAACAACGTTATCGGTTTTGCTTGCGATTACGATAGGAATTACGCCGCTTCCCGAGCCGATTTCAAGAACTCGCGCGCGATCGTCGCTTTTACAATTTTCAAGAAATATATCTATTATAAGTTCGGTATCGCTTCTTGGAATTAAGACGTCTTGAGAAACTATAAACTTCATTCCGTAAAATTCTTTCTCGCCGACGAGTTCCGCTAAACTTTTCCCCCGCGCTCTTTTCTTAACAATCTTGAGTATTTTATCGACAAATTTTTTATCTACCTTTTTCTCGCCTCTTTGCGCTAAAAATTCTTCCGTAGAAATATTTAAGATTTTACAAATGAAAATTTTTGATTCGAGCTTGGGGGCGTCGATAAAAGGTTTATCGAGCAAATCGGCAATTTTAAGATACAGGTCGTTTAAACGCATTTTTTGCAATTGTTTAAAAAAGTTTCGACGGCAAGACAAAATTCTTCCGGTTTATCCGCATGGACGTCGTGCCCGGCGCCCGGAATGACGCAAAACTGCGAGTTTTTCAATTTTTTCCGGGCGCAAAGAGGATGCTCTATATCAAAATAGAAATCCCTATCGCCGTTCACAATCAAAACCGGAATTTTAATATTTTTTATAGAATTGAGAATGTTGTAATCCGGATTCATAATATAACCGTCTCTGTAAGTTCTTATCAAATCCCAGAATGTTTTAGAATAATCCTCGCCATGCATAGCGACCAAATAATCTCTAAGATCATGGGGAATCTCGTCGTAAGGGCGAAAAGTCCAATCGGTTTTGATCTCTAGTTTATGATCCGAATAATATCCCACAGATTCGGCTATTATTTTACATACCCTATCCGGCTCTTTCAACGAATACAAAAGCGCTATAGCCCCGCCGAGACAGTGCCCAAGAAGATTGACCTTAGGCAAATTTAGCGCGTCGATAAATTCGGCTAACTCCTCTACCCCCTTATCGACAATATCGCCGTCGATAGAGCCGTATTTATCAGAACGTCCGTACCCGAATCTGTCGTAAACTATAGCTTTATTGTATCTCGACAACCGTTTTACTACTCCGCTCCAAGTATACGAACTATAAAACCCGTTGTGGAGAAAAATAAGCGGCTCTCCCTCGCCGAATATTTCATAATAAACGTTCCCGTTTTTCAATTTAATGTAAGACATCCGTTCTCCGTTTAAATAAAACATTATATACTATCATTATATACTATATAGAAGATTTTTGCAAAAGTAAATTATATATGTATTGTATCCCGTCAGTTTTTTGGGGAATAGAAAATATCTGTTTCATATGTGTCAATTTTATTCTTAACGTCATATGCGTTGAATTTTTATGCGACAATTGTCGCGCGTTATCGACGCGACGCATATGTGTCAATTTATATCGGGGAACGTCGCCGCGTCCCATATGTGTCAAATTCTCATCGACGAGCGCTGCGACGCATATGCGTCGAATTTCTCCCCCCCAAAAAACTGACGGATTATATATGTATTCTGTAAATATCCAAAATTCTTTTTGATTTATTTTAATAAATGGTATATTGTATTATAAACATAAAAAGGGAGATTATCATGAAAAAATTTTTGATACTTACGCTAATTCTTTTATCGTTTAGCGTAGCATTTTCTCAGGATCAGGATTACGCCGTCGTTACAAAAGACGATTTTACGTTTTCTTGGAGAGTAGTAGACGGAACTATGGATATAATTCTTGAAGCGCCTACAACCGGGTGGATAAGCGTGGGTTTTGACCCTACCAAAAAAATGAAAGACGCCAATTATATTATCGGTTCGGTAGATAAAAATGGAGAGGTAACGATTCAAGACAATTTTGGAACGGGTCCTATATCTCACAAACCCGACGAAAAACTTGGCGGAGTTGATAATGTTGCAAATAAATTCGGCGAAGAAAAAGACGGTAAAACGACGCTTAAATTCTCGATACCTTTAGACTCCAAAGATAAGTTTGACGTTGTTTTAAATCCCGGTAAGCATACCGTTATTTTGGCAAGTTCTAAGAGCGATAAATTAACGTCAAAGCATAATAAACTGGCAAAATTTGAAATTGAGATTAAATAAATAATAAATCAATTATTTTTTTATTGACATTTGATCAATTATTTGCTATTTTTATCAGCGTCGATTAGACGGGATGTGGCCTAGTCCGGTTCAAGGCGTCTGCTTTGGGAGCAGAAAATCGGGGGTTCGAATCCCTCCATCCCGATATACCGAACGCTTATCGGGATAGTTCTTTGTAAGATCTATATACTTAATTAGCGCTCAGATAAATGAGCGTCAGTAGCTCAGGTGGATAGAGCAACAGCCTTCTAAGCTGTGGGTCCCGAGTTCGAGTCTTGGCTGACGCAATTATGGTGGACGTAGTTCAGTGGTAGAGCGCCAGATTGTGGATCTGGTTGTCGAGGGTTCGAGTCCCTTCGTTCACCCATCGATAAAACGCGTTCGTAGCTCAAGTGGATAGAGTAGCGGACTTCGAATCCGTTGGTTGCAGGTTCGAGTCCTGCCGGACGCAAATACTAACGTTTTTAACAAGCGTTAATGGCAATATTAGGGCCGTTAGCTCAGTTGGTAGAGCAGCAGACTCTTAATCTGCGGGTCAAAGGTTCGATCCCTTTACGGCTCAGTTTACGGAAGCGCTATCTTGCGAGCGTGGTGGAATTGGCAGACACGCTAGACTTAGGATCTAGAGCCGTGAGGCGTGGGGGTTCAAATCCCCCCGCTCGCACATAGATGTCTCTAAAATGCGAGAATAGCTCAGTGGTAGAGCTCCACCTTGCCAAGGTGGATGTCGCGGGTTCGAGTCCCGTTTCTCGCTCATTATACATTAACCTCAGGGACAACCTGAGGTTTTTTATTTATACGGAGGAAAAATTTATGCTTCCTATTAATATCGATTTTCTTTTTATTCATCTTCATAATTACGAAGGGATATTCTTCTTTATCGCAATCTTATCCGCCATTATTTATTTGGCTATTCTATGTAAAAATAATAATATCGACGTAGAAGTAATGTTTGAAGCGATCTTCATAAGTTTATTGGTCGCCTTAGCGAGCGGAAGATTGTTCTCTTTCCTTTTTTGGAATCCCAAATATTTTTTCTCAAACCCTTTGGTTTTTTTCAAGCCATGGGAAGGCGGGATTACCGTAACGGGGGGAGTGCTCGGCGGATTGATAACCGGATTTATTTACGCTAAAGTAAAAAAACTTGATTTCTTTTATCACATAAGGTTTTTTGTTCCCGCTATTTTGGTCGGACAGATCATAGGGAGATTCGGTTGTTTCTTAAACGGAGACGCCGCCGGAAAGCCGACAAGCCTTCCCTGGGGCGTAATATTTCATCCGGAGAGCGTCGCCTACAGTAACGCCGCGACAAATTTCTCAAAAGCTTATCCCGCGGTAGGGACGCCTCTCCATCCAACCCAATTGTACGAGATATTTGGCAATTTGATACTACTAACTCTTATACTTGCAACCGGTAAAAACGAATGGATTACAAGGCGTAGGATAGTCTGGTACGCGCTTGGATATAGCTTGATAAGATTTATTGTGGAATTTTTTAGAAGCGACTCGGTCAAATGGTTTTCGGTTTTTACAACCGGTCATCAAATAACGATTATAGGTTTTTCGATAGGAATACTTTTACTGATTTGGACGATAATTTTTGATAAAAAACTCGAACCGAACGAAGCGCGGATAGCCAGACCCAAAAAAAAATAATCTACGCATATGATGCTAAGGTAAAAGTATTGATTAAATCTGCTAAAGCGGTTATATTGAACCTGTTTGGTTAAGTACGATGAAAGATTGTTAGGACGCATGAGCTTCGAGCTC
>Ga0208197_1000436_pt1 | contig 53625 bp, 48 predicted proteins | sample AD_JPNNA4_MetaG_FD_184444 | JGI IMG/M metagenome (GOLD analysis project Ga0208197, IMG submission 184444) | Active sludge microbial communities of municipal wastewater-treating anaerobic digesters from Japan - AD_JPNNA4_MetaG (SPAdes) (version 2) | ecosystem: Engineered > Bioreactor > Anaerobic...
AGGGCATCAGCGAGATTCACCGCTGCGAACCCTACGTCTACGCGCAGACGATTGCCGGGCGCGACAACCCCCGTCACGGTGAGGCGAAGAACTCGTGGCTCACCGGTACCGCCGCGTGGAACTACGTTGCCATCACGCAGTGGATTCTAGGCATCCGTCCATCCTACGACGGCCTGCAGATCGCGCCCGTCATCCCGATGGATTGGCAAGGCTTCACCGCCACGCGCATCTTCCGCGGTGTGACGTACCATATCACCGTGGAGCGCCAGGGTGGGGGGAACACCGTCTCGCTTGTGGTGGACGGCAAGCCGGTGGAGGGCAACATCGTCCCACTGCCCGCGCCCGGGGTGAAGGATGTGACGGTGAAGGTGACGCTCAGGTAGATCGCTTCGGTCCTTTTTAACGCAAAGACGCAAAGGTATTTCTTTACTTTGCGTCTTTGCATTGAGAACGGCATTTTGCCCCGGAAGCAGTTACGTTGCCTGTGCCATCTATGACTGGCGGGACGAACTGGCTTTCGGCATTTCCAGGGGAACTACCGCGTTAGGCGTTGTCGGTGTAGCGGCCCAGAATGTGCCTCAGAAGATTAAAGGGTAGGAGTTTTGCGGGCTGCAAAGCAGCCCGCAAAACCTCGCATTCTTGCTAACTGTTGAGAAGATGTTTGGGCTACGACCTTGTTACTCAATTCTCTCTGATAACCAGCGGCAAGAATATCTGCTTGAGAGGGAATAGATATTTGGTTTCAACGCTGGAACAGCCATTTTTCCCCTCGACAATAAGTTGGATATCATAAATTTGCGTTGTATCTGTATAAATGTGCGTTGCAATACTGGTGCCGCTCGCTGTTTTCCCATCCCCAAAATCCCAGAGCCAATTCGCCGCATCTTTCGTCACAGCTTCGACAGTGATCATAGCGCCTGAGCGGCGAATATCAAAATCAGGCAAAGGTGACGACAGTGCTGTAATGGATTGCGCGGTAGATTTTACGCTATCAATATTAGCAACAGTCAGGGTCATCGTGTAAGTGCCCGGCGCGTCATAGCTGAATATGGGATAGTTACTCTCAAAGGCGTACTGTGGTTCTGCTAACTGACTTGTCACCCCATTACCCATATCCCAATTCCACCCACATTGCTCACAGAAAGGTGTCGTGGTATTTTGCAGTACTAGGGCTTGTCCGACACATACCGGAGCATTAATGCTGAACATTGGCTCAATGGGTTCAAAAGCTATCGCCTCAACGACATCTGAGTGAACGACGGTGTTCCATGCAGCATCGCGGAATTCTGCGTATACCGCGTAAAAATCCCAATCCAAAGTCTGTGAACCGGTAAAGGGTTGCCAGTTCGCTGCCTGTAAATCTGCTTCACTGCGAGCCAGCCGCACCTCTACAGTGTCAGATTCATAGTCAATAGCATCAAGCTGCACCTTGTATGTCGGGGTGCCAGTCAAGATAAGTTCTGCCCGCGCAAATGGCGCCTGAGTGTCGGTTTGTATATTGGCTAGAGCGAGCAAGGTCTGGTAATTGTCTGATGTATACCACTTACCATATACTGGAACTCCATTATTCGTGGCGACATCTAAAAACGGTGTAAACACCGACCACCATTTCCATTCTGATGTATTTCTTTGAAAGTGTAGGTGTTCTCCCGTACTACATCCCGTATTGCCTACTTTGCCTACAACTTGCCCACTTACAACATAGTCTCCTACAGATACTGGGGGCGCACTCACCTTGCGTAGATGCAAGTATACTGAAACTGTACCGTCAGAGTGTAATATTTTGACATAGTTAGCCGAGTTCCGACATTGTTGGCTACATGACCCTGTGATCCAGTTATAACAGGATGTGTTGTAGCTATTGACAACTTTTACAACTTTACCGGCGCGGGCAGCGACAACATCTTGTCCACCGTTTTGACTGAAGTCATATGCATATTCTCCTGAACTTCCCGGTTTATGAGAGAAACTGCTCTTATTACCTTGACTACAATACCAACTGACTCCGCCTTGCCACGGCAAACGATAACCATCGGCGCGCACAGGCATCAACGCGACATTATGTTGAGTAGGCTGATTCGCTTGAATCACAACGGAAGTCTTTGCTTCAAGATATGCGGCGGCAGTAACCCGCATGGTATGTTCTCCTGGCAGTAGTCCCGTCAGGCTATAATTTCCATTGGCATTGGTGGTACCTACTTTGCCTGCGACGCTCACCCGAGCATTGGCTATTGCCTGCCCATTACTCGCCGTAACTTGTCCATTTACTGAGCCATAGAGCGGCGTTGTACTGAAATCCTGGCTAGCGCGGCTGGGCGGAATAAGCAAAATTCTAGCTGAAGGTGACAGCGCGTATGGTGAACCTTCCGGCGCTCTGAGTAAATAAAGACTGGCTTTCAGCTCGCCACATACATAAAAACCACTGCTATTCGTATTAACCGTCTTAATCCCGTACAAACCAATGCAGGAAATTGGCACATCAGCTATTGGATTTCCCTGTCCATCTGTCACATAGCCAGAAATTGCATAACGATTCGTCACAGTAAAATCCTGCCCCGTTGCATCAGGAGGTACATTCACAGAACGTGAGGCAGGTGAAAAGGCGTAATCGCTTTTGCTCGGCGTAAGCATATAGTTTCCGGCCGCTACATCGGTAAGCGTATAATTACCATTACTATCAGTTGTTGCCGTCTTTCCCGCACCGTTGGAGACTGTCACCCCGGCGACCGGAAAACCGCCACTATCAACAATCCGACCAGAGATCGAAAAGCTGGCGACATAGTCAATCACAGCATAGGGACGGTAATTCTGTGGATCTGGAACTCCACACTGTCCATCAGCATAGGCTATACTGGAGCAGAAATAAGACCCACGTGCAGTTTCTGGACTGGCAACCACGGCAAGACCTTGGTTGGGAACGCCACTATACCACTGCTGCATAAGTCCAGTGATAGCCCACTCTCCCCATATTTTACCTCGTGGTATATTACTACTGCCATAAATTGTACTCCAATCAATCCCCGGCGGGTTATTCCATGTCCATACATTTATGCCTGCACCACAAGTCTGCGGATTAGCCCAATCAGACGTCACGCGGTAAATATTCGCCGTGTAACCGTTGCTGTACTCATAGTAATACTGATAAGCGCGGAACGTCGCCGAAGTAATCGTACTCCCCGCAGGTAAAGTCGGCAAAGATAAGTGGAAAAACCCCCGCGTGCGCTTTTGCCCCACGTTGCCCGGATCGTATCCCACGGCAACAAAGGTATTGGCGTTACATCGCGCCACAGTGGGGAAACCTTCTTGAACATAGGTACTGTATCCACTGCCTGCAATGACTGTAGGATCTAAAACTACTGGAAATTTCCTTTTCGGGTTATTTAGCCATGTCATGTCTAGCGTGTAGGTTAAGATATAATATCCGTTTTGCACATATTCCAATTCAACCTGAATGTCTTCAGATATTGCACCTGCCGCATCTTGCATGTAAGGTGGCATAATGGAAAGACATTCTTCTGTGCATTCTACGCTTATCCGTCCATCATCTTGCAATGTAAGTAATTTGCTCCCAGAAGTTACCAGAAATGAAATTTGTGTCTGGGATGGCCGGCGATGGAAAATCAGATCCTCCTTAAGCAGATCATTATCTACTGTGTAGCGTAAATCCACACCAGGATAGATTCCTGGATATACAATGCTCGTTTCCTCTACTTGAGCTTCAACTGATGCAACATTCAAAGGTTGGAATCCTATACTTACATTATGTGTTGTAACTCCAATCGGGATAAGAGATCCTTTAGGTGCATTGGACATACGCGATATGTCAGTCCGACGGAAAGAGGCCAATTCTTTGCCAAATGTGATTTGAAAATCCCCGGCACGGTTACGCCAGAAAATTCCCGTTTCGTCTGGCAACAGGTGGTTGTCATATTCTTGCCAACTGCCATCCTGAGCCTGAAAATGGATTGGGCGCATATACACAACTGCATATCCACTGCCATCTGAACGCTGAAAGACCTTGGCATAGCGTGTGCGCAAATCTTGTCGTTCGAAGTCAGATTCATCTATAGAATTAGCCGCATTGACTCCTTGTTGCCCCCAAGCTGCATGACCTATAAGTATTGTTATTAGCAATCCTATAGTTATCAAACTTTGTGCCAGTTTGAAATTGACTTTACGTATTCGCACCGATAGTTTCTTCATTTCCAAGTCCTCCTGGGTATAAATTTGGGAATCGTGCCATTTCTGGCTCAAATATTGGGATTGTCTCTTGCAATCCTTACTATGCTATTAAACATACCTTGCGCTTCTCTTTCCGCCATCACAGACATAAATCTCAAAACTCATCCCATTTTTTCATCATCCCTATAACTCCTCCTGTCCCCATTCCCACACCGCAAGTGCCGTTCAATAGCCCACGTGCGGACGTTGCGCAGCCGTAACGCCCCCGCCACCGGCAGGCCACGTGTCAAGTCCAGAGACCACGGCGCACAAACTTGCTCATTCGCTGCTCAATGATAAAATTAACACCAGTTACAGAATACCATACCTGATTGTCAGTTGCGACCTATTCCGGACAAAAAACGGACCAGAACCAGACCAATATGGAACTCAGCGTCCTCACGCCCCCGCTTGTTGAACAAGCCCTGCGCGCCTGGCGTCAGGCGCAAGACCCGCCTGCCGAACTGTATACGCTCCATTTCCTGGACGACACAAGTCACAATTCGCCGATTGAAAGAGACATTGACCTGCACCAACATGTACTGGAGTTAGCGACCGGGGAACTGCAACGCTACCGCAAAATCGAGGGCCTGCTCACCGTAGACCCGGCATCGGCCTCGCGCCAGGAGCTATACACCGCGATAGCGGAGGACTTCCGTCACGGCAATACGGAGCTTGAGGCCTGGAGCGCGCTCTGCCACCGCTATCTGGCCTCCGTCGCCATCAGCCCAGATGAATGGGCGAGCGCGGCCCACGTCGTCCCCCGGCAGTTCCGCCGGCGCGTCAACACCGGCATTGAGCTGCTGACTGACCTGCTGCGGCAAACCGAAGCGCGCGCGCACCAGGCGCAGATTAACCACCGCCTGCACATGCACTTGCCCTTACCGGATTATGCGCAACTCTTCGGTGTGGAACCCCTTTCCGCGCACCTGACGGCGCTGCTCACACAAGAAAACGGCCCCGCTCTGATCAGCATCGAGGGCATCGGCGGCATTGGCAAAACCACACTCGCGCAAGCCACAGCGCATCACCTGATCGGGCAAACTGAGCTGGGCGGCGTCGCCTGGATCAGCGCCCGCCACGAGCGCCTCGACGAGCGCGGCGCGTTAGTGACCCTGGATAATCCCGTGCGCTCACTGGCTGACATCGTCGCCCGGTTGGCGCGCCAATTGGGTCAGGAGCACCTCGCGGGTTTATCAACCCAGGAGAAGCTGGCGCGCCTGAAGCCCCTCCTGGATCACAAACCGCATTTGATCGTCGTTGATAACCTGGAAACCCTCGCCGACAGCGAACAGTTGCTGCCGGCGCTACGTCCGTTGGCCGGGACCAGCCGCTTCCTGTTCACCAGCCGCCACACACTGCAACACTTCCCTTATGTTCATTGTCTCCCGGTGCCGGAACTCTCCTTCGCGCACAGTCAGGCCCTCATCGCCAGCGAACTCGAACGCCGGGGGAACCGGAGCGCCTTGGCCGATGCGAGTATGCGCCAAATCTACAACGCCATTGGGGGACTTCCCCTGGCCCTGAAGCTGGTCGCCGCGCAAATGCGCTGCCTTCCGCTGGCGCATATCCTCGCCAGCCTCGCGCGCCCCACCGACCGCCATACAGAAGCCGTTTACACCTACATTTACTGGCGTACCTGGCAGCTTCTGACAGACCCGGCGCGCCAACTCCTGCTCGCGATGTTGCCCGTTTCTCCCGACGGTGAAGATACCGCGTGGATTTATGGGAACAGTCACCTTCCCGCGCCTGTATTCGAACAGGCGCTGAGTCAATTGCTCGATTACTCGCTCCTCGAAACCGCCGGCGACGTTCAGAATCCGCTCTACCGTCTACACCGCCTGACGGCGACGTTCCTGCAAAGCGAGATTCTCAACCATTGGGGAAACAATGCCGATGACCGCGTCCACAATGGCGTTGACCTCTAACCTTGCTTATCAACAGACCGAGCGTCAACGCTGGGCCGCCTACTACGAAGCCCAATTACAGCATCAACTCACCTGGGCGATACACTACGTCCAGTCTGGCGAGCATCCACCGGCGGAAATCATCCAGCACCTCAACAGTTTCGTGGCCTTGCTGCACCAGGCGCGGCGCTATCCCGCAATGCACGCGCACGCTCTCGCTCTGATCGCTGCGCTGCACCCATGGCCCGCGAAATGGGGATACCGGGACATCTGGCAAACGGAAATAGGCTTCGCCATCCAGACCGCCAAACAACTGGCAAGATTCGACCTGGAAGCAAAATTCCAATCCTACCTGGCAAGCCTCCTGTTCCAGATAGGGAGTTACCAGCAGGCAGCCAATACCGCCAAACAAGCCGCCGCCATCGCCCGCAAACACAACGATCTCGAAGCGTTGATGTCAGCCTTCGAGACCACCATCAACGTCTACAGAGCACTGGGCCTTGCAGAACAGGCGGAGGAAGAACTGCGTGAGCTGGAAGCCATTGCACGGGAAATCGAAACGCAAGCTGACATCCCGGCGTGGGAAAAAGCCGTGATGATCGCCAAGACACTGTGGCTCAAAGACCCTTCTTCCTCCGCAAAAGAACACACGACGCGCGTCCTCACGGCAATGCATCGCGCCATCGCCGCGCTTGAGGCAGCGCCGCGCGCCGACCCGGCGACGCGCGCCGACCTGTACAATCTCAGCGGCATTATCCACTGGCGGCGGGATGAATATACCGAATCCATACGCAACCTGCAGAAAGCGCACGCTCTGTATACCCAGGACGGCGACGTCTTCACGCAGGCATCGCTCCTGGGCAATCTGGGAACCGTCTATTGGAGTATGGGGGAATTTGCAGAAGCGGAGAAAGTGTTGCTTCAGTGCGTCAACACGACAGAGGAACTCAATACCCACTGGCGTCTGCTCAAGGCAATCCGCATGTTGGCCGTCGTCTATCTGGCCCGTGGGCAGCTTCAACAGGCCCTGCACTACAATGAACGTCACCTGGAACTGGCGATTGAGTTAGGTGAACGCCGCGAAGCTGCGGGCGCCACAGCCATTCGCGGCCATATCCAATTCCACCTGGGGGACTATGAAGCCGCGCGCGACGATCTCGAAACATGCCTGGCTATGGATAGCAACGCAACCCACATTGACATAGGCAACGCCTACGTCAACCTGAGCCGCAGCTACGCAGCGTTGGGCCAGCGAGAACATGCCCTGGCGCTTCTCCGCAAAGCAGAAGAACTGGCAGAACTTAACAACTCTACCCGATTGCATATCGTGGCGCTGCGCTGCCTCGCCAACTACCAAACACCCGCAGAAAGCCGCGCAACGCTTCAACAAGCCCTCGCATTGGCGCAAAAGCATGGGCGTCTCCTTGATCAAGCGGCTTGTCTTTTAGCTCTTGCACACCGGACAGACGCCATAGCAGAAAAAAACGCCTTGTGGGAACAAGGCGTGGACTTGCTAAAGCACATGGGCGCCGAAACCTGGCTTCAAGGACACTCCATCGAGCACCCGCCCCAGCTACCGATGAGCGTATAATCCACTAGCGGCATTTTGAGGCGCGGGGACCTTCCCGTGTCTATTTTTTGTCACCTTTGGCTTACCTCTGGAATGAGGTACAATGTGACCGTTGGGTAAATCGTCAATTCGCCCAACAAGAAAAGGGCTGGTTGTTGTAGCGTGATGACAGAAGTAAACGAAACGAACGCAAACGTGGTGGCAGAACCTTCTGCAACCTATCAGCGTGTGACGCAAATCCCGTTGTTCTTTGGACAGCCTTTGTTGCGTGGCGAGTTCAAAGAGGTTACGGATGCGACTCAGGTATCTCAAAAACCGGCTTTGTTCTATCGTCATCCTCATGGCGAAATTTGGGTCGGCGACGCGATTGCGTGGCTACGTTCCTTGCCGTCCGAGTCAGTTGACCTGGTTTTTGCCGATCCACCCTACAATATCAAAAAAGCAGAATGGGATAGCTTCGAGTCACAGCAGGCGTATGTGACGTGGTCAATCCAGTAGATAGAACAAGCCTCGCGGGTCTTGAAGCCGACCGGCGCTTTGTACGTCTGTGGTTTTTCCGAGATTCTGGCCGACATCAAACTACCGGCGATGAAATTCTTTCGCGGCTGCCGGTGGTTGGTGTGGCATTACAAAAACAAAGCCAACTTGAGTCAGGATTGGGGACGTTCTCACGAAAGCATTTTGCACTTCCGTAAGAGCAAAACGTTTGTGATGAATATAGATGATGTGCGTATTCCTTACGGCAACCACACGTTGAAATACCCTGAACATCCTCAGGCAGAGACTAGCCAGTACGGCAACGGAAAAGACTATATCTGGCAACCCGATCCACGCGGCGCTAAACCGCGTGACGTGATTGAACTGCCGACGGTAAACAATAGTATGTCGGAAACGACGCCGCATCCCACTCAAAAGCCGGAAGAACTCTTGCGGAAGCTGGTTCTGGCAGCGTCGAATCCGGGCGATCTGGTTATTGACCCTTTCCTCGGTTCGGGAACAACGGTTGTGGTTGCCGAGCAGCTTGGACGGCTGTGGAAAGGCTGCGATCAAAATATCGAATATTGCCAGTGGGCGGCGGATAGGATCGAGCGTGTGGAGAATTGGCCTGTCGAAAAGTGGATTGCTTATGATTTGGAAAACGCAAAACGAAGGAAGTCTATACGATGACGGATACGATTTTGTTGGATTTGCAAGCTTCGGTGATGGATACAACAGCTTTTCGCGCATTGGAGGATTATTTCCAGCTTTGTGACGCCTTCCTCAGTTTTTGCGAACAAACACGCCCGACTCGCATTGTTTCTCCAAAAGCGCCGGAGTACATCTTTTATCAATATGATGAGGACTATGCGCACAGAATCACTCGTCCTCTGAACGTCGAGTTGTTCTTTGAAGATCGGAAGACCTTCAAGGATGCCTTTGAGCGATGGGCGGTTTTTCTTGCTGATCTCAGGAAATATCGCGGAGCTATCGCAGAACACAGAGCCAGGGAAGACTATTTGCAGTCTGGCGAGATTAATCGGATCGTCTACACGCTACAGCAAAGCGTTGGTTGTATCGGCGACTCTTTCATAAATCCCAACCAGTCGCGCAAACGGGTGGGCCAGCTTTTTGAGAACTTGGTCAAGCTGCTGATTCGAGAAGTTGGCCTTACATGTGAATCGCGCAGCATCAACATCCCACTGCCGGGACATCCAGAGTACACGATGTCCTAAGAGTTGGATTTGGTGTTTTCACAGGACAAAGTCGTGATCGCCAGCGAAACCAGCTTCATTCATCCTGCTGAAGTTGTCGGTTCAGTCAAGACGACCAGCAAAGACCGGATTGACAAAGTTTTTCTCGACAAGTATATGTTGACGCAACTGTTGGGCAGGGACATTCCCGTTATTGCTATTTTTCTGCACGATGTACAGCGCGCGCAGTATGGTAATAGTATCTTCGGCGTCAATTCTACGTTCAAAACCAATCATTTCCTGGGATATACAGTCGCACTGAACCGCTTGGATGGGGTGTACTATGTCGATCCACGTCCAGTTATGATGGAGGATGTGCGTTTGCGGGGTGTAATTCAGGATTTCCAAACTTTTCTGGTGCGTGATTTGTGGACATTGTCGAATCGATGATTGACAGCGGCCAACCTGGGCCAGGCTGGAAGAGCACAAAACATCTGACCTTGGCGCGCGAATTGGCTTCAGCCTTCAGCGCCTTTCCGCACGTCGAAGCCGTTGCTGTGGGCGGCTCTCTCGCGTCACAGATGGCGGATGCCAGTTCGGACATTGATCTGTATGTCTACACCACATCCGTCATTCCACTGCCCGCGCGTGAAGCGATTGTGGCGCAGCGAGGGTCTAGTCGCGCCGACCTGAACCTGCAATTCTGGGACCTGGGCGATGAGTTGATCGACGGGCCAACCGGCATCGAAGTGGACGTGATTTACTGGGACACCGCCTGGATTACGGAGCAAATCGAACGGGTACTCGTTCACCACCAGGCCAGCGTCGGCTATACGACGTGTTTTTGGAACACGGTGCGGAATTCGCTGCCGTTGTATGATCGCCATGTCTGGTTTGCCCGCTTGCAAGCACGGTGCCAATGTCCTTATCCAGAGCCATTGCGACGGGCCGTGATCGCCAAAAATTACCCGATCTTGCGCGACGTGATCCCGGCTTATCTGCACCAGATCGAAAAGGCAATCCAACGGCGTGATCTTGTCAGCGTCAATCATCGCGTGGCGGCGTTGTTGGCGAGCTATTTTGACGTGCTCTTTGCTCTCAATGCCATACCGCATCCTGGCGAGAAACGCTTGCTGGAGGTCGCCACGGAACGTTGCGCCAAGCGGCCTCCGGCGATGCGTGAGCATGTCGAGGAGGTTCTCCGACTAGCGGCAACAGAGGATCCGACATTGATTCAGGCTGTGAATCGGCTGATTGATAATTTGGATGCGCTGTTGTTGAAGGAAGATTTCGCTCTGCCCCTTCTGTGATCCATGTTACCCCTCAACCACCTCCATCGCAATCTCCGCCCACTCGAACAGCCGCTGAGGCTGGTAGCGCACCGTGCTGATGTCCTTCTGGATGAGTTCCAGCGGGCAACCGTGCCGGGCGCAGATGTCGCGCGTCGCCGTCAAATCCGCGCGCACGGTCTCCGGGTCGAACGTGTCCCAGGCCAGCAGCGCCGGGTTCGGTTTGCGCGAGAACACGTAATCCTGCCCGATCTCCGCTGCGCCGCGTTCCTGGTCTACCCACGGACTCATCGAGACTTTGCGGACGTTCGGGATCATGCGCACCTGGGCCATTTTCTTGTCGAGCGGATCGCAGCAGCCGTAGTACACCAGGCCGAACCGCTCGCAGATGCGGCTGGCGTAGTCTACTTCGTATTCTTTGAACATCCGCGGTGACACGTTGGCGAACATTTGCGCCAGGCCGAACATCCACATATCTTTCGTGCGGGGCCGCGCCGGGTCGTAGCCGGGGGCGGGTAACTCGTCGGTGTACGCGCCCGTGCAATGGATCAGGCTTTGCGGGCCGCACAACAACCCCTGGCTCTCCAACTGATCCAGCATCCCCAGGTAGCCTTCCGTCATCCGTCCCACCAGCCCGTGCATCAGATCGGGCTGATCCATCAGCGTGTATAGCACGTTTTCTACGCCCATCCATGTGGCAATGGGATCCCACAACGAAAGGTACGGGTCCGCGCCCCACGCGCGCACTTCCAGCAGCCCGTCGAACAGTTCGTGCGCCACGGCCAGGCGGCGTTCTGTCTCGGCGGGATCGTGGCTGATCTGCGGCATCTGCACCTTTTGTAGATCGTCCATTTTCTTGAACTGGTTCTCATACCGGTGCGCGACGACGTCGTTTTGCGGATCGGTGGGGATGGTATCTTCGTGGACGGCGATCCCGAAGCCGGTGTTCGTGATTGCCTTGGGGACGCGGATGAACGGCTCCACCACCATATCCACCGGGAAATGCCGCCACTGGTAGAGTGTGCGCCGCAGGAAGTCCTCGTAGCCGCGACACTCTGGGTCTTCACAGCGTAGGGTCAGTTCATCATTGATATTCATCTCATTCCAGCAAACCTGGTCAATCATCACCATCGGGCGGGATGGCTTGAGCGCGTTGAGTTGCCGCCATAGGGCGCGCTTCTCTTCCTGCACCGGCAGCGCCGCGATTTCGGCCACGCGGGTGGCTAAGTCACGAATAATGGCTATGTCTTGTTTGTTTGGCATCGGAAACCCCCCTGGAAAATCGCAAAGCTATTGTAAATCATGTCCTGAATTGTATCTGTACCGTGCATAAATTCAAGCAGGGCGATGCATCCCCTGCGCCAGGTCTGGTTCGGTAATGGGTGTATCGTGGTTCTCCCGACTGAAGTCGGTGTGTACGTGTACGCGCCGGCTTTGGCCGGTTTCCCCGGCCTATGCAATTACCGGATTATTATTGATTTTCATAACCAGACACTTTGTTGGAGATACATCGCCCCTACACCGACCGCCGGTTTGGTATTGCCCCGTATCACGATTATAATGGGCAGCAGACTTCAGTAAATCATTGTTTGCACAAAGGAAGCACGATGCGCAAAGGTGCTAAAATTGCTCTATGGATTCTCGGTGTTATCTTGTTCTTGCTGCTCGTTGGCCCCTACCTGATCCCTGTACCGCCGCTGGAAGGCGTTGTCCCGCCGGCAGACCTCGCCGACCCGGACAGCCAATTCATCGAACTCGCCGAGCTGACGGTGCACTACAAAATGCAGGGGACGCGCGGGCCGGATGTACTGCTCCTGCACGGCTTTGCCTCCAACACGTACTCGTGGACGTGGGTAACGCCTGCATTAGCGGAACACGCCCGCGTGATCGCCTTCGACCGCCCGGCATTCGGCTTGACCGAGCGCCCGCTCACGTGGGAACGCGACGCCAACCCCTACACGCCGGAAGCGCAAATCGCTTGCACGATTGGCCTGATGGACGCGCTGGGCATCGAACGCGCCGTGCTGATCGGCAACTCGGCCGGCGGGACAGTGGCGCTGGCGACGGCGTTGGCGCATCCGGAGCGCGTGTCGGCGCTGGTGCTGGTGGACGCGGCGATCTATACCGGCGGCAACCGCTTCGGCGCGCTGCGCAGGCTCTTCGATACGCCCCAGATGCGGCGCATTGGCCCGCTGATCGCGCGGCAGATTCAGAACTGGGGCTACGACTTCGGCATGTCCGCGTGGCACGATCCCGCCAAAATGCCGCCCGATTATTGGGAGAACTACACCCGCCCCCTGCGCGTGGAGAACTGGGACCGCGCCCTGTGGGAACTGACGCGCGCCAGTCGCTCTCCTGACTTGACCGCACGCTTCGCTGAACTGGCGCTGCCGATCCTCGTCATCACCGGCGACGACGACCGCATCGTGCCCACCGCGCAAAGCGTGCGCCTGGCCGAAGAGTTGCCCGGCGCACAATTAGCCGTCATCCCTAACTGCGGCCACGTCCCGCAAGAGGAATGTCCCGATGCCTGGCTTGAGGCCGTGCTCCCTTTTGTGGCCGATGTGGAACTCTCTGACTAATTTTTCCCTTTGGACAGGATTCACAAGATGAGAAATCAAATCCTGTTAATCCTGTCAAAAATACAAGGAGGATAACGATGAAAGTGAACATAGCATTGATTACGGGTATCATCCGCGATGAAGTGGTCGCGGACGTGTGGGGCGCGCTGGCGCAAGTGGCGGCGATGGGCTACCAGGGCCTCGAATTCGGCCCCGACCTGGCAAAGCAAGCCGGGCTGTCCCACGTCGAGACGAAGCGGCGACTCGACGACCTGGGCTTGCAGACCTTCAGCTACGGCACGGTGCTGCATCCGCAGGATATGGACAAGCTGGATGGCCTCATCGAAGAAGCGCACATCTACGGCTGCCGCTACCTCGTCACCTTCTGGGCGCCGTGCGACTCACGCGAGCAGGTGTTGGCCTACGCGGACTTCTTCAACCGCGCGGGCGCGAAGCTGAAGGCGAACGGCCTCACGCTCTGCTACCACAACCACGATCACGAATTTCGCGGCGTCTTCGACGGCGAGCGCGGCATTGACATCCTCTTCGCCAACACCGACCCCGACCTGGTGAAGGCGGAGATTGACGTGGCGTGGGTGCATTTCGGCGGCGCGGACCCCGTCCAGCACATCGAGGCGTTCAAAGGCCGCTGCCCGCTCATCCACATCAAGGACATCTACTCGGCGGACTTCCGTAATGCCTGGACCGAGGTGGGAACCGGCATCGTCAACATCAAGGGCGCTATCGAGGCCGGCGCGCGCTGCGGCGCGGACTGGTTCATCGTCGAACAGGACAACGCCCGCGATTTGCCGCCGATGGAGAGCATCCGGGCGAGCATCGAGAATCTGAGGGCGATGGGGTTTGTGTGAGTGGATTGTAGGGCGATTTGTCAAATCGCCCTACAATCCGACTATTTTGTGAGGTGGAAGATGACAGCAGAGTATAAACAAGTGGTTATCGACTGGATCGACGCGCACCGCGACCTCATCGTAGACGCGCATCAAAAGGCGTGGGCGTGGGCCGAAGTGGGCTTGCAGGAGCACCAGACGGGCGCGTTGCTGGCCGACATCCTGGAAGCGCACGGCTTCACCGTCGAACGCGGCGTCGCGGGGATGCCGACGGCGTTCGTGGCGACGTATGGCGTCGGCAGTCCAGGCGTGTCTGCTACGCCCGTCATCGGCGTGATGGCGGAACTGGACGCGCTGCCGGGGCTTTCGCAGCAGGCGGTCCCGTACCGCGCGCCGGCGGTCGAGGGTGGGGCGGGGCACGGCTGCGGGCATTGCAGCTACGCGGCGACGGCGCTCGGTGCGGCGCTCGCGGTCAAGGCAGCGATGGACGCCAACGGGCTGCCCGGCACGATCAAGTGCTTTGGCTGTCCCGCCGAAGAGACGTTGATCGGCAAGGTCTTTATGGTGCGCGATGGCGTCTTCGACGGGCTGGACGCCTGCCTGGGACATCATCCCGGCTCGGCGAACACGGTCTTTATGGGGCATGGGAACGCGATGAATAGCGCGAAATTCGAGTTCTTTGGCCGCGCTAGCCACGCCGCCGGATCGCCGGAACAGGGCATCAGCGCGTTGGATGCGGTCGAGCTGATGAACATCGGCGTGAACTACATGCGCGAGCACGTCGTCCAGGAAGCGCGCATCCACTACGTCATCGAAGAGGGTGGGCACGAACCCAATGTCGTCCCGGCCTACGCACGCAGTTGGTACTACGTCCGCGCGCCCACCCGCGATCTGGTGGACCAGTACTACGCGCGCGTCCTGCGCATCGCCGACGGTGCGGACATGATGGTGGGCACGACGCACACCGTCCGTTTCCAGGCGGGCGCGCACCAGACGATTGCGAACGGCCCACTTGCAGAGATGATCGTCGCCAACATGCGCGAAGTCGGCGCGCCGGTCTACACAGAAGAGGAACTAACGTTCGCGCGCGAGTTGGGGAAGAGTATCCCCGTCGAGGAAAAGCTCTCCGGGTTGCGGCGCAGTCTGTTGCCTAACGCGCTCGAGCTGGCGGACGTGGACATCAACCCGCACATCTACGACCCCTACGGCGCGGAGCGCAAGGGCGGCGGCGGCTCCACCGATGTCGCCGAGGTCTCGTGGATCACGCCGACGGTCGAGTTCAACACCGCGCAGTTCATCGTGGGGTCGCCGGGCCACTCCTGGCAAAACACCGCCGTCAGCGGGACGAGCATCGGGCACAAGTCCACGCTCTTCGCCGCGAAGGTGATGGCGGCCACGGTCATCGATCTGCTCACGCAGCCGGAATCGCTGGCGCAGGTGCGGGCGGATTTCGACGCGCGGATGGTGGGGCTGACCTACAAATCGCCGTTACCGCCGGATTTGCAGCCGCCGCTGGATCAGTTCGCAAAATCACATGCCTGACCCAACCATAACTAACAAAGTTCTTGTCAACCTGCTCCTGATCGCCGTCGGCTATCTCATCAAGAAGCTCGGCGTGGTCTCGCGGGACGATGGGCGCATCCTCAACCGTCTCGTCCTTTATCTCACGCTGCCGATGATGAACCTGAAGGCCGTGATGAACACGCCACTCTCATGGCATCTGTTGCTGCTTCCTCTGACGCTGCTCTTTGTGGGCGTCGTGATGTGCTTGTTCAGCCGTTATCCGGCCCGTTGGCTGCATCTCCCGCAGCGCGATACGGGGACGTTTATGGTGGCGTCGTGCGGCTTTATGGGATCGCTGCTCTATCCCTTCATCGAAGCCGTCTACGGCGATCCTGGCATCCAGGCCACGGCCATTTGCGATTTGGGGAACGCCATCGCCATCTTCGGCGTCGGATACTACATCTCCTTCCGTTATGCGACAAACGGACACTTCAAGACGATGGATGCCGTCAAGAAGGTGCTGCTGTTCTTTCCGATGCACGCTTTTGTAGTCGGCTTGTTGCTGAATATCGGCAATATTCCGTTGCGGGGACTGCCCGCCGACCTGGTCAACGCGCTGGCGGCGGTCAACTCCCCGTTGATGCTGCTCGGCCTGGGCATCTATCTCGAACTGGACATCTCGCGGCAGGAGCGTAAAGTGGTGGCGGTGAATATGGTCTATCGCTACATCGTGGGTGCGCTCATCGCGCTGTTGGTGCTGTGGCTGCTGCCCTATCGCGGCCCGCTGCGCGCGGTGATGTTCCTCTTTCCGCTGATGCCTTGCGCGCTCTCGTCGCTGCTCTATTCGGTTGAACAGGGCCTCAACCCCCGGTTGGCGGCGATGCTCATCTCGGCGAGTATGCTCATCAGCCTGGTCGTTTTGACGGTGGCGCTCCTCGGTTTCAGTACAGCATTCTAAAACCTTGCGAAGGTTTCCTAACCTTCGCCAGGGTCTGTGATGGAGGTTGTGATGACGACAAACAATGAAGACTGGTTCGACAAACCAATGCGCTGGGCGCAATTGACGCTGGCGGAGAACGATCCCGGCAGTTTCGACGTGGACTTCTGGCTCGATTACTTCCGCCGCGTCCACGCCGACGGCGCGTGCCTGAGTGCGGGCGGCTACGTGGCCTACTATCCCACCGATATTCCGCTGCATCATCGCAGCGCGTGGTTGGGGGATACCGACCCGTTCGGCGAGTTGGTCGCCGGATGCCGCGCGCTGGATATGGTCGTCCTGGCGCGCACTGATCCGCACGCGGTTCACGCTGATGCCGCCGCTGCGCATCCCGAATGGCTCGCCATCGATGTCGACGGCAACCCGCGTCCCCACTGGTCAATGCCCGGCGTGTGGGTGACGTGCGCGCTCGGCCCGTACAACTTCGAGTTTATGACCGAAGTTCACCGCGAGATTATGCGCCGTTATCAGGTGGACGCGATTTTCAGCAACCGGTGGGCGGGGCACGGGATGTGCTACTGCGAACATTGCCGGACGGCGTTCCGCGCGGCGACGGGCCTGGACTTGCCCCGCACCCGCGATCCACGCGACGCGGCCTGGCGTGCGTACCTGCTCTGGCGGGAGGAGCGCCTCTTCGAGCTGTGTCGCGTCTGGGATGGCGCGCTTCGCGCGATCAACCCGCGCGCGTGCTACATCCCCAACTCCGGCGGCGGCGCGCTCAGCGACCTGGATATGGTGCGCCTGAGCAGCCTCACGCCGCTGCTCATCGCTGACCGGCAAGGGCGCAGCGGCATCACCCCGCCGTGGGCCGGCGGCAAGAACGCCAAAGAGTTCCGCGCGGCCTATGGGCGCAAACCCATCGGCGGGATGTTTAGTGTGGGGCTGGAAGAGCATTACCGCTGGAAGGATTCCGTCCAAAGCGAGGCTGAACTGCGCGTGTGGGCCGCCAGCGCCATCGCCAACGGGATGCGGCCCTGGTTCACCAAGTTCTGCGGGCAAGTCCACGACCGCCGCTGGCTCTCCGTGGTGGAGGACATCTTCACTTGGCACAAGCGCAACGAGCGTTACCTGCGCGACCAAACGCCGCTGGCGCGCGTGGCGGTGGTCTATTCGCAGCAGACGGCAGCCTTTTATGGCGGCGAGCAGGCGCAGCAGACCGTCGAAGCCCCGATTCTGGGCGTCTACCAGGCGCTTATCGAGGCGCGCATCCCCTTCGAGATGGTTCACGATAGCTTGTTGGACGCCGAACACCTCGCGCCGTTCAAGACACTGATCCTGCCCAACGTCGCCGCATTCTCCGACGCGCAATGTGCTCACTTGCGCGCCTTCGTGGAACGGGGCGGCAGCCTCATCGCCACGTATGAGACCTCGCTCTACGACGAGTGGGGGACGCGGCGGACGGATTTCGGCCTGGGCGACCTCTTCGGCGTGCGGGCGACCGGCCCGGCGGAAGGGCCGCTGAAGAACGCCTATCTCAACCCCGAACCCGCGTCCGAGATCGCGCCCGCGTGGCTGGCCGGCCTGGAAGACGCCGGGCGCTTCATCTACGGCGGCTATCACGTCCCCGTGGAGGCTATCACCCCGGCCTACGCGCCGCCGCTCACCCTCGTCCCGCCGTACCCCGATCTGCCGATGGAGGAAGTCTACCCGCGCCAGCCGCACACGGACATTCCCGGCGTCTATTGTCGTCAGATTGGCGCGGGGCGCGGCGCGACACAGAGTCGCGTCGTCTATTTCCCGTGGGACATTGACCGTATCTTCTGGGAAGTGCTCAACGCGGATCACGGCCTGCTGCTGCGCAATGCCGTGCAGTGGGCGATGGGCGACGAAGCGCCACCGGTCACTGTCGCCGGGCCGGGTGTGCTGGACGTCACCATCTGGCGGCAGCCACATTCGCTGACCGTCCATCTGGTCAACCTCACCAACCCGCTGATGATGCGCGGCCCTTTCCGCGAGTTGTTGCCCGTAGGCGCGCAGGAAGTGCGTGTGCGCCTGCCGGAAGGCGTCCGCGTCGGTCAGGTACGTCTGTTGAAATCCGGGGATACACCGCCGATTGTGGAGGAAAGTGGATCTCTCATCGTGACTGTGCCGGGGATCGTGGATTTTGAGGTGGTGGCGATTGATCTTGAAAGGAAAACATCACTTTGACCTATATTCGCGGATCATCACGACATCACTCCAACCCGTGCCGTAACGCCAACACCGCGGCCTGGGTACGATCGGTCACGTTTAGCTTGGTGAGGATGGCGCTGACGTAGTTGCGCACGGTCCCCGGCGAGAGAAACAAGTGCGTGGCGATTTCCGCGTTGCTCAGGCCGCGCGCGACCAGGCGCAGGATCTCCAGCTCGCGGTCGCTGAGCGCGTCCAGCAGCGTGGAATCCACCGCCGGCGCGCCCTGCCGGGCGATGTGCCCTAGCAGCTTCCCGGCGACGGCGGGATCAATGTGCGACTCGCCGGCCGCCGCGCCTTTGACCGCCGCGATCAGGTTCGCGCGCGGCGCGCCCTTGAGCAGGTAGCCCACCGCGCCGCTGCGCACGGCGTCGAACAGCCATTCATCGTCGCCGTAGGTGGTCAGCACGAGCACTTTGACCTGCGGATACTGCTCGACGATCTTGCGGGTGGCTTGCACGCCGTTCATAATCGGCATTTTCAAGTCCATCAACACCACATCCGGGTGCGTCGCCGCGACTTTGTCCAGCGCCTCCGCCCCATCGTGCGCGATGCCCGCCACCTCGATCTCCAGGTCGGCGTCCAAAATCGCTTCCAGCCCCTCGCACACAATCCATTGGTCGTCGCAAATCAGCACACGGATCATACTCTCTCCTGATGTAAAACGTAAAGCGTAAAACGTAAAAATTTACTGCACAGAACTCGCGTTTTACGAATTACGTTTTACGTTTCACATTTCACGTTTCAGTCGCCAGCTTCAACGTCGTCCCTTGCCCCGGACGCGCTACGATGTCCAATGTTCCGCCGATGAGGGCCGCGCGCTCGCGCATACCCTGGATGCCAAAATGGTCGGCGCTTAAGTCGGCGTCTGAGGTGATGCCCCGTCCGTCGTCGCTGACCATCAACGTCAGACGCCCGGCCTCCCGCGCGAGGGTCAGCGTCGCGGCGCGCGCTTGGGCGTGCCGGGCGATGTTGTCCAGCGCCTCCTGCGCGACGCGATAGTACGCCTGCTCTATCTCCGGCGCGAGAGTCCCCAGATCGTCCTGAATGTCCACGTGTAGTGGGAGTTCCCAGCGTTCGGTAAAGCTCTGCGCCAGGTGCTTCAGCGCCAACGCCAGGCCCAGGTCTTGCAGCGGCGTCGCGCGCAAGTCTTGCAGGGCGCGGCGCGTCTCATTTAGCCCGTCGCGCGTCGTCGCCAGCGCGTGTTCCAACATACGTTCGGCTTTGGGCGGCAGCGGTTGCCAGAGAGTCGCCAGGGCGTCGAGTTGCACCGCCAGCCCACTCAGGGTGTGGGCCAGCGTATCGTGCAGTTCACGCGCCAGACGGTTGCGCTCACGGCTCACCGACAATTGCTCCAATGTCGCGGCGTAGCGCGCCAGCTTGCGGTTGGCTTCCGCTAATTCACGCCGCTGCCGTCGCTGCTCGGACATCAAGTGCGTGATGATGTAGCCCACGAAGAGGAAGAACAGCGAGCGGGTGACAATCGCGCCGCCGTCGAAGAGCACGTGAACGGTGTAGGTCGCCGACGACAGCTTGACGATGGCGAGTTCCAACAACGCCGTGCCTACGCAATAGACCGCGACGTAGCCGAAATGGTACTGCCAGGCTGTCAAGATGAGGGGTACCGTCAGAAAGGGGAAAATGAGCCAGAATTCGAGCAGGCGGGTGGAGCCATAGACGCCGAGGATGTAGCGGATTTCCAGGATCGGCCCGGCGGAGGCGACGAGCAGCGCCAGGGGCAGGTAATAGCGCCCCAAATGGCGTCGAAACCACGTCCGGCAGAGGAACAGGTACAGGAAGACGTTCTCGCCGATAAAGAGCGCGCCGGTCGGGAACAAGGCCAGATCGAACGGCACGCCGATCCAGAAGAAATAGATGATGGCGACCAGCGCCATAGCCGCCAGCCGCACGAAAACGTAAGCCCTGAAAGCGGGCAACAAACCGGGTTCCAGCGTATGCTCATTCATAGCAAATATCATAGCACATTTTTGAGAGCTGGCAGTCTTCAGTTTTCCGCCTCAGCTAGCGAAGACACTGTTGCGGCGCACGCTCACCGCCCCCGTCTCGGGGGCGGGTATGGCCGGGCGGCAGATTAGCCTCAGCTACCGCGCAACGCGCCCCCGGGGACGGGGGCGCAGAACGAGACGCCGCCGCGAGCAAGAATGATGAAGCCCTGGTCATCAGCCTTCAACTTGAAAGGGGAGATTGCTGACGGCTGAAAGCTGATGGCTGATCGCTATATGACTCCAATCACTAAGGTAAGAGAATGGTTATGACTGGAATCACTTTCCCAGGAAACACAAATCTGGTATCCTGGTACTTATGGATAATAAGACGAATATCTTCTTAATGTCACAAAAAACAGAGCCATTGTTCCGCTTGCGGGATGTCACCAAAGTTTACGCGAGCGGCGGCGCGCCGTTCACCGCGCTCAAGGGCATCACGGTGGATTTCGGGCGCGGCGAGTTTGTGGGCATCGTCGGCAAATCCGGCGCCGGCAAATCCACGCTGGTCAACGTAATCACCGGCGTGGATCACCTCACCAGCGGCGAAATCTGGGTCGGCGATACCGCCCTGCATGCGCTCGACGAAAACCAGATGGCGCTCTGGCGCGGGCACAACATCGGCGTGATTTACCAGACGTTTGAGTTGCTGCCGCAGCTTTCGCTGCTGGACAATGTGCTGCTGCCGATGGACTTCTGCGGGCTGTACAAGCCGCGTGAAAGCGCGGCGCGCGCCAAACAACTCCTGGCCCTGGTGGGCCTGAAAGAGCATATGTACAAGCCGCCCACGCGCATCTCCGGCGGGCAGCAGCAGCGCGTCGCCATCGCCCGCGCGCTGGCGAACGATCCGCCCATCATCGTCGCCGATGAACCGACGGGCAACCTCGATTCGGCGACGGCGGAAGCGATTTTCGAGCTGTTTGAGGGGTTGGTCGCCAACGGCAAGACCATTGTGATGGTCACGCACGATGCGTCTTTAGCCACGCGCTTTAGCCGTGTTTTGCAGATTGTGGATGGGGAGTTGGGAGTAGGGAGTAGGGAGTAAGGGGGGGGCGGTCCCCAATCACGATTTTTGGGAGATATTTTGAATGATAAATAGTCATAATCAACAAAATTTAGAGCGTCCTGACGGCGCTTTTATCCAGATGCGGCGGATTGTGAAGACATTTAAGACGCCAGCGGGCGATTTTACCGCGCTCAAGGGCATCAGTGTGGATTTTCACCAGGGCGAATTCGTCAGCGTCGTCGGCAAGTCGGGCAGCGGCAAATCCACGCTGGCGAATATGATCACTGGCATTGACCGTCCCACCTCCGGCGAGGTGCAAATCGGCGCGACCCACGTGCATCAACTCTCCGAAAGCGCGATGGCGAAATGGCGCGGGCGCAATTTGGGCGTCGTTTTCCAGTTCTACCAACTGCTGCCGATGCTCTCGCTGTTGGAAAACGTGATGCTGCCGATGGATTTCTGCAATATGTACCCGCCCGAAACGCGGGAACGGCGCGCGCTGGAACTGCTGGATATGGTCGGCCTGGCGGATTACGCACACAAGATGCCCTCTGCCGTTTCCGGCGGGCAGCAGCAGAGCGCAGCGATTGCGCGCGCGCTGGCGAACAATCCACCCGTCATCATCGCCGACGAACCCACCGGCAACCTGGACTCGCGCGCGGCGGAGGCAGTTTTCACAATTTTTGAGAGCCTCGCGCAAAATGGGACGACCATCTTGATGGTGACGCACGACAGCGCGTTGGCGAAACGCGCCGCGCGCACTCTGCTCCTGGCCGATGGCGAAGTCGTCAACGCCACCGTCGCCGACGTGCTGTCGCTCCTCAGCCACCAGCAAATGCTCCAGGCGACCAAACACGCCGAAGTGCGCCGCTTCGCGCCCGGCGAGCCGATCATCAGAGAAGGGATGGAGAACGAGCACTTTTACATGATCGCGCGCGGCGCCATTGACGTCACCCTGCGGCAAGCGGACGGGCAAGAGAAGACTATCGCGCAGATGGGGCCGGGGCAGCACTTCGGGGAGGTGAGCCTGTTGCGCCAGAGCCGTTCCATTGCGAACGTGCGCGCCGCGCTGCACACCCCGGTCGAAGTGTTGACCTTGAGCCGGCAATTTTTCGTCGAGCTGCTGGACGACGCCCACACGATGCGCGAAGCCCTCACGCGCACGGCCCACGAACGCGCGCAGGAGAACAGCGGATTCCGCGAAAAATTGCACGCGACCGTGTCGGCGGCAACGCGCGGGATAGCTGCACGCCTGACCCCGCGCCATAACTGAGCGATGCTGATGTTCAGACCGCGTTGGCGCAAAGTTCTGGCCGATCTGTGGGGGAACAAGACCCGCACGCTGCTGGTGGTCGCTTCGATTGCCGTGGGCGTCTTTGCGATTGGGGTCATCACCGCCACCTACGTGATGCTCAAGGCCGACCTCAACCTCAGCTACTCCTCGTCCAATCCCGCCAACATCAGCCTGATCACTACCCCGCTCAGCGAGGATATGGTGGACATCATCCGCCGCATGGACGACGTCGCCGACGCGGAAGCCTACACCACGGCCTCTCTGCGCCTGCAAACCGGGCCGGAGTCCTGGAAAACCCTGACGCTGTACGCCTTCCCCGACTACGAGGAACGCGCCATTCACCGTCTCTTGTCGCCCGTCGGCGCGACCGTCCCCGGCGACCGCGAAATCATCCTGGAACACAAGACACTGGCGAGCCTGAACGCAGCCATCGGCGATACGCTGGACGTCGAATTGCCCGATGGAACACGCCGCCGGCTCACCATCGTCGGCGCCGGCGTGGATCAAAGCGAGATTTACAGCCTCATCCTGGGCGATCTGCGGGGCTATGTCACCGTGGAAACGCTGGAATGGCTGCGCCAGCCGCCGCTGATGAACCAGCTTTACGTGACCGTGGCCGAGTTCCCCAACGACAAAGCCCACATCCAGCAGGTCGCCACAGCGGTCACTGACCGGCTGGAACGGGCCGGGGCGTCTGTCTTCCGCACCGAGACGGCGCGGCAAGACAAACATCCGCTGGATTCGATCATCCAGGCGCTCATCGCCGTGCTCATCATCCTGGGCGTGCTCATCGCTTTCTTGAGCGGCTCGCTCATCGCCAACACGATGTCTGCGCTGTTGAGCCAGCATTTGCGGCAGATCGGCATCATGAAGCTCGTGGGCGCGCGGCGCGCGCAGATTACGGCAATGTATTTTGTGTTGATTATGAGCTTCGGCCTCGTGGCCCTGGCGGTCTCGATGCCGACGGCCAGCGTGGCGGCTTACGCGCTGTTGGGCTTTATCGCGGACATCGTCAATTTTGTGATGCAGGACTTCCGCGTCGTGCCGCAGGCCATTATCGTCCAGATCATCATTGGGCTGATTGTGCCCCCGGCGGCGGGTATCCTGCCGGTGCTCGCGGGATCGCGCATCACCGTGCAAAAAGCGATCAGCAGCGCCGGTATCAGCGGGACGCAACAGCGAAAAAGCTGGCTCGACCGTCAACTGGAGCGCCTGCGCATCCTCTCACGCCCACTCCTGATCGCCATCCGCAACACATTCCGGCGCAAAGGCCGCCTGGCCCTCACCCTGTTCACCCTTACCCTGGGCGGCGCGGTCTTCATCGCCGTCTTCAACGCGCAGGTTTCGCTGGATACCAAAATGGAGCAGGTCACGCGCTATTTCGGCGCCGATGTGCAACTGGATTTTGTGGATAGTCACCGCATAGAAAAAATCACCACGCAGGCGTTGAGCGTGCCGGGCGTGGAGCGCGTCGAGGTCTGGCTGATGACCGGCGCGGACTGGCTGCGGCCTGAGGGAACGCCGCCGATCGCCGTCGGCCTCATCGCGCCGCCCGCCGACAGCGCCCTGATTGACCCGACGCTCCTGCAAGGACGCTGGCTGCTGCCCGGCGACCAGCGCGCCATCGCCGTCAACGAAGCGTTCTGGAACGAAGTCCCCGGCCTCAAACCCGGCGACACCCTGCGGCTGAAACTCGCCGGGCGCGAAGACGATTGGACGGTGGTAGGCATCTTCCAATACACGGGCTTCGATGATTTGGTGGCTTACGCCAATTACGACTACGTTGCGGGCGAACTTCAACAGACGCGCCACGCAGCGAGCTACCGCATCGTGACCACCGAGCACAGCCTGGCGTACCAGGAACAGGTGAGCGCCCAACTCAACGCGCACTTCCGCGACCTGGGTCTCAAAGTCAGCAAGGCCGAAGCGGGCAAAGCCTTCAATGCCTCTGTGACCGAAGTGCTAGGCATCCTCACCGCCGTCCTCTTGGTGATGGCGCTGATGACGGCCCTGGTCGGCAGTATCGGCCTCACCGGGACGATGAGCATGAACGTGATGGAGCGCACCCGCGAAATCGGCGTGATGCGGGCCATCGGCGCGCACAACCAGATCGTGTCCAAGCTGGTCATTGTCGAAGGGCTGGTGATTGGAGTACTGAGCTACGGGCTAGGGGCGGCTCTGTCGTTCCCCATCAGCATCCTGCTCTCGAACGTGATCAGCCTTGCTATCTTCAACACGCCCGCGCCGTTCGCTTTCACCGCGCAGGGCTTTCTGATCTGGCTGATCGTGGTGATTTTCCTTTCGATGGCCGCCAGCCTGCTTCCCGCGCGCAACGCGACGAAGCTGACGATACGGGAAGTGTTGGCGTATGAGTAAAGCGTAAAACGTGAAACGTAAAACGAAAACTGCTCAGCGCCCCCGTCTCGGGGGCGCGCAAGGCGCAGTGAGCTGTCATAGCCCGTTCCCGAGACGGGAACGGGGAGCATTAAGAGAGAAAAAAATGAAGAAGTTTTTCGGGTTGATGATACTGGGTGTGATTGTAGTGTGGCTGGTGGGGTGCGGTACAGCGCAGAACAAGGGCGTCTCCGTCGCGCCGGCAGCGGGGGCCACCCTCCCGGTGGTAGCGCAGGAGACGCAGGATAGCATCATAGTCAAGGGCGTCGTCGAACCGGCGCGGTCGGTCACGCTGCGCGCTGGTAGCGGCGGCGTGATTGTCGCCGCGCCAGTCGCCGAAGGCGCGCGGGTGACAGCGGGCGACACGCTCGTGCGCTTCGACGCCGCCGACGCCGAACTCGCCATCCAGCAGGCTGAAGCCGGGTTGGCCCTGGCGCAGGCGCAGCTTGACCTGGCGAAAGCCGGCGCGCGCCCGGAACAGATCGCCGTCATCGCGGCGCAACTGCAAGCCGCCGACGCGCTGCTGGCCCAAGCCACGGCGCAGCGCGACGCCGAGAACGCCCGCGCCGCGCAGGCCGACGTACTCGACGCGCAAGCCAGCGTGATGGAAGCCGAACTGGCGCACACGCAGGCCGACGAACGCCACGACGATATGATGAAATGCTACACCTACACCCTCCCCGACGGCAGCGAACAAACCGCCTGTCCCACCCTGGGCACGTATGAAGAATTGACGCGCTTTCAGATGGAATCCGCTTACGCGGCGCTGCTCGCGGCGCAGGCGCAATACGGCGCGGCGCAGGGGCTAGTCGCTCCGCAGCGCGACGCCGCGCAGGCCGCAGTGCAATCGGCGCAGGCGCAGCGCGATGCCGTGCAGGCGCAGCTCGACCTGGCGCAGGCTGGCGCGCGCGCAGAAGCCGTCGCCATCGCTGCCGCCGCCGTGCAGCGCGCCGAATCCGCGCTGGCGCAGGCGCGCGCGGCGCTGGCGTTCACCGTCGTCGCCGCGCCCTTCGACGGCGTGTTGACCGATCTGCTGGTCAAAGCCGGAGACGCGGTTGCGGCGGGTGAACCGTTGCTCACGCTGGCGACGGTGGATCAACTGCACATCAAAACCACCGACCTGACCGAACTCGACGTCGTCAAGGTCACAGAAGGCCAGCGCGCGCGGGTGACGTTGGAAGCGCAGCCCGGCGCGGCGCTGTCGGGTCACGTCATCCGCATCGAGCCGCAGGGCAACAACTACCTGGGCGACGTGATCTACACCGTCGTCATCGCGCTCGATGCGCCCGCGCCCGATTGGTTGCGGTGGGGGATGACGGCGAAAGTGGAGATGCAGAATGGAGAATCGGCGAGTCAAGAATCAGCGAATAGAGAATCAGCGAATCAAGAATCGGCGAATGGAGAATCAGCGAGTCAAGAATCGGCGAAGGGGAACTTAAGTGCTATGCCGATTATTGCGGAAGCTATCCTTGAGCCGGAGCGATGGGGGCAATTGCGCTTCACGAGCGGCGGCAAGATAGCGGATGTGCTGGTCGCCACCGGCGACCGCGTCGCAGAAGGGGATGTGCTGCTGCGCCTGGATGCGACGCTGGCGACGCTGGCGGTGCAAGAGGCTGAAGCGGCCGTCGCTACGGCGCGGGCGCAACTGGCGCTCGCGCAGGCCGGGCCGCGCCCCGCAGAAGTCGCCGCCGTCGAAGCGCGGCTCGCCGCCGCGCAAGGTGAACTGCAACACGCCACGGCGCTGCGGGAACAGCTCAAAGCGGGGATGAACGCGGAGTCGGTAGGCGCGCAGGCGCAGTTAGAAGCGGTCAGCGCGGCGTACAAACAGGCGCTCGTCGCCATCGGCCAGAGCGACGATGAGGACGCTCATAAGCAACTCAACCTGCTGACGCTGCGCGTGCAGGCGGCGGAAGCGCGCGTCGCGGCCTTGCCGAAGGTCGCCGCCGCGCGGTTGCGCGCCGCGAACGCCGGCATCCAGGCCGCCGAGGCAAGCATTGCCACCATCCAGGCGGAACTTGATTTGCTGCTGGCCCCGCCCACGGCGGAGAGCATCGCCGTGGCTGAAGCGGAGATCCAGCAGGCTGAAGCTGCGCTGGCGGCAGCGCGGGTCACCCTTGCCCGCACCGAGTTGCGGGCGCCGTTCAGCGGCGTCGTCACGCAGGTCTACGCCGAAGTCGGTCAACCTGTCGGCGCGGGGCAACCCGTGGGCATCCTGGCGAATTTAGACGGGCTGCAACTGCGCGTTATTGACCTGGGCGAGCGCGACGTCATCCGCCTGACAGAAGGCCAGACCGTTCAAATCACGGTAGACGCGCTGCCCGGACGCAGCTTTGCCGGGCGCATTGCGCAGATCAAGCCCCAAAGCGCCGACTATCGCGGGGACGTCGTCTACCCAGTCGTCGTCCATCTGGAAGAGAGCGCGCCGGAGCTGCGTTGGGGGATGCGGGCGGCGGTGGAGATACCGTAAGGTAATTACGCCGCTTTTTTATGCCCATGCAACAGCACGCCCTCGAAATACGTTAGCACGCTGCCGACGCCGAACAGGACGATGTTGAGAATAAACGGCAGGCTGCGGTTGATTTCAGAGAGCTTCCCGCCGATCCAGCCGAAGGGCGAGGTGATGATAATCACGAGGACGGTGAGCAGGCCCATAATGCGGGCGCGCTCTTTCGCATCTACCGAAAGGACAACCAGTTTGTCGAGCAAGGTGGAGGCCAACGGGATGCTGCACGCTTCCACGAGCGTGGACAACACCAACAACCAGACATTGCCCACCGGCGTCAGCAGCAATAAGACTTGACTCGCGGTCAATCCCACGAAGCCGACCACCATCAGCTTGTGGATGTTTTTTGTCCCCAGGCGCGGCATGATGGTGAAGAAGAACACCAACATCGTCACCGAACGGACAAAGGCGTACCAGGCCAGTTGCGCGGTGGGGAATTGTAGCTTTTCTGTGACCAGAATGGACCAAAATGTGCCGCGCACTGTGGTGGTGATCCCCATGATGATCATCAAGCCTGCCGTGTAGAGCGTCGCCGGGCTGTGCAGAATTTGCTTGAGCACGCCCTTAGATTCACCCACGACGGCAAACAATGGCTGGTGACGGGTCTCCTCCATACGCACCAGACCCTGCTGCGTTTCCTTTGCCAGCGCGTTGAGGATGACAAATTTTGCCGTCATCATCACAAACGAGAGCACGTACAGGCCGCGGATAGTGGGGATCAGGCTGTATTGGTCAATCAAAAACCCCGTCAACGGCGACACAAACGCAGCCAGCAAACCGGCGATGTAAATCCACGAGTAGATGTCCACGAGCAGGCGTTCGTCCGTATCCTCGACCAGCAAGCACTGCCACGAGTTGGCAGTCACACGCCACACCGCGTTGACGATCACACCGAGCAGGAAGTAGGTGAAATTTTGCGCCACGGCCCAAATCAGGCAGGGGATACTCCACGAGATGACGTCGAAGATGAACGTGGTGCGCTTGCGACCGAGCTTGTCGGTGATCGGGCCGCTCATCAGCGCCCAGAACACCTGCAGAACCAGGCCAATGCTGGTCAACAGCCCGATCTGCACATCGGTCAGCCCAAGCGCCAACATATACACCGAGGCGTAGGGCGCATAGAGATTGAACGGGATGCCCCACAACGGTTCGGTGTATACGCACGCGCGTGCGTTGCCGCGCAGTTTCCGCAACGTGGTCACTAAAGGATGATTAATAGCCATAACACCTCTAACGGATATGTATGTGCGGGCAACGCGCGACAAGGCTCTCATTGAGCGTCACGCCCAAGCCGGGACCTTCGGGGATGGGCATATAACCATCCTTCACCTGAAGCTCCAACGGTTCGTTGACGATGTCGTAAGCAATCCGGTCGCGGAACGGCACAAGTTCCTGGACGATGAAGTTGGTCATACAGGCGTCAAGCTGCGCGGCGACGGCGGTGGCGATGGGGCCGTGGCAGTTGTGCGGCTGCATGTGCAGATCGTAAGTCTCAGCATACGTCGCAATTTTCTTGACCTCGGTAATGCCGCCGGCCAGGCCGATGTCGGGCTGAAGGATGTCTAACACCTGGCCTTCAATGTATTCGCGGAACATATAACGAGTGTAGAGGCGTTCCCCGGCGGCGATCTTTAATGGCACATTATCGGCGACTTTCTTCATACACGCCACGTTCATCGCGTCTACCGGTTCTTCATAGAAATAAGGGTTCAAATCCGCCAAACGCCGCCCCATTTCAATCGCCGACGTTGGCCCAAACCAGCCGTGGCACTCGACCATGATATCCACATCCGGACCGACGGCTTCGCGCACGGCTTTGACGCGGGCATATCCGATGTCGGCGCGCCAGGGCTCCAGCATCCGCTGGTTCGGCCTTCCACGATGCTCTGGCGGCGCGCCGAAGGGGTTGAACTTCAGACCCTCGTAACCCAACGCCACCACGCGGGCAGCGATCTCGCCGTACTCTTCGAGCGTCTGAGGCACGCGGTTGTTTTCTACCGTCCACTCCCCGCTGTACCATCCATTGGCGTAGACCTTCAGCGACTCGCGCACCTTGCCGCCCAACAATTCATAGACCGGGCATCCCAACGCTTTGCCTTTGATGTCCCACAGCGCCTCGTCAATGGTGCTCATCCCGCCATAGACAATCGGCCCGCCGCCCTGCGCCCAGAAAGTGCGCCGGTAGAGCGCGTCCCACAATGCCTCAATGCGCATCGGATCCGCGCCGAGTACGTAGCCTTCGAGCATATCCTTGAGCATTCCGATGGCGGCTTGCCGGCCCGCGCCATAAGCCAGCGGGAACTCGCCCAAGCCATAGATGCCCTCATCCGTCAGTACTCGCAAGATGATCGGCGGTTTCCAGGGGTGCAGGTTCACATCATAAATATCCGCAGCGACGATTTTCATACGTCTTATCTCCTCATTTGGTAAGCCCATGCTATAATTCGGTCAATACACTCAAATCATAGCACTCTCTGACTCCAAACCATGTGCATTATAGCATAGAGTGACCGTAGTCTAGCCCCTTGTGGGCGGCTAAGACGAGCGTCAGGCTCCAGGCCACAGAGTCCATTCGTATTGTTAAGGATACAAGTATGAAAAACATCAATCACAACCAGGTTTTTAACTTTCCCGCGATCAACACGGAAGTCCTGTTTGGCTTTGGCGTGTTGGCGCAACTGCCGGAGAAGGTCGCCGAACTGGGCGGCAAGCGCGTGTTAATTGTCACCGATAAGGGGGTGCAGGCAGCCGGCATCGTGGATCAGGTCGTTAAGGTGCTAACCGAGGCGTGGATCCCCGCCGTCGTGTTCGACGAAGTGCCGCAGGATTCCGGTTCAAGAACGGTGGAGCGCGCCGTGGATGTGCTGCGCGCCGAGGGTTGCGATCTGGTCGTGGGCGTGGGCGGCGGAAGTTCCCTGGATGCGGCCAAAGCCGTGGCCTTTGGGGCAACGAACCCGCCGCCAGTCGCCCAATACGCCGGGCTGAACAAGCTTAAGCAGCCGGGCCTTCCGATGATCGCCATCCCGACAACGGCGGGGACGGGCAGCGAGGTGAGCTATTGGTCGGTGATGACCGATGATGACACGCAGGTGAAAATCGGCATCGGCGGGGCGCTGGTGTTCCCGCGCGTGGCGCTCGCCGATCCCGCGCTCACGCTCAGCCTGCCGCCGTTCCTCACGGCGACCACCGGCATGGACGCGCTCACGCACGCGATTGAATCCTACACCAACCGGTCATACCAGCCGATTTCGGCGGCGCTCACCTACCGGGCCATCGAACTCATCGGCGAATTTCTCGTGCGCGCGGTGCAGGACGGCGCAGACCGCGAGGCGCGTTACGGGATGCTCCTGGGCAGCCTGCTCGCCGGGATGGGGATGAATCCGACGCGGCTCGGTATCGTCCACGCGCTGGCGATGCCCCTGGGCAGTTGGCAGCTCAAAATCGCGCATGGGACGGGTAACGCGGTGCTGCTGCCGCACGTGATGGCGTTCAACCAGGAGGGCAACCCTACCCTCTACGCCGACGTCGCCCGCGCCCTGGGTGTGGGTGACGCGGACCCGCGGACCGCCAGCCAGGTTGCCATCGCGCGCGTGCGCGCCATCAACGCCGAGAGCGGCATCCCGGCAGGTTTGGGCGTCTTGGGGTTGACAGAGGCGCTGATCCCGCAGGTGTGCGCGGAGGCCATCAAGAGCGGCAACATCGCGGTGAATCCACGGGCTTGCAGTCAGGCGGATCTTGAGGGGATTTGCCGGGCGGCGTTGTAAGCAGTAGTCTGGCCCCTTGTGGGCGGCTTCCTCGAAAACTGGCTGAACAACTTATGAAGAATCTGGACAGGATTAACAATATTTTTGTCTTTTCAATCCCGGAAATCCTGTTAATCCTGTCGAAAAACAAGGAGCTTGATGCGTATTAACACATTGACACTCGCAAACGAAACCCTACGTCTGGAGTTTGACCGCGCGAGCGGCGCGCTGGTCGGCCTGACCGCCGTGCAGACCGGTTGGCGCATCCTGGATCGCCCGGAGCTGGGGCTGTCGTTCCGTCTGCTCGCGCCGCAGCGGCGGGATGTCGGCGGGCCGTTTAGCGACGCGACAGCCATGCCGTCAGGACGGCGCAACAACACGGTCTGCGGCGAAAAGCAGCCGTTGACGGCGCTTGATGTTGCCGCCGACGGGCGCGCCGCGACCTTCGTGTGGGATGGCGTCACCTCGGAGTTGGGCGAACGGTTGGACATCAAACTCACGCTCACTGTCACGCTTACCGAAAGGCAAGCGATCTACGCGCTGACGGTGGAAAACCGCGCGCCGTACATTATCGAAAACGTTTACTGCCCCTACCTGGGCGATGTGGCGCATCCGCCAGAAGCTGAATGGTTCAAGACCTTCATCTACCAATACGCGACGGCATCAGAATGGGCGTTGTGGCCCACGTACCAGAATATGCGCGGCTACTTCGGCGTGGACTACCCCACCCAGTTCAGCCCGTGGAGCGCCGGCGTTGGCGCGCCGATGGCACCCTACTTCCTGCTGCGCAGCGCCGACCAGGGGCTTTACGTCGGAGTGAACGCGCCGAGCAGCGAGCTGGTGGCCTGGCACACTGAGTTGCGCCCCGGCTACGGCAGCTCGATTGACGCGCGCGTCGCGCCGGAGGTCGCCACGCGCTTTGCCGCCGTCCATGTGCCCTACATCCAGTCCGGCGAGACGCGCGCCCTCACGCCGATTGCGCTGGAAGCCTTCCAGGGCGGTTGGCAGGCCGGGGTAGACATCTACAAGGCGTGGCGCGACACGTGGATGACGACGCCTCCGCTCCCGGCGTGGGCGCGCGAGCCGCACGCCTGGCAGCAGATTCACATCAATTCGCCGGAGGATGAGCTGCGCATCCCCTTCCGCGACCTGGTGAAAGTGGGCGAGGAATGTGCGCGGCACGGCGTCAAGGCCATTCAACTGACCGGCTGGAACGCCGGCGGGCAGGATCAGGGCAACCCTTCGCACGATCCTGATCCGCGCCTGGGAACGTTCGAGGAGCTGAGAGAGGCGATTGCCCACATCCAGGCGCTCGGCGTCAGAGTGGTGCTGTTCGCCAAGTTCACCTGGGCCGACCGCGCCACGGAACGCTTCCGCACCGACCTGGTCCGCCACGCGATCAAAGACCCCTACGGCGACTACTACCACTACGGCGGCTACCAGTACCAGACCGCCACGCAACTGCTCGACATCAACACCAAGCGGCTGATCCCGATGTGCTTCCTGGATGAAGCCTACCAGCGCCTGTGCGAGGCAGAGTTCGCCAAGACGCTCGACCTGGGCGCGGACGGCATCCTCTTCGACGAATGTCTGCACCACAGCCCGGCGCTGCTGTGCTTCGACGAGAGCCACGGCCACCGCTACGGCGCGCCCGTCTACGCCAACGACCGGCTGCTGATCCAGCGGTTCGCGGCGCTGGCGCACACGCGCAACCCGGAGTTCCTCTTCGCCGCCGAGGCCGCCTACGATTGGGAGTTCGAGGCATATCACCTCTCGTATCACCGCAGCGAGAACAAGCAGCATCTCCCGCTGTCGCGCTATATGCTGCCCCACGTCCCGCTGGCGACGGCGATCACCGGCTTCAACGACCGCAATATGGTCAACCAATGCCTGCTCTACCGCTACGCGATCAGCTACGAGCCGTACAACTTCAAAGGGCACCTGGACGACTATCCGCTCACCATAGCTTACGGCAAACAAATGGACGCGCTGCGCACCGAACTACGCGCGTATTTCTGGGACGGCGAATTCCGCCACGAAATCGGCGCGCGCGTGACCGTTGAAGGGAAGCCGCATCACCCCTACGCCGTCTTCGTCAACCGCGAGACCGGCGCGCGCGGCGTGGCAATCGCCAATTATGATGAAGCGAGTACAATCACCGTACAGGTTGCGTTGGACGACAGCGCGCCACTCACCCGCTATCGTTTGGTGGATGATGCCACGTGGCGCGATGCAGGCGCAGGCATTGTCATACCGCCCTGTTCGGCGGCGGTGGTGATCTGACAGGACTTTTTCTGTCAGCAGATTAAGCAGATTGAGCAGATTTTTTTGTCAGCCAAAGAAGAATCTGCTTCATCTGCTAAATCTGCTGACCAAAAACAGTAAGGGAGGTACAGCATGAACGAGGTACAAAGAATCCACGAGACTTTCGAGAAAGGCCACGGTATTTTGCGTATGACGCCCAATTTCGTGCCGCGCCGGTTCAACCAGGCCGGGATGCGGTTGCGGCTGCACCCCGACGATTACTACGCGCTCGGCACACGGCGCGGCGCGTTCAAGGAACGCTGGTTTTCGTCCGTCATCGCGGCGCTGAACGGCCCGCTGGCCCCGCCGGATGAAGGGCTGAGCTACGTCGCGCCGACGGACGACATCAACGATAAATTCCTTTTCCGCGACGCCGTAGATGAACTCGGCGCGGACCTCATCGGCCCGGAGCTAAAGGCGAAATACGGCACATGGCCGATGTATGCCAAGTTCTTCGATTACCGGCAGCCGCTCTTCCACCACCTGCACCTCAACGACGAGGCCGCTGGGCGCGTGGGGTACAGCGGCAAGCCGGAAGCCTACTACTTCCCGCCGCAACTGAACAGCTACCTGGGCGAGTTCCCGGTGACGTACTTCGGCTTCGACCCCGACGTGACCAAAGAGCAGGTGCGCGAGCGGCTGCTCAACTACGAGAAGGGCGACACGCGCATCACCGAGCTATCGCGCGCGTACCGCATCACGTTGGGGACGGGGTGGTACACGCCGCCGGGCGTCGTCCACGCGCCGGGGTCGGTGCTCACCTACGAGCCGCAGTGGAACAGCGACGTCAACTCGATCTACGAGAACGTCGTCTCCGGCGAGGTGTACCCTTACGAATTCCTCGTCGAAAGCGTGCCGGACGCTCACAAGCGCAACGTGGATTACGTGATCAGCCTGATGGATTGGGAGAAGAACGTAGATCCGCACTACAAGAAGCACTACTACCGCCCGCCGATTGTGTGCCCGCACAGCGACGCGCGCCACACCGAGAAGTGGATCACCTACGCCAACGAGTACTTCGGCGCGAAGGAACTGACCGTACAACCGGGGCAGACGGTGGTCGTGAAGGACCCGGCGGCCTACGGCTGCATCCTCGTCCAGGGACACGGGACGTTCGGCGTGTACGACGCGGAGGCGGCGATCATGCTGCGCTACGGCCAGCTCAGCGCCGACGAGTACTTCGTCAGCGAGGCCGCCGCGCGCGAGGGCGTCACCGTCGCCAATCACAGCCGGTGGGAGCCGCTCGTCATCCTCAAGCACTTCGGGCCGAATCACCCGGAGATGCCGCAAGCGGTGGAAGCGTGATGCGTGAAAAAGTAGGCCAGATTTACTCAAGCGGCTCTACGGCGACAAAATCGTGCTCAAGGGCAATCTGCACACGACGATGGTGATGCTGCGCGGCTCGGTAGATGACGTGATCGCCGCCAGCAAGAAGGCGATTGATGACGCGGGCGCCGGCGGCGGCTTCATCCTCTCCACCGGCGACCAGTGCGGGCGTGACACGCCGGACGAGAACCTGTTTGCGATGGTAGAAACGGCGCGGACGTATGGGCGATACATATAACTTCACCCAACCACGAATCTTCACGCATTCACACGAATGAGGTATGCTATTGTGGCAAGCGTCGCAAGGATGTTATCTTGTGTTCAAGCTGATTAGTGGTATTATGGATAATACCAGACGTAACAACGGAGGCCATAATTGCAAATCGTAATTGACACCAATGTTTTCATCTCCGCCCTGCGATCACAAAATGGCGCCTCTTACAAACTATTCATGCTACTTGGATGTGGGAAATTTGAGATCAATATCTCGGTTCCACTTGTCCTGGAATATGAAGATGCCGCCAAACGTTTGCTTGGAGAAATCGCACTGAACGAAGAGGACATCAATACAATCATAAACTATGTTTGCGCCGTCGGAAAACGTCGTAAAATTTTCTATTTATGGCGACCCGTATTGCGCGACCCTAAAGATGAAATGCTTTTGGAGCTTGCTGTGGCGGGAGGTTGTGATTATATCGTTACATATAATACAGCTGACTTTGCTGAGATAGAGCAATTTGGAATTCAAGCGATAAAACCCTCAATGCTTCTAAAGAAGATAGGAGAGACAGAATGACTGCAATAAGTGTACGTTTACCAACATCACTACACGAAGCCGCGCGAGAATTGGCAAAGCGTGAGAATGTCTCGATCAATCAACTGATTGCGCTGGCATTAGCAGAGAAGGTATCGGCGTTAATGACAGAGGAATACCTGGAAAAGCGAGCGCGACTCGGCGACCGAAGCGCATTTGAACGCGCAATGAGCAAAGTCGCAGATATTCCGCCGGAAGAACAAGACAGGCTTTAGGTGAAGGATGGAACACTTGCAAAAAGATAAGAAAAACATCGTCAATGTCGGCATCTTCGGCTTTGCGCACGGACACGTGAATGCCTATTGCAATCGCTGGCGTGAACATCCAGAGATGGGCGCGCGCGTCGTCGCGGGGTGGGATCACGATGCGGCGCGCTTGCAGAAGAACTGCGCCGATTACGGTCTCCGCGCCTACGCTGACGCCGATGCACTGCTGGCCGACCCGGATGTGCAAGCAGTAATTGTCTCTGCCGAAACGTCGTTGCACGCCGATCTGGTAGAACGCGCGGCGGCGGCGGGCAAGGCGATTGTGCTGCAAAAGCCAATGGCGCTCACGCTGCCGGAGGCCGACCGCATCGTGGCTGCGGTAGAGCGTAGCGGCGCGCCGTTTACGATGGCGTGGCAGATGCGCGTGGACCCGCAAAATGTGCAAATCAAGGCGCTGCTGCAATCCGGCGAACTGGGGCAGGTGTTTATGGTGCGCCGCCGTCACGGGTTGGGCGTCCACCTGTGGCCTAACTTCACCGAGTTGTGGCACGCCAAACCGGAACTGAACCGCGACATCTGGGCCGACGACGCCGCGCACGCCATTGACTTCATCCTGTGGCTGCTCGGCGCGCCGGAGTCGGTAACGGCGGAGATCGTCTCGCTGCACGATCCGCGCGTGCCGATGGACAACGGCATCGCCATCTTCCGCTATCCCCACGGGCCGCTGGCGGAGGTGAGTTGCTCGTTCGTCTGCCCGGCGATGGAGAACACGGTGGAGGTCATCGCGGAGAAAGGCAGCATCGTGCAGAACTACGGCGACGTGCCCAGTTGCAACGTCCCCCGCCCGGCGGATGCTTGCGGCCTCAAGTGGTACACCGTTGCGGACGGCGATTGGACGTGCAGCGACATCCCCAGCCCGGCCAATCACGGCGAGCGCATCGCGGGATTAGCGGGGCCGCTGGCGGAGTTTCTACGCGGGGAACGCCCGCCGATTGCCACGGCGGAAGAAGGTCGCGTGGCGCTGCGGATGACGCTCGCGTGCTATGTCTCCGTCCGCGAGGGACGGCGGGTACGGTTGGACGATCCGGCGATAGCCTGGGTTTGACCGCGAATTTCACGCAGACATGCGACCTGCCCCAAGTCACAGTGCGACTTGGGGCAGGTGCAACTAAAAGATCCGGCGATGTTGTCAGAGTGTTGCTTTTATAGTCACCCTCAAGGCATCAACACGGGAGACATCCTTTTCCCAAATATACCCAAGGGCCGATATAGCCAAAGCAGGGATCAACAATCCGCCGCCAGGTATGCACCCATTGACTGCCTGTCCCACATGAGCCACACGGTTCAAAATAGTAGGCGTATTCGGTATAAGGGCAGCCTTCCGGCGCTGCGTAATTCTCTGGCGCTGTAGATACTTTAACGCAGATGCTCCGTCCTCCGGTTTCTGGATAAACAGGCGAAACCAATACCGCGAACGAGGCTCCGGTCGGCTCTAAACAGGAAGGAAGTTGCGCCAGGAAAGGCGCCGCTGTGGGTAAGGATGCTGCCAGCGTTATATTAGGATGCGCGGGAAAGTCTGCGGAAGGTAAGGTCGGCATCTCATCCGGTGTGAGCAACCGGACTTCGACCGGCGGCGCAATGTCCTCGGCATAGGCAATTCCCCCGCCCAGCATCAACAGCAAGCTGACTATGATAATGGACAAATTGACAACGTGCTTCATCGTGACCACTCCTTTCATGCACAACTAAATGGATATTCTACGCTCAGTACAGTTTTTTTATTAAGATTCTCATTTCCGGCAACACCTCCCGAATTCCATTGGCCTAGCGCATAGTGGCGGCAATCTGCAATAATGCATCCTTTGAGATGTACTCAGGATTAGCGGTCAGGATATAAGCCGCCCCCTCCTCCTGCTGCACCCAGGTCAGAGAAATCAGCCCACTGGCTCCCGGTTCCCGGACAAACGAAGCGGGTTGACCGTTGATCTCTACAGTCTCTTCCACTTGCATCCTAATCCCACCCGCCGGCCACCACACATCCAGGCGTAGCGGCGTCGCGTCGCCTGTGGTCCATTCCATTGAGAGCAATCCAATTTTCCCCTGGGGAGGCGTGATAAGCGCGATCTGGGTTGGCTCAAGCCCGGCCGGCAACCACGCCGGCAAGCGCAAGGGGAAGGCAATTTCTTCGCGCACCTGTTCAATGTCCATATATTTGACTTCGAGGGGCACTCGCTGCTCCGTGTTGAGCGAGGTTCTGAAAATGACCATAGCTGGCTCTCCCACTACCCTGGCGAGGGGTGTTTCAATCGCTTTCAGAATTGGGATGCGGATCTGCGGCGTCGCGCACGCGATGATGCTCATCACAACCAAAACGATAGCCGTAGCCGGACCAAGCCAGCGCCGCGCACGACGCTCTGGAATGGCTTGAAGGTGCGCATACAGAGCCTGCGCAAATTCTGGGCGCACCGGCTCCGACAACTCACGCAAAAACTCATCGTCCATCGTGATCCTCCCACTGCTTACGTAATTGCTCAACGACCCGATGTAGGATTGTACCCACGTTGGTCTCGCTGTAGCGAGTCAGGCGCGCAATCTCCCGATTGGTTAGCCCAGCCCCGTATTTAAGAGTAATCAATTCCTGTTCACGAGGCGCAAGCCGGTTTAACAAGACGCGCAGGCGAGCGTGGGTTTCGCGTCTGGCGAGAACCTCCTCGATGGGGTCCTGGGTGGTATGCTCCGGCGACTCTTCCCAAGGCGCTTCTCGTTGCGGCTGGCGAAAGTAGTCGCGCGCCACATTACGCGCCAGAGTGAACAACCAGGTAGAAAAGGCTCCCAGGTTGGCTTGATAACGCTGGCGGTTCCGCCAGGCTTTTTCAAATACAGTCGCCGTCAGGTCTTCGGCCGCCATAGGGTCGTTAACCCAGTAATGGAAATAATTGTACACACGCGGCAAATACTCAGCATAGACTGCCGCCCAAACCACCTCGTTTGGGGTAGCGGGTGAATCGTCGTTCTGGTCTTTCGTGAGCAGCTTCATGGCGTAGATGTTTTTCAGTCAAGTATCTGCTGGGCTGGCAATAATCGTCTGTTTGGTTCTGCTCAGCTCTATTGAATTATACGTTCTACACCAAAAAGTATCACACCCATCTCAAGACTCACCTGAATTCGCTTTGACTTTTAGTGTACTCATGCGAAGATATAGGAATTCACAACGAAGGTTCACTAGCACAGGAAACACATTGACTTCTGCCGCGCCTGTGCGAAGATTGGAGATGAATTCAGTTCAATTATCAGGAGAGAACTATGCCCAGACGACGTAAACCCAATATTTTGTTAATTGGCATTGATTCGCTGCGCGCGGACCACATGAGCTGTTACGGCTATCGCAAGCTCACGACGCCGCACATTGATCGCTTCGCACAGGGCGGGACATTGTTCGAACGCACGTACAGCGCCTACATCCCTACAACCAGCGGCTACGGCTCGATGCTCACGGGGATGGACGTGATCAGCACGCAGATGGTGGCGCTGCGCCACAAGGGGCCGCTGCGCCCGGAGGTGGCGACGCTGCCAGAAATCCTCAAAGGTGAAGGCTACAACACCACCTGTGTCGGGTTCCGGGGCAATCCGGCGGCGCGCGGCTTCGACACATACATTGACTTCGCGGGTTGGGGCAGTTGGAACGAGGGTCGCAGTCCCAAAGCCGAAAATCTTAACGCTGTCACGATCCCCGAACTGAACCGGCTGACGAAGGAGAAGGAACCGTTCTTCCTCTTCCTGCGCCACATGGACCCGCACGCGCCGTACCTGCCGCCCGCGCCCTTCGAGCGGATGTTCTACCACGGTAACGAGTGCGACCCGCGCAACCATTCGATGGATCCGGTGATGAGCTTCAAGCCATTCCGCGACTTCTTCGCCACGTGGATGCCGCCGGGCATCACCGACAAGGACTACGTCATCGCACAATACGATGGCGCGGTCGCCTACATGGATGCCGCCATCCAGACGATTCTGAACGCGGTGGAAGCGCAGGGCCTGCTCGACAACACCATCGTCGTCATCAACTCCGACCACGGCGAGACGCTCTACGACCACGACTGCTACTTCGATCATCACGGGATGTACGATCAGACGCTCCATGTGCCGCTGATTCTGCACTATCCAGGCAAAGTGCCCGCCGGGAAGCGCGTGAGCGGCTTCAACCGCCAGCAAGATTTGGTTCCCACGCTGTTGGAACTCGCCGGGATCGAGAGCAACATCGCTTTCGACGGCAAGAGCCTGATGCGGCTGGTGGACGGTTCCGTAGCCTCTTACGACAGCGAATTCTACATCACCGAATGTACGTGGATGCGTAAGCACGGCTGGCGCACGCCGGAATGGAAGCTCATCGTGGCGCTGGAACCGGATTTCCACTTCAAGCCAGAAATCGAGCTATACAACCTGGTCACAGACCCCGGCGAGAACCACAACGTCGCCGAGGCCGAACCGGAAATCGTCGCCATGCTCCGCGCGCGCATGGAGGCCTGGATCGCCAAGCGTGAAGCCGAGACCGGCCTGCCCAATCCCATCCACCACCAGGGCGACTGGCACGGGCACGAAGGCGTCGGCGCGTTCACCAGCTCGCAGCAGGCTTACGATACGCTGCACATCGGCGATGTGAGCCAGGCCGCGAAATTGCAAGCCAAGTCACGCTAAACGCTGGAGTTTCACGAAAGAAAATTTTACCGCAGAGACGCGGAGGGCACAGAGTATTTCTGGTTTTTCTCTGTACCCTCTGTGTCCTCGGCGGCTAAGGAGGCGAATTATGGCAGCGCCAGTACCAGCTTATCCGCGCAGCACGTTGATCAAGAACGTGGTTTTCGACAAATTCCGCTGTCATCGCGGCGACGGCGATATGTGGCCGATCACCTGGGCGGATGACGATCATCTGTACGGCGGCGCGGGCGACAATTCGGGCAGCCCGATGAACTTCTGGCGCATCATCGGCGGGCCGAGCGATGTGTTTTGGGGCACCGGATGGGGCGTGCGCGTTGAACTCGTCCATCCACTGCCGGTGAATCCCAAAATTTACTGCCAGAGAGCCAATCTGCACCCCACGCACGGCGTCAAACCGGCGGGAGTGTTGTCGCTCAACGGGGTGCTTTATATGGCGGTCGAATTGCACAACTACGGCGACAATCCGGCCTTCAACCGTCAACATAACCTCTCTGCCTGGATCATCACGTCGTTGGACTATGGCAAGACCTGGAACCTGGAGGCCACGCCGACGGATTTCTTCACCCATCGGCTGGCCTCGCCGCACTTCTTGCAGTTTGGCAAGGACTACGCCGGCGCGCGCGATGGCTACATCTACACGTACTTCCCCGGCGCGTCGGACGATGACGGCGGCGCGAGTTACTGGGAGAACGGCGACTACATCCTGCTAGGCCGGGTCCCCAAGTACAGCCTGTTGGAGCGCCGCGCGTGGGAGTTCTGCGGCGGTGTGGATGCGCAGGGCGCGCCGGTTTGGTATCCAGACGACGGACAGGCCGAGCCGGTGTTCAGCTATCCGCACATGACAGGCGAAAATCACGTCGCGTACAATCCGGGGATCAAACGCTACCTGATGGGCAACTACAGCTTCCTGGACGAGGACGGCCATCCCCGCCCGTATCACGCCGTCGGCGGCTGGCCGGCCAGCGCCTTGCGCAGTCAGTTGACGTTGTTCGAAGCGTCCGAACCGTGGGGGCCGTGGTCGCTGTTTTACCAAGATGACAACTGGGGCACGTATGGCGACTACCAACCCAACTTCCCCACCAAATGGATGAGCGCGGACGGCAAAACGCTGCTTATGGTTTCGTCAGGGTCGTTCGATGACTACAACCTGACGCTGCAAAAGATCACGTTGGAGGTTGAGGCATAATTTGTCAACGGATTTTTTTTCTTTCAATCTGTTTCGTCTGTTGAATCCGTTGACAGTTACAGGAGGCGCAATGGACAAGGTGTTACAATTGACAGCGTTAATCGCCCGTGAAGATGACGGTTACGTCGCTACCTGCCCAGAATTGGACATCGTTAGCCAGGGCGACACGGTCGAGTCGGCGCGTCTGAATTTACTGGAAGCCGTCGAGGGCTTCTTTGAAGTTGCTTCGCTTTCAGAGATTCAACGACGCTTGAAACGTGAAACATACATCACACCGATTCTCCCGACGGTGTCGTCTGCACTGCTTGGATTACCTACAGGATGAACGATGCCCAAGTTACGTATCTTATCCGGCCGGGAAGTATGCAAAATTATGTCGCAATATGGATTTGAAGCCGTGCGGCAAAAAGGTAGCCACATCATTATGCAAAAACGGGAGAATGATACCACTATCACCGTACCAGTGCCCGATCATAACGAATTGAGAACGGGCACATTATTGGGTATCATTCGCCAATCGGGTTTGCCGCGTGCGTTGTTTGAAGTGGGATAATGCGGACATTCTACGGTTGGCAGAAAGACTTACATTGAGCTATGCTAATACAATAACAGGAGGACTTCAAAAATGACGCTCAACGTCGCTATCGTCGGATTAGGAAATATCGGGAATACGCACGCGCGAGTGTACCAACAGCGCAGTGATGTGAAGCTGGTCGCCGTGTGCGACATCATCAAGGAACGCGCGGATAAGGCAGCGGCTGCTTATGGCTGCCCGGCCTTCTACTCCGTGCAGGAGATGCTGGCAAGCGGCATCAAAATTGACGCCGCCAGTATGTGCACCGCCGGGAAAGAGAACGGCGGCGACCACTATCAGCCTACGATGGAACTTTTGGAGGCCGGCATCCCTACCCTGGGCGAGAAGCCGATCTCCAATGAGATTGCGAAGGCCGAGGAAATGGTCGCGCTGGCGAAGAAGAAAAACCTGCGCTATGGCATCAACCTCAACCACCGTTTCACGCCGGCCGCGTTGCGGGCCAAAGCGTGGGTCGAATCCGGGCGTCTGGGCGAGATCAACATCATCAACATGACGATGTGGATCAACAATCCCAACGAGACGTCGCCGTGGTTCCACATCCGCGCGCTACACCCGCACTCGCTGGACGTGATGCGCTATTTCGGCGGCGACGTGGAGAAGGTACAAGCGTTCTTCAAGCGCGGCCCGCGTGCCGACGGCCCGGGCGGGCGGCGCGTGTGTTGGTCCAACGTACAGGTGAACCTGCTCTTCAAGAACGGCATCATCGGCCACCTCACCGGCAGCTACGACGCCGGCGGCAGCTACGGGCTGGAAACGCTCGAAGTCGTCGGCTCGGAGGCGCGCTTCGTGCTGCTCGACGCCTGCGAGCACCTCATGTTCTACCCGCGCTTCAGCCGCCAAACCGAGACCTACGACTACATCGGCGGGATGATGAACTTCAGCGAGACCTTCGGCAGCCGCATCGGCGTGTGGGTAGAGCAGAACCTCGCACAGGTCAAACCGGAAGCCATCGACGCCTCCGGCGCAGACGCCCTCCACGTCCAGCGCATCATCGAAGCGATCATCCAATCCTGGGAAACCGGGCAGGTTGTTACATTGTAGCATTTTTCTGACAGGATTAACAGGATTTTCAGGGTTAAAATTCATTCTTATCCTGTTAATCCTGTAAATCCTGTCAAAACTACGACTGAGGAAGAAAATGACCACCACCATCACCATCATCGGCCGGGGACATTCCGGCACGCGCGCGATGTCACACACGCTTTCGGCAAGCGGCGTTTTTATGGGCAAGCCGCTCAACGTTTCCGGCGACCTGCTGCCGCCAGAGACGATGTACGACGCCTGCCGCGTCTTCGCCCGCTACGTGGATTGGCAGGGCGATCTCTCGTGGAATTGGGACCGGGCGCTCGCGGCGACCATTCCCGACGAATTCAAGTTCCTCATCCACACCTACCTGACCACAGTGCGGCTGCACAACGGCGAGCACAAGGGCTGGAAAATCCCGGAAACCACGCTTGTTTTTCCGTGGATTATGCGGATGTTCCCGGACGTCAAATACATCTTCTGGATCCGCGACCCGCGCGACTGCATCATCGGGCGGCATCTCACCGACGATCTGCACGACTTCGGCATTGACTATCCGCCCACCGAGGATGAGCGACTGCGGCGCGCCATCTCGTGGAAATACCAATACGATTTGGTGAAGGCCGTGCCCAAGCCCAAACACTGGATCGAAGTACGCCTGGAGGACTTCGTGCTGCATCAAGACGAGACGCTGGCGCGGCTGGAGGACTTCCTGGGCATCCCGCTGGCGAAGATTCCGGTCAACCCGGAGGTCATCGGGCGGTGGAAGACGGATGAGAAGCCGCACGATTTCGACTTCTTCGCGCCGGCGATGAAGCAATATGGCTACGCGACACCGGAGAACCAGGAAGCATCATGATGCGGAAAATGACCCGCCGGAGCTTTCTCAAAGCGCTGCCGCTTGGGTTGGCGACTTACATCTTCGCCTGTAGTGGTCTGTACGTCTACGGCAGGAAGATCGAAAGGTACCGGCCGGTCATCGAACATGTAGAAATTCCCATAAAGGACCTGCCTGATGATCTGGTTGGATTCCGCATTGTTGCTATGGGTGATCTGCACATTGACCCATTCTGGGACTTCGATCTCATCGAAAAAGTATGCACTCTGGCTAATCAGGCCAATCCCGACCTGACGCTGCTCTTGGGGGATTATGTCTCTTGGGACATCAACGCACTCGACACTCTGAAAGATCAACTTGCCGGATTGCGCGCGAAGTTCGGCGTTTACGCCTGTTTGGGAAATCACGAGGTATGGCTCGATGCCATCCTCGCACGTGAAAAGTTGGAAGGCATGGGGATAACGGTTCTGGTGAACGCGGGTACGGCGATCCAGGTAGGAGATGCCACACTGTATGCGGCCGGCCTGGACTCGTGGTGGAACGCCTACGGAAGCCCCGATCTGGATGCTGCGCTGAGAGATGTTCACCCCAACGATGTCGTGGTGGTGATGATGCATGAACCTGACTATGCGGATATCTCGGCGCAAGATGGAAGAGTAGACTTGCAACTTTCTGGGCATAGTCACGGTGGCCAAGTGGTCCTACCCGTATGGGGAACGATTTACAGTGCACTCTATTCACGAAAATATCCTATTGGACTTTACCATGTGGGCGACATATGGCAATATACAACGCGGGGCATTGGTGTGACCGATAATGTACGCTTTCGCGTCAATTGCCCGCCGGAAGTCACCGAAATCGAGTTAGTGTACGCATGAATTCCACTGAGATGAACAAAGATACAGACTCTATCCGCGAAGTTTTCAACATCAACGTTCCGGCACTGGGACAAATCCCCGCGCGCGAGCAACCATGCCTGTTGTGTGGCCACCGCGACTTCCTGCCGCTCAATACCTTCGTGCTGAACGACAGGCGATTTCACACCGTGCGCTGCATCCACGACGGGATGATGTGGCTGGAGCCGCAACCTACCGAACAGTTTTATCAAACACTCTACACGACGTACTACCACACCACAGGGCCTGATGATCCACTGCTGGAACAAGCAACGCTGAATGTCCACGCAAACGCCGAAGAGCGCAGGCACATTGCGCAACGGCGACTGGAACAAATCGAGCATTTTTGCCAAACCGGACGTTTGCTGGAAGTTGGCTTTGGCAACGGGTTTCTATTGGAGGCGGCAGCAAATAGGGGGTGGCAGGTCGTCGGACTGGAACTGGATCAAAGTTGTGTCGACCGGATGACCGGGCAAAACATTACAGCCTACGCCTGCACTCTACTCGAATATGCCGGTGAGCCGGAATCTTTCGACGTGATCGCCATGTACAGCGTGATCGAACACGTGCTGGATCCGGCTGCGTATCTCGAAAAGGCGTTTTCCCTCTTGAAACCCGGCGGGATTCTGGTACTCCGTTTGCCGGATACCGAAGCCGAAGGCCCGCCCGCGTCTTTGATCGCGCACGTCTATCACTTCAATGCCCACACGATTATGGTGCTGTTACGTCGGTGTGGATTTGAGGTTTTGCAGATCGATAACTTTGGTCTGTGGAAGCCGCAACGGTATCCAGGCACGTTATGGAATATGAATGTCGTCAGCCGCAAAGGCTAGGAATCTGATCCCCTACCCGCAACATGCAACAGGAGCTTATGTCCAAAAAACACAAGATTTCTCGCAGTAGCGTCCTCCCCTTGATTGTCCTCACGCTGCTCATCCTGACGGTCACCACGTTCCTTTCAGGCTGCGATACACTCGCGCCCACGGATATCGCCAACCCCACCGAGGACAGCGCCGCAGCTCGCAACCCAAAGGCCCGCCCCACAGCCACGCCGGAGGCAACCTTCTCGGAACCGGACGCCATGCCATGGGCCGGCGCGGACGGCGATTTCGACTACTACGTGCTCGCGCTCAGTTGGCAACCGGCCTTCTGCGAGACGCAACCGGGCAAAGAGGAATGTGCAACACAAACCGCAAGCCGCTTCGACGCGACCAACTTCGCGCTTCACGGGTTGTGGCCCACCGTTATCGGCGACGACGATAACACATTCAGCTATTGCGACGTCACCCAGGGCGTGATCCGGCAGGATAGAGCGGGCGATTGGTGCGAAATGCCGGAACTGGCCCTTTCCGATGCGGTGTGGCAAGACCTCACCCTGTCAATGCCGGGGACGGCCTCATGCCTGCACAATCACGAATGGTACAAGCACGGCGTATGCACCGGGATGTCGCCGGACACCTACTACGCCCTCACCAACGCCCTGGTGGAGCGCTTCGCTGCAACGGAGTTCAACCGTTACGTCGCCGGGCATGTGGGAGACGACCTGTCGCGGCGCGATCTCCTGAACCGATTCGACGCCGAATTTGGCGACGGTGCAAGCGATTACCTCTCGCTGCGCTGCACCAAACTCGACGGCGTGAGCCTGCTCAGCGAAATCCAAATTGTGCTGCGTCCGGATATAGCCGCCGTGGATGATTTCACGGCGCTGTTCCCCGACGAACGAATCCCGCCGCAAGGCAACTGCCCGCAGACCTTCACAGTGGATCGGGTAGGATTGAAAAATTACTGAAGGAGCCAAATTATGTTACGAGTCTGTGTCATCGGCATGGGCCCCATCGGCAATCGCCATGCCACCATTTACAAGGAAGACCCACTGGCCGAATTAGTCGGCGTGTGCGACATCGTTAAGGAACGCGCGGATGCGGCGGCGGCGCGCCTGGGCGTGCCCGCCTTCTACGACGCGCCAACGATGCTGGCGGCGCTCGCGCCCGACCTGTGCAGCGTCACCACGGGCGGCTACGAGTATTCGAGCGATCACTACCTCCCCACGATGCAGGCACTCGACGCCGGTTGCCACGTCCTCGGCGAGAAGCCCATCAGCAACGAGATCGAGAAAGGCGAGGAAATGGTCGCCAAAGCGCGCGAGAAGGGCGTGTGCTACGCCATCAACCTCAACCATCGCTTCACGCCCGCCGCGTATCTGGCAAAGCAGTGGCAGGACGAGGGTCGTATCGGACATCTGCTGTTCATCAACATGGCACTGTGGATCAAGAACCCGGCGGAAAGTTCGCCCTACTATATGATCAAGGCGCTCAATCCCCATTCGGTGGACATCATGCGCTACTTCGGCGGCGACATCGAGGCCGTGCAGTGCTTCGGCACGACCGCGCCGGGGCGTAAAATCATCACCACGGCGCACTTCAGCGTGCGCTTCAAGAACGGCGCGGTCGGCGGGCTGACCGCCTCCTACGACATCGAGCGCGGGCATCCCATGGAACGCTGCGAAGTCGCGGGCGTCAACGGGCGCTTCGTCATCGACGATATGTGGCGCGAGGCGACGCTTTACCCGGCGGGCGACTACGAGAAGCGCGTCTACACCAACCCCGTCTTCGGCGGGATGCGCGACTTCGAGGACACCTTCCGCAACCGCATCCACAAATTCCTGGAAGAGGTCACGAACAACGTTCCGCCCGACCAGATTGACGGCTCCGGCGCGGAAGGTCTCGCCGCACAGAAAGTGCTCCACGCGGCGATTGAATCATTGCAAACAGAATCTATTGTCAAAGTAGACGGTAGTCGGTAGACAGTAGACAGGGGGGACAACCCCCGTCTACCGTCTACTGTCTACCGTCTACCACTCAAGCAAACAACTACAGGAGCAGACATCATGAAACTTGGTGCAAATTCGGTATTGTTTGGCGCGTTCGATGTGGAGACGGCGTTCAGGTATACGGCCATGGCGGGGTACGACGGCATCGAGCTTTCGGCCATCGGCGGGATGAGCGAACATCTGGTCATCGAACGGTGGCGAGAAATCGCGCCGGAGATCAAGCGGCTGGCACAGACGTATAACCTGGAATTGCTGGCCATGGAACAGCCGTCGCAGGACCCGGTGATTATGGAGCAGGCGTTCCAGGCCGCCGTGGAACTCGGCATCCCCATCGTCAACTGCGGGCCGGGCGGCAAGAGCGAGGATGAGACCGCGTGGCCGCAGGTCATTGACTCGCTCGGCAATCTGGCGGCCATGGCCGAAAAGTACGGCGTGACGTTGTGCGTCAAGGCGCATGTCGGCGCGAGCATCTACAACACGCCGACGACGCTGCGCGCGATGCGGGAAATCACGTCGCCCGCGTTCGGCATCGATATGGACCCCTCGCACATCTACCGGGCTGGCGAGAACCCCGTGGAGGCCATCGCCGCCGTCATCGCGCGCGTGAAGCACGTCCACATCCGCGACTGCAAAGGCCGCCAGCACGGGCCGGGATCACCCGCCGATCAAGCCAACGGGCGCGGTGACATTGACCTCGTGGGCTACATCCGCGTGCTGCACGAACACGGCTATGCGGGGCCGCTGGATTTGGAGATCATCGGCACGAAGGGGCAGGGCTACACCCTGGAACAATGTGTTGCCATCGCCGCCGAGTCGCGGGGGCACATGCAAGCCTGCCTCCAGGCCTGCGGCGCGCGGTAGGAGTTTTTTGACAGGATTAACAGGATTTACAAGATTTACAGGATAAAATTAAAAATCCTGTCAATCCTGTAAATCCTGTCTAATTCTTCCGCCGTACCGCCTGCACAGCCCACGCTACGCCGAAGCAGGCCGTACACGTCAGCACAATCGCTGCGCCGGAGGCGACGCCGGTGTAGTACGAGAGATACAGCCCCACCACACCCGACGCTGCCGCGATGACCGCCGTCAGCGCCATCATCGGCAACATACGCTTGGTGAGCAAGTAGGCCGTCGCCGCCGGAGTGACGAGCATGGCGACCATCAGCGCCACGCCGACCGTTTGCAGCGACACCACAATCGTCACGGCGATCAACACGAGCAGCAGCGCCTCAAAGAAGCGCGCGGGCAAGCGCATCGTCGCCGCGAAGACGGGATCGAACGAGAGCACCAGAAATTCCTTGTAGAACGCCGCCACCGTCAACAGGACGAACGCGCCGAAGACGGCAATCAGCGCGAGGTCGCCCCGCGAGACGCCGAGCACGTCGCCGAACAAGAAGTGCGTCAAATCCACGGTGTAACTGCGCGCCGTCGAGATCAACGCGATGCCCAGGGCGAACGCGCCGGCGAAAATGACGCCCGTGGCGGTATCCTCGCGCACCTTCGTCTTCTTGCTGATCGCGCCGATGCCGAGCGAGGCCAATATCGCCGTCCCCAGCGCCCACCAGAACAGCGGCCCGCGCGCGCCACCGCCGACGAGATAGCCCACCGCCACGCCCGGCAGGATCGAGTGCGCCAGCGCGTCGCCGAAGAACGCCATCCCGCGCAGCACCACGTAAGTCCCCACCACCGCGCAGACCACACCCACCATCACCGCCGCCAGCAGGCCGCGCACCATAAAGGCGTACTGCAACGGCGCAATCAATCCGTCGAGCAGGTTAGTCATGGCGATGATCCCCTCCGCAGCACGTATCCCCCACCGCCACCAGACCGCCGTTCAACGGCAGCAGGTGCAGATGCCCGCCGTAAGCCGCCATCAACCGCTCCGGCGTGAACACCGCCGCCGGTTCGCCGAAGCCGAGCAGCCGCCGGTTCAGCAGCATCACCCGGTCGAAGTATTGCACCGCCTGATCCAGGTCGTGGGTGGAGAGCATGATCGTCACGCCGCGCGCGCGGAGGTCGCGGAGCAACTGGAAGATGCCCTCCTGCGACGGCGCGTCCAGCCCGGTGAGCGGCTCGTCCATCAGCATCAGCTCGGCTTCCTGGGCCAGCGCGCGGGCGATGAACATCCGCTGCTGCTGCCCGCCGGAAAGCTCGTTGATCTGCCGGTTCGCCAGGTCCGCGATGCCCACCAGGTCCAGGCACTCGCGCACCTGGGCAAAATCGCGTTTGCCGGGTTGGCGGAACAGGCCCATCATCCCGATCCGCCCCATCAGCACCACGTCGCGCACCGTCACCGGGAACTGCCAATCCACGACGGTGCGCTGCGGCACGTAGGCGATACAGATGTGGCCCCCCGGCCCCTGTCCGTAGACCGTCACCGCACCGGCAGTCGGCGTCAGCACGCCCGCCACGGCCTTGAGCAACGTGCTCTTGCCCGCGCCGTTCGGCCCGACGACGGCGACCTGCTCGCCCGCGCGCAGATCGAACGTCACGTCGTCCAGCGCGGCGTGCCCGCTGTAACGCACCGTCAGCCCGGAGACGGCGAGAATCGGCGTGCCCGGCTGGTGCGGCGCGTGGTGGCGGGTGAGCATGGATTTGAAGGGGGTGGTAAAAGTTGACATAGCTATTCTTTAGATTTTTCGCCAAGAACCTTGGCTTTGGTAGTAGGTTCAAGGTAAGGGAATATGGCCAAATTTGCTTTATCCCAATCTACATACTCTGTCGAATCATGCGTCGCCCAAAACCTACGTTCTGCGTCTTCAGTTTTGACATTGACACGAACCTCAAATGCTACCTCGTGCGTCTCGTCCCAATAGTCAGCCAGGCTATGCGTATCCCAAAACTCCGCGATTTCTTCCAATGTACTCGCTTTTGAAATACCGCTCAAGGTGCTATCTTTATCTTCGCTCATATTCACACTGTCTTTCTTTAACAATCCAAATGCTCAAAGACCTTTCACGCTGTTTCGGCTCTATGATCAACACACGTCACAGTATTAGACCCCCCTCGGCATGTTTATAAGGCCGTTTGACATAAAGATAGAAAGCATGGAACACAATGTCTGTTTCCTTTTTTCGTATAATTCTAAATCTCTCTATAATACGATGGCACATCCATCTCAAAACACATATTAGTCCAAGTGATAGAATACAATGGATAATTTGTGTCTTCCAATCCGCAATTACAGCTGGACCAAGACTCACAGTTGGAGTAAGCAATAACCCAATGACAAATGTCTGAACTAGCAAAGATCCCAACAACAGCCAAGCAGATAGCCTAAGAGCCACATAAGTTCCAGCAAAGAATCGTGTCAGACCTTCAGCGGCTATTACTTCGTCTGCAAGTGTTCCACCACCATCAATGATTGACAGTTTGCAGTAGTTGAAAAAAATCTTCGCGTTTGTTGTCTTTCCCGGCCACATCTTGTCTTTATGTTTCTGTTGGAAAAAATCCAGCACCTCTTGAAAACCCTGAGATCTCCAAACTCTGTTTTGGTGCGCAGCATAGGGAAACTCGTCTGCCAACCAAAGCCAATTATCGAATCCAACTGGAACATCCGACACATCGCCGCCCTTAGAGAGATCTGCCATCTTCGCCTTGAAATCTAATTCGTAACCTCGAGACAGGTTCGCCTCATTTTGTTTCTTCCACACTTTCAACATATACTCACTCGATTGCTTGTCTACCACATCAGCCGCAACCAACCGCAGCAAACTGCCAATAAGATAGGCACCTACAAAGAGAAGCACAGTCACCAAGAACTCACGATCTAGAACATTCCCAATTGATAACTGGAACGGAGCTAATACAGCAAAAAGAGCATAGGTACCTGTGAAAATGGGTATAGTACCTGGCAAGAGAATACCAAAAATATCCAACCTACCTAATGGTTTCAATTGCTCCATATGTCCCCTCCTTCAAATGCTACAGACTTCTACTTGTCAGTTATCAGAATAGGAGTATAGCTACATAAGCTGCAACAGGGCACCCCAATGCGTTTTTCAAAGCACTAAAACACAGCTTTACCGCAACCCCTCCACAATCGCCCCCACATTGTACTTCACATAGCCCAAATAGCTATCCGCCTCGCCGCCCGACGCGGTGAGGGAGCCGGTGTACAGGGACACCAGCCTGACACCGGTATCCTCGGCGACGCGCTGCGCGAGGGCGGGGTTGACGGTGCTGCCGACGAAGACGGCCTTGACGCCGTAGGCGCGGATGCGGTCTTCGAGGTCGGCGAGGTCGCGTGCGGAGGGCTGCGCGGCGGTGCTGTAGCCGGGGACGACGGCGCCGATTTGCTCAAAGCCGTAGCGTTGCGCGAAGTACGCGAAAGTCTCGTGGTCGGTGACGAGTTTGCGGTTCTCCACCGGAATCGCCGCCACCTGCTCGCGCACCCAGGCGTCCAGCTCGCGGAGTTGGGCGCGATAGGCGTCGGCGTTGGTCTTGTAGTCGGCAGCATGGGCGGGGTCGTGAAGGACGAGCGCCGCTTCGATGTTATCCACCCAGCGCAGCACGTTGTTGGGATCGGTCCAGGTGTGCGGATCGATGCCTTCGTGGTGATGACCGTCGCCTGTGGGTTCGGCTGCGTCCTCGTGATGCTCCGCCTCGATAAACGTGATGCCCTCGGAGACTTCCACCACCTCCGCGTCGCCGCCGGCGTTTTCGAGCAGCCGTTCGAGGAACGCTTCCAGCCCCGCGCCGTTCGCAAAAATGATGTCGGCGTCCGCCACCTTCGTCATATCCTGCGGGCTTGGATCGAAGGTGTGCGGGTCCGCACCCACCGGCAGCAGCACCGTCAAGTCAATCGCGTCGCCGCCCACCTGCGCGACCACGTCCCCTACAATCGTCGTCGTGGCGACCACGCGCAGCCTATCCCCCCGCGCCGCCGGCCTCCCCGCGCACGCGCTTACCATCGTCAACACCACCAACACCGCCGCTATACACATCCATCGCTTCATGCACTCACCCCCTAGTGTTCTTTCAAGAATTGAATGACGGGTACAGTTGCTTGAGCTTGATGCGCGCATCCTGAGTGGTGAACTGCCAATTCACCGTAGAAGCCCGTGCATTGCGCTGCTCATACCATGCGGTGACACACGCTTGCAGTTCCGCTTGTGAAGCGACACGCGTTGGCAAGCCCTGCCGGGTCAATACACTCAATTCAATCTCGGCGACATTCAGCCAAGAGCCGTGCTTGGGCGTAAACACAAACT
>Ga0208197_1000439_pt1 | contig 53334 bp, 42 predicted proteins | sample AD_JPNNA4_MetaG_FD_184444 | JGI IMG/M metagenome (GOLD analysis project Ga0208197, IMG submission 184444) | Active sludge microbial communities of municipal wastewater-treating anaerobic digesters from Japan - AD_JPNNA4_MetaG (SPAdes) (version 2) | ecosystem: Engineered > Bioreactor > Anaerobic...
CCATTCTTCTTGGTGATAGTACTACCACAGTGAGGGCACTTTTTTTATTCATAGCCTTTGATTTGCGTCAAAGGTAAACATAGCAACGGTTTCAAGAGATTTGAGCATCAAAAATGTCTATTAAGCCTAAATTTAAATAAGGTGTAACAGCTGAGCTAAGTTTTTATATTATAATACTTCTGGTTAAAAAAAGCCGCCTCAGGATGAAGCGGCTTTTTTAAGGTATTTAAGAAGTTTTGTAAATTAATTACTTTTAATAAAACTTCCTATAGGGGGTAACTGATTACTGCTTTGTGAAAACAAATTCGAAAGGACCACCAAAAGATCCTTCGTCAACAGTAATTGCAAAATACATCACATAGGTACCATCGCAGGTATTTAACTCACCCGAACCGGCATAGCTAAAATTGTGATAGCCAAAAGCAATTGAGGCCAACACAGTTTTTACAGCGGTAACTTTAAAAGTCAAAGGATCTATTACCATTTTTAGCGGTCCCAAATCTTCAGTTACACCGTCCATAGCCGCAAGGCCACTTACATAAACGATGTAATCATCATCAGGATCAGCGGTAATGGTTACAGGACCTTCTGATTCCCAATCTTCACTGACCACATAGTAACTTCCGGTAACGTTGGCTACATCGTAGCCGCAAACAACTGCAACATTGAATGCAGCACTTGAGTAGTAAGTTTTACCACCAACAACGGTTTGTACCTCAAAGTTGAATACATCAGCTGCTTTTATTGAGTCTAGCACCATTCCCAGTTTATCTACGACTTCAGCCAGTGTAATGGTAATATCACTGGGGAATGAACTGACACTTGTAATATTTTCCCGTTGTTTGTTGCCTTTAAATGAAGCCACAATATTTGCTTGACTTACACCTGAACCTTCCAAAACAAGGGTGAACTTGATGAAAGTATTTTCGAGGTCAAGTACGTCAAAAGTAGCAGGGTTCAAATTCTCAATACCCGGAACCGGTGCTACTCCCCTTGGGCCGGCAGGGTCTTCAACCACTGTTTCGCAGGCAGCGAACAGTAATGCCATTATGGCCAGCAGGCTTAAAAATTTTATTTTTTTCATATCCTAATCGTTTTAATGGATTAAAAATTAATACTAGCGTGTGCCACCGGCCCACCAAACATTTTCAGTATAAACATACTGCCCATCACCATAAGCCTCGCGCACATTCACATTAGTGGTAACATCGCTGGCTCCGTATGTATAACGTTTGGGGAATTGAGCTGGATTAAATGGATTGCTTAACGCAATAACATTGTCTCCCATAGCCACAAGGCGGCGATAGTCGTTGTATGCTTCAACAGCTTCCTCTTCGAAGAAAGCTAAATACTTCTGAACCATTACTTCCTGCAAAGGATTTGCATCGAAAAGAGGTTCAACTTGTGTGGTGAAATAATTTGAAGCGTCTGAAGCAGTTAAATCAATATTCACTTTTTGGAAAGCTGCTGTAATGCCCTTTTCCAAAGCTTCTTTGGCGTTATTCAAATTTGTTACTCCACCCAGACGAACGTAAGCTTCTGCTTTTAGGAACTCAAGTTCGTGGTAGCTCAAGAGGTATGTTGGAGCTGTGATGTTTGAGATAGCAGAAATGCCGTAAAGCCCTTGCTTTTGTTGTGGCTCACCGTTAGGAGCAAAGATTAAATCGTCAGTACCCGGATATTTTTTAAAGAATTTGGCATCCCTTGGATCTGATCTTGCAACCAGTTTGTCATGTAAACTTTGGCTTGCTCCAAAATAGTCCCTATCGGTAAAGAACATGTAGAATGGACTTTTGGTGGTTGTGCCATTATAGTTGAACTGGCATTGCTGTGCAGCTGAAGTAAACGACTGGTTGGCAAAGGTAATTACGTCCTCATATTTAGCACTTCTAAGTGAAAGTCGCATGGTATATCTGGCTTTCAAACCATATGCGAATTGCTTCCATCTAGCAATATTGCCTCCGAAAATAAAATCCTGGCCTCCTAATGTTGGGAACAGACATTCTTTCTCAAAGTTGGCAATTGCATCATCCAAAAACTGCATGATATCCCTATAGATATCTTCTTGTTTATCCAGCTTGGGAGTGTAGATAATACCCGGTTGTAATGCTTCACTCCAGGGAACATCGCCCATTAGGTCGGTTAAATAGGCTAAGTTGTATGCCGTTAAAACCTGAGCAATACCAAGAGTGTAGTAGTTACCTTCCTCGGCACCACCTTCAGAACACCTTTTTATAATCGTTTTAAGCGTAAAAAGGTTGTTGTAAATTGTGTTCCACGAGTTGTTATAGGTAGTTGAACTTGATGGTTCATTGGTTCTGATCTCAGCGCTGTAACTCTGATTCCATATACCAACATTATGCTCAATGTAAACACTGGCATAGAAAGCAAGGTCGCTTCCGGTAATTGAAAATGCAGAGGTTACCATCGCATCGGTTATTACCAGATGTGAACCAACTTCAGTTGGGTCGTTCACATTTTTATTGATTTCATCCATTAAGTCCTCGGAGCATGACCATAGACCCATCACAAAAAGCCCGGACAACAGGATGCTAACTGTTTTTTTCATAATCATAATGTTTTAAAAAATTAAAAAGTTAAGTCAATACCAAAACCATAGCTGGTTGTTTGCGGCAAAGAGAATCTCTCAAACGAACCACCCATGTTGTTGTTCCCTTGCGATGTTTCGGGGTCAAGATTTCGAAGGACAGTCCAAATCAGGATATTACGTGCATATAGTGAAATGCCAACATTAGCAGTTTTGTAGAAGTTTTTGGGTAATTGATACCTAAATGTTACTTCCCTTAACTTCACAAATGAATTCTCGTGAATATAATACTCATCAATGTTAGTTAGCACGCTGTTAAATAAATCCTGAACTGCGTATGGATCGTTAGGTCCTCCTCTGACAATATCATTGGGAGTACCATCGGGTTTAACACCGGGATAAATAAAGGTAGATTCCCTATCCTCGGTTACTGCTGACATGCCGTACAAATCAAGCAAGCCATTGGAGCCCGAATACATTTTACCGCCATTCTTCCATTCGAAAGTAGCGCTAAGAGACATCGACTTGAATGAAAAACTGGTTGTTCCGTTAAGAATAAACTTGGGAGAAGCTTCGCCAATTACAGCAGGTTCTCCGGCCATTGGCATACCATGATCCCATGCACCCGGGCTATCCTTAACCAGAATATTACCATTGGCATCACGAGCGAAAGAAGAACCATAAATTACAGGATAAGTGTTTCCAATTCCGGCACGTACCTGCGGAGTAACAAAACCACCCAAGAAAATGCTTTCTACTCCGGGAGCAAGTTCGTCAACCATGTTCACAACATTTGAGTAGTTTAAGTTCAAATCCCACTGGAAATCTTTTGTTTTTAATGGGGTAGCGTAGAGCATGATCTCGTGAACAGTAGTTGAAACAGCACCGCCATTCATAATAAGTTGTGATGCTCCGGTTGAACCGGCAAGGGGTACCGGGAAAATCTGATTGGTTACATTCTGCACTGAGTAGGTATAGTCGATACCCAACCTATTTTTGAAAAATTTAAGGTCAAGACCTACTTCATACGATTTGGTGTTCTGGGGAACAAGCAGCGGGTCATACTTAGTGCTGGATGGCACATAAGCATTAATGCCTCCAATAGGATATTGAATTGGTGCACCAAGCCAGAAACCTCCGCCATAACCTGGTGTTACATAGTAGTCTTCATAAAAACTTCCTGCTTGCCCAACCTCAGCATACGATACTCGTGCTTTGGCAAAAGAGAGCCAAGAAATATCTCTTAAAGCATCTATTTCGGTAGCAACAAAACCTAATGAAACCGATGGATAGAAGAATGTGCGATTATCACGAGGCATGGATGAAACGTAATCCTGACGACCGGTGGCGTTCAAATATATCATTGATTTCCAGTTCAACGATAAGTTTCCAAAGAAACCAACAGTACGATCCTGATACTGCGATTCATCAGCCGTAACTATACTGGCATTGTTAATGTGGTTCCAACCACCAAAGTTGAAATCAGTTCCCGATTCACTGTAATACTTCGAAGTCCCATGGTTAAACTCGTTACCAACCATCAAGTCGAATGTCAAATCATCGCTGATGCGCCAATCGAAAGTAGCAGTGAGCAGGGAGTTAATCACATTGTTACTTCTTCCGTAGTTGTCAATGACTCCTTTTGAGTTATTTCTACTACCGTAGCCAAAGATATCCTGTAGGTGTGTTGTGTATGTATCAGCACCTATTTGGTAACGTACATTTAGTCCCATATTATCGGCAACATCGGTATTGAATGCAACGAATGCATTACCGAAGAAACGATCGGTTTTCTCATTGAAAGTATTATTATGGGGTACCCAGTAAGCATTATCAAAACTACCTCCACGGAAATAAATCTGACGGTAGGGATCCCCGGGACGGTGATAGGGTACTCCTTTGAGGTTATAGCTTGATGGTGCAGCTAACACACCTGTGAGAGAACCGTCGTTGGCCCCTGACAGCTTGTCAACATTGCTCTTTGAATAGTTACCACTGAAACCAACGTTGAAATGGGTGTTTAACTTCCTTTCGGCGTTAGCTTTGGCATTGTAGCGGCTCAGACCTGTTCCCTGAGCAATACCCCCTTGATTGGTATGGCTAAATCCAACTGCAAAATTACCCTGTTCAGCAGCCTGTGATATAGTCAAAGAGTTGGTAAGCGAATATGCTGTTTCAAAATAGTCGTCCCAGTTGTTGTAAACAGCGGGTGCCAACCATGGGTCAAGACCAGCCAGAGCAAGCTGTGGAACGTAGTATTTACCCGGCTGGGGTCCATATTCATTGGTGTATGTGTTTACTGTGTTACCACCGTATGTAGGGTCGTCGGGTAGATCCTTAATCTTTGGTCCCCATGACATGGACGAGTTAGGGCTATACACACCGTCAACGCCCTGTGCATAGGTTGTTTGATAATCGGGAGTACGCGAAACCTGAGCAAAGTTGCTATTGTGGTTGAAATTTACAATAGTTCTGCCCAATTCGTTTTTCTTACCACCCTTGGTGGTTATTACCACAACGCCGTTGGAAGCACGAATACCGTAAAGAGCAGCAGCAGCTTGCCCTTTCAGAATGTCGATGCTTTCAATGTCGGCGGGGTTAATGTCAAGTGCCCTGTTCGAAACGTCAGCACCTGTAACACTGTTCCCTGTGGAATAAGCGGCTGTAGAGGCAATCGGCATACCATCAACAACGTAAAGAGGAGTGTTGTTTCCGGTAAACGACCTGGCACCCCTGATTACAATTTGTGATGATGCTCCGGGCATACCGCTTGATGGCTTAATGTCAACACCTGCTACCTTACCTTGAATGGCGCCAAGCAGGTCAGCATTCCCTGTGCGGGTAATGTCCTCATCGGAAATTTCCTGCACTGCATAGCCCAAAGCTTTCTTCTCCTTCCTGATACCCAAGGCAGTGACCACTATCTCTTCTAGGGCCAAAGCTTCAGATTCAAGAACCACATCGATAACCGTTCTCCCGGCAATGACAACTTCTTGGGTTTTTATCCCCACAAAGCTGAATACCAATGTGGTGGCATTCTGGGGAACATTCAACGAGTACTTCCCATCCACATCGGTTGAAGTACCAACAGTTGTTCCCTTAACTACTACGGACACCCCTGGTATGGGCATCCCATCATCGGCACTGGTAACAGTACCGGTAACATGCACTGTCTGCGCTTGTAGAAAATTAATGCCTACAAACGCTACCAATGCAAGGATTACGCATAGTCTTTTCATAGAACAAATTTTAGGTTAGTAAAAAAGAGTTAATAATTAACGAGGGCTAAAAATAATACTTTTAACTGTAAATTCAAATGAATATTCGTTTTTTATAGATTTTTGGGCTATTTGATAACTTTTTAAATGTAAAAAGAGTTAAAATAATATTTTTTAAAACTTCCATTCTTTAATATTTTATTTTATTATAAAACTCAGATATTAAGCACGATATGATAATTTCAAGAACATGAGAAAAAAACTAAAAAGTACTTTAGTATTGTTTTTTTATGGGGGCGAAAAAACAGTATTAAAAAAGTCCAGTAGGTGGTAACATTTTAAAAATAGCATCAATTTGGTCCATTACTAAGAAAAAAGACGTATAAAAAAGGGGGAGAAACGTTCTCCCCCTTTTGCTAAAAAGACTATGATACGTGTTATTAATCCCTTACTCGTACATCCCACCAAATCTGTGTGTCATATGAATCGTCACCCTGTCTATCAATGGCAGCTTGAATATTAGCACCATTCAGCGTATATTCTGAATTTGGGTATGTAAAACGGGTTACAATATCATGACCATTGTAATTATCAGGGCTAAAAGTGATTGGATTATCACCTCCCAGAGTCACTTCTCCCGGTTTTACCAACGATTTGGGGAAACCAGTACGACGATACTCGGCCCACGCCTCGTTACTCTGGGTGTAAAGGTGAATATACTTCTGGGTCATCACTAACTCTTCGCGTGCCGATTCCGGTGCTGCATCATAAACAGCCATTACGCTTGAAACATAAGGAGTAATATCGGCAGCCGGCACTCCCCACATCTCGCATGAAGCTCTAACTCCATCCTCAAAACTGGCTCTATTCCAGTTATTCACCTCGCTCATCATAAAGCAAACGGTTGGATAATCAAGGAACGTAGAGCCATAACTGGGTTCAACAATTACTGCTAAAGGCGATAACCAGTAATTAATAATAACATCTAGATTAGCGTTAACATAAGATTTCATTTGAGCATCATTCATGCCATAGGGTATTCCAATGGTGTTTTCATCGTTGGCCGGGCCACGATAAATAGCCAGGCGGGGATCCACAATGCCGTTAAAAGGATTGGTATAGCCTCCATCACGGATATCGGGATCGTCCATGCCCTTCATCAGGTTAACATATTGTTTAGTAGGTGAGAAGTCGTTCCTTGCCCCCGGGAAGAAAGCATCATAAATTGGAGCGTGGTTTGGTGCACCATCACCAATAAAATTGAATACAGCATTGTCGTCATTCGATTCGAAAACACCAGCCGCAATGGCAGCATTAGCAGCATCAGCAGCACCAGTTGGGTTAACTCTATTCATCCTAACAGCTAACCTTAAACGTAGCGAATTGGCAAATTTCACCCACTTGGTCATATCACCGCCATAAATCACATCGCCGCCTGAATTCCATGCCCTAGTCGTAGTGCCAATCAATGCTACTGCCTCTTGCAACTCATCCAATAATCTGCTATATATAGCCTGCTGAGGATCGTATTCGGGGGTGGCATACTGGTTAGGATCAAATGCTTGACTGTAAGGAATATCACCCCAAGTATCGGTCATAACCTGAATTACAAAAGCCCTAAGAATCATTGCCGTTGCAATCTGAGCATCGTTTGGCCCTGAAATATCTTCAGCATCTTGTTTAGTTGCTTCATCTGTATTTAGCCTTATCAGCTCCTGAAGATTCATCAAGTAGAAATATAGATTACGGAAATAGTTATTGGTAACATTGGTACGAAACGTATAACGGTCTTCGTCCGTGTAGTTACGCTGCGACCAGTGCTGACAGGCCAATGCTGTCATACGACCACTGAACCAGGTGTCGTAAAGCGCAAAAGCGAACTGACGTTGAGCATAGGTCAATAGAAACTGCGACTGGGTAACATCAGGGCTATTAGGGTTCGTATTGATTTCATCGAAATCCTTTTCGCAGCCCACCAGAGCAAACATGGTGAATGCGATAATACCAATATACTTAAGTAATGTTTTCATATTAGTCTGATTTGTAGATTAGAAGTTGAAATTAAGGCTAAATCCGTAGGTTCGAGTGCTGGGAATATATCCACCCTCTGCACCCTGTGCATTACTGCCCGAAACCTGCAGATATTCTGGGTCGAAATGCTTGCTCTCGTTACCCCATATGGCCAGATTACGGCCAAACGCTGATAGTCTCAGACCCTTAATTGGACCGGTAAACTTGGATGGTATGGTGTATCCCAAGCGAACCTCGCGTAGTTTGAAGAAGTCTGTCTTAAATACGTTCTGTGTATCGGGTCCACTATAATGGAGTGCTGCATAGATCTGACCCGGAATATAAGTCTCATTTTTCACGGGAGAATCCACCACATTGCCATCGCCATCGGTATATACCACATTGCCATCGGGATCCAAATATCCATAAACACCATCGTATAGATATCCACCGCCTTCTGGAACGGGTTCGCGTATATTCTTCCCATTAGCATTTATAGCAGCCGACTCTTCAAGAATTCCGCTGTACATAGCCCAGCAGTGCGATAGGTAATACATGTGACCACCCTTCTGCATATCGATAAGGAAGCTAAAATCAACACCCTTGAACATAAAAGTATTGGTCAAACCTGCTGTGAAATCGGGGGTTACCTTACCAATGGGTCCTATGGGTTTAACTCTTATACGACCCTTCCCGGCACCGGTTGGGGTAATCAGTTTATTACCTTTATCATCGGTTTGGAAATCCGTACCATAAATAATTGGGTATGTTTCGCCCTTATAGGCACCAATCTGTACCTTAAAGGGAGCACCTTGAAGCGTAAGATACTGTAGGTCATACTTATCAGAGATCTCATCTACAGTATTGTGTAGTGTAGCAACGTTCAGATTGACAAACCACTCAAAATCCTTAGTCTTAACCGGCGTACCATTGAGTACCACTTCTAAACCCTTATTGGTCATCTGCCCTGCGTTAGTGAAGAACGAAGCATAACCGGTAGTGGCCGAAACCTGAATGGGTATAATCTGGTCAACCGTAACCTTATTGAAGTATGACACCTCGAGTCCTAGTCTATTATTGAGGAAGTTTACTTCAGCACCAATTTCCCAGGCTTTAGTCTGCTCAGGTCTAAGTTCAAGGTTGGGAAGGGTTGAAGGAAGGAATATCCTGGGATCGCCACCAAAGGGCGTTGTCAAAGAATAGTACTGCCTATCGGAATAGGGGTTTGTATCGTTACCCACCACGGCATAGCCAGCACGAAGTTTGGCAAACGACAGAAAATCCATTGATTTCAATGCATCGAGTTCCGAAAGGATGAAGCTCAGGTTACCTGAGTAGTAGATATACGACCTGTTCTCCTTGGGTAGTGTTGAGGAATGGTCATTACGTAGGGCCAAATCCAAATACACTAGCCTATTGTAGTCAAAAGTTAAGTTGGAATATATACTGTTAATACGTTTACGCGAGTTGCTATCCCAAGTCTGGGCAAGGTTCTTCGAATTCGATAGGGTATAGAGGTTGGGAAGAATAAGTCCACCATCGGTCCATCCACCATTTAGGTACGCTTCCCTATCGTAACGGGAAGTTCCAATAATAGCACTCAATCCAATCAAATCATCGGAAAATCTCTGATCAGCGGTAAAAAAGGCCTCCAGAGTTTTCTCGAACACTGAACGTGCCTGCTCCGAGTATTCACTTGTTGCCTGCGAGCCAACAGCTAGCCTTTCCCTCATCTTCAGATCGTAGAAGTCAATACCCATCCTACCCGTCAATTTCAACCATGGGGCTAGTTTAATATTCACGCCGGTATTTCCAAATACACGGTCACGGCGATCGTCTTGATAGTTTTCGTAAACTGACCAATAGGGGTTATCGGTATAAAGAGGTACGGGATCATCGGCACTTCCACGGTTCCAAGATCTTTGTGTGCCATCGGGGTTCTTGTAATCACTCATATCTTTATAATCGACCGAAGTGTGAATCCATTGCCACATCTTTTGTACCGGGCTCCTATCTCCATATCCGGTTTCGGGGCGTCCCTTAGCTTCGGTAGATACAAAACTTGCATTAATCCACGAATCAACCATGTCTCCAAACTTACCAATTCCGCTAAAACTCAAGGTATTTCTCTTCATCTCACTATTTGGAGTAATCCCCGTGGTTTGATAATTGGTATATGATGCCCTGAATGCACCATTCTCGTTGCCACCGTTAATCTGTATGTTGTTTTGGTAACCCACACCGGTATTGAAGAAATAGGTGTAGTCATTCTTGGGGTAAACCCATGGTGTAGGCTTCAGATAATGCTCCTCATCCCATTCGTCGAATGCATTGAACTGAAGCACCAAAATGTTGGGATCATAAGCAGGACCCCAACTCTCGTCTGTTGCAAAGTCGGCCACTCTGTATGTTTGCCCATTAGGACCATCCCAAGTTAGGAACCCGTCAAGCCCTCCATCATCGTCATCGTAGTATTCACCTCCACCATACAATTTCTGATACTTGGGGTAAATGGCAATGTTCTCAAAGGTTACCTGTGAGTTCACCGATACTCCAATCTCCTTTTGCTTTTGCAATTTTGCTTTTTTAGTGGTAATCATAACCACACCGTTAGCAGCGCGAGAACCATAAAGAGCTGTTGCAGATGCACCTTTAAGAATTGATACAGACTCAACGTCGTCGGGGTTAATATCAGCACCAGCATTACCCATATCGTATCCTGCGTAACCAGTAGCACCTGCAGTTCCCGAGAAATCGGAGTTATCAAGGGGAATACCATCCACCACATACAATGGCTGGTTATTTCCCGTAAGGGAAGTCATCCCACGAACGGTAATACGGGCGCCACCACCCATCTGACCTGTAGCTGAAGTAATTTGAACACCTGCAACACGGCCCGAAAGCGTGCTTACAATGTTGGATGTTCTCACCTTGGCAAGTTCTTCTCCCTTAACATCCTGCACCGCGTAGCCTAACGCTTTTTTCTCACGAGTAATACCCAACGCAGTGACCACAATCTCTTCTAGGGCCAAAGTTTCGGGTTCAAGAACCACATCGATAACCGTTCTCCCGGCAATGACAACTTCTTGGGTTTTTATCCCCACAAAGCTGAATACTAATGTGGTGGCAGATTGGGGAACACCCAATGAGTACTTACCGTCAATGTCGGTTGAAGTACCTATGGTAGTTCCTTTCACCATAACGGATACCCCGGGAATGGGCATCCCATCCTCGGTACTGGTCACAGTACCGGTAATCTGCACTGTTTGCGCATGTAGGAGGGTAAAACCTGCAAACGCAAAGAGTGCAAGAAATACGCATAGTCTTTTCATAGAACAAATTTTAGGTTAATAAAAAGAGTTAGTACTTAACATAGGGCTAAAATTAATACTATTACCTGAAAATTCAAATGAATATTTCGATTTTTTATAGCTTATTGGGCTATTTGTTAACTTATTAAATGTAAATAAGAGTTAATGCATCACTTTTAATCAATTCCAATTTTTTTTGTTTTTTATATTATAAAACTCAGAGATTAAGCAAGATATAATATATTATGAGCATAAAAGTAAGCCATAAAAAGCGCTTTGCAGTAGAAGTAGCCTTGCTTATATAGAATAATTATAAATTTATATTTTTTTATTTTTCTTGTAAAATGATCTCTTATTCCTATCCGGATATAAACAACAACCCGGGAATTTTGACTCCCGGGTTGCTGTGCAAGGCTTAATATTAACAGAAAATGTGGTTGCTAATTGATGGGTTGAAGAAATATTTCGGCAATCATACATCTTGCACTACCACCACCAATGGTTTCAATGGTATTGATGGAAAGCGGAACAAGTTCACAGTATTTTTCAAGCGTTTCCCGTTGGTTTTTAGTAAGGCTGTCGTATGAGGTTTGGGACATTACCAGTAACTCTTTCCCATCATTGGATCGGATTGCAAGCATATTGCCGGCAAAACTGACCATTTGTTCAAATGATATATCGATTATTTGATTCCCCGTTCCGGTGAGCATCTCCACTACATTTTCTCTTTCTTTTTTATCAGTGATACTTTCGAGGCAAATAACTGCGAATCCTTTACCAATGCACATCACTACGTTGGTGTGATAGATTTCTTTACCGCTTTTGTCGCGTGAGTAGAAGTAAACCGGCTTATACTGCAATATGCTGCATACCTTTAAAAAAACATCCTTATCGGTTCGGGGCGAAAGGCAGGCGTAAGCTATTCTATTCGTATGGTCAAACACAATGCTCCCTGTACCTTCCATGAACTTATTGTCAGCCTCAGAACCGGAAAGGTCAATGACTTCGGCGATATTAAATTTTTTGGCGAGCGAATCAATAATGTCCTGTCGCCTCTCTATACGCCTATTGGGCGTACACATGGGGTAAAGAATTACTTTGCCATTGGAATGGAGCGATATCCAGTTGTTTGGAAATATGGCATCAGGTTTTACAGGTGTAGGAGTATCATCAAAAACAAATACATTAACACCTTTGGACCTTAATGTAGAGGTAAAGACATCGAATTCTTTCAAAACTTTACTTTGTATTACTTCTTCTTTTTCGCTCATCTTGTTTTGGAAAACGTTGGAAACGGCAGTTTCGACATTGAAGCCAAAATTGGCAGGCCTAACAAGAAAAACACTATTTGTTGTTTGCATTTTAAAAAAATTTATGGTTGTTTTTTATTAATCTAATTTTAATGAAAACGGTAATAAACTATAGGTATGTACTGCACATTAGTATTGAGTGCAAAAATATCCATTATTATTTGCAAGGGCAACCTGTTATATAGCAGCGACGAATGAGGAATTGACCATACTTATGCGACAAGAAAAAATATTGACTTTTTTGACCTGATATTCAAAAATTTTATTTAATTTTATATTGCCTAACAATAAAACTTTTTCGCTATGAACATCTACATTGGTAATATTGCCTACGGGATGACAGTGGATGAGATTAAAGAGCTTTTCATACCTTATGGGAATGTTGTAAACGTTAGAATTATAACTGACAGAAGAACAGGAAAATCTAAGGGTTATGCTTTTGTAGAGATGGACAACGAGGAGGATGCCACTAATGCCATTCAGGCGTTGCACGATACACTGGTAAAAGGAAGGAACATTAAGGTAAATAGTGCTCACAAGAAGACCACTGAGGAAGAGGCTAAGTAAAGTGGAGTAGCTTGGATATAGTGTTTCTAACAAATAAATACTTGCGTTATAAAGTAGTAAGTAATTACTCCTGAAACGGCAAATTTTAATCCCGTTCCCAGAAGAAATCCAAAGAATGATCCAAATGCCGATTTGAAAGCGTTTGATTGATGCATGGTATCCCTTGAGGTTAGTTCGCCTATGAGAGTACCAATGAACGGCCCTAAAATAATCCCCAGCGGGGGGAAAAAGAAAATTCCTACAATTAATCCTATGGTAGCACCTCGTACGCCCCGTTTGCTGCCACCGAACTTTTTCGTAGCCCATATGGGCAGGATATAGTCAACAACCGTTACGGCAGCGGCAGCCAGCCCAAGCCATAGCAAAAGGTTCGTTTCTAAATGTCCCCAACGGGTAAAGTGACCTAAAAGAATAGCGGCAAAGCTTAGAGGTGGCCCCGGAAGGATGGGCAAGATGCACCCCAACAGGCCCAGTATAATCAGGATCGCTGCAATGACAATCAATAAATAATCCATTCTATCGATAGTGTTTTGATTAAAAAGCAAAGATATTGTCAATTTTAAAAAACATTCTACAAATTCTCGCTTTATGTTGACTGAACTCCGGATTTAATCGCTTTTGCAGGGGCTGTTTTTCCCCTTTACGCAGCGAATCGCTCTTAGCGACTTGGGTTTGCAATTTAATTCCTTCTTTTTTTAATCATTTAATGGGGGCGGTCAAGCAGTATGCCATGGCTGGTTATACCATTATCCAACGTTTATGGTTTAGATATATTTATTTATAGGCAATTTTACTCAACATATTTATACGAAAAACGTAAACATATAACAAAACGAATGATTATGAGTGCCAAGGCATTGAAAATCGTCTTACAGGGTAGGGTACAACAGGTGGGTTTTCGATACTTTGTGTACCGATTGGCATCCGAGATCGGAGTAGCCGGCTCTGTAATGAACCGCAACGATGGTAGCGTTTACATTGAAGTGGAGGGCGATTCGCACCTTGTGGATGTGTTTGTAGATCACTGCCGTAAGGGCCCTCCTCGGTCCCAGGTTACCGATTGCCAGCTGAGTGACGCTCCCATGCAGGGTTTTGTTGGGTTTACCATTAGGTAGTTAAAGCACATTTACATTGTTAATAACTTCATTATTTTCTCATTTTTAACTCTCAGAATCCGTTGTCTGAGGTATTTTGACAGTTATTAACATTTGTTAATAACTACCCTTAAAAATGGGTTAATAACAAGGAAGGGAAAAAATTGCATTTGAAGGATTATCGTAATACTTTTACTTCACCAAGCGAGAGATAAAAGGTTGATCCAAAAGGCAGGGAGTGGGAGGTTATCGCTTAGCTGAGGTAGCAACCCATTCACACAAATCGAAAGATTTGCTTGTCCCAGGATCCGGAGTCCGACTCCCAAGAGTTCGCCACAGGAGGAGGTCAGTCAATCGAAGGTCGTCTAACGTTCTTAGAATGATTGAGTCGGAAGCAACAGGGGGAAAAAGAGCTTAGGCTCCCATGCCCAATGTTGAAATCCATACGGTTTCTTCGGAAACCAGTTAGGATTAACCGTGAATGCGATTGTGATTCACATTAAACTGCACAGCACTGAAAGTGGCCAATTCTGCAAAGAAAGGGTACCGGATGGGTTGGCAGTTTAGAATCAGAAACAAATTCACGGACTTCGAACCAACGACATTTCGTCCACCAAAGCTAATCTTCGGATTAGCCGAATGGACAATCCGCCAACCACACCTTAACCGGAGCGGTTGAAGGATCAAGGGCTGCAAACGAAGGTTGCACAACCTGCAAATGCAGTCGGCCAAAATAACTGTAACTTGGCATAGACGCCAAATCCTTCGGGATAAGGTACTATGAAGTGGGAACCATCTGAACAGGGTGATTCCCACTACTGTTTTTACATGGATTGACTATTCCGGATCTTCCCCTTTATACCCGAAAATCTTCAGGGTTTTTATCCGCTTCGATACATATTTCGGTACCATGGTCTCCCATCGGCTGTCATTTGCATCCATTAGGCGAAGCACTTCATCGGGGGTTATGTGCAGCCATTTCCTGTTGGCCTGCCGTAAATTTCGTATTTTACGGTTTTCAACCAGGTAGTTAAAAATATGCTTAACATCAGGCTCCATCTCAATATCGTCCACCAGTAGTATTTTACCCGTTTTTCTGTCCATGGTGGGGTAAATAAAAAAACGGGTATTTTTAGGGAACATTCTGCCCATGGCCTCAAGGATTCCTCCGCGTAGATTTTTATAGTATTGCTTCTCCAATACCCTAGTGAACGTAGGCACGCCCAGTATTACCCTAAGATTGAGAATATTAAACCTGTTAAAATAGTCAACCAGTTTGTAAAACTCCCGGAAATTTGATACCAGCACATTTTGCCCCATCCCGTTAAGTAGATCAACCCTGTCCAAAAAATCGCGCTCGTTGATTTCGCCTTTCTCAAGGAGGTTGTAAAGGGTTATCTCGCAGATTTGGAGGGTATTTTCCGGCTTGAAGCATTTGTCCTCTTTGAAAAGAGCGTATGATGTTTTGAGAATATCAAAACCTACGTAAGTAATCGGTCGGAATCGTCCACGGAGTACCAGGGCATTTTTCTTGTAAAGAAAATCCGAAGGCTGGTGCACTTCGCCATAGCGGTCGAACATCACGGCAGGGGTCATGCCGTTTTTTACCAGCTGAACGCAGAGAAGGCGATTGTCAACGAAGCGGAAATCGGGGCCTGTAATACGTGCCATGGTTACCTCAACCCTGTCGAAATCGAGGTTGTCCAACAACGATTGCAGAAAAACGTTGGGATCGTGGTGGTAATAAAAGCAGGCATAAATAAGATTAACCCCTAACGTTCCCAGGGTAAATTGCTGTTGTGCCGAATCGTTTTCAAGCAACCTTACGTGGATTACCACTTCGTTGGGCTGACCGGGTGTTGTCAATTCAAACTTCATCCCCAGCCATCCATGACCCTGGTTGCTCTTCCGGTAGTTGAGAATCTCAACGGTATTGGCAAATGAAAAAAATCTTAATTTATCATTACGCTTATCGTTTAAAAGCTTAACCAGTTCATTGTATTCAGCTTCCAGCATCTTTTCAAGCCTGTTCAGGCTCACATATCGCCCGCTTTGCCCCTGATTATACAGATGGTCGCTAAAGGTTTTATCGTAGGCCGAAATGGTTTTGGCAATGGTTCCCGATGCGCCTCCGGCCAGGAAAAATTCACGTGCCACTTCTTGCCCACCTCCAATCTCGGCAATACTGCCATATTTGGAAGTATCGAGGTTAAGCATCAATGCTTTGCGTCTGGTGGTATAGATTTCCCGTTCCATGGCCCTGTTGTATCTTAGAGTTAATCAGTTGGTTTTCCCGTCATAACCATTATAACCGACAATCTCTTCAATTGTTTTTCTTTTTTTCTCCCGAATTTCCTGATTCGAAGGATAACCTAATGTGATGATTAGCAGTGGACGTTTTCCCCTAGGGATATTAAGTATTTTTTTCACTCTTTTCTCAACGAACCAGCCAATAATGCATGACCCTAATTCTTCGGCAGTTGCCGCAAGGCAAATGTGATTTACGGCAATGCCAATATCCATCAACGGGTAGTACTTGCGTTTGGCCAAACTCCCAAAACTCGATTTGAAATTGGCGCCTTCCAAAATGACCACAATGTGCACCGGTGCTTGCTTGGTGAAGTGGTTCATACCCAATACTCTGCTCGATGTGGCATCGGCTATACTATTCTTAATTTCGGGATTATCAACCACAATAAATTTCCACGGTTGCGCATTGCAAGCGGAGGGTGCCAGTCGGGCTGCTTCAATTATTCTATCCAACTTATCCCGTTCTATGGGTTGCGGCAAATAGCCCCTTACACTTTGTCTTTTCGAAACAAGGTTATTAAATAGTTCAATAAGAGAGGCATTGGTATTCATTGTTGGACATTTTGAAGTACTATATTCAGTTATACAGCAGCAAAGTAAAGCAAAATTTTAAATGTTCCTTAGCCAAAGATTCTATAAACTGAATCGTTATTTTCGGTTTTATATGAATAGTTGTTTACGAAGGACAGCTTATTAAAAATAATTTTTACAAAATGTTTGCACTTGGAACAAAATATACTACTTTTGCAGGCCAAATAATTTTTAACTAATAAATAACACAATCTATGTTAAATCAGTATGAAACCGTTTTCATTGTAACTCCCGTTTTGTCTGAGGCCCAGATGAAGGAAACGGTTGACAAGTTCAGAAGTGTAATCACCCAAAATGGGGGTGAAATAGTACACGAGGAGAACTGGGGATTAAAAAAATTGGCCTACCCCATTCAGAAAAAATCCACAGGATTTTACCATCTCATTGAGTTTAAAGCCGAGGGCGAACTCATTGAAAAATTAGAGGTGCAGTACCGTCGCGATGAGCGGATTATCCGTTTTTTAACGTTCAGAATGGATAAACATGCCGTTGAGTATGCCGAGAAAAAGCGTCGGACAAAAGTTGAACAAAATGTAACGGAGGAGTAGAACATGAATCAGGCACAAAGCGAAATCAGGTATTTGACCCCCCCATCGGTTGAGGTTAAGAAAAAGAAGTACTGCCGCTTCAAAAAGAATAAGATTAAGTATATCGACTATAAAGACCCCGAGTTTTTGAAAAAATTCTTAAACGAGCAGGGCAGAATTTTACCACGGCGATTAACCGGAACATCCCTTAAATATCAGCGTAAAGTGGCCATTGCTGTGAAGAGAGCACGCCATTTGGCACTTCTACCTTTTGTAACAGACTTGTTGAAATAAAAAACAGGAGATTAGTACAATGGAAATTATTTTGAAACAAGATATCCCAAACTTAGGGCATGCCGATGATATAGTGGTTGTTAAGGATGGCTATGCGCGAAACTATTTGATACCCAAGGGCTATGCCATTTCGGCCACCCCTTCAGCAAAAAAAGTTCTTGCTGAGAATATCAAGCAAAGAGCCCACAAAGAGGCCAAAATAAAAGGTGATGCCGAATCTGTAGCTAAGCAACTCGAAGGGATCAAGCTGATTATTGGTGCAAAAACCAGCTCGACAGGTAAAATATTCGGATCGGTCAATACCATTCAAATTGCTGAAGCTCTTGCAGAAAAAGGGTTAGAAATTGACAGAAAGAACATTACCATTAAAGATGACCACATCAAAGAGGTGGGTAACTACACGGCTGAAGTAAAACTGCACCGCGATGTTAAGGTTACCATCGATTTTGAGGTGATTGCAGAGTAGTAACTTCCGATACGACAAGATAATGAAACAAAGCCTCGGATTCTCTCCGGGGCTTTGCTTTTTTGGCTATCCTTTAAAGGCTATGGCCTCAATTTCAACTAAAGCTCCCAAGGGTAGTTTCACCACCCCGTAGGCTGCTCTGGCGGGTTTGTCGCCGGAAAAGAATTGAGCATACACCTGATTCATGGGAACAAAATTCTCCATATCACTCAGTAAACATGTCGTTTTAACCACGTTATCGTAGGTCAATCCGGCCTTGCTGAGGATGGCACCAATATTTTTTAGAACCTGTTCGGTTTGTTCGGCAATACCACCCGGAACGATCTGACCGGTTGCCGGATCAATGGGTACCTGCCCTGAGATAAATACAAAATTGCCAGCTTCCACAGCCTGACTGTAGGGCCCAACTGCTTTCGGAGCCTGATCGGTGTTGATAATCTTCTTCATTTTTGTTGTTTTTGGTTAACATTAGTGGTTTTTAAAAATAAATAGCTTGTATTCTATTAGAAATTGTCCTGATAACTCTTTCGCTTGCTATATTTCAAATCCTTTAGCGTGGCAGATTTTACGTTTATATTAAAGCTGAAACTTTTAAGAAATCCTATTGGCACAACCGACAGCCTCATTTCCCAGCAGTGTAGGTCGCGATAGAAATTTATGGATGTGGTTGTCAACTTCCTTGTTTTAATGTCGTATCCGGAGTAAAAGCCAATTTTCCATTTCGGTGTTAAGTTGATATCACCTGAAAAATTTACACTTTGGTTTATTGTTGAAATCAGGGTTTGTTTAGCGTAGTTAAAAGAGTAATCAACTCGTATTGACCAGGGCACATTGAAGTCAACATAATCGGTGTATTGAGTATCGGAATATTCGGTACCAATGGCCTGTCCAAATAGCGGATCTCCCATGTCGGAACCTGTGAACCCTACATCGGACATTTGTCCTAATCCCGGCTTTCCCGATTGGTCTCCACCCTGTTTGTCCCCTCCTTTTAGCGAGAAGTTAAAGCTGGCGCGGGCATTGGTTACTCTGAAAGGCGTTTTGTGTTGTGTAAAGAGGAAATGCCTGCTGATTTTTCCATGTGAATCCAGCGCGTATGGGTTTAAAGTTCCCGAAAAATCGATGTTGAATTTCTCGAATAGCGTAGTCCGGGCTGAAAAAGTTACGGGCGACCATCTCATTGAGTCTGCCAGCATATTGTAAGAAGTGTTGAACGACAGGTTTTCAAATATTTTAATTTTTCGAAAATTAGTAGTGGTATCCCTGCTCGAGCGAACTTTCATTTCCAGGTTGTTGCTAAGAGATAGGTTCAACAATCCACTTTTCCCCGATCCGGGGCCTCCAAACAACGATTGCTCAAAAATAGAGTAAGTTTCAAATTTATTTCCTGTGCTGTCGCTTTGAACGGTTTTGTAAAAACCGTAATGCTCCCGGCTAAAATCCGGGCGGTACGATAGTCCCACCGACGGTGTCATTACATGCCTGATTGCCTGAACCGGTGAGTTTTGGCCAAACCTAAACATCCCGTATATCTTGGTATTCATCGATACGCCTGTGCTATACTGCCAGGCTCGGGCAAAACCTAGAATCTCATCTGTAACTACTCTACCACGAATGGTATCACCCGATTGAACGTAAACAGAGTCGGGATCCCAGCGTTTTTGTATGGTTTTAGTGTACCAATTTTCGGTGTAATTGACCGATGGGCTTATTATGAAATATTTCAAAATATTAAATGAAGTGGAAACCGGGATATTATGCTGTGCCCCATTTTTAAACTCTCTCAGAGTTTCAGGGGTGAAAAGTTTGTTGGTTTTGGTACTGATTGAATTGTCGAATCGTGTAGATAGCGATAATCCAATATTCTCATACCACGTAGTGTTGCCAATTTTATCCTTTTTCTTTAAAGGGTAAATACGGCTCATATTGAATGAAACTTTTGGCAATCCAAGAGAAATAGTGCTATCCAAATTGTTTTGTGAATGGTTCATGGAGGCGGATAAGCTGAATGGCGTACCCGGCCAATTCTTTGAGTAGGAAATGCTGGACGAAATGCTGTTGGTTAAAAATGCATCTACGCTTCGGGCGTTGTACCTATTATGGTTTGGAGATCCCAAGTTTACCGAAGCCTGAAATGTGGAGTTTGGACTGGCCTTTGGGTCTTGTGAGTGGCTCCATCGGAGCCAGTAAGACCTGTTTTTAATATAGTCATCCTGACCTTTTTCTCCGAACACGTTCTCCGATATGGCGATGGAAAAATTACCCGAATAACGATAGCGTTTACGGTAGTTTGACCGGGTATTGACAGCCCACGAACCTTTGGTATAAATATCGCCCGTTACGCCAAGATCGAAGTAGTCGTTAAGCCCAAGGTAAAAACCTCCATTCCTTAAAAAAAATCCCCGGTTCTGTTCTTCGCCGTACTCCGGAAGCAGAATACCTGACGATCTGCCCTTTCTATTGGGAAAAAAACCAAAGGGTAGTCCAATGGGCAAAGGGACATCTCCAAGAACAATGTATGCCGGCCCTACAATTAACTTGTCGCCCGAAATAACTTTGCCTTTTGTAATGGCAATGTAAAAGTGGGGGTTATCCAAATCGCAAGTGGTAAATTTTCCTCCCGACACATTAATGGTTTTACTATCCATCAATTTTGTATCCTGGCTATGAAGGAAGCCGCCTGCTTCTTCAGTAATTACACCGATTATCTTGGCTTTTTTTGAGTTGAAATTGTAGTGCATGCGTTCCATCCTATACACATGGGTTCCCTCTTTGAAGATGGGTTTGCCTACAATCGCCCCGGTACTGTCGGGTAGGCCCTCGGCAAATACGATATTGGATTCAGCGTTGTATTCTATGTATGCGGCAGATAACTCCATGTTCTCGTATTTTACCACGGCATTGCCGTAGAGGTAAACCATTTTCCCGTCTAAAGAATAGAGTAACGAATCTTCAGCACTACTGTAAATGGGGTTTTTTAAAGGGTAATCTGATCCCGTTGAATCGGTTGGTTGATCCGGGAGGGATGAACTGAAATCGATGGAATCATTATGAGTGGCATTAAAATTGCCAATTGTATTATCGCGCCCTGAAATGATGGTATCCGAACTTTGAAGTAAGGTATGATTGGTTAAAAAAGTGCTGTCGGGGTAATCGGCATTAGTAATTCTAATCCATTGTGTTATAGAAGAGTAACATAGTGGATTGGTTGTAAAAATTGCAATAATTAGGGTAATAAAATATTTCAAATGCAATTATGTACTACTTTTGTAAGATGATAAAATGAATTTTGGCTCAAATCTACTAAAATTTCAGTCCTTGAGGTTCATGCCTGCAATAATTAAATACCTAACAGTTCAAACGAAATCATTGGGGTTTATAGTATTTGCGTGGTTGCTGTTTTCCTCCCACGTTGCATTATCCAATCCCACCGATGTATATCGTATTAAGAAAGTGGTGATTGACGCCGGGCATGGAGGAAAAGACTCGGGTGCAAGGGGGAAGAAAGCGTTTGAAAAGGATATAACCCTTGCAGTGGCGCTAAAAGTTGGATCTTATATCACTACCCATTGCAAGGATGTAGAGGTGCTTTACACGCGGACAGAGGATGTGTTTGTGGGGTTGGACGAACGAACCAAATTTGCAAACGAGAGCGGTGCCGATTTGTTCATATCCATTCATTGCAACGCTAATCCAAGCAAGGCACCATTTGGTGCGGAAACGTATGTTATGGGATTGCATAAATCGGAAGAGAACCTGGATGTGGCCATGCGCGAGAATGCGGTTATTGCCTACGAGGATGACTATACCACCAAATATGAGGGGTACGATCCTAATTCTGCCGAATCCTTTATCATTTTCAATCTTATGCAGCATTCCTTTTTAGATCAAAGCCTAATTGTGGCCAGTCTGCTGCAGGATGAATTTCGCGACAGGGTTAAAAGGAAGGATAGGGGTGTGAAACAGGCCGGTTTTTTGGTACTATGGAAAGCATCTATGCCCAGTGTCCTGGTGGAGTTGGGGTTTTTAAGCAATGCAGCTGAAGAGGAGTTTTTAATCACCGAAAATGGGCAGGATTACCTGGCTTCAGCCATATATAGAGCATTTAGAGACTATAAAAACCGGATAGAAGCTCGAAGTAACAGCAGTACAGAAACTTATTTCGATAGAAACCATAACGGTTCTGCCAGCAATACTCCATCGTCCAAAATAAACCCTCCTCAACCCGAAAGCAAAAATCAACCGGCAACCGCCTCTACGTCAACGGGGGTGCAATTTAAGGTGCAGATTACCGCTTCGGGCAAGCAGATTCCACTCAATTCTCCCTATTTTAAAAACCTCGATGGCATTGAAGAGTATGTTGCAGATGGAATATTTAAGTATTTGATAGGGAGCAAGCAGAATTACGGCGAAGCGCTGGAGTTCAATAGACAAATTCGCGAGCTGTTTCCCGATGCGTTCATCGTTGCTTTTCGCGATGGTAAGCAAATTCCGCTCAATCAAGTTGTTAGTGATAACTAATGTAAATATATACCTTATATGAAGATTACCAGAGAGGCTAAAATTGGCATTTTTGCAACCATTTCTCTTGCCGTCCTTTTTTGGGGGATTAACTTTTTAAAGGGGAAAGACATTTTTTCCAGAACGAATACATTCTATGCTATCTATTCACGTATCGACGGTCTTAAACAAACGGATAACGTTACAATAAGCGGATATAAAGTAGGGACGGTTAAAAGCATTCGTTTTGAGGAAGGGCATACGGGGAGGCTTGTTGTAACAATGATAGTTAAAAAGAAATACCCTGTGCCGGTCAACTCCATTGCCAAGTTGGTGAGCGACAATATTATGGGAGGAAAAGCAATCAAATTGGAAGTTGCAACCGGCGATGGATTCCATAAATCGGGCGATACGTTACTGTCATCTATTGAAACAGGTTTGATTGACCAACTGATGCATGAGATGGTTCCTGTAAAGGAGAAGGCTGAGAAATTAATGGACGATGTGCACAAGGTGATGGATATTATACAGAAGGTTTTTAACTATGAGAATAGAACTAATATCGATCATAGCATTCAATCGCTAACGGCTTCCCTGGAAAATATTGAAAGGATTTCCGCAGGTCTTGATGTTATGCTTAAGGAAAATGGCTCGTTGAACGATATCATTGTCAACGTGAAATCAATATCAAAAAACCTGGAGAAGAATAGCGTAGCCATAACCAATATTATTCAAAACTTCTCTTCCATCAGCGATTCGCTAACCCGATCGAATATTGCCTCAACCCTTATACAGGCCGATTCGGCTATACACTCTTTTAATCACATCGTTGATCGGATAAATAGGGGAGAGGGTTCCGTAGGATTGCTGGTCAATAATGATACTCTGTACCATAATCTGACCAACGCTTCGCGCAACTTGGAAATACTATTAGAGGACATGAAAGAGCATCCAAAACGATATGTGCACTTTTCAGTTTTCGGAGCGAAGAAGAGTAAATAATTTTTTGGAGATGGTTTTGACGCTTGAAAATCTTAACAAGTTAATATAGAACAAGATGCTTTTATTGCCCTGCTAATCAATCGCATTAAAAAAAACCTTCTTTTATTTTTTTAGCTTTTTGTTTAACCTGTACTTAACAATAGGTTAGGTTACAACTTTTTAGGCTAAAATACCGATTATTCGACAGATAATGAGAAAGATAGTAAAAGCAAAAAAAAAGAAAGAAAATTATTCTAATGACTATTAAAAGATTAAACATGAAATAGAATTTTGGGTTATTTTCCATTTTTTTTTCATTTTTTTTCCACATATTTGTTCAGCAAACAAAAGATTAAAAAATTATTTATCTATTCATTTCTTTTACAAAATGGCTCGTGATTTTCAGGATGTTTGGGGTAGTTGTTTAGAAATTATTAAGGATAATGTCCCGCCCGTTAGTTACAAAACATGGTTTGAGCCAATCGTGCCTGTTAAACTCGAAAAGGATATTTTGACTATTCAAGTACCCAGTCCGTTTTTTTACGAATATTTAGAAGAACAATTTATCGATATCCTTCGCAAAACGCTACGTAAGGAGTTGGGGCCTGAGGCCAAACTTGAGTACAACGTAGTGATGGAGGCCAACTGGGTATCGAGCAACAAACCTGTAACCGTTGTTTTACCTACTCAAAATAAAACAGAGCTTAGGAATAAACCCCTTAACATGCCCATTGGCGGTCAGGAATACGTTATCAAAAATCCATTTGTTATTCCGGGGATAAAAAAGTTACACGTTGATCCACAGCTCAACTCCGACAATACATTTGCTAATTTTGTTGAGGGTGAATGTAATAGGTTAGCACGTTCGGCCGGATTGGCGGTGGCCGATGCTCCCGGCAAAACAGCTTTCAACCCGCTATTTATTTACGGTAACTCCGGGTTAGGCAAAACGCATTTGGCTCAGGCCATTGGTATTCACATTAAGGAAAAGCAGCCCGAGAAAGTTGTGCTCTACGTCAATGCCGTAAAATTTCAAACACAGTTTGTTGAGGCTATCCGCACCAATAATACAAACGATTTTTTACATTTCTATCAAATGATAGATGTGTTAATAATAGATGATGTTCACGAATTCGCTGGAAAGGATAGAACTCAGGATACCTTTTTCCATATCTTTAATCATCTCCATCAGTCAGGAAAACAAATCATACTGACTTCCGATAAGCCACCCATTGAGCTACAAGGGCTTGAACAGAGATTGCTTTCGCGTTTCAAGTGGGGTCTGTCGGCAGATTTGCAGGTTCCCGATTTTGAAACCAGGGTTGCCATTCTAAATCAAAAACTTTACAAGGATGGCATAACAATGGGAGAGGATGTGATTGAATATTTGGCCACCAATATTACCAATAGCATTCGCGAACTTGAGGGAGCACTCATATCATTGCTGGCCCAGTCAACTCTTAACCGCAAGCAGATAACCATTGAACTGGCTTCGGAAATCATTGAAAAGCTGGTAAAGAATACCAAGCGCGAGATATCCATCGATTTTATACAGAAGGTTGTATGCGATTATTTTGGACTGCCCAACGATGTTTTACATTCCAAAACGCGTAAGCGCGAAATTGTTCAGGCCCGTCAAATTGCCATGTACTTCTCAAAAAACCTTACTAAATCATCGCTTTCTACCATTGGTAGTTTGATTGGTAATAAGGATCATGCTACGGTGCTTTATGCATGTAAAACGGTAAACAACCTGATTGATACCGATAAGCATTTCAAAGGGCAGGTGGAGGATATCGAGCGGAAATTAAAACTCTAAATTTGTTCTCATAATTTTTTAAAAGCCCTTTAGGTCAATCTCCTTAAAGGGCTTTTTTATTATCATAAAGATTAATGGTTAAGAAACGATGTCGTCAGACAATTTGACGATGAAAAAGGGATTTTCCAAATTTTCCTTATTGTATCTAAGCCTTTGCCCATCTTCAAGCGAAAGTACCTGCACCCCTGCATTTTCGGCAATTGCCTGCCCTGCAGCAGTATCCCATTCGGTAGTTACCCCATAGCGGGGGTAAACATTGGCCTGCCCTTCGGCCACCATGCAAATTTTTAAAGACGACCCCCTGGCAATGGTCTTAACGGCAGGGTGAAGCAATTTTTGCTTATCGATATACTTTTGGGTATCGTCGGTGGGGTGCGAGCGGCTTGTTACAATGATAAAATCCTTATCATGCTTTGGCAGGGGCAGTTTTGGCGAATGGCTTATCAGCTTATCTAACTCGGCGATATCCTGTAATTCACCAATAAATTTATCGATTTTAAAAGACCCGATATTTTTAATGCCAAAATACAGCTGTTCAAGAACCGGTACGAAAACAACTCCCATAATGGGGAACCCATTGTAAACGAGAGCAATATTTACAGTAAACTCGCCGTTACGTTTTATAAATTCTTTAGTGCCATCCAATGGGTCAACCAGCCAGAAATACTCCCAACCTTTCCTCTCTTCGTAAAGCAAATTTCTACCTTCCTCGCTAAGAACAGGAATGCGGGTCTTCATCAACGCTTCAACGATTTCGGTATTTGCTTTCCTATCGGCCAGTGTTAAAGGTGTGGCATCAGATTTTAGATTAACCTGAAAATTACCGGAATTATAAACTTCCATAATTAAAGCACCTGCCCTGTATGCAGAGTTGATAGCGATTAGCAACAGATGTTTTAGTTCACCTTCTTCAATCATTGCTGTTTGCCTAAATTTTAAAACGGTATCATGTTATGCTTTTCAGAGTTTTGTCGCTATGCCGTACTAATTATCTAATCAATGAATGAATCCGATATATAGTTAATAATCCTTGTTAACAGAACATGCTTTGTGCCTTTGGGCAAAGCATATAGCAATTGATTTTCTAGGCCATAGGCATTTCATAATCAGATAATAGAACAAAATTCTGTAAAAAGTTAAAATGATGGCAAAAGTAAGTAAAAAAAATACCCGATACAAGCTTAAAAAATAAACCCATTTTTTGCGCAGCAGTATATTATGTACTATGTTTACCTATCATAAAAATGCAAAACCATGACTCAAATTGTTAACCTAAAACCCGCAGAAATTTGGAAGTATTTCCATGAAATTCTCCAAATTCCAAGACCTTCGAAAAAAGAAGAAAAAATTATCCAATACCTTATGGAATTTGGCCAAAGGCATAAGCTGGAGACAATCCGCGACGAGATTGGCAATATCCTTATCCGAAAGCCAGCTACAAAGGGAATGGAAAACCTGCAATCCGTAGTATTACAATGCCATGTTGATATGGTTTGCGAGAAGAACAGCGATGTCAATCACGATTTCAATGTGGACCCCATAAATGCGTACGTTGATGGGGAGTGGGTAAAAGCAAAGGGTACCACCCTTGGTGCCGATGATGGCATAGGCATTGCAGCACAATTGGCCATCCTTGCCTCCGATACCATTAAGCATGGTCCACTTGAATGCCTTTTCACGGTGGATGAGGAAACCGGGCTTACCGGTGCTTTCGAGATGAAACCCGATTTCTTTAAATCAAAAATTCTGATCAATCTCGACTCCGAGGATGAAGGAGAGCTGTTCATTGGTTGCGCAGGTGGAATTGACACAACAGTAACCTTTGCATACGAGTTGGAAAAAGTTCCAAGCAACTACAAGGCATATAGGCTATCTGTTACCGGATTAAAGGGAGGGCATAGCGGTGATGATATCGATAAGGGGCTGGGCAATTCAATAAAAATAATCAACCGATTCCTATGGAAGGGTACCAATAAGTTCGATTTGCGCCTGGCTTCAATCGAGGGGGGTAACCTTCGCAATGCCATCCCGCGCGAAGCATTTGCCCATTTTGTTATTCACGAGGCCGACGAGGCTGAAATGTTGGGAATGCTTAATGGTTTTATAAAAAATGTACATAATGAATTGCATGTGACAGAACCCAATTTAAAGATTTCCATCGAATCGGCACCCATGCCCGAAGGGATTATCGATGAGCCAACCCATTTTGACCTGCTCAACTCTTTGTATGCATGTCCCCACGGGGTGATTGCCATGAGCAGCCAGATTCCCGGATTGGTGGAAACGTCAACCAATTTGGCTTCTGTTAAGTTCATTCAGGACAATCAGATTTTGGTTTCCACCAGTCAGCGAAGCTCCATCGATTCGGCAAAAACCGACATTGCCAATATGGTTGAAAGCGTTTTCCGATTGGCCAACGCCAGCGTTATGCATGGCGACGGATATCCGGGGTGGACACCCAATACCGATTCGGAAATACTAAGGATTACCAAAAAGGCCTATACCAAACTATTTAAAAATCAGCCAATAGTGAGAGCAATTCATGCCGGCCTGGAGTGTGGGCTTTTCCTCGAAAAGTATCCCGGATTGGACATGATTTCATTTGGGCCCACCATTAAGGGTGCCCATTCGCCTGATGAAAGGCTGAACATTGAAACTACAGATAAGTTTTGGAAATTGTTGTTAGAGGTGCTTGAGAATATTCCCAAACAGTAGTTTGTACGATAATTAAATGAAAGGGAGGCTGTGTTCCATAGAGCACAGCCTCCCTCATTATTATCCAACTATTTATTTGTCATTACACTTATCACCTTTTTTCGGAGTGTCGGTGCATTTGGTATCACACTCTTTGCTCTTTTCGTTGGTTTTGGCATCGCAATCCTTGGAGGGATTATCCTTCACGATTTTTACCGTGTAGCCCAGGTCGGCAATGGCTTTTGCCAGTTGCTCATCGCTGTTTTTGCCATTCTGATAAGTGATGGTAACCCGTTTGGTATCAAGATTAACGTTCAAATCTTTTACCCCTTTTTCAAAGGCAATATTCTTTTCAATCTTGGCCTTACACGAGTTGCACTCCATTGATGCCTCGATGACAACGGTTTTTAGGTCTTTGCTCTTTTGAGCCATGGTTTCAAAACTATAGTTTGAAACGAGCAGCATGGTCGCAAACAATGCTGCTATTGCTTTCATAGTTTTCATAATATTGTGATTTAAAGATTAATAGATAAAGTGCTATTCCACGGGATATCCGATGGATCCAAGAGTTTTCACCATTGCTTCGGGAGTAACTATATTCTCGTCATACTCAACAACAGTGGTTTTGGTCGATAGATTGGAGTCCACATTAACAACTCCATCCATTTTCTTCAGATTGCTATGCACGGTATTTACGCAACCCATGCATTTCAAATTGGGAATTTTTAGCTCTATTGTTTTCATTTCCTTAAGTGTTATTTAGTTAAAGTATATCTAAATCCTAAGTAGAATTTCCGTCCGGTTAATGGCCCCCACACCATGGATGCATCGAAAAATGGACTATATGGATTCTCGGGCGAAATAATGGGATCCTTCTGAGTGTATGATGTTAAATTTTCAACGCCCAGGTAGGCTTCCCAATGCCTAAAGTATTTCGAAACCTGAGCATTCATGGTTATGAATGCTGGAAACGAATCTCCCCTTCGGAATTCTTCTGGTAAATGGTCTGTACTGGGGAGCCTCCCGCCACCGTTTAGGTGTACGGTATAGTCAAACTGCCATTTACGCAATCTGGTTTTGTAACTCGTGGATAGGAATGCCTTGTAGCGGCTAACCAAAGGCTTTTCCGTAAGTACGTTGTTTATTGTACTTTGCACGTCGTTGTACCTGTATGCCAGCATCAAATCCAGCCTATCGATGGGAGAGTAGCTCGCTTCGACCTGGTAGCTGTTGGAGTACGATTTGCCTTGTAGGTTGTAAAAGAACACGCTGCCCGGGCTCCTGTCCAAATCTACAATGAGTTGATTAACAAAATCGGTGCGGTAGTAATCAGCGCTGATAGTCAACTCCTTACTCCATAATTTGTAACGTTGTGTGAGGTTCACGCCCATATTCCACGCCTCCTCCATGCCTATATCTTCGAGAAAAACCAGATGGCGTGAACTGGCTAAGAGGAACATATTCTCAGCCAGGATGTTGGGACTTCGATAACCCTTTCCGGCACTGGCCCTGATGGTAATCTGATTTATGGGCTGATACCGTAAATGTACCCGGGGGGTGAGCAAGTTGCCATACAGGTTGTGGTGGTCCATTCGCAACCCTGCCATCAGGGTTAGGTCTTCCATCCACTTGTACGTGTACTCCAGGTATGCTCCCGGGACAATCTCATTGCGATTGAAATCCGAAGCATTTAGCCTTTCCTTGTAGTTATCGTAGTTAAAGCTTAAGCCGGTTTTCAAACCATGATTAGTCCGTCCCACATACGTGACGAAAACAAGATTGGCATAGAGGGTTTGCTGGAGGCCATTGTAAATGGCAGGCCCAAACGATGAGTTCTGCTCATGTGCATTAGCCGTTGTAATTAAACCCAACGAGGTGTTCGGCCGGTCGAATATGTACCCCATCTTGACAAAACTCTCATATTGCCTCGTCCCGATATCAATGGAAAAGGGATTAGGCGTGTTTTCGTTTTTCATCTGCCCCGCAACTCTGTTCTCGGAAAGCAGACGAAGACCAACCTGTGACTCAAAGCTATCGCCCTTATACCTCCAACGGTTCAGTACATGGTACTGCTGTACCAGGGGATGGTTGAGGAATGAATCATGGTTGTGATCCACTTCCATACTCATGTTTTCGGCATGTGCCAGAACCATTCCCGTAATCTTAGGGGTTACTTCAAATCTCAGATTAGTGCTTGCTTCTGCCATTCCAAGGCTGTTGGCATAGCCATTCACATAGAACTTCTCCTCGTCCCATGGCTTCTTGAACTCAACGTTGATTTGCCCGGTGATGCTCTCGTAACCATTGGCCACCGAGGCAGTACCTTTAGAAATCTGTATGGATTCCATCCATGAACCCGGTACGTAGCTGAGTCCGAAGGTGCTTGCCAATCCCCTGAGAGCCGGGATGTTCTCAATCTGAATACGACTGTAAACTCCGGCCAGGCCCAGCAGTTGAATCTGCTTTGCACCCGTAACGGCATCGCTATAGTTAATATCCACCGAAGCGTTGGTTTCAAAGCTTTCCGATAGGTTACAGCATGCTGCTCGTTTGAGCTCGTTCTTGGTGATGTTCTGTGTTTGAATGGGGCTAAGCCTATCGAAATGGGCCCCCGGAGCAATCCCTTCCACTACAACGCCTTCCATTTCAACTGGTCTGCTAATCGTGTGGTGTACGTGGGTTTGGTTTGAACTTACGAAAATGGTGTCGGGTTTATAACCCACGAAGCTGATTATCAGTTTGGAAGTGCCATTGGGTCGGCTCAACGAGAATTGTCCGAGGCCATCGGTAGTAGTGCCAATGGTTGTCCCATCCCAATACACGTTGGCGCCTATGAGCGGAACTTCCGTTCCGTTCATTTCTTTCTCCATAATATGCCCCTCAATGGTTTGTGCCATGCTTGCCATTGGAATCAGGGCTATACTGAAGAGTATGATAAACTTTACTTTCATAATCGGATGTGTGATTAGTAAAACATCAACTATAGGGGATGGCTAATTAAAAGCCATGGAGAAAGTGAACCATTCCCCCTATTGACAATGGCTATGAAAGTAAGGTGGGGATTTTTAAACGTTGGTGGAGTATTAATATTAACTTTCCCGAAAGGGGAGGAGGGTATTCTTTATTGTTGAAAATTAATTTGATATCAGAAAGAAAGTCAAAATCAAAATTGACTATTAATGATTTTAAAAGGATTTGCTGAAAATGGTTGAAGGAAGTGGCAACCTGTTGGCTCACTTCTGTATTATCCACCTTGAAAAATTCAACTTGTGTTTTGCAATGGCACGGTTCACCGTTCTCTCCGTCCTTGGATTGATGATGCTCATGAGAATGGCACGAATTCGTTTCCGTAGCATGGGAACAGCAACTCTTATCCGGCAGCACAGTGGTATACTCCTTGCCCTGACAACCACATAGGTGCCTGTAAAGAGCAAAACCTCCAATGGCCAGTAGCATGTAGGCCGAAAGGGCGACAGAGAGTATGATTTTAATGTTTTTCATCCTGAAAAAACCATTTAAACCTGTCGGGAGTATATTTTTTTGAGTTCCGACAGTTCGCATCCCCCAAGGCAACCGGCACAGTGATTATTAGGCTGTTTCTTGGAAGGGAAAACGATACGGGCAAAACTCCACAACGCGTAAAATATGGCTGCAGCAACCGTTAGTAATGCAAGAATATCTTGAATCATTTTATACACCCGTTTATGTGCTGAAACAACCAACGATGTCTTTTGTTCATTTTTTAAGGCTGAATTTCCGGTTTTGAATAGGTGAAGAAATTTGGGGTGAATAGAAGAGAAATATATCCGAAATGTGATAGCCTCGTATTTTCGCCTTGGAGTCGTTTGAGCGTTTCTGTGGGCAACATGAACATCCATGCGGTTTGTATGGCAATATTCTTTGCTGGTTTGTAATTCAACAGGATGCTTATCTCATTTCCCAATCTTTTGCCAACTTTTTCAAATCCTTGTCCTACGTCAGGAGGGAGGTATGGTTTTTCCATTGAAAAATTGTTTATTCGGGCTTGAATATCAGCCTTTGGGCTAAAAGTGTAATCCACCCTAAGGTACATATCCACAATCCCCGCCCATGCCACTTCTCCCATCTGCATATCGGTGAAATAGTCCATATACCCCAAATGTCCATGTCGCGAGGCAAGTAGTCTATTGAATGAGGTAAATTTGCCGGAACTTTTCGACCAGTCGTTACCCGAGTATAGGTCAAAGGAAAGAGTTACTTTAAACTTGTCACTAAGGTCTGCCCACGCGCTGGCGTTAAAAGAGTATGCACTTATTGGCTGCTTTTGGTTTTCCAATGGCCATATTTCGAACCATGAATTTCCAAACTGGTAGTATCCTCCCATTCTCCCTCCGGCTACTCCTTTTTTTGCTACAATTGCATTGGCACCAAGTGTATTGCGACCGTACATGATTTCAGGCTCTGATGGTTTCTGTTTTAAATCGAATACATTGATGGCGTTCAACGACATAAAATCGTTGATGGAAAAGGAACCCCATGCAAATGCCATGTATTTGAACAGATTACCAGTGTAGTAATCTAAAAATTGAGATTGACGGTCGTTATTTATCATTCCTCCCACATGTACAGATGTTTTCGTTTCATCATCCTCGTAGTACATCAATAAGGCATCGTAGGTTGCCCCTGCAACTCCGAAGTTTCTGATTGACAATAGCCTTTGGTCATCGTATGATATTTCCTGTCGCCCCACTTTCACTCCAATGTTTGGATGGAATAACCATTTAACCCATGCCTCATAGATACCAAAGGTATTTTTTGGCGAAGCCGCTTCGCTTTCACCCCAAACCCGTGCATCTTGACCGGTCAACTTGAATGTCAGATTATCCTCTTTATAGCTCATCATTAGCCTGCTTCGCTGTAAAACCAAGGGAAGGCCCTGGGTATCCTCAACTGCAAGAGTGCGGTATCCGTCCCTGTATTCTCCTCGGGTACGTATGTGTCCATCCACGGAAAACTGTGCTGAAGCAAACTGTGAAATTAAAAGTAGAATGATGAATAGATACAGGTTTGGTAGTAATTTGCGCATATCTATTTGATTTTATTGGGTTAAGGTTTCGATAATACTGTGGAAAAAATTTGTTCGGGGTCGTTCTTTCCTACAAATTTATCAAACAGTGCCAAAAATTCAATATTTTTTTTCTCCTCTATCACTGGGGAGCGTGTAATATTTTTTAAATAAAGGCCATGCCTTTTGGCAGCATCGCAAACATTGTTGATGGCCCGAATATGCCCTTGGGTCTCTTTCACAATACCCCTTTTCCCTATGAATTCGGCACCCGCTTCGAATTGCGGTTTGATTAGCACGATGACCATTCCTTGGGGTAGGAGAAATTGCGGGAAGAATTCAATCACCTTGGTGAGCGATATAAATGAAAGGTCGGCAACTACAAGATGAAAGAGCGTTGAGTTAACCATTTCGGGGGTAAGTTCCTTAATATTAGTATTCTCGATGGAAACCACCCTGGAGTCTCCTTTAAGCATGGGTGAGAGCTGGTCAGTACCCACATCCACAGCGTAAACCTTGCGGGCACCATGCTTTAGCACACAGTCGGTAAACCCACCGGTTGAAGCGCCAATATCCAGCACATCGAGGTTTGTGCAGTCAATTCCAAACTCCCTCAATGCTTTTTCGAGTTTCAGCCCACCACGGCTGACATAGAGAATGACATTGTTGGAAATAACGGAAACGGAAGCAGCATCAGAAACTTCCTGCGATGGCTTGGTGACGATACTCCCGTTTACCACTACATTGCCCTTTTTGATGTTTATCTTGGCCAATTCCCTCGACGGGAAGAATCCTTTGTGTACCAGGAGTATATCAAGCCGCATGGGTTTGCATATTTTATGTGTAAATGTAATCACTTTGAAGGGAATTTTCATTATCCTGCTTACATTTGCACCATGAACAGCATACTTGCCACCCCATACCAAACGGCCGATGGTTCTTCAACTCTTCGCTCGTTGAAATACGGCGCCTACTATCACTCCGTCAACGGTGCCATTACCGAGTCGGAACACGTATTCATCAAGTATGGGTTGGGCGCTGTTCAACACCAAAGCATCAATATCCTGGAAGTGGGTTTTGGCACCGGGCTCAATGCAGCCCTTACAGCCGGCATGGCTAAAAATAGGGAGTTGGAAATAACCTATTATGGCATTGATTTATACCCCTTGAGCATTGATGAACTTTCCCTACTCAACTATGGTTCTGTCCTGCCATCCGCCACTGCTTCATTATGGAAATCCATTTGTAGTATCCCCTGGAACCACCCCCGGGAGGTTTTTCCCCGATTTATACTGCACAAGCAGCAGGTTGATTTTACACAATGGCAACCATCGGAGCCCTATCATCTTGTCTATTTCGATGCCTTTGCTCCCGACGACCAGCCGGAAATGTGGCAATTTGAAGGTTTTAAGAAGTTGTTCAGGCAGCTTCATCAGGGTGGTATTCTAGTAACCTATTGTGCCAAGGGCACAGTGAAGGATGCCCTAAGGGTTGCAGGTTTTACCCTCGATAGGTTGCAGGGGCCTCCGGGAAAGAGGCATATGTTGAGAGCATGGAAAAGGTAGAAAAAATCATAATAAACTATTAAACAGAATGTTATCATGAGCAAAATTAAGTTTTTAGCCTCGCTAATGCTGATGGCAACCTTAATAATATCCGGTTTCGGCTGTAATTCCGGATCGGAAGGGAAGGATAGGGGTTACATTGTGAAAGTGGGAGACATGGCACCCGATTTCACCGTATCGCTTACCAATGGGAATAACTTTACCCTTTCGGAAAACAGGGGTAGAGTGGTTATGCTTCAGTTTACCGCCAGTTGGTGTGGAGTGTGCCGCAAGGAGATGCCGCATATCGAAAGTGAGATATGGCAACCCCTTAAAGACAAGGGCTTGGTTCTCGTGGGTATCGACCGCATGGAGAATATGCAAACAGCCCTGGAGTTTGCCCAAACTATGGGTATCACCTATCCACTGGCTCCTGATATGGAGTCGGAAGTATTTACGATTTACGCGCGGAAGGATGCCGGGGTGACCCGCAATGTAATCGTTGACCGGCAGGGCAAGATAGTTTTTCTAACCCGCCTTTTCGACGTGGATGAGTTCAACCGGATGGTTGCCGTGATTAAGGAACTGCTTGAAGAGCAATAGGCAAAATCTTGTTTACATTCAGATATTTCCTGACTTGTTTCCTTTAGTGTGTTAGATACAACTTTTCAATTATTTTCAAGCGTTCGGAGGGAATCTTGATTCTTATCTAAACCCTTTTTATTGTTTCTCGAAACTTCGTGGCTCATTGTCCATTGGGGCTTTGCCCCATAAATGGTGATTCGCTGATTGTACCGCAAAGAGCCGCCAAGAAGCAAAGAACCGCAAAGAAAAAAAACTCTGCGCAACTTAGCGATACCTCTGCGCAACTCTGCGGCACTAAAACCCATACCGTTTGTTCATTGTTCATTGAATATACCGCAATGAAGTTGAGACACTGAATTACAGATTGTTAATTGTTCATTGACTTTTCTTGAAGAAACGCCTTAGTGTGATAAGTTCACCCCTTTTTTTATTGATTGTTAGCTATTTACAACCGCACTAATTTGAAAGGGGACAAGTTAGGAGCAATAGGCAAAAATTTGCTTACATTCAGACATTTGGCTATGGTACAACATGGATTGTACCCTTGCCAAGGTTGAGGCTGTTGCCAATATGGGTGGCGTACTCCACACCCGATTTTTTTAAATCGTCTATAGCGTTCTCCCGCTCATTATCAGGAATAAAGAACAGCAAACCTCCCGAAGTCTGGGCATCGCAAAGTATTATCTTTTTGATATCAGAAATATTGTTTGCCCACTCGATATATTGGGAGTAATGGCTTAGGTTGTTCGCCGATCCTCCGGGAATTACATTGGAGGCAGCCAAATTCTCGGTTTCGCAGAATAAGGGTACCTTTCCTGCATGGATTTCAATGTTAATCCCACCGGCCAACGCAACCTCGCTCAAGTGACCCATTAATCCAAAACCTGTTACATCGGTGCAGGCATGCACAGTGTATTTCTGCATTATCTCCGAAGCCTTTCTGTTTAGCTGCGACATTGACCTGATGACCTCGTCTTTGCAGGCCTGACTGAGCAACCCACGTTTTATGGCAGTTGTGTTTATCCCTGTGCCTATGGGTTTGGTGAGGATAATGGCATCACCGGGTTTTGCTCCGGCGTTGGACCATATTTTTTGGGGATGCACCAACCCGCTGACCACCATACCAAATTTTGGCTCATTGTCATCCACGGAGTGGCCTCCAAGAATGGCAATACCCGCTTCCTTGGCCTTATCCGATGCTCCTCGCAGAATTTCCCTGAGTATTTCAATGGGAAGCCTGTTGGCGGGGAAGCACACCACGTTCAGTGCAAAGATGGGCTTGGCGCCCATGGCATAGATATCGCTAAGGGCATTGGTGGCGGCAATGGCGCCAAAATCGTACGGGTCGTCAACGATGGGGGCAAAGAAGTCGATGGTTTTCACCAGTGCAGTGGTCTCGTTAATTCTGTAAACCGCTGCATCATCCGAGTACTTTACGTCGATAAGTACATTTGGGTCAACAGTTACCGGGATATCCTTGAGTATCTTTTCCAATACTTGTGGGCGGATTTTGCAGGCACAACCCAATCCGTGGGAGAACTGTGTTAGCCTTATTTCCGTATCTGCTTCTTGGAGTTGTTGTGTATCGGCAGGTTTGTCGGGTTGTAAACGGTTTACAATTCGTGCCACGGCCTCTGAAGCCTTGATCACCTCATCGGCTGTCGTATATCGCCCCACCGAGAAGCGAATGGTACCCATGGCAAAATCGGTACTCAGGTTTATGGCCTTTAGCACCGGCGATACATCAACCGAGTCGGTATGGCAGGCCGCTCCGGCCGATGCAGCAATCCCCTCACGCTCCATTTCGCTGATAATCATGTTCGCCTCAATGCCTTTGAAGCTGACATTAAGAGTATTGGGTAGCCTTAGCTGCGGATGGCCATTCAGTTTTATGTTGGGTATCTGCTCCATTAGCTTTCCATGTAGCAATTCTCTCATGCGTTGCATGTGGGCGAGATTTTTTGCCATGTCTCGCCGTGCAATTTCACAGGCCTTACCCAACCCCACTATTTCAATTACATTCTCGGTTCCGGCGCGTTTGTTCTGCTCATGATTTGCTCCGTGCATCAGCTTTTCCAGCACAATGCCATCTTTTATGTAAAGTGCGCCAATCCCTTTGGGTGCATACAGCTTATGCCCGGCTATGGTGAGCATGTCAATCCCAAGTTCCTTAACGTCAACTTGGTATTTGCCAACCGACTGGGCAGCATCGGTGTGGAATGCCAGGTTGTATTTTGATGCCAGACGGGCAATCTCGGCAATGGGCTGGAGGGTACCCACCTCGTTATTGGAGTGCATAATGGTGATAAGGATGGTTTGGGGAGTGATGGCCTGCTCCAGCAGGTCAAGTTGCACCACACCAAACTCGTCAACCGGAATGTATGAAACGCTAAATCCGTTGCTTTCCAGATATTTGCAAACTTCCATCACGGCAGGGTGCTCAATGGTTGAGGTGATAATGTGATTTCCCCTCTCACGATGGGCAAAAGCATATCCCTTAATGGCGTAGTTATTGGACTCGGTGCCACCGCTTGTGAAAACCAGCTCGCCCGGCTTGCAGTTGATAAGGTTTGCCACCTGTTTGCGGGCCTGTTCCACCGCCTTTTTTGCATCGGTGCCATAGCTGTGGGAACTGGATGGGTTGCCAAAATACTCATTCAGGTAGGGTTGCATCGCCTTTACCACTTCGGGATCCAGTGGAGTGGTGGCGTTGTAGTCGAGGTATATTTTCATGTGATAAACGTAGTATTGTATTGTTGCTATCAGTTCAGGTTGCAAAAATAGGAGAATTCGGCCAAAAAACCCCGTGAGAGTAATGGTTCTTACTGATATGCTAATGAACTAAGAACAAGTTGGAACATTCGATGCTTTGATAGATAATGATGAAAATCAAATTGTTAATAGTTAGTTGTGATATTTTACTTGCGAAACAAGAGAAAAACATGATGTTCTATTGTTGACATTGCCCATTCGTTTGCAATAAGGATTCTACTAAGCTTCATTTCTAACTTATTTTTTACATAAAAAGAAATTAAATACAAAATAAGAATTGCAGCATTTAAATAAAAGCTAAAGTAAAAATTAAATAATAAGAAAAAATAGAAAATAAAATGAGTTACTATTTTTGCTAATAATGCTCTTGATTTACATACAAGAGTATTATCTTTCATAAATATTCTAAATAATCTTAAATATTCAACCCAATCAATATTTTCTTCATTTTCACCAAAAATTCTTTTGAATTCCTTCATTTCGTTTTTTTTCGAACCATTGATATATGTTCTAAATAATTTAAACATGGCCTTCTTTTTTTAGTTATTAATTTATTGCTTGATTTATTATACTAAAAACAGGTTAAAACCCTGCAATTTCATTGCAGGTACTTTAGTTTCTATAAATTTTCTACCTTTACAGAATGGAGTATAATCGTAGGAATTCTCATTCTGTAAGTCGCTTAAGTGTTCATCTAGTTTGGGTAACCAAGTATCGTTATCACGTTCTTCGTGGTGATATTCAGGTCCGTTGCCGTGATTTGATCGTTCAGATATGTAACTCGGAGAATGTTTCGATTCTGAAAGGAGTGGTGAGTAAGGATCACGTTCACATGCATGTTGAATACCCACCCTCATTGAGTGTAAGCGTTTTGGTGAAGAAGTTAAAGGGTCGCACTTCGAGGCTTCTCCAGCAGGAGTTTCCATCGCTGAACAAGACGTATTGGGGTCGCCATTTCTGGGCAGTTGGTTACGGCGCATGGAGTACGGGTAATATAACCGATGAAATGGTACAAGAGTACCTAGAGCATCATCGCGACAGGCCCAATAGCCAACGGGGGAACTGGATATTAGAATAAAGTTAAAGAATTTCATTCTTTTCCATTGAATAAAACCTATGGATTTTCAATCCATAGTGATTTAGTTATCATTCTCCAACATCCGTGGATCTCGTTCAACTATCGTATCATTTTTAACAACAAGAAAAACAGTGGCGGTAAACGGGCCACATCCCATCTCCATATATTCACAGACTAAAACAATCCACTGATCATTATTGTACCCCTCTAAAAACTCAACCACCCCTTCGAAATAATTAAAATCATCATCCTTTTCTCGTTCTTCTATAAACTGCTCCCATGATTTTTTTAACAGTGGGTCTTTAATTACGGGATCTCCCAATATCTCATGGTGCCACCAGGCAATAAAGGCAGAGACACTATCATTTACCCCCTTAAAAGGCACAAAAATCTCCTCATCTGTGGATGGGCAATAAACTCTTTGGGTTTCAACATCAATTTGAGTGTGAAGAATTTTCATACACTTATTCTAAAATTATTAGCACAATTCCAATTTTTTGTTTGTAGTAGATAAACAAACCAGTATTAAATTATCCTCCAAAGACATTCATAGCCTAAGGGTTAGTACTCTCAAGAGGTGTGAGACCCGGAAAATGCTTGGTCAAGCAAAAGGATATCCTCCTCTTGGGGTCGGTTAACATAGATTCCTGTACTTTTACTTTTGCGTATTCCTCTTAAAAAGAGGTAGATAATACCACCAAAATGTTTCTCGTAGCTAAAATCTTTTATTCTCTGGCGTAGCCAGCGTACCACGGCAACGGTGTATATCATATACTGCAGGTGGTAGTTGCTACCCAGCATGGCCTGCTCCACACCTTGTGTGTTGTAGTGCTCTACACTATTTCCAAGGTGGTTGGTTTTCCAGTCGGCAATGTAGTATTTGCCTTTATGCTCAAAAAGCAAATCCACAAAGCCCGTCATAAGACCCTGCAAATCTGCCTCGCCCGTTAGCTTGGCATCCTCGCCCAAGTATTTATCTATTTCTGTTTTGTTCACTTTGTTAATGGAAAAATAGAACTCCAACTCGGGCAGTGTTTGCTTTTTGCTCACTTGCGAAAGTGAGAAAGAGGTTCCGTTTAATGTTATGTTGGCACCCAAAACGTGTTCAACCATCTGTTTGAAATGGTGCAGATTACCTGGATTGCCCTCTTGGGGGGCTTTTATGATATTTGGATAATACTTAGATGCGTCCAGTATTGTTTGGTCCCAGGAATCGGGGTTGGCAAAATCTAAATACTCAAAAATGCTATGCACGGCGGTACCTACCTTTGCCCCGCGCTTCAAATCTTGAAAAACAAATTGGTCGTACGAATTTTCATCCCCTAATTCCTCCGCCTCGAAGGGGAAGGCAAAGTGCGCACGGCTTAGGGCGCTGTAGCTGTGTATGCCAAAATGGTTTTTAACCAAAATGTCTGGTACCTGCTTGGCAGCAAAAGATGTTGTACTATCTATTTTCAATGGCTCTCTTAACTGCGTTGCCCATCCCTCTTTCGCTTCAATAAACTCTGGCAGATTAAATGCATTCAAACAAGATTGATCAAATTGATAACTTGATACTATCACCACCCCTATGTACTTGGCCCTGGTGAGTGCCACATATATTAGCCGCCTGTTCTCCTGCTCCTCTTGCAAGCGATATAACTCTACCTGTTCATCAGTGGGTTGGTGTGTAAATCTATGTATTCCTTCCTCGTCGCGAAAATTCCATATGCTTATATCATCTTCATCTTTTGGCTTTAAGTCTAAAAACGGGGCGAAAACAATTCCAAAGGTTAACCCTTTGCTTTTGTGTATGGTAGTGATTTTTACAGCATTATCTTCGCTTTCAATTCGTTGCTCATACTCTTCGCTGCTCTCATTACTACTTTTGCTAAACCACTCAATCAGTTCAGTTGGTGTTTTTTTATTTTGATATTCATACCTGTGCAGTATCTCGGCTATGTGCTGAATATTGGTGAGTATGCGCTGCCCCTGTGTACCCATTCTAAGGCAATGGTGGCGAACATTATACATCACTATAAACTGCGATAGCATGGCGTAAATCCCATGGCTATTCCACGTTTCTTTTAGTCGGATAAAGTTTTCTAAATGCTCAAGTTCATCCGTTTCTACAAGAGAACGAATACTGATATTTGTTGCACTTGATAACAAAGCCCTATTGATATTCTTACGACTGGGCCTATGAGCGGCGACCATAACGTGGCGCACAAAATCGGCCTCATCGGTTTTCAGGATTTTGGGTTTGTCAACCGTAACCGAAGGGATATTGAGTTTGTTCAACTCATCTTTAATTTTCTTAACCTGATCATTGGTTCTTACAATAACCGTTATGTCAGAAAAGGTAAGCTCCCTGTCGTCAATTTTATACCCTTCATCGGTAATTAACTCAGCAATACTATTGGCTGTGAGGGTTGTAATTTGTTTTTGATTTCTAACCTGATAGAACTCCAATGGATTTTGGATGGGGGAACCGTTATGTGTAAAGGTATCTTCGCTATTATCGGGGCAGTTTACCTTGGTATAGGTTATCTTTTCATCGTTAAACGGATTGACGCTACTAAAAAAGCCATTTAAACTACCTATATAACTTGGGGTAGAGCGGTAGTTCACATTCATACTGTAAACATTATCAACCCCATTGCGGGCTTTTTTGTAGGTACCCATATCGGCTTTGCGCCACCCGTAAATGGATTGCTTGGGATCGCCAATATAGAACAAGATTTTGCCAGAATATAGGGTGTGGAAAATCTCAAACTGCTTCTTATCGGTATCCTGAAACTCATCAATAAACACGGCATCATACTGACCCTTAAGTACCTCCTGTGCTGTACCATCCATAACTGCTTTATGCAATAGGTCAATCTGATCGTCAAAGTCGATTACCTGCTTTTGAGCCTTAAGGTTGGCAACTTTCTGCTTTAACTCTTCTATGGCTTGGGCAAAAACTGCCGAGGCATACGTTACAATGTAATCATTCCTTGCTTTTTGTTTACGTTTTATGTCTTTATATAATTTTTCTTCTTCAGGAAAAGAGTCTAAATATTGTGGTCTTCTTGATTCTTCAAACTTATTGTAGAATCCATCCCTCAATGTTTCTGCCGAAGTATTAATTTCTATTAAAAAATTTTGTGCATACCTATTTAAATCTTGTCTTTGAAGAATTGCCTCAAAATTCTCCTCAAAGTATCCAGCAAACGCCTCTTGAGCTTTCTTCAACTCTTCTTCACTTTCCTTAAATTTCTGAAGTACTTCTTTTTCACTATCTGCTTGGGCAATATACTCCCTGCCATCCAATGCTTTTCTTAACACCTCATCAATAGTTTGGCGGTTAAGTCTTTCTGAGAACTCTTTAAACAGTTCCTCGTCTAATGTGGTAACCTTTTTGCGCCAATAATCATTAACCACCTGCATACGAAGTCGGTCAATCTCTTCCACCACCTCAAACCTAAAGGGTTGTCCGGTTTCGAAGGGGAAAGCCCTTAAGGATTTTTCGCAAAAGCTATGGATGGTCATTACAGAGAGAATATCTAAACTCTCTACCGCTTTACCCAACTTTTCGCAGGCTATTTCTTTACCCGCATTATTTACCACTTCGATTATTTCTTTATTGTCAATATTCACCCCCAGAGAGTAGTTGTACGCCTGACGTATAAATTGCCTGACTCTATCCTCCAACTCGGCAGTGGCATCGCGGGTAAAGGTTACCATAAGGATACGCTCCAACGGAACGTTTTTCTCCACCACCAAGCGCAAAACCAATATTGCCAATGAGTAGGTTTTTCCGGTGCCTGCACTGGCTTCTATTAGGTTCGATCCCTGCAAAGGGACATTCATAACATCGAAATTATCTGTTTTTTGTTGGCTCATGGTATATACTGTCTAAAGGTTAAGAGTATTTCCAAATCGTATTATTTGTGCTACATGATGTTCGCCAAATTCCTCATATGCAGGATCTTCTATTATTTTTCGTAGATATAAATCAGGAAAAACTCCTTCCTTTTCATAAGGATAGGCTTCGTTCCAAAAATTTTCCTTTACCATCCTTATTCTGGCTTCTGCCTCAGTCTCTGGATGAACGATTTTAACTCTTTCCCTAGTTTTCTCAAATGCTTTTATAGTGAAGATAAACAGATTGCTATGGGCTTCGTCAAAAAATCGTAAAAGGGTGTTTAACTTATCTTCAACAGTTGAGGGCTCAATGGGCAAGGGTACTTCTGCACCATCCTTATCGATAAATACCGCCCTGCTTATGTATCCTTTTTGTGCTAAAAGTAATGCTTGTACGTATGCAAGTGCCTTATACTTTTTTTGGCTGTATTTAGAAGTAGAAACCGCATAAGCTATAAACTCACGATCAAAAATACCACCCATAATACCCGAAAGAATGGTGTTGTTTATGGTAATCTTTATATCCACATGCTTCTCTTGGCGTCCGTTTACTAAACGCGAATAGGTGGATTTTATGGGTTCGATCTCTTTTTTCAGTTTTTCCAACTCCACCTCCCCGCTGATACCCAAGGGTAACTTGCCCTCCTTCTTATATTTTAAGAGATAATCTTTTTCCTCTTCTTCAGTTAAGGTCATTAAATCATTTTTTACTATCCAAGTTTGCAGGTTGTCTAATTCAAACACCTCATGTTCAGGTAGTTCTTCTTTTAAGCCCTCATAATAGATGTTTAACACATGGTGAAAGTACCATTCTACGGGGTCCTTTATAAAAGCGAGGAACTCTTTAATGGATGTTTCATGTTGAGATTTTTCCTTAGGAGAGGTTCTCTCCTTTAATGTTGGTTTCTCCACACCTGATTCCCCATAGAGATAGGTGAACAGCTTGGGGTTATCCTTATTGTATTGCCGGCTATAGCCGTGTAATGGCTGCTTGGTTATTAGCTCGGGTATGCTGAGGTAATTCACCAGCGAGTCGGTTACAATGGACGAAGGTATGACGGCATTATTCTTTACACTTTGCCCAATGTAGCTAATGTATAGTTTCTGCTGTGCAGCCAGTATCAGGTCGAGGAATAGGCTTTTGTCGGTCTCCTTCAAACTTCTATCACCCAACTTATACTCCTCACCCAACAGGTCGAAGCTCATATACCTATCCTGACGTGGGAACACGTCATTATCCAACCCCAATATACACACCACCTTGTAGGGAATCCCCTTAACAGCATAGGGTTTGGTAACCGTCATATTACCCGTGTTCAGTTTTACCTCCCTGACATCAAGGAAGAAGTTGGTATCCAGTTCCTCTAAAAACACCTCAAAAGGCACCTCCTGGTCGTACTCAATCTTGCCTATATAGTTTAATGCGCGGTATATATCGTTTACCGATGCCCGATCGTCCTTGTTAAAATCGTCGTAAAATATCAGGTAGTCCATTACCTCAAGCAGAAAAGTTTTCCATTGCTCAAGAGTTCTGGGTTTTTCTTTTTCTTCCTGAATTGCCTGCAATTTATCCACAAACGCCTTAAGGCGTAATAAATCGTAGCTGGCCGATGCCTCTGCATCCTGGTATGGGTAAAGGGTCAGGTCGCCGTCAATGCCAAACTCCTGGTCGGTGTACATGGCGTAGCCCAGCAGCAGCTTATCCAATCCGTAGCTCCAGCTCACATACACGGTATCATCTTCCTTATTGTTTTCAATGCCAAAACGAATATTTGCCTTCTGCAGCACATCCCTCACATACACCGTATCCTCAATGCCCATTCGCTGCTGTATGCGCTGCTGTTCCAGCAGTGACATTACCCGCTCGGCGGTGAGGTCGTCAGTGGAAAATCGCATAATATGCTCCAGTGCCGACACAATGGAATCCTCGGTATTACTGGTTGCTCCGGAAATCATCATGGGCAGGCGCACCGGTGCGTTTCGGAATACTGCCCTCAAATAGGGCACATACTTATCCAGCTGTGTGGTGGTAATTAGTATATCAGAGGGCTGCAGCTCTTTATCCTGCTCAAAAAGGTTTAGCAAGAAGTTGTACAGGCACTCCACTTCCCTTACCGGCGTGTAGCATGAGTTGATATAAATGGAACCATCATCAGTAAAGGCTTCTTCGCGTGCTTTATTTTCAACTATCTGACTCTGTAGTTTACCCAATGTGGTGGTTTGACCATTCAAATGCGGTTCGAAAGGCATAGGCTTTTGATAATGCTCTTCCACCAAATCCCTCAATTCTTTAGTTTTAAGCCCCATGCTCTTCAGCAAAGGGTTTTTATGCTCTGCCTCTGCCGAGGGTAGCTGCAAATACATATCAACCTGAGTGATTTCCGATAGTTTTTTGAGCAGTTGCAAATGGAATGTATTGCCGGTTGTGAGTGCAAAAACAGATATTCGTGGAAAATGCTCTTTTACTTCATCGGGGCGTTGATTGATGGCTTCCACCAGTTTTTGCACAATGCTCTTTTGCGATTCCAACTGTAACCGTTTCCACAGCCACTGTTGCCACTGCTCGGCAGCGCTATCCTTGTTTTGCAATGCGTCGCTTTCCCAACCCTCTACCATTTCTGGCCGAAACACCTGGTAGTGGTCAAACAGGGTGGTGAGCTTACTGGCCAGCTGAATGCGTTTTAGGTGATTATCTTTGTAATACTTAGCCACTTCAGGAAACTTTGCTTTAAAATCGTTGCTATCTAACAGGGCAAAAAGTTTAAACCTAATGGTATGCGCATTAATCTGCTGGTTGTCGGTTAGTAACAGTTTTTGCAACTCCCACAATAGCCCATTGGGGTTCATAAACTGAACATGCGCCACCACGCCCTGCTTGTGCGCCAAATTGGTTTTTAGCCACATCTCCATCCCCATGGTTTGCGTAACAATTACCTCACGCTGAAAAGGGTTGTCCAAAGGGCTGCTGAGGTGATGCGATAACTTCTCGCAGAGAAAATTTAGGTTATTGGAACTGTATAGCATGCTATTCATCTTTTAGGCTGTTAAAACGTTGGGTTATGCCCGATGCACGGTTTACAGTTTTCTCCATGCTTAGGGCTAAAGTTTCGCTGGTTGACATGATAGCCACCCGTTCTCTGGCTCGTGTTACTGCCGTGTATAGCAACTCTCGGGTTAGCAGTTGGCGCCCCTTTTTTTCGGGCAATACCACCATAACATGATTAAACTCAGAGCCCTGACTCTTGTGGATGGTCATGGCAAACATGGTTTGGTAGTGGTTGAGGTAGTGCGCAGGGATGGTTTTTATGCCCCCATCCATATCCTCAAAATGGGCTACCATTTCAGTACGACCATCCTTTTCACATTCCCTGATAATGGCCACATCGCCATTGAAAATTTGGTGTGTGTAGTCGTTTTGGGTGATTATAATGGGTTGATTATGGTAAAACCCCTCTGCTTTGGGTTTAAACCCTTCTACCTTTCTCTTTAAATAGTCCTGAATCTTTTTATTGTACTCGTCCACGCTATGGTCAAACTCGCGGGTGGCACACAAGAAACGCACCTCATTCAGTTTGGCAAGCGCCAATTTAATATCTGGTTCGATAATATAATCTTGATATTTAATGGCATACTCCTTAAATAGTGCTTCATCATATTCCGTATTGATGGTTACCTGCTCATCGTTGGTAAAATCTTCCAAATTGCAGTTGCCTTCAATTACCGCCTGGCTAAACTTGCCAATGCCCTTATGGGCATCAAACCGGTGGCTTTCGGTTTTCACCTCCACTCTAGCTTTGAGTGGCCGTGAATCCCTTGCACGACAAATATCGCCAAATACCGAGCCCGCTTCCACCGATGCCAGCTGATCCTTATCGCCCAGAAGGTAAAGCAGGGTGCTGCTGCCAATGGCATTGAGCAGCTTGGCCATAAGCGGCCCGTCAATCATTGAGCACTCGTCCACAATCACTATATCGTAGGGTAAGCGGTTTTGGACATTGTGTTTAAAAAAAACGGTATTGGGCAAAGAACCCAGCAGCCGGTGCAGTGTTTTGGCTTTCAGCTGCGTAAGCACCTCTTTTACTTTTTCATTCAGGTCGGCCCTGTTTTCAACATTCTGCTTAATGGACTCGTTCATTCGTGCAGCCGCCTTACCTGTGGGAGCAGCAAGGGCAATTTTCAGGTCCGGGTTTTCGCCCACCATCTCAATAAGCAAACCCGTAATACTATATGTTTTCCCGGTACCGGGGCCACCGGTTATAATATGGAAGTTATCTCTCAACCGTTTGATGTTTTCAATTATCTCCGTTTCGTAGCGGTAATACCGCTGCAGGTATGCCCTGCCATCTACCACCACAAAGGGCTTTAGCACATCGGGGTTGTGGGTAACGTAAGCACCTTCAGCAGTTTGCGCCTTAAACTCGTCGGGTTCAGTAAAAAACGGATTTCGGGTGTGGTCGTCGGGGTTGTTGATGTAATCTTCTATGTTGATACACATATTCCCATCCTGCAGCTTGGACGACAGGGCGTAAGCCAGAGCCTCGCACCCTTTAAAGCGGTTAGCAAACACATTATGGACATCCAATGATGAATTTTTCATAGGCAACGGTTAATGTTTAAAAGAGATAATTGGGCTTGCAGCAACTGCTGCTAAAGGAAAGTTGGTGTGTAAATAGCAAAGGCAGCTGAGTCTGTTTAAACTTGAATGCTGTTTGAACCAGCTGCCTTTTTCTCATAGACTCCTATTTACTGTTTAAATAAAAAACACCACAAAAAACCTATTACAAATATGAGTACGGGAAAAAATAAATAATGTTACAAATTTCTCCTTGATTTTTAGACATATACATTAAAAAAATGACAAATGATTGAGGGTTTATGAGTTATGTGAGACATGAAACGCTTATGGTCAAACAAACTTTTTTTGCCGAAAGGGTCCAGTTCTAAAGCAAAACCCTCTGATTGTACTTACACACTTTATGGGATAGTGTCAATTAAAATGTCGGCCTCACCATACTTCCCTTTTCATCATCTTTTGTAACAACTAACGATGAGGGGATACGCTCTTTCAACTCATCAACGTGAGAGATAATCCCCACTATTTTATTCTCTCTGTTTAAATTACGTAGCGTCTCAAAAATGAGATTTACCGAATCGGGATCTTGTGTACCAAACCCCTCATCAATAAAGAAAAAGTTGTTCGTTGTTTTAGATTTAGCCTGTACGCTATCGGCCAATGCCAACGCTAAACTCAATGATGCCTGAAAAGTTTGTCCTCCGGATAGGGTTTTTACACTTCGGCTATTACCTCCATTGAGATAGTCGATAATTTCAAAATTATTGACTTCATTTACCTGTAAACTCAGGTTATTTCGAGTTATTCTATGGAACCTAACATTGGCCTGATCACATAGTTGACGCAAGTAGATACCCGATATATAGTTTACAAAACCTTTCGCTGTGAATAGCTGCTTCAGTACTTTAATAATCTCACTTCTATTACTCAGTTCAGTATGTATTTTAAGAAGTTCCTCTTTTTTTAACAGTTCGCTCTCCCATCGAGCAATCTCATTCCTTAGGCCAATCAACTTCTCGTTGAGTTGATCCAAAACCTCTTTACCCACTTGGTATTCCTTTTCCACTTTGGCATAATTTTCTTGGCTAAACTCTACCTCAGCCAGTTCTTTTTCCAACCCCTCAATTTTATTCTTCAGCGTCATATAATCAAACTTAAAATCTTGAATCTTTTTTCGCTCAGCCGGAATATCTATGGATTGGGCAACCGCCTCTAAAACCCTTTCCTGAGAAATGCCCAACTTTTCACATTCACGGTTTATACTCTGCTCAACTTCTTCCAACTTCTCACCCTCCTCTTCAATCTGCTTTGTGATGGCTTCAATAGAAGCCTCTTTTGCTGAGAGTTTAGGTTTAAGTGTTGATATGGACTCGGTTATCTCCTTATGCTCTTGCTCAATTCTATCGTTTTTCTGTTTTAGACTCTTGGCCTTCTCCTCAATTTGTTCCGGAGAAAAGTCATCAAAATCATCAAAATTAAGAACTGTTAAGTTCTGCTTATTTATCTCTACCGCTGTCTCTGCCTCACTTTGCTTAATGCGAAATGTATTTAGCCCTTGCTCTTCACTCTCCACCCTTTTTTGAAGGTTTTCCAGCTTTTTTCTACTCTCCACAACCTCTTGCTCAAGGGTGGCAATTTGCTTTGAGATGCTTTCCGACTCTTGCCGTTTGGTTTCAAACTCTTCAAAGTTATCCTTATCAAAATCTGTCCATACAAAGTATTCTGCGTGTTTGTGTAATTGAGCCTTTAACTCAGCCAGCTCTTTTTCGTCGGTGGCTTTTTGCTGCTGATTTGTGCTAATAGTTGCTGCCAACTTACCAGCGTTATTGCGCTGTTTTTGTAATTCAGCTTCTCTGTTTTGTAGTAGCTTTATCTCTCTCTCAACCGTTGCAATGTTTTGACTGACATCCTCAACCTGCACAACATTTGGGTGTTCCTCCGATCCGCAAAGAGGGCACGGTTCTCCATTATGAAGCGCATGGCTATAGTCGGCCAGCTTTTGTTGTAGGGTCAGGTCATCCTTGCGCTTTTGGGCTTTTTCCTGTTGAATTTTTAGCTGTTCCAATTTTTCCGAGAAGAAATCTTCATAATTTTCCACCGTTACGCCAATCCCCTTTAGCTCATCAAGCAATTGATCTATCCTTTCTGTCTCATCGTTTAATCTATCCTCAATTTTACCCAAATCTTCTTTCAGGCTTCTGTTTTTCAAAAACCAGTTGCTCACATTCATTAAAATAGAGGAATCAATTACCCCCTTTTTCTTGCCGATAACCTGTTCTTCTTTTGATTTGATTAGTTGTGCCAATGAATCAATTTCCATCTTCCTCTTTTTCAACGCCTCACTTTGAACTTCAATCTCTTTTTTAATTTTTAGGGCAGTTGCTGAAGCCTGCTTGGCATTCATAACGTACTTATATTCCGTTTCCTCTTTTCTGTACTCGTTTAATTTCTCGAAATAGGGTTGAATTTTTACCAATAGTTCCTCTTGTTTATTCAGTTTTTTTTCAATGGCTTCATGGCTCGCTTTCTCCTCATCTAATTCCTTGTTTCTCTTTGAGATATTGGTTTTTAAATCAACTCTTTCCTTTAATAAGGGGTTGAAGGTCGAGGATATTTTTTCGAATTCATTCACCCTCTTTTCCAGCTCCTCCATACCCTGCTTTAGGGTCTCCATCTGTTTAAACTGACTTTTCTCTTTCGCTAATAGGTCAAAACTCTCCTTTACTCTTTTTAGCTGCTGGTATTGGGTTTCAACTTTTTCAAACCCTTGTTTACGGGTTTCATAGGCTATGTTCTCTTTTTCGTACTCCTCCTTTTGCTCGGCTATACCCTCTTTCGAAACTTTCTCATAGGCCTTCAGTTCACCCTCAACTCTATTAAGTTGCTCTGTTGTTTCATTACCAAGTTGGGTTGCTTTACCATACAAATCAAATCTGCTCAGCTGGAAAATCTCTTCCAGCATTCTGGTTCTGTCGGTTGCCCCCAACTCCAAAAACTCCTTAAATTGCCCCTGGGGAATAATAATGGTTCTTTTAAAATTGCTATAGCTGATATTTAATATCTCCTCTGCAGAAGATTGTATAGGCACCCAACCCTGAGATTCATATTTGTAAAAGATTGTATCCCCTGATGTAACTTCATTATAGTTTCTCGAATTACGCCTAAATGACCGAGTAACCCTGTACTTCTCATTTTTAAAGTTTAAAAATTCAAAATCCAGTTCGCATTTATCAGACCTGAGGTTTAGCATATTATAAGCCCTTTTTTCCCTTTGATGGAGCCTTTCAATTTCTCCGTACAAAGCATAGGATATGGCTTCAAGTATTGCCGATTTACCCGAACCCGTATTCCCAAAAATCCCAAATATTCCTGCCGATGTAAGCTGTTCAAAATCTATCACCTGCTTCTCCTGATAGGAGTAGAGCCCCTGAAAAGTTAGTTTTAGTGGTATCATTGGCTTTCCAAAATTTCTTTAAACAAATTCATTATCTCCTCATTGGGCTCCTGTTTTTTGGCAGAAACGAAATACTCCCTAAAAAGAGTGGTTATATCCTTAGTGAGGTCTATTTCCTTTGCACTATTCTCGCTACTTTGTAAATTTTTTACTTTTGGGATAAGAAAAATTATACCATTATGCGCATCATGAATTTCCTTATGCTCCCGAGCTGTTAAAAACTCATCGGTTTCCATGGTTAGCTCCACCAGTACATCCTCATTGGCCCGAAGCCATTCCACAGCCTTGGCTACCGAGTCGAATGTTTTACGCTCCAACTCTTTTCCTCCGGATATGGGTACCGTCTCAATTACAGGTTTCTTGCCCGGCTCCATATCGGCTATTACCACATATTTTTGCTGATAAGCCTCAGTAAAAGAGTAACGTAAAATAGAACCGCTATAGTAAACGGGTTGAAACTGCCCCACATTCTGCAAGCTATGCAAATGCCCTAAGGCAGCATACTGAATCTCTTGGGGTATTATGTTGGAATAGAGCAACTCGGCATTACCAATTTTTATGGGTCTTTCGCCATCGGGTTCTTCAAGTTCTTGCCCGCCCTTCTCTTGCACAAAAAGATGTGTGGTAAGAATATTCACCCCTTTATCATCGCAATGGTGGGTTGCCAATTCTTTCCATCGGCCGGCCAAAGCCGTTTGTAGGGAACTCTCCTTATCATCGGTAAAACATTCCTTAAGCCTCACCTCATTGGCAAAAGCGGTGTGTAACAACCGAATAGGATAGTTGTATTTGGGCAGTTGAAGCTCAACAAACCCTTCGTCGGATTTGGTGATGCTAAAGCCATCTTCAATACTCAAAAGGGGTACGGTATCGGTGGGATAGCCTACAAAGAGGACTCCGTTTTCTCTGGCAAAAACATCCGGAACATTAATTCTGTCGGGCGAATCATGATTGCCGGCGATGGCCACCACGGGCACTTGCCCGTGTTTTGCCAAACGGTTAAGGGTTTTGTAAAGTAACTCCATGGCCTCGTTGGAGGGGGTGAAGTTGTCGAATAGATCTCCGGCCACAATCACCATATCCACCCCTTTTTCATGGGCTATCTGTACAATTTCATCCAGTACCGCTTTCTGCTCTTCAAAACGCGAGTAGAAATCCAGCCGTTTACCCAGATGCCAATCGGAAGTATGTAAAATTCTCATGGGACCATTTTTTTGTAATGGATAGTACATACGAAAAAAAATGAAAAAGGTTACAAATTAGACCTGAATACTAGTTGATTATAGAACTTAAAATAACTATAAATGGTATATTGCATGATGTGAGCAATTCGCAAATTCGTTGATTTGCCTATGCGTTAATTCGTTAATTCGTAATCCTTACGAGTCGGGACGTTAATTCGCTGATTCGCTTATTCATTTTAACCGCAGAGACGAAGTCTGTCAATGAGCAATTAACTCGTACCTCGCACCCCGCATTACGCAACTCGTACCTCGCACCCCGCATTACGCAACCCGTACCTCGCACCCCGCATCATGCATCTCGTACCACGAACCATGAACTATGCCCCTGCACTTTAGTTGTTGGGAGACAAAGCAGTTTGAAAGCCTTGTAGCACTTTAAAAAAAAAATTATATTTCGCCAAAACTAATAAAATGTTGTACCTTTGGCGTAATATGATTCCAAATAAAATGACAATAATTGGGAGACAGGAGGAAATAAAAAGTTTTCAAAAAGTGTACGGTAGCAAGCGTTCTGAGCTAATCGCATTGTACGGTCGTCGTAGGGTAGGAAAAACTTTTTTAGTACGTGAATTATTTAGAAAAGAGCTCTTTTTTGAGGTAACAGGGCTTTACCAAGGTGATATGAGAGACCAATTACGCAATTTTTCCAAGTCGTTGGCTCTAAAGAACAGCGAAATACCCAAAGATTGGTATTCTGCTTTTGAAGCACTGGAAAAGCGAATTAGCCGTTCCAAATCAAAGCAAAAGAAAGTCATATTTATAGACGAGTTTCCTTGGCTAGATACTGGTTTGACCCCCTATAAATCGGACTTTCGTATAGATGGTTCAACAACCGTATTCATTCTTTTCTAACTTTGCAACGGCAAGGAACAACCGACGGCGATTTTTACACCGATGGTTGGTGAAATGTTA
>Ga0208197_1000445_pt1 | contig 53008 bp, 31 predicted proteins | sample AD_JPNNA4_MetaG_FD_184444 | JGI IMG/M metagenome (GOLD analysis project Ga0208197, IMG submission 184444) | Active sludge microbial communities of municipal wastewater-treating anaerobic digesters from Japan - AD_JPNNA4_MetaG (SPAdes) (version 2) | ecosystem: Engineered > Bioreactor > Anaerobic...
TCGGAAGACTCTTTGTCACAGACGGTCACATCGAATCCGAGAATACCCGACCTGTCCATGGCAACACCTTCCTTATCGGTCATCAGGCTGAACGGAACGAAAAACTCGCAGGTCCATGTGGGATTCTCCACTTTGTAAGCCCATACCCATCCGGAGGTGGCCGTAGTGGGTGTGCCGTCGATCTTTGCTTGCACCGGTACCGGAGCAAACTGGTAATGCCCCTGATTGCCACCTTTGTTTTCAGACGAACCGCCAAGACCATCCTCAAGGACGTAGTTTACGTCAAAATAGATCTCCACCTTGTCATATTCCCAATGGTTGGCGGCTCCGGCCGCGTATGCAGGATACCATTCGTCATCCTTCACCGTAATAAAAACATAAAAACCGTCTGCATCCCACAACATCTCCCAGGTGGATTCACCCGGTGCACCAATTGTGGCCGGAGCTGGAGCCGGGGCGGTATTGCCGACAAAAGGCTGGTCAATGTTGTACTTATTGGCCACATCATAAGCAGCATCCCTGACACCGTCAATCACAGGCTTAGTTTCAGCCTTCATGACAACACCTTCAGGCTTCTGTGCATAGGCAGCAGTCATGATTACAGCCAAAACCAATAAAGTAAAGATTCTTTTCATACGCTTCATTTTTAAAGATTAGTAATTATTGTTTCAGTATTAGAATGTCTTTCTCAGGTAATAAGCGGTAAAGTTATAAAAATGTTTGAAAAATGGAATATCCGGTAAAGATAATTTTTTCCGGCATACAATAGTGTTCAATTATTTTGATTTCGGTGCCCGGCAAAGAATACGCAAAACAGTTTGTTATGACATAAGATTCCTCACGGTGTCAACTAAAATGGAATCAACAGAAATGCTGAATAATTTTATCTATTTTTGACGTACGACAAAAAGGGGGAATAAACGTTTGATATTTCTTATTAAAGTACAAAAAATGCGAAGGATCATTACATGCTTGGTTCTGTTAGTCCTTGTTATCAGGGTGGAAGTCTCTGCCCAGCTCTTTGTGGACTGGGGGTCCCAATGGTCTTATTTCAAGGGGATTTCAGAGCCCTCCCAACCCATTGATCTTTGGAGAACCGCCGGATTCAATGCAACAGGATGGGCAGTAGGTAATGCTCCTTTCCGGTATGGTGACGGAACAGGCGGAACCCTGCTCACGGACATGTTAGGGAAATACACCACTTTTTATATCCGGAAAGAGATTTTTGTCGAAACCCTGGACAACATCGACGAATTGAGGATCGATGTGGATTATGATGATGGTTTTGTCTTATGGATCAATGGCGTTCAGATTTTGCAAAGCAATGTTCCTTCGAATTATGCATACACCCAGGGCGCCATTAACTCTCACGAGTCGGGTGAGTTTGAACGCTATACCCTGAGGAAGGAGCAACTGCCTTTGGCGGAAGGAGCGAATCTGATTGCCGTGCAGGGATTTAATCTTTCAAAATCAAGCAGCGATTTTTACCTGGACCTGAAAATGGAAGGTGTAAAATGGCTGCCGGAAACCACCGGTGTGAACTGCGACCGACCCAGCGGATTTTACACCACTCCCTTTGTGGCAAAGATCAGTTCGCTTTTCGGGGGTGAAACGGTAAAATACACCCTGGACGGGAGTGATCCGAGGTCTTCAGCAACTGCTATTGAAGCTTTTTCCCCTGTCTCAGTGACGATAGATCCCGCAACAACCCTGGGAGGAAGAGCGAAAACCGGTGTCGTCATACTGAGAGCGTCAAAATTTGAAGAGGGTTTCGATCCCAGCAAACCGGTTACCCGTTCTTATATTTTTATTGACCGGGTGAAGGAAGTGACCGCCCACCCTGGGGGAAACTGGCCTGCATCTGGGGTAAACGGACAGGTTATCGATTTGCCGATGGATGCAAAAATCATCAACGACAGCCGGTATGCCAGCCTGATCGATGACGCGCTGCTGGACCTGCCATCCCTCTCTTTGGTCGTTGATCCGGGGGATCTGTTCAACCCGAACTATGGAATTTATGTGAATGCAAGTTACCACGGGCGTTCCTGGGAACGGTTCGCCAATGTGGAACTGATAAATCCTGACGGAAGTCCGGGATTTAACATAAATGCAGGGCTCCGGATCAGAGGAGGATGGAGTCGCCACGATGAGTTTGCCAAACATGCTTTCAGGCTCTTTTTCAGGTCGGAATACGGAGAACGCAAACTCAGGTTCCCCTTGTTCGGGGATGAAGGGGTCAATGAATTTGACAAGGTGGATCTGAGATGCAGCCAGAACTATTCCTGGAGCAAGGGTGGAGAAGAAGCCCCTTATTGTACCATGAACAGGGATGTTTTCTCACGCGATTGCCAAAGGGACATGCTTCAGCCTTACACTCGAAGCAGGTATTATCATTTGTACCTGAACGGGCTCTACTGGGGGATCTACCAAACCCAGGAACGGGCCGAAGAATCCTTCGCTGAATCCTATTTCGGAGGAGATGAGGAAGATTATGACGTGATCAAAGTTAATATCGGCGATGATTTTAATAATTATGGGATCGAAGCTACGAATGGAAATACGGATGCCTGGCAACGGATTTGGGAAATGTGCCTGCAGGGATTTGCGGTAAACGCCAACTATTATAAATTGATAGGATCCAATTCATTCGGAGAAGCAGACACTTCGCTAACGGTATGGGTCGATATTGATAACCTGATCGATTACATGCTGATCATTTTTTATACCGGGAATTTTGACGCGCCGGTATCCAAGTTCTCAAGCAACTACAACCCGAATAATTTCTATGCCATATACAACAGAAACCAAAAGCGGGAAGGATTTAAATTTCTCCAACACGATTCAGAACACACCCTCCTTACCGATCCGGTCGGCCCCGGGGTTGGCATTAATGAAAACCGGGTGAACATCGGCCGTGTATCTCCGACAATGAACGTCACCAGCTTCCAAAGATTCCACCCGCAATGGCTTCATTTCAAACTTTCCCAGAATGTAGAATACAGGATCAGGTTTGCCGACCGGGTGTACCGTCACTTTTTCAACAGCGGGGTGTTCCATCCCGATTCCTGCGTCCGTCGTTTCCGGAAAACCTCCGATCAACTGGAGCTTGCCATCATTGCCGAATCGGCCCGCTGGGGGGATCAGGGCAGCTGGCCGGCCCGGACAAAAGATGATGACTGGTTACCGGCAGTGAACCAGGTCGTCTATGAATACATCCCTTTTAGGAGCGCCATCGTATTAAAACAGTTGCAGGATGAACAGCTTTACGGATCACTGCAGCCACCGGTTTTTACCAACAGCGGATCCGTCATTGAGCAGTACAGGCTGACCATCGCAGGAGACTACACCCTGCTGATGGAGAACCCGAATCAGACCGGCTCCATTATTTACACCACCGATGGCAAAGACCCCAGGGCTGTCGGTGGGGCAGAATCGAACACATCCCTGAACGGCGGGAGATCCAAAGAACTGGTGATTCATCCGGGACAAAAGCTAAAAGCCAGGATTAAATACGGCGCTGTGTGGAGCGCACTCCACGAAGTCCATTTCCAGGACGAATCACTGTTCAGCAACCTGAAAATTACGGAACTCCATTATCACCCCCTGGATCAGGGGAATTATCCGGGCACCGAACTGGAGTTCATTGAATTAAAAAACACGGGAAACACCACCCTTGATCTGTCGGGAATTGCCTTTACCGAAGGCATCCGGTATACTTTTCCGGAAGGGACGCTTCTGCCGCCGCAATCCTTTATCGTGCTGGCTTCAAACGGTGAAGCTTTCAGAAATTTCTACGGATTCTCCCCTTTCGGCACATATTTAGGAAACCTTTCCAATTCCGGAGAGAAAATCACACTGATGACCGGCGATAAAGAGAGGATCATTTCTTTTACATATTCCGACACCCCGCCCTGGCCTGAGAAAGCCGACGGCGATGGTTTTTCACTTGTCTCAGTCGAGCGGAATCCGCAGGGAAATCCCGGTTACCCCGAATACTGGACGACCTCGGGCAATACCCACGGTTCCCCTGCAGCCGACGACATTATCTCTTCCGTTCTGCCCTCCGCGATTTCTTCCGGCAAAAGCCTGATGATGACCTTATACCCTAATCCGGCAAAAACTTCCGTGACCATTCAACTCTCAGTGCCCCGGGGCGAAAATGCCGATGTCAGGCTGTATGACATGAACGGCAGAATCATCCAATCCCTGGCCAGTCAATATTTTCCTGCAGGCGAACACCAAAAGACCATCCCCCTGGAGAATCTTACCTTATCTCCCGGACTCTACATCCTGACATGCCAGTCAGCATCCTCATCGACCTCCCGTAAGCTGATGATTGCGCCATGACCCTCTCCTGGTTAATACTGATAACAGATGAAACAATTGCACAACATATTTATACAATTTCGTATACAATCGAAGATTGCTCTTTGCCGCCCTTTCATTACGGATAACCTTCCTTCCGGATTAAGGATTATCATCCTCCTACTCGTTTTATCCATGTCGGTCCCGGTCTATGCACAGGGCTATCTCCACCGGTCAGGAAGGTATATCTATGACGGATCGGGCAAAGAAGTCATATTAAGGGGTATCGGAACAGGGAACTGGATGTTGCAGGAAGGTTACATGATGCAGACATCGGAAGTGGCGGGATCACAGCATGAATTCAGGGCTAAACTGGAAGCCATAATAGGGGAGGAAAAAACCGCCGCCTTCTATGAGGAATGGCTTACTTCCCACTTTGGAAGGGCCGATGTCGATTCTATGAAATCCTGGGGGTTCAACAGTGTAAGAGTGGCTATGCATTACATATGGTTTACACCCCCTGTCGGGGAGGAACCTGTTGCCGGAGAAATCACCTGGACCGAGAAAGGGTTTGCCCTCATCGACTCATTGCTGGATTGGTGCGGCGATAACGAGATGTACCTGATCCTGGATCTCCACGGAGCTCCAGGGGGACAGGGGAAAGATTCCAATATTTCCGATTATGATCCTTCAAAACCTTCCTTGTGGGAAAGCCAGGCTAACAAGGATAAAACCATAGCCTTGTGGAAAAAACTGGCTGAACGATACTGTAACGAACCCTGGATCGGGGGATATGACCTGATCAATGAGACCAACTGGACTTTTCCGGAAGGGAACAACTCAAAGCTCAGAGAATTGATGGTTAATATCACCAAAGCCATCAGGGAGGTGGATAAAAACCACCTGATCTTTATTGAAGGAAACGGATTTGCCAACGATTTTTCAGGGCTCACCCCGCCCTGGGACTCCAACATGGCCTATAGCTTCCACAAATACTGGAACTATAATACAACGGAATCGATCAATTTTGCCTTAAACCTCAGAAACAGCTACAACATACCCATCTGGCTGGGAGAAACCGGTGAAAACTCCAATGTCTGGTTCACCAGCCTGATCGAATTGTGTGAAAAAAACCGGATAGGGTGGTCCTGGTGGCCGGTAAAAAAGCCGGGAATCAACAATCCGCTAAGTGTTTCTGTCAACGAATCATATACCCGGCTGGTGAATTACTGGAAAGGCCAGGCCTCAAATCCGGGTGCCGATGCCGCTTTTGAAGCGGTGATGCAGTTCGCCCGGAACCACCGCATCGAAAATTGTGAATTCCGGAAAGACGTCGTGGATGCAATGATCAGACAGCCGCATACCGTAGAGACCATCCCTTTTTCCCGGGTGCAGGCCGGAGAACCGGTCTTTGCCGTGAATTACGATCTCGGGAGAAACGGATTTGCCTATTTTGACAACGATACGGCTGACTTTCATGGTAGCACGGGAGAATTTATCAACTGGAACCAGGGGTGGAGTTACCGGAACGATGGCGTGGATATTGAAAAATGCACCGACATCCCGATATCCAACGGGTATAATGTGGGATGGACCGGCGATCAGGAATGGATGGAATATACCATCAGCATTGATTCGACCGCGGCCTATACCTTCAATATCCGCTCCGCTTCCGGATCGGGCGGATCCCGGATCCTTCTGAAACTTGACGGGACTCCAATCACCCCGGTGATCAGCCTTCCCGCAACCGGAGGATGGCAAAAATGGCAGACCACCATTTTTAAATCAGTCATCCTTCCCCGGGGAAACCAGAAAATTCGCTTTGTCTTTGAAAAAGGGGGATCCAATCTGAATTACTTTTCATTTACCGATCCTATGAGCAGCCAAACCGTTCCGTTTAACCTGATCTTTACGGAATCAGCTGCCGACGGGAACAGCATCCTGCTTACCTTCAACAAACCGGTCACCTCACATCAGGAGGAAATTCTTCCCGGTGATTTCACAGTGACCTGCGATAATATTCCCGTCAGGGTTACTTCCGTGGGAAATGGGGGGGACACCGGTCAGACCCTTGTTCTGCACCTCTCAGAGACTCTGTATTACGGCGGAGTCATCAGGCTTTTCTATCTTGGCAATGACATTCATAGTGCCGGTCAGCCAGTGGAATCAATTGCCAATGTCGCCGTCATCAACAGACTCCCGGTGCGGTTCACCCTCCCGGGCCGGATTCAGTCCGAAGATTTTGCCGTAAACAACGGGCTGGTATCGGAAAAATGTTCCGACACCGGAGGAGGATGGGATATGGGATATGCTTCTCCGGGAGACTACCTGGATTACCGGGTTTACGTTCCGGAAGCAGGGAAGTACATCTTCTCTTTCAGGGTCGCCACCATCCGCGCCGCCAGCCAGTTGATCATCATGGCGGGGGAAGATAACAGCTTTACCAGCCTTGACACCCTGAATATTACGTCAACGGGGGGCTGGCAAACCTGGAAAACCCTGTCAACGGAACTCCATCTCCCCAAAGGAAGGTATATGCTCCGTATGTTTGTGAAATCAGGTGAATTTAATACCAACTGGTTTCAGGCCGACTATGGAACTTCCGTAAAGAGCAACCTCCGGCCACCAGCACTGGTTTGTTATCCCAATCCGGCAAAAAGCTTTACGGTTTTAAAGATGCCGGATGACGGCACCAGCAATGAGGAAATTACAGTATTCAACGGCATCGGCCAACCGGTGAAAAAATTCTGGTCAGAAAGGGAGGAAGAGGTGGTCATCGACACGTCAGGGCTGCCCGGGGGGATCTATTTCGTTGAGGTAAGAAATCCCGCTCTTATTTATCCGCTTATCAGGCTGATCATTCCGTAAAATCTGGAAAAGCCATCGGGAGGAAGGGTATCATCTTCATATTTAATCCTTTAATTTCTTCGGAATCGCAGAAAAAAGGAACACTTAAAAAAATGTTATTTGTGTTAAATTTTATTAAATTGCGCAGGCTGATTTCTCACGCAATATTTTAAATTTGTTCTGATCTAAATTTCATAACCTATGAAAAAGATTTTACGACTAATACTGGCATTCATAGTGGTTGCCGGTCTATCTGGAATATCAGGCTGCACCGAAGATCATCAGGAGCGGTTTGAAGAACCCCCGTGGCTGGGAGGTTCCAGTATTGAGATCTTGCAGGAGAGGGGAAAATACAACATCTTCCTCAGCCTGATGGAAAAGGCCAATTATACCGAACCTATTTCCAAACAGCTCTTCACGCTGTTTGTTCCAAGTGATTCGGCCTTTAATGCCTATTTCAAATCGGTCGGGAAAAATTCTGTGGATGATCTGACCAAAGAAGAGGCGGTCGAGATCTTTACACTTCATGTATTGAGGAATCCACTGTCAAGGTTCCAGTTGGTTTATGAGTATGCGTGGAACGAATTGCAGGGTCCCAAAGGGGAATATGCCTCCCTCTTCCACCGAAAATTGACGTCCAGTACCACCATTCCCTATTCCGAAAAGATCAACTACCTTCCGGGAAGAATCGGTGAAACGGTGCTGGTCTATACCGACAACAAATATGTTCCGCTGTGGACTGCGGAATGGTTTAACGACTATGGCGGTGCTGAAGACGGCTCTGACTATTTGTTTATGTATCCCAGAAGTACGTGGAGAAAAGGGTATACCAGCAATCTGAAAGGGATGAACTGGCACAGCGCCATGGTGATCCCCAATCCGGAGATCCCCGATGAACTGGAAGTCCGAACGGCCAGTGGATTCATCTATTTTCTCGACAGGGTGGTTCCCCCCATGCCGACCATCGACCAGTATCTGAAGGATAATCCTCAGAAATTCGGTTTGTATTACGATATTCTGCAAAGGTTCGCCACTTATCCCACCACCAAAGTAGATGAACAAAAAAGGGTGTTGTATAAAAAATCATATGACCTGATCTCTGACCTTGCCCTGGAAAGGGGGCCTTCAACAGATCCGGCGGTACCTCCGCAGAATATGTGGACGGCCTTTGTGCCGACGAACGATGTTTTGCAGACCTATCTTGACAATACCGTATTAAAATATTATTCATCTATCGACAGTGCTCCCAGGGTCACCTTGTACTACATCCTGCAGACACAACTCTCTGCCAACGTGGCCCTTCTCTCCAAAATGGAAAAAAGTTACTTTAATTTCTTTGGTGATGACACTGAAGTATCCCGCGCCGATATTGCGGACAGTTATGTGTGCAGCAACGGAGTGGTTTACGAATCAAAACGGGTGCTTGAACCCAATGTCTTTACCTGTGTGCCGGGAGAGCTTTTTATCAACAAGGATTATTCAACCCTGTTGTTTGTGCTCGACAAGGCTGGTATGCTCTCTTCCCTGGCAAATCCTGAATCCAACGTTACCCTTTTTGCCGCGACGAACGAAAAGCTGGAGGAATATGGCATCCGGTACAATGCCACCAACGATGTCATTGAAAACCGGGGACCCGTCGATGGGATCTGGCGAACGATGAATACCCTGGAACTGGAGACCTTTGCCCAGGATCAGATCCACAAGGGATTGCTCACCGATCTGGGCGGCCCGGGTGGTTTTGCGGAAATGCTCTCCCAGAATTACATCTATTACGGCGGGAACCAGGTATACGCAGCTGAAAACCAGGCCACAAATGCAATCGCAAACGTCCAGGAAGTTATCCGGAACGAACGCAACGGATTTTTGGTCAAGGTGGATAAACCCATTGAATCGCGGGTGGTGATGGGCCGGGTGCTCTCCGGGCAGTTCTCGAACTCCGTCGACTTTTCAGATCCCGATCTCTCGGAATTTTCTAAGCTGCTGGTCAGCGCCAATATGCTGGATGCCCGTTTCAGGGATGCAACCACAAAAGAGAATATCCCCAACCTGAAGTTCCTGGCAGCATACAAAAAATGGACCGCCTTTATTCCCACCAACGAAGCCATGGCCAAAGCGCGGGCCGAAGGAATCATTCCTCCAGGCTGGCCGAAAACAACGACCGGCAGGGATTCCGTCAACAATTTCCTCAAATACCACTTTGTGATTAACAACGTCATCTTTGACGACGGGAAGGCTTCAGGAATATTTGACACTTATTTCACTTACAAAGATCCGCTTGATGCAACAAAAACACTGAACGCCAAGATAGAAATTATGAATTCGCCAAACAATCTTTCGATAAAGGATAATTCGGGACAGATTGTTCAGGTTGATCATGCAAACGCCAACATACTGGTGAGAAAAGGCGTGATTCATAAAATCAATACCGTACTTAATTTTTACAACTAGTTAAATCTAACCAGATCTGCAATGAAAAAAAACATATTGCCTGCAATTTTACTTGCATGCTTGTTGTCAGGATTTTACAAAACACATGGTCAGTCAGCGATCGTCCAGGGGAAAATTATAGATGCCGAAACCAAGGAAACACTCGTTTCGGTCAACATTGTTGAGATTGATAAAAATGGCAGGTTTATCACGGGGGCTACTTCCGATTTCAACGGCAACTATGTGATTAAAGTCACCGACGTCAACAATCCCTTACAGGTATCTTTCATCGGCTACAAAAAACAGAATTTCAAGGTCGAAGGCCGGACAAAAATAGACATCGAGCTTGAACCGGAGGCGATTTCCGTTGAAGATGTGGTCGTGGTAGGTGCAAAAATGGGGCACGACGGATTTACGCAGGTACGCGACAGGGCAACGTCGGTACAGCGTATTGAATTCCTCGACATGAAATCGGTCATGTCCACCACGGTGGAAGACATGTTGCAGGGGCGTCTGGGGAATGTCGACATCACCTCTATTTCGGGAGACCCCGGATCCGGTCTGAACATCAGAATCCGCGGAACAGCCTCCCTGAATGCCCAAAACCAACCACTGATCGTCGTTAACGGAATCCCTTATGATGCCAATCTCGGAGGTATTGACCTTGCCAGCGCTGATATTGAAAAATTCGGCAACCTGATCGACGTCTCTCCCGAAGACATTGAATCCATTGAAGTTCTCAAAGATGCGGCCTCCACGGCGGTATGGGGTTCAAGAGCCTCCAACGGGGTGCTGATGATCAAAACCAAACGGGGTTCCAAGTCCAAACCCATTTTTGAATATACCACAAAATTCAGCTCCTCACACGAGCCCAAACCCATCCCCATGCTCGACGGGGCCGGGTACGCACGGCTCATTTCGGAAGCTTATTTCAATGTGAGCCGGAATACGTTTATGGCAACCGATAACTATAAACAGATTGCCTTTGACCCTGAATGGGAAGAGTATTACAACTACTCCCAAAATACGGACTGGATAAAAGAGATCACCCAGGTAGCCTATACCCAGGAACACAACTTCTCGGTCAGAGGCGGCGGTGATAAGTCGAAATACAACATGTCCATCGGTTATAACGACGAAGGCGGGACCACCATCGGAAACAACCTGAAAAAGCTTAACCTCCGCAGCTCTCTTGACTACGACCTCTCCACCAAGCTCCAATTCAGGTCCGACATTATGTTCACCCGCTATGACCAGGAAAACAACTATGGAGGCGACGTCAGGGGGGTTGCATACCGCAAAATGCCGAACCTCTCCGTTTATGACCGGGATACCCTGGGCAATCACTATGGAGAATATTTCACTCCCGTTTCCACCCTGCAGGGCAACGCCCAGAGTGTTTTCAATCCGGTGGCCTATGCCAAACTGGGATCACAGAACCAGTTCAGGGACAACGCACGCGCGCTGTTTACGGTCAGGTACCTCATTACCCCCCGTATCATTTACAACTCCACCGTCACCCTTGACATTTTCGACAGCAAAACCAGCAGGTTCCTGCCGTACAAAGCTCTCGGCTTTGAACTCAACAATGACATCTCCAACCGTGCCGTAAATACATTTTCAAAACAAAGCTCCATTTATACGATCAACCAGCTTTTATACAGGCCTGATCTGGGAGAAATGCACGATCTGAACTTCATGACCCAGTTCGATACCGAGTCTTCCAACTCAAGATATTATAGCACAGAATCGAGCCAGTCGGCATCCCCTTTTCTTACTGAACCTGTCAATGACAAACGATTGGTCTCTTTCGGCGCCAGTTTGAATGAATACCGCTCCATGGGGCTTTTCTTTACAGGTACCTACAAGTATAAAGACCGGTACAGCCTGATGCTGGGCGCCAAATATGAAGGAAATTCAAAATTCAGCAAGGAGAGCCGATGGGGACTCTTCCCCACCTTTTCGGCCTTCTGGAGGATATCGGAAGAACCTTTTATGCAGAACGCCAAATTCATCAACGACCTGAGACTGAGGATCAGCTGGGGACAAAGCGGGAACTCGCCTTCCCAGAATTACCTCTATTACAATACTTACTCCGCGGGAACAAACATAGCCTATATGGATATGCAGGGCGTGCAGCCCAACGGACTGGAACTCACCAATCTGAAATGGGAAACCATCGATCAGCTAAACCCCGGGATCTCTTTCACGGGTCATGATAACCGGCTGAACATTGAAATTGACTACTATACGAAAAAAACCCTCAACCTTTACCTGCAGGGTTCAGGAATCCCATATCATTCAGGATTCGGCAGTCTGAACCGCAATGACGGGGAAATGGAAAATGTTGGATTCGAGTTTCTGATTGACTACACTGTTGTTAAACGGAAAGACTGGTCTTTTAATTTCAACATGAACGTCTCGAGAAACGAGAACAAAGTGATCAGGCTTCCTGACAACTACAGCCTCGAATATGGCAACATGCTTCAAAACGGGAATTACAAAATCAGCGTGGTTCCCGGACAAACCCTGGGGGGATTTTTCGGGTATGAATACCTCGGAGTTTACAAATCAGATGCCGATGCCATAGTCAGGGACAAAGACGGAAATCCGGTTTACGGCTTCAACCTTGATGAACCGCTGACCATGATCATGGGCGGTCCCTCAGGTTATGTTTTCGAAGGCGGAGATGCCAAATACAAAGATCAGAATTATGACGGGAAAATTGATGAACTAGACCTGGTCTACCTGGGTGACCTGAATCCCGATTTTATGGGGGGAGCCGGCACCAGGCTCCAATACAAGGGCTTTATTTTCAATACCTTTTTCTACTATAAAGTGGGTCAGAAGATCATCAACCAAACCCGCATGGACACTGAAAAGATGTATAACTTCGACAACCAGAGCCTCGCTACCAACTGGCGCTGGAGAAGAGAGGGAGACGTAACCGACATGCCCCGGGCTCTGTACAATACGGGATACAACTGGCTGGGATCGGACCGTTTTGTGGAAGACGGTTCCTATCTGCGTCTGAAATCGATTTCACTGAGTTATGTTTTCAATAAAAAAGCTACTGAGTGGCTGAATATCAGAGACATGAAACTTTTCTTTACCGCCTATAACCTGTATACCTGGACCAATTATTCAGGACAGGATCCCGACGTCGCGCCTCCTTCAAGGCCTGATTCCCTGCCCAAGGACTACAGCAAGACGCCTCCCGGAAGAAAGTATATGCTGGGTTTAAACATTACCTTCTAATCTAAAAAACTTCAATGTCATGAAAGAATATTCCAAATATCCGGTGAGAATCGCCCTTCTTCTGGCCATGGTCGTTTTTGTTGCCTGTAATGACTGGCTGACAGTTCCGCCGGCAAACAACCTGATTAAAGAGAAATTCTGGAAGAAGACCGATGATGTGAACGGAGCATTGGCAGCCACTTACAATGCCATGCGGGATGCACATATGAATTCCCTGATCCTGGGTGAATGCCGCGCCGATCTGGTCAGTTTTTCGGGTAGTGTGTTTTACAATTACGCGCAAATTGCCGAAAGCAATATCAGCCCCACCAACGGAGCCGTTTCCTGGCAGGCTTATTACAAAGCCATTAACCTGGCCAATACCCTGATGCATTATAACAAAGAAGTGCATAAACTGGACAAGACCTTCACCAAGGACATCATGGACGCCGTAGACGCCGAGGCCCTCTTTATCAGGTCTCTTGCCTACTTTTACCTGGTACGGCTCTGGAAGGACGTACCCCTGGTACTGGAACCTTCCATTTCAGACACTACCGATCTCTATTTACCAAAAAGTACTGAAAAAGTAGTCCTCGCCCAAGTCATCCAGGACCTTCTGAAAGCCAAAAATATGGCCTACACCACGGAATTCAGGGGGACCGACTACTTCTACGGACGCGCCAACAAATTCTCCATCATGGCCCTCCTCGCTGATGTCTACCTGTGGAATGAACAGTACCAGGAAGCCGTCAACTACTGCGATTCGATCATCAACTCCGGTTTGTACGCACTGGAAGACAACAACAACTTTTTCAAGATCTATTATCCTGGGAACTCTCCACTGGAGGCCATCATGGAGTTTCAGTATGATGACCGGCTTGAAGGGCAGAACAGCCCGATATACGACAACCTGATCACCACCTACGGAACAACCAACTGCGCCCTGAAAACGATGAAAACAAATACCCTGCTGAACAAGCAAGATGCCCGCAATTTTTCAGGGAAATCGGCAATCTGGAAATACCGGGGAAAAGATCAGCTGGGCCTTATTGAAAGAACGTCATCGGAAAGGGATGGCAACTGGATCATTTACCGGTTTGCCGATATTTTGCTGATAAAAGCGGAAGCCTGCATTGAACTTGGCCAGTTGGAAACCGCCAATACGCTGATCGGGGAAACATTGCTGAGAGCAGGGATGCCCTATGAACAAGTATACGATGTAAAAAGCCTCAGGACAGTCCTTTTGGATGAAAAAGGAAGGGAATTCCTGCTCGAGGGCAAGCGGTGGTTCGACATGCTCAGGGCTGCGAAAAGGAACAAGTTCCAAAATAAACAGATCATCATTGAGATGATCCTCTCCGGGGCTGATGTCAAGCAGCAGGCAATCCTGAAAACCAAAGTTTACGATACCCTCAGCTACTATCTGCCCATTGCTGAACATGAACTGATTTATAATCAGAATCTGGTCCAGAATCCATATTATGACAAATAATTTAAAAGCATAATCCTATGAAAAACTCATTGAAATCAATACTGACAGAAGGGGGCAAGTTTATTTTGCTTGCGTTGTTTCTGTTTAGCTGCAGTGAAGATGCAATTTTATGGGATGTAAAATCTACAGACCAGGTTATCACCCAATATGTGCAGAGCAAAAAGGAATTCTCTGAATTTGCCAAGCTGCTGGATTATACCGGACTAGGCAGTCTTCTTTCCGTGCGCGGGCCTTTTACTCTCTTTCTGCCTACCGACGAGGCCATGGCTGCCTGGTATGCCTCCAAAGGGATTAAGACAGGAACCGACCTCAGCAAGGAGATCGCCGATGAATTGGTCAGGAACCATGTGGTACCCGCACAGATCGGAACCGGTGAAATCGGTTTGGGAGCCCTTATGGAGGAAAATGCCCTGGGTGATTTCCTCGTTACGGAGTTTTCCGGGTCTGACATCATCATCAACAAAAAGAGCATGATTATAAAACGGAACGTTATTGCAGCCAACGGGGTCATCCACCACATTGACAAAGTAATCGAGCCCGTTAACAAAAGCGTCATTGAAGTCCTGGCCGACAATCCTTCGTTTTCTTTGTTCACTGAAGGATTACGACGTACAAATCTCAAAGATACCCTTCAGATCATTTCGTTTCCGTTCGGAAAGAGGGAGGCCCGGACAAGGTACACGATTCTGGCCGTACCCGACACCACGTTTAACCGGTACGGCATCACGAATATCGACCAGTTGATCGCCTATTTTACTGATGACCCCGGATCAATCACTGACATAAACAACGGTTTTTACAGGTATATGGAATACCATTGCCTGGCCGAAACCTATTACCTGAACAACCTGGAAACCAGAATTTTCCCGATTCTCTCGTACGATAACAACGTTTCCGTAACGGTGGATGATGATTATAAACTGAACCTTGACAAAAAAACGAATGTCTATACCGGATTCCTGGTGGAAGAGTCCAACTATCCCGCAAAAAACGGGGCGATTCACACTATCAAGGGTCTTCTTCCGGTATACAGTCCAGCTCCGTCCGTCATCCGCTGGGAAGTGACCGATCATTTTGATTTGAAAATGGGTGATTATTTCGGGAAATACTATATGAAATGGTTTGACGGTGAGAATACTTTCAAAAACATCAAATGGGGCGGCGACTATCTGCAATACTACTATAAAGATCATGACACCCAGGTAATGGATGGTTATGATTGCCTGAACATGAGCGGATGGTGGTGGATAGAAGTGACCACCCCGAAAATTATGAAAGGCAGGTACAGGATCACTTCATATCTTTGGCAAGGGCAAGTTGATTATTTGGTTTACATAGATGGTGTGAATACTGCGCTGATAAAAAAGAGTGACCCTACGAGAACCACCCCTTGGGCAGAAATAGAGTGGACCAAAACCGAAACACATAAGATTAAAGTTGTCAATACGTCGGTTGGTTTACTTTTCTGGGACTATATAGAATTTACACCTATATAACATTTACTCCTTTCCTTATATCTAAAACTGTCGAATAACTAAATACAGCTTTGCAATGACAAAAAGATACTATTACCTAACCTGTCTGTCATTTATGTTCCTGGGTCTCACCTTTGCGGTGCAACCCCTGCCGGCACAGGCACCCGGTAAAATCGTTTCTGGTATGGTTACAGAATCGGGGACCGGACTTCCCCTGCAACAGGTATTTATTTCCGTTTCCACTACGGGGGCTTCCACCACAACCGATGAAAAAGGAGAATTTTCCATTTCAGTTCCGGATCTGCACTCAGAACTGATTTTTGACCTGCCCGGCTATGTAAAACGGAATATTTTCTTGAGAAACAGGGAGTTCATCTCCCTGTCGATGGTTCCCATCATCTATAAATCACTTGACGATTCCTACAATTCACCCTTGGGGGTACGAACCCTGAAGGATGCGGTCTTTCCGGTAACTGGTCTGACAGTCAATGATCTGAAACATACCAGGGCCTCCTCATTCGATCAGGCATTTCAGGGAAAAGTCCCCGGATTATCGGTCACCGAACAGTCAGGAATGCCCGGGCAAAGAACTTACATGAACATCAGGGGGATAAGCTCCATTTATGCGGCATCGGAACCCCTTTTGTTCATTGACGGCATGATCTACGATTATTCCTATGCCACTAAGAGCCTGATGGAAGGTTTTGCACTAAATCCGCTTGACGTGGTTGATATCGACGATATCTCCGATGTTACCTTCCTCAAGGACGGACTTTCCTTTCTCGGAGCTGCCGGGTCAAACGGAGTGATCGACGTGAATACGGAACAGGAAAGTGAAGCAAGTACGGTGATCAAATTATCAGCCTACGGCGGTATCTCATTAAGCCCTGAAAGACAAGACCTCCTCGATGCAACCCAATTCAAGGGGTACTTCAAGGATATTTTAAGTTCACAGGGGTACAATCCCGGCCAGATCAATACCATGTATCCCTGGCTCGACGGGAACCAATCGGCCGATGAGTTTTATCGTTACAACAACAATACCGATTGGCAGAAGGAAATCTACAAGCCCTCCACGCTTTACAAAGCCCACTTCTTCATCAAAGGGGGTGATGATATTGCTACTTATAACATCTCCACCGGTTATCTTTCCCACGAAGGTATCTATGACAAGTCGGGTTATACGCGGTTTAACCTGCGAATCAACGGGAAAATCAACATTACCGACAGGTTTTCCATTACCCCAAATGCCAAACTCTCACTGGCCGACAGCAAACTTGCCAACCATGGCCCGATGGAACGGAAAAATCCGATTCTGGCATCCCTCATGAAATCTCCGTTGATGGCCTCTTACACCAAAGACGAATTGACAGGAGCTGACCTTGCTTACCTCGATGATGTCGGGGCCTTCAACATCAGCAACCCTACCGTCATCGTCCAAAATGCACAGGGCAGCAACCGGAACTATCATTTCCTCAGTTCTATCACGGCAAAATACAGGATCAATTCCAATTTCAATGTCTCCACCCTGGTAGGCATCAATTTTAACAATGCGCGCGAAAACATCTTTCTGCCCGATATCGGAATCGTCCAGATTGACTCCGCCTTTAACAGTCCGGGCGATTTCGTGAATGAATTCCGCTCCATGCAGAACCACACCCAGTTGAACTATACCAACAAAACCGCATCGGGGCACTCGTTTATCCTGAACGGAGGATTCCGGTACATGAAAAACTCCTACAAACATAACCTGAGTCTCGACCTGAATACCGCTTCTGACGATTTCAAAAGCCTTGGCGACGGATCCCAGTACAACTTTCTGCGTTCCACCACGGGCGACAACAGAGGATTGACCTGGATATCCTATTTTGGAAACCTGAATTATAATTTCCGAAACAAATATTTCCTTCTGGGGAATTTGTCATACGACGGGAATTCGGCCACCAACAAGGACAACCGGTACAATTTCTATCCTTCCCTGGGAGCCGCATGGCGGTTATCGGCTGAGGGCTTTCTCAATGAAGCCCGCTGGCTCGATGATTTCAAACTCAGGGGATCATGGTCAGTAACCGGCAATATGTTCAGCTCTGTTTATGATTACTCCAAACTCTACTACACCACCCGAAGGATGAACGGAACGGGTGTTCTCCTGCGGGAGATCATCCCCAATAACGAACTGGAACTTGAAAAAAAGAACACCATCAATGCCGGCATCGACCTTTCCCTGTTCAAACAGTTGTTCAACATCCACGTCGACTATTACAACTCCAATGTCAACAACCTCGTCATTGAGCAATCTATTCCCGAAACATTCGGCTATACCGAATATTTTGACAATGGCGGCAAGTTGCAGATAAAAGGGTTGGAAGTGGCGGCAGATGCCCGGTTGCACTTCGGTAATTTTACCTGGCTTCTGGGGGGAGCCGTTAACAAACAGGCCACAGAAGTCAAAGAACTGACATTCCTGAATCCCGGCACTAAAAATATCGTAACCCCGGTAAACAACGCTCAATTTGTCACCATGGCGGGCAAGCCCATCAATTCCTATTACGGATACCGGGTCGAAGGCCTTATTTCTTCTGCCGATGCAGGTAAGTACACCGGTCCGAAAGGCGTACTTATGCAGGAAGGAGACATCAGGTTTAAAGATGTGGACGGGAACTTTGTGATCGACGAAAAAGACATGGAGATCATCGGGGATCCCAATCCCGACCTTTTCGGAAGCGCTTTCACAAGTCTCAGTTTTAAGAATTTCGAACTGTCAGCCCTGTTCAATTACACCATGGGGAATGATGTTTACAATTATGTCCGCAACAGGACAGAAGCCATGGATTCATACGCCAACCAGTCCAAAACGGTCCTCAACCGGTGGACTCCCTCCCACAAAGGCACATCCGTACCCAGGGCTTCTTATGGGGACCCTGCCGGAAACGCCGTTTTTTCAGACCGGTGGATCGAAGATGGTTCATACATGCGGCTGGAAAGGCTTACCCTGAGCTATAATTTTCCGACCTGGCAGGGAGTACACAAAGGGATGGTGGTTTATCTTACCGCCACCAATCTTTTGACACTCACCGATTATTCAGGTTATGACCCTGAATACGTTTACGTGAACAGCCCGTATTACATGGGGATAGATTATGGAAAGATTCCCCATACCCAATCTTTTGTCATGGGCATTAAATTGAACCTGTAACAGAAAAACTTATTAGCAATGAAGAAGAGTTACAAAATATCGCCTTTTATTCAGGCCATCATCGTGGCACTTATGGTTTTCGGCTACGGTTGCAGTGATGATTTTTTCAACGACAAAGCCGGGGATAGGATTACGCCTGACCAACATTATAAAACGCTGATCGATGCCGGCGTATCCTTGCAGGGCGTCATCATCCCCCTTCAGGATTTCATGCCCAACCTGATCATGATGGACGGACTCCTGTCCGACATGATGGATGTCACGGCAAATGCCAACGCCAACCTGATCAACATCAATAACCACGAGATCGCCCCCGGGAATCCCTACGTCAATCCGGCAAGCCTATACCAGGTCATTCTGAATGCGAATGAAGTATTGGCCAATATTGACAAAATTGCCGCAAACGACAGGAATTTTGATGCCGTGCTGCTCAAAGCCTATAAGGGGGCTCTGGTCGGAATGCGGTCATGGACATACCTTACCCTGATACGCCTCTACGGGAAGGCTGCCTATATGGAGGATAACCTCACTTCCCTTCCCGCCAACCTGAGCCAGAAAATGCTTTCCAGGGAAACCATGCTGGATACCCTGATCAACCAGATGATCCCTCATATTCACGACCCGGGAACAGGAACACAAATGCAGGAGGTGAGGTTGAAATATTGTGTAAACAACAAAGCACTCCTTGGAGAACTTTACCTCGAAAAGAATGACTACGCCAATGCGGCGACCTATCTGAAGCTGGCCTGTGAGAGCTACCTGAACCAGTCAGCCATTCTCAAAGTGGACAAGACTTACCGCGACGCAGGCTGGAGTAACATTTTCCTGAATTCAGAAGGTGACGATGTGGAGAATATCTCTGTCATCCCCTATTCTACGGAGAATAAACAGGACAACGTGCTGGCATACTGGATTGGCCGCAATTATCTGTACATGGTGAAACCTACTGCGCTTCTGGTTGATTCTTTCCGAACGCAAATTCCTGCCGCAGGAAATCCCGGCGACTTATGGCGGGGACAGGGTATTACAATAAAAACCGATACCCTCATGCAGGTCAATGACTCCACCTACCTGACCGAATCGTACATTACCAAATACGAAATCGATGATCAGGACCCGTTGAGTTCCGATATCATCCTTTCACGCGCAGCCGATGTTCATCTGCTTTTGGCAGAAGCCTTAAACCGGATGGGTGATGAAACTTCCCAGAAATATGCCCTGATGCTGCTGAATGATGGCGTAAACGCGGTAAATCCCAAACCCGCCCCCTATTCGCGGTGGTCGGCCAACCTCGGCATTAGGGGGAGAGTTTATCTAAAAGCCTGGGAACTCTCCGAAGGCCTGTTAAGAAATCCGGAAGCCCGTATGCTTTACATTGAAGACCTTATCATGGCTGAAAGAGCTTTGGAACTTGCCTTCGAAGGAAAACGGTGGTTTGATCTGATGCGCGTGGCCCGTCGGAGAAATCCGGAATACCTGGCCGATAAAGTGGCGGCAAAATTTGCCACGGATCCGGAGATGTACAATAAAATCCACGTTAAGCTGAGAGACCCGAATAACTGGATTCTGACTTATTGATCCCCGCCTGAGGATTTCTCTCTTCAGGGATTTCCCCGTAATCCTGACACTCTTCCATCCATGGATTTGCCGGAAGATGGAGGAGTGGATCGTTTTCTTTGCGTCACAACATTTCAACCATGACACAAAACCTGTTTGACGGAGTCCGAAACATTATTTTGGACCTCGGGGGGGTGCTCATCGACCTCGATTTTGCCACGCCGGTCCGGGAATTTGAGAAACTCGGCGGAAACAGCGCCGGATTTGATTACCGGTTGGCAATTCAGGACCCGGTATTCCGGTCATTTGAAACCGGCGGCACTTCACCGGCACAATTCCGGAAGCGGATCAGGGAAATCCTGGGTAACAAAAAGGTCACCGACGAAGAGATCGACGCCGCCTGGTGCAGCATGATGGATACCATTCCGGAGGAAAAGATCCTTCTTCTGAAAGAACTGGGACAACATTACAGACTTTTCCTTTTTAGCAACACAAATCCCATCCACATAGCCTTTTTCAGGAACCGGTTTCAGGAACAAAAAGGCTATTCTGTCGAATCGTTATTCGAAAAAAGCTTTTACTCCCATATCATCAGGGATCGGAAGCCGCATCTTTCAAGCTATGAAAAGGTGGTGAATCTGGCGGGTATCCGTAAGGAGGAAACAGTGTTCGTGGATGATTTCATCGAGAATGTCCGCGGTGCAGAGGAATTCGGAATGAAATCAGTGCACTATCTGCCCGGTACCGACCTCCGAAGCTATTTCCCTGAATAATATGGTGATAACCCAGTACAGGACTTTCTGACAATTAGGAAGTTTTTTAAATTGTTAAATTTTAAAATAAAAGTGTTGCAGAATAAAATAAATCAATTTATATTTGAACCGTACAATTCATACCAGGAATGAGCAACATGATTTTCAACAGCGGCAATTGGTGGTGGTGGCACAATGAAGTGAACCACACGTAAGCAATTTGTCCGTATTGAAAACACCTGGAAGAAGAGGGATCCGTTGTTTACGCAGCGGATCCCTCTTTTTTTAAGTTCTTTTTTTAAAACAAGTTTTAATAATACGCATATTAACCTTTAAAATTTACGAAGATGACACTACAGAAAAAAATCATGCTGGAAGATTCTGAGTTGCCAAAACAGTGGTATAATTTAACCCCGGATCTTCCCACGCCTTTGAATCCTCCGCTGGGTCCCGACGGAAAGCCCATTACCCCCGAGATGTTGGCGCCGGTTTTTCCGATGAACCTCATTGAGCAGGAAGTAAGCCAGCAGCGGTGGATTGACATTCCGGAACCCATCCTGGAAATGTTGGCCTCCTACCGGCCGGTTCCACTGGTAAGGGCTTACGGTTTGGAGAAAGCGTTGGGCACGCCGGCCAAGATCTTTTACAAGAACGAAAGTATTTCCCCTGTAGGAAGCCACAAGGGGAATACGGCGATTGCCCAGGCCTGGTACAACAAACAATTCGGGATCAAGCGGTTGACAACAGAAACGGGAGCCGGCCAGTGGGGCAGCGCCCTTGCCTACGCTTCCGCCCTGCTGGGTCTGGAATGCAAGGTTTTCATGGTCCGTGTCAGCTTTGACCAGAAGCCCTACCGCAAGATGATGATGAACACCTGGGGAGCCACCTGTGTGCCGAGTCCGAGTACCGAAACCCAGACCGGCCGGAATATCCTGGCTGAATTTCCCGACACCCCGGGGAGCCTGGGCATCGCCATCAGCGAAGCTATCGAACAGGCGGTAACCGACCCCAAAGGGGAGACTCGCTATTCCCTGGGGTCTGTCCTTAACCATGTGATGATCCACCAGAGCATCATCGGTCTGGAGACCAAAAAACAACTTGCCAAGGTAGGGATCAAAAAACCCGACGTGGTGGTGGGATGTTGCGGCGGAGGCAGTAACTTCGCCGGGATCTCCTTCCCCTTCATGTACGACAAGGTGAATGGCGCCGATATCAAGATCGTGGGAATAGAACCCTTTTCATGCCCCACCCTTACCAAGGCACCCTTCCTGTATGACCATGGCGATGTGGCCCGGATGACACCCCTGCTTCCCATGTACAGCCTTGGGCACACCTTTATTCCCGCACCAATCCATGCCGGAGGCCTCCGCTACCATGGCATGGCTCCCCTGGTGAGCGCCGCCCTGCGCGACGGACTCATGGAAGCCCGGGCAGTCCACCAGAGCGAATGCTTCGAAGCCGGACTACTCTTTGCTAAAACCGAAGGGATCATCCCTGCTCCCGAAACAACCCACGCCATAGCTGGAGCCATCAAGGAAGCCAACATCGCCAAAGAAGAAGGCAAGGAAAAAGTAATCGTTTTCAATTTTACCGGACATGGCCTTCTCGACCTCGTGGGATATGAAAAATATATGACCGGACAGCTGAAAGACTATGAATATCCCGCTGAGGAGATTGCAAAAAATCTGGAAGTCCTCAAGGGATATCCGCTTCCGGTATAACGGACGTAACATGATATCCTTAACGAAAAGGACAGCCGGTGAATTGCGTGACAATAAAACTCCCCGCGGAAAAGCCAGAGGGGATTCAAATCCCGGAAAACCGGGATGAGTTCGACGGGTTTCAGCACCGGATCAGCCATAAGCTGAGACCTGGGCTTAATGCTTGCCTCGCACAAAGAACGGATATAGTCAATCCGCTCGCCGGAATTCACCGGCTGTTTCTTGTAAAACCATTAAAATTTCTTAACTTGATATCCTGATCCGTGATAATATAAAACAAACTGCCATGTTCCTGATTGAAATGCTACCTGCAGAATACGGGGATTGCCTCTGGATCGAATACGGAAAACCCGGAGGCAGGAGATACAGGGTTCTGATCGACGGCGGACTTGCCGGGTGTGGAAAAATCCTGCGGAAAAGAATCAAAGAGCTTCCCGTTGCGGATCGCCGCTTTGACCTGGTTGTGGTCACCCATTACGATACCGACCATATCAACGGTATTATCAACCTGCTGAAAAACATGCCCGAAGGATTTGGCTTTGACTATTTCTGGTTCAACGGCTACGACCAGATCAAACCCCAAGGCACCCGATGGGTAACCCAGGGAGAGGAACTGTCAGATCTTCTGAGAAAATTGGAGGCAAAAACAGCCCGGCAATTCTGGAACAAACCCTTTCGCCGAAAGGCTGTCATGCTGCCTGATACAGGTCCACCCAAAAGTATCAGACTGAAAGGAGGCATGAAAATGACAGTCCTGGGACCCAATTCCAAAGGTGTGAATTTGCTCTTCAAGGAGTGGGACAACGTGGTCAAACAGGAGAAAGCAGCTGCCAAACTCCGCAAGGATCCGGAAACGGCTCCTGAAGAAGATGAGACCTTCGTACCCCGGGATTTGAGAGAAATTCAGGTGGCCTCCCTGGCCGCCTCCGGATTTGAGGAAGATGACTCCGTCGCTAACGGCAGTAGCATCGTGTTGCTCGCTGAATATGAAAACCAGCGGGTCTTGCTGACCGGTGACGCCTTCCCCGGCGATATCCTGGAAGGACTCTCCCGAATATCGGGAGACAGCGGTAAAATAACCCTCAGCGCCGTTAAACTCTCCCACCACGGAAGCAAAAACAACAACAACAATGATTTTTTCAGCGCACTCGACTGCCGGAATTTCATGGTTTCTACCAACGGGAAAAGACATGGCCACCCCGACCGGGAAGGAATTGCCCGCGTAATTCACAACAAACGGGAAGAACCGACCCTTTATTTCAACTATAACCATGGAAACAGTCTTGTGTGGTCCGACGCCGGACTTCAGCAGAAATACGGCTACAAAACCGTCTACGCCGATAACGGCCACCTGAAAATCGATCTAACCGGGCAGCCTCATTAATATAAAAATTAACACTTTTCAAAATTAACCCCTCCTGAACCGTATTTTCAGAAAATCATCATCTTTATACGCTGCTGGGAAGGATCAGGCTGAGGGCTCGGTTGGACCCGCTGCTGATCACATTGGTTCCCGCTGCCTGTGGTTTTCTGCAAATGACCGGCCTTGAAGGATGGCACGGAAGTGTTGATCATTGTTCCGATTTCAGAACCAATCAGGGATAAGTGGTTAAAAAACAATCATGGGGACAAAAAAGCCACCATTCAGACGAAGGTGGCTTTTAACAGCTATTGTAAGGTATTATCTGCGGCTACGGATCGACGAACTTTCGCCGATGCTTTCGCTGCTCCGGGATGTGCTGACCGAAGAGGAGCTTCTGCCGGAATTGCTTCCGTAGGAGCTGTTGCCGGAACTCGCGGGCCTGGAAGCCATTCCGGCATTTCCTGAAGAACCTGCGTTGATCGGGCGGCTGGATACCCGGGAACTTGGGGATGAACCGCTGTTGGTAGCTGCAGGCCGTGTCACAGGGGCTATGCGGGGAGCCATTTCCGTGCGGGTACGGCTTCCTGAGTTGACCTCAGCGGAAGGGCGGCTGTTAGCCGGGGCACCCGTGAAGACCTCACTCCCGGAGGAGCTCCTTGTGGTGCCGGTGGCAGCGGGACGGGAAGCAGTTTTGCCGGTCACTTCGGGAGCCGCGGCCCCGGAAGTGCGGGAGCGGCCTTGGCTGGCGACGGCGGGGGCGGCTGACCTGGTGGCGGCAGAACGGGAGTAGGTGGTAGCACCTGTGACAGGCGCCGACCTGCGAGTCTCCACAGCCTCAATGTGGGTGACACTTTTGCCAGTGGCATTGGCTTCGCTGCGGAAGGTTCCCGATTCACTCCGGGAACGGGAGGCGACCGAAATGTCATTCCTTCGCTCAGCCACAGCAGCAGTAGATTGAACCCTGGCATTATCAGGAACGGAATTTCTGATGCGACTTCCACCGGAAGCTTCCACCCGGGTCCGGTTGTTTTGGGTAGCCACCCTCGCATAAAGGGCCTTGCCTTCATCCTGCAGCTCGGGGTGGGAGTAAGTATCCTTGTAATAACCCTTGCTGATGTTCTTGTGGACATCCTTCGACCAGTGCCTTATACCGGCATAGTAGAAATCGTAGTATCCATGGTAGCGCACGTGATCCCAGTGGCGGAAGCGGGCGTAATAGTGGTTGTGCCAGTTGTAGTGGTAACCATAGTAGTAGTGATAATACCAAGGATTCCAGGCATACCAGCTTGAAGGCCAGTAACCCCAGTACCAGGGAGAATGCCATGCCATGTAATCAGGAAGATAGATGTACCGAATCATCGGCCAGGCTGCAATCTCCCAAGGGGAAGTGTAGATCACCATCACTTCGACATTTCTGACAGGCCTTCCTGAATATCCGGGATTGGCCGTTCTTCCGTTATCAGCATAATTGGGTTCAATGATGTAGTTGCGGCCGTAAAGGGCTTCGTCGCCTACCAGTTGGATCTCCACCGATCCGTTGCGGAAACGCTCTACTGTAAAGACAGCCACGTCCTGCCGCTGTTTCTTGTTTAAAGCAACACTCAATACGATATTGTGTATGTTACCGTCGACATAGTCGGTAACCATGATGTAATCAACCAGGTTGTCCCTGTTGAGGTCGAGATTGTTGATCCCTGATTCCTCGCTGTTCAGCGCCATTTCGAAGCCCTCCAGGGTTTCCGACTGCTGGAACAGGTCCATGACGGCAAAAAGATTCAGGTTGTCACCCGGGAGTCCCAGGTGTTCCTCCGGCCAGCCCTGAGCCTTGACTGTTGTCCCGGTTACGATCAGGACTGCGAGAACTGCGGTGGTGAATAAAGCTTTCATTTTGTTTTTTGTTACTGAAGAACCATCTCTTCGCTATAAGTAAGGCAAATGGCGTACCAAACCGGAATTATTCACCGATAATACCGGGCCATTCACCGGCAGATTCAATCTAAATCCCTTATTAATAATAAATTGTAAAACACAAAACCAGAAGAAAAGCAATCCCGGAATATTCGGATCATTCACTCCGGATCATCTCCTCCGGAAAAGGTAATTCCAGATCTGTTGTTTTCGCTGTTCAGGGGCTCTTTCAGATCTTCCGTATGAAGTTGTTGAGGGCAAGGGCGATGACATATTAATGCATTGCATTTCACCTCTCTTGCGGATCATCAAACCCGCCTCCCGGAAGGTGTCGATATAGCGCTACAAACGACCGCTCCAAAATTCCCGGCTTCCGCGCCAACATGCCGATGTTGGCCGAAGTGTTTCCTGTCACCATTTTCATGATCCGCAATAAACGGTCTGTTTTGGGTTGGTCCATTGTACTTCAGATAATTTTTCAATAATTTGTCTTAAATGCAAGATTTTTAACCAACTTAAAACCACAAAACCCTACCTTCGCATTATCGGGGGGATCATCTGTTTCCACCCAATTAACCAAAATTCCATATGATGAGACGAATAATTTTTTTGGCAGCCATCGCGGCGGTACTGCTGGTAACCGGGTGCACCCCGCAACTCGCAAAAACCGTATGGCTCGATGAGATGGACCTCAGCAGCATGGAGACTGGCTGGGGCTCGAATCACGTAAAAAAGTCAGTGGACAGGAATCCGCTGACCATCAACGGCGTAGTTTTTGAACGAGGTGTAGGCACCCATGCCATCAGCAAATACCTCGTTGACCTGAAGGGAAAAGGGAGGCGGTTTATCGCTTCGGTGGGAGTAGATGACGAGGTGACGGGGAAGGCATCCCTTGAATTTTTCGTTTTGGGCGACAGGAAGATCTTGTGGCAGAGCGGAGTGATGACCGATACCACCGCGGCCTTGCCGGTTGACGTCAACATCCGGGGTATTCAGAAACTGGCCCTGCTGGTCACCGACGGGGGTGACAACATCAACTATGACCATGCCGACTGGGCTGATGCCCGATTCGAAATCAGGGGTGACACGATCCTGCCCGCTCTGTCGGCTCCCGCCACCGATTCTTATATTCTGACTCCTCCCCCTGGGGATGCCCCCCGCATCAACGGTCCGTCGGTGACAGGAGCTACCCCCGGAAGACCTTTTATGTACAAAGTCCCCATCACCGGCAAGCGGCCCATGACCATCATCGCAGCCAACCTGCCGGCAGGGCTGTCAATGGACACCACCACCGGATTGATCACCGGGAAAGTGAAACAGGAAGGGGAATATACAATCGACATCAGAGCCAGGAACGAAGCGGGGGAAGCTGCCCGGAGCCTGAAAATCGTCATTGGCACCCACAAGCTGGCGCTGACGCCGCCCATGGGATGGAACAGCTGGAACAACTGGGCATGCGCGGTAGACCAGGATAAGGTAAAAGCTGCCGCCGACGCCATGGTGAGCAACGGATTGATCGAACACGGATGGAGTTATATCAACATCGACGACTGCTGGCAGGCCCGCGGGCGCACCAAAGAAGGAGAGCTGCTCCCCAACGAAAAATTCCCCGACATCAAAGGGCTGGTCGATCATGTTCATAGTTTAGGACTGAAAATCGGGATCTACTCTTCGCCGGGACCCACCACCTGTGCCGGTTACCCGGGAAGCTACCGGTACGAACTGCTTGATGCCCGCACCTGGGCCAAATGGGGTATTGACTACGTGAAATATGACTGGTGCGGATACAGCAGGGTAGTGGAAGACAACTCCCTGGAAGCTTACAAAAAACCATATTTGGTGATGCGGGAAGCCTTGGACCGGATCGACCGCGATATCGTCTACAGCCTCTGCCAGTATGGGATGAAGGATGTCTCCACCTGGGGGGTTGAAGTGGGCGGCGACTTGTGGCGCACCACCGGCGACATCGGCGATTCGTGGAACAGCCTCTCCTCAATTGGCTTTGCCCAGGATAAAAACTCCCCGTATGCGGGGCCTTCGGCATGGAACGACCCCGACATGCTGGTTCTGGGATATGTGGGCTGGGGTGCCAACCTCTCCCCCACCCGGCTTACCCCTGATGAACAATACAGCCACATCTCCCTCTGGTCGCTGCTGGCAGCACCCCTCCTGCTGGGCTGCGATATGGAGCGCCTCGACGACTTTACCTTGAACCTGATCACCAACGACGAGGTCATTGCCGTGAACCAGGATGTGCTGGGGAAACAGGCCGTTCCCGTTGTCAGGGAGGACGGTGTGGAGATCTGGGTCAAAGAGCTGGAGGATGGCAGCACGGCAGCGGGGATCTTCTACCTGGGGAACCGGACCAACGATCCGGTAGCGATGTTTAACTGGGACAATGAAAATACATCACGGAAAGTCACCGTAGACCTGACCAGCTTGGGATTCACGGGTGAATGCACGGTCAGGGACCTCTGGCGTCAGAAAATGGTGGGCACCTTCACCGGCAGTTTCGACACCGAAGTGCCTTTCCACGGCGTGGTGCTGGTGAAGATCACCCCTAGAGAATAATCTGGTGCAAAAAGCCGTCAACCTTCCGGCTTCCGGGAGGAGATTGTAGTGCCGGTGGGGAAAGGGAACACCGGGGTTCCCGGAAATCAGCTGATTTCCAGCACCTGGCTGGAATTGATGAACAACGTTTGTCCTATTCCGTCGTAACCCAGAAAAAGCTCCTTTCCGAGGTGTTTAGCCTGTTCAATTCCGAAGCCTATCAGGGTAAGGCCGGCATTTTTCGATCGCTCATTCACCAGGCTTTTAAACGGGATATGAGGTTCTTCCCTGATCCATTCAATATTGTTTTTGGTGATGGGCAACCTGCCGATGTTAAGCAGTTCATCCTGGGCTTTCTGGAGCGACTCGAACTGTTCTTCCTGGTAAATCTGGAAGATACGGATATCTGACTTCTTCCATACCGGGTGGCCCAGTATGATGTAACTGAGCAGAATCATCAGGTTGGCATTGTCGTAATCGTAACTCCGTATCCAGATGTGGATGCCCCCTTTGTAAAAGACGGGCTGGGTCGAGCAGCCGATGATGCCGATATCGAATCCTCCCGCTCCAATCAGGCCCAGATTATCGATGATCTGGTCCAGTCCTTCGGGTTCATCCTTGAAGAATTCGAGCAAAACCAGGTTGTTCTCCATACCTGAAATTCCGGGGATCTGGATCGATTGAGCAATGGCAGAGGTATAGGATGGGGAGATCAGGGTGTCGATGTACACCTGGTTTGTGGCCGAGTCAAAGCGTTCGCGGAGGGTTTTCAGGTTTTCACGCGCTTTTTTGTTGGTTTCGCTGGAATAGTAGCCATGAATTTTGTGGATATAGGTGCCGAAACCATATTTATAACTGATCCAGTTGAGGACCTGGAAGGCCGTATCGCGTTTGAAGGACTCCGTGGAGATGCACAGGACACTGGGGCGCCATTCGGAACTCCTGTAACGGGTCTGCCGTTTCTGCATGTAAACTTGCAGATTGCGGCTTAACTGGTAAAGCGCGTTAAAGAAAATATTGGCCAACCCCTTCCTGTTCTTGTGGTAATTGTCGATATAGAGGTAAATCAAGAGCATGACCGCTATGGCCAGGATGGCATAGAGGGTACTGATTTTGAACATGATGACTACCGACGCCACAAATCCGGTCAGCGAAATGGCCCATTTGGATTTGAAGGAGGGACGGTAAGATGGGGAGGATCCGAAATGGTGGAGGAAGGAGATCAGGCAGAGAGAACCGTAGGTCACCATGAAAAACATGGAGATGATGCCAGCTACGGCGTTCACATTTCCGAGCCCCACGAAGAGAAAGGCGATGAGACAACTGACGAGGGAGGCGTTGTAAGGCTCATTCTCTTTCCCCTTTCCGGCAGCCAGCCACCGGTTGATCTGTTCCGAGGGGAAAAAGCTGTCCCCGGCTAAAGCCTGCAGGGTACGGGGCGCCACCAGTACCGAGCCGATGGCGGACGTAAACGTGGAAGAGGCCAGTCCCAGGGGAATGACCAAGGCTCCCGCAATCGCTATCTTTCCCATGATCAACTGGTCGTTGACCAGCTCTTCAACCGAGGCGGAATAGGCCAGTTTCCAGACAATAAAAAAGTAAACCACCATGCCTGTCAGGGTCCCCCCGATGGTTCCGATGGGTATCGACCTGCCTGGATTTTTCAGATCCCCTGATAGTCCGACCCCGGCGGTCATCCCTGTGAAAGCAGGAAAGACGATGGCGAAAACCACGAAGAATAGCTGGGGATTCCGGAATTCTATGTTACTGACGGGATATTCAGCAAGGGCATTGGGGGTGGGCTTTCCCAGGAAAAACATCAGCAGGCTGAACACCATAATACCGCCAACCAGGTAAAGTACCTTGACCCCCATATTGGCGCCCTTTTTCAGGATCATAAAGGTGAGGATGCCCATCACCGGAAGGCTAATGACCTGACGGGGCAATTCCCAGCCAAAATGACTGGCAAAAAGGTTGAAAAGAAACTCGAACGATTCAGTGAAGGCAATGATATAAAAGGCGATACTGATAGTCTGGCTCAGATAGAGGGAGATGCCGATGGTTCCTCCGATGTTCAGTCCGAAGGAGCGGCTGACGATGAAATATTCGCCTCCCCCTTCGACGCGTTTGTTCGTTGCCAGTTCGGAAATGGCAAGTGCGGTAGGGATGGTCACCAGGTGCCCCAACAAAATGATCAGCACCACGCCGATTAACCCCAGGGTGCCCACGGCATATCCAAAACGGAGAAAAAGAATGGCTCCCAGAATGGTGGAAATTGCCGTGATATACACGGGGCCCGTTCCGAAACGCTTTTTCTGGTTTAGTTCGTCCTGCATACTATTTTTTTGTTCGTAAAAATAACAATTTTCAGTCCCTTATTATTTGGGGGTGGAATCCTGATGTTTCCGGTATTTGGTGATATGGGTGGCTGCCTCCAGCATGGTGGTCACCCAAATCCTGTCATCGTTCTCTTTCAGGAATTGCAGCAATTCACGGTGGGCTTCGGCAGAGACGTCGATGTCGTGTTCCCCTCCCACGCCGTGGAAGAGAAAGACCAGCAGGGAGTGGCTTTCCATGGCTTTTTTCACCAGGCCGATCAGCTGTTCTCCGCTTTCCCCATTGATCATAAAGCTGCCCACATAAGGAAGAGCGACGGTCATGATATTTTCCATTTGAGCACAGACGCCCCGGGCCACGGGAAACTCATTCATCACCTCCTCCACAAAGGATTGTCCGCCGGCCAGGGTATCGCCACAGGTATAGGCAAAACTGCGTGTTTTCTTTCCGTCGACGCCTTCCAGGATCAGGTTTGTAATTTTGATTTCCTCCATGAAGCGGGCGACGCTGTACCGGCTCAGGTCATGTTCGGGATTCACCCAGGAACGGCCGGGCAGACTGGCGTCGCAGGGATGAAACAGGGTATGGTTGCCCAGTTCGTGGCCGTTGGCGGCAGCCCGTTTCCATTCGAAGCTTCTGTTGCGGAAGGGCACCGAATTTCCGGGGATGTAAAAGGTGCCTTTCATGCCGTGGGCGTCGAGCTGGCGGATGGCCTGGTCGAGGTGGACATTCAGTCCGTCGTCGTAGGTGAGGACCACAGCGCAGGATTTCCCGCGCCAGGGGTGGCTGTCGGCAAATTCGGCATCCCAGGTTTGAAAGGGAGAGGCCGGCAATCCCGCTTTGTTGTACAGGTTGGCCCCGTCGGGATTGTCGGCCCAGGCATACCTGGCCCTTTCGGGACGGGCCACCGCATGGTGGCGTAACGAAATCCGGTCACCCGTGATACAGGCTTCGGCAGGGAAGTATTTTCCGTCGGCCCCGGCTACCTCAAAGCGGGCCAGGGGCTCCCCGTCCCGGGAAACCAATCCGCTCCCCACATGGTCAAAGACCAGGAGCATCGAGTCGCCGCTGACGGTATGGGATTGATAGAGAGGTCCCGACCAGACCACCGAGGTATCGCCGTAAGCCAGCCTGAAAGCTCCCAGGGCGAGGCGTTCCCCCACCTCCTTTTTATTCAGGGGATGGATGTCGTTCCATTCGCCCAGGTCAATAGTCACCGCCATGGCAGTGTTGGTTTCCCCGAGGGCCTTTCGCTGGGCTTCCCTGAGTTCGGCCCACTGGCTTTCGGCAGGAAGATAGTCGACCTCCATAAAGTTGGCCAGTTGCACGAAAAGGAAGGGAAGGTCTCCCTGATTCCACTGGTTGCGCCAGTCGCGTATCAAGGCGGGCAGGTATTCGCGGTATGCTTCGGCGTTGCCGGCGTTGGTTTCCCCCTGGTACCAGAGAAATCCTTTGGCGGCATAACCCGTCACGGGGGCCACCATGGCATTGAAGAGGGCCGCGGGTTGGTTCTGGGCGCTGAACTGGGGTATCCTCGGCCTGGGGGTGAAGACCTCGCCTACCTTATAGTGCCACTCACCGCGCAGGTCAACGGTGTGACCGCCGGCCTCCAGAAAATAGGGTTTGTCAGGCACAAATCCCCCCTTCCCCGAGTCGTTGGTGACCCGTACGACAATCAGGTTCTTCCCCGCCTTGAGAAGCCCTTCGGGCACCGTATAACGGCGGGGAGGATACTGGTAGGTGATGTTACCTACCTGCCGGCCATTCACATACAGAAAGTCGGAGTCGACAATCCTGCCCATGAAGAGGCGTGCGGGAAGACCTGCCATAGAAACGGGAATATCGATTTCCCTGCGGAACCACACCACACCGTCGAGGTTGCGGATGCCCTGATCCTCCCAGAAACCGGGGATGGTGAAGGGTTTCCATCCCACCGGAATATAATCGGGCGATTGCCACGCTTCGCGCTGGCCGCGGTCGACCGGCGGAGCTGCGGGATCCCTGGGAGGGAGATTAAAAGCCCCCGACCTTGGGCTGCGTGGAACTTTATTTGATTCTATGGTTTTCAGGATGCCGGGGAACTCCCGGAATCCCGCTTCGCTGATCCACGCCTCGATGGGTGTTCCCCCCACGCTGGCATTGACAAGCCCGACTGGGACACCATATTTTTCGTGGACGGCTTTTCCGAAGAAATACGCGACGGCCGAAAACCCAAGCACATCCTGAGGGTTGGCTTCCTTCCAACTACCCGGAGGAAGATCTTTCTGAGGGCCCCGGAGATTGGTCACCGTGGGAATGAAGAAGTGGCGAACCGCGGGAAAACTGGAACCCGCGATTTCCCGGCCATACTTTTCTTTCACCCGCTCCATGGGAAGCACCATATTCGACTGACCGGCACAGATCCATACGTCACCAAAGAGAATATTAGTGACTTTCAGGGTATTCTCCCCTTTAAAAGTCATTTCCCAGGGGCCTCCGGCAGTCTGGGCAGGCAGGTTAATCAGCCAGGTACTGTCCCTGCCTGCGGTAGCCCGGTATTTTTTGTTTTTAAAGGTAAGGGTCACTTTTTCCCCGGGTGATGCCCAACCGTTGATTTTTAAGGGCACATCGCGCTGCAACACCATGCCGTCACTGATCAGCTGGGGAAGGGTGATCCGGGCAGTCACCGGTACCGGACCAAAAAGGAAGGCGCAGATGACCATCAACCGGATCGCTGCGCGGGATATACGGAAAAACCTCTCCATTTCAAGGATTTTTTGTTCGAAACTCCAAATATACCAATCTTTGGGAAAGCTGTCGCTATCACAAAGGCACAATCCTGGCGGGAGTGATCAGCCCGGTCACCGCAACACAGACGCCCCTTTTTCAATCACCGTGCAGGGTATAAAATAAGGCCTGCCGGGTACCATGGAACAACTGTTAAGGTCAGGCCAATTCCCTGACTGCCTCAATCATCGCCACAATGTTTTCCAGAGGCACATTGGCCTGAATATTATGCACCGTACTGAAGACGAAGCCGCCATCCTTGCCCAGGATGTCGCATTGCCGCAATACTTCTTCCCTGACTTGCTCCGGTTTTCCGTATGGGAGGGTTCTTTGCGTGTCAATGCCCCCGCCCCAGAAAACCAAATCTTTCCCATACTCCCTTTTCAGATAAACAGGATCCATTCCTGCGGCCGATAACTGAACCGGATTGATGATGTCGAAACCGGCATCAATGAATCGAGACATCAGCGATTCCACCGCCCCGCAGGAGTGTTTAAAGGTCTTCCAGCCGGTATTGGAATGAATCCAGTCGTTGATTCTCCTGTAGTAAGGCAACCACAAATCGTCAAATTGCTCAGGCGAACAAAAAGTCGATCCCTGGGTTCCAAAATCGGTTCCGCAAACATAAACAGCATCCAGGTCATCCCCGGCCACTTCATTGATTCTGCGTAAATTCCCGAGAGCGATTTCCGTTTGTCTTTCAAAGATCGCTTTAACATAATCGGGGCGAATCAGGGTGCTTATGTACCATTCAGCAATATCGCGGATACCTTTTGGATGCTTCAGTTGTACCGCTGGTACCAGGGCGATATCTCCCAGGGCGGTGCCGCCCAATCCAGCGATGACAGCTTTTCCCGTTGCCCGGGCATTCCGGGCCGATTCTTTCCAAAATGAAAGCTCCTTTTCCGAAATTGGCACAAATTCTTCCAGATTGTGCCTGACATCCGGGGTCTCTTCATCAAAGGGTTCCTGCCTAATGATTGCATCAAAGAAATAACCTGCCCGCGGCATCCTGGATGACGGAGGTGCCGTAACATCACCCCCGGGGTATGCCAGCCAATCGCCGTTTTCATCGTCAGTAATATTGAAACCATCGGGTACCAGAACGGTTTGACCCCAAAAGGTCGTGAGTTCCTTCATCGGCCCATGGTTGTAGATCCCAAACATATTGTTCATACCCCAGGCCCCGACAATATCTATACCCATCGCCGCGATCAGGTCATCCTCAATGAGCCCCAGCATCTGATAGGGTTCAATCACTCTGACAGGCCGGGATTCCAATCCGTAATATTTCCGCAGTTTTTCTACCGGAAGAACATGGATTCCGGTAACGGAAGTCGAGCCAAAATCAATGACAACCCGGTCAGGCTGTCTGTGATTGATGGTCGAACAAAATCTTTCTCTTGATTGCATATAAACGTGTTTTCAGATAAAGAATAGCTCCCCGGACCGGACAAGTCTGATCAGAGGCTTCAGAATCCCCGTACCGGCCGGTTAGGATCGAAAGTTACGATTTCTGCACGTACTGACCGGCGTATAACGCGACATATTTTATCGGGAAATTGTAATTGTATCGTACCTTTGTTTACTAATTTCAGGAATTAAAGAGATATTCATGATGAAAAAGATCTTGTTAATCAGTGTTTTTTCCGTTCTCTGGCTTACCGGCATGGCCCAAAGCAGCGCCAGGCTCAGCCTTAACCCGGAGACCAACAAGGTGTACCGTTTTAAGCTGTCGTCAGAACAGACCACCAGCCAGACCGTCCAGGGGATGACCCAGAATGTGGAATCTAACAGCGTATATGTGTGTTCTTTCAAGAAGGTGGATTCCACCCCTGATTTCCTGGTCTTCGAAGTCCGGTTCGACACCATCGATACCAGGACCAATGCCATGGGAATAACGACCGTCATCAGTTCCGTGAGAGAAGGGGACGTCACCTCGAAAGAGACTTCAGATGTTCTCTCTTGTTTCATGAACCGCCTGACCCAAAATGCCCTGTATGTAAAGATCGACCATGCAGGTCATGTCCTCGACATTGTCAACGCCAAAATGTTGTCCGACATCATCTTGAAAGATACTGCTTCGATTACGGTAACAGGAGTTACGGGCGATGCTATCAAAAAGCAGGTTGTCAACATGGTGAGTGCGAACGGTCTGAAAAACATGATTGAAGCCATCACCTGGAACCTTCCCGGGAAGGAGGTTTCCACAGGTGAAAACTGGCAGATCCTCCAGGCAATGGATTCGGGGGGAATGAACCTTGACATTGTTACCATTTACAAACTGGAGAACGTAAAGGAAAATGCGGTCTCCGTCACTGCCCAGTCAGACATCAAAGCCGCCGCCAACGCTACTCCGATCAATTCCGGAGGGGCCACGGTTACCTATGATGACCTGAAGGGGATGAGCAAAATTTCCCTGGTCGTCGACAAGCATACGGGATTCACGGCAGAAAGCACGGGAAAAACAAGTATTTCGGGGAACCTGGGCGTCAGCGCTCCCGGGGTGAGCATGCAGATCCCCATGACCATCAACAGCGAGACCAGGGTGAAAGCCCTGTAGTTCCCCGGAATCATCAGACAGCCATGATCAATTACACCAGCCGGGGTAAGTAACCTTTGTATGCCCGGTCGTGCAAGGCTGGCGAAAACAAACAAATTATCCACATGAAGAATCTTCTCCTCCTTTTGCTGACTATTTCCTCGCTGTCAGCCCGTTCCCAGAATATTAAAGGATTCGTCCGCCTTGAAAAAGATAACTCCCCTGTTCAGTTTGCGTCGGTCGGACTTGTTCAACTTCCTGATTCGGGACTGGTCAGGGGGACCATTACCCTGTCGGACGGGAGTTTCCTGATCGACAATGTGAAACCTGGTGATTATCTCATCAGGGTCAGCTTTGTGGGTTACCACCCCGAAGAAAAAGCGGTTTCCGTGGTGACGGGTGCTCCTGACATTGTCATGGACACTCTCTTCCTGAGGGGGACCACCACGGAAGTCGGCGAAGTGGAAGTGGTGGCCGAACGGCTGAAAGGAAAGGAGATGGTTGACCGCACGGTCTATTCCGTTCCGGAAGCCATCGCTAAGACAGTCACCACCGGATACGAATTGCTGAAACGGATTCCCCAAATAAACGTCGATTTCCAGAACAACATCACCCTGAACGGGAGCAGCAATTTTATCATCCAGGTAGACGGGAGGCAGCGGACCCGCGAATTCCTGGCCAAACTTCTGCCTACCGACATCGAAAGCGTCGAAATTATCAGCAATCCTTCGGGGAAATATGAGGGGAATATCGACGGGGTGATCAATATCATCCTGAAGAAAGAAGCGCGGTTTGGGTTAAGCGGCAACACCAGTCTGAGTACCAAGCCTTTCAACAAACCCACCGACGCCCTGACCGGAAGCCTCGACTACGGCCTCGGAAAGATCACCTTTTATGTGACCGGCTTAGCGGTCCGCCAGAAGCTCAACATCGGCACCCAGGTTGATAGCCGTTTCGCCAAGATTGACTCCCTGAACAACACCTCGGGAAAAGGCGCAATCGACGTCTCCATGGCGTCAGTAAACGGCGGTTTCGATTATTACCTCAACGACAAGAACAACCTGAGCCTCAACCTCAACCTGCAACCCATCAGGCAGGAGATCGACATGGTCAACCAATCCCGGCTGTTCAGGAACGGCAATCCCCGGAATTCCCTGGAATCGGTGATCGATTATCGCCTTCGCAGCGGAGAGAGTTCTATCTCCCTGTTTTACCAGCGGAAGTTTCAAAAACCCCTGCAGGAGTTCACCGCCGAAACCAACCTCTACCGTTTCAATTCCCGGCAGGATAATGATTTCGCCAACACCTGGTTTTCGGGAAACGACAATTCCGTTATTAACAAATACAGCCGTTACGAAGATGACCTGAACGACAGGTATTACGTCTCCGGAAAATTGAACTATGCCCATCCGGTTGGGATGAATGCCAAAATCGAAACAGGATACCAGCTCTATTACCAGAATCTGGGATATGATTTCACCACCAACAGCCAGCAATCGGGCAATCTGTTTGAATATAACGAGATGCGTCATTCGGTATACGGCGGAATTACCCTGAATCTGAAAAAGATAGGTTTCCAGGCTGTCCTGCGGATTGAAAACAGCCAAATCAAGGCCGATTCGGTCACCAATCCCAAATATAGCTGCTATCTCCCCTCCCTCAACCTGCAATATAAATTTTCATCGTCCCACAACCTGAAATTCACCTATAACCGCAGGATCAACCGGCCGGGGATTTACGACATGAACCCTTATTTCAAGATCGGTGAGAATTATGACGTCACCCAGGGAAATCCGGACCTGAAACCCGACTACCGTGATCGCCTGCAGATGACCTACACCTGGAATTTCGGCAGCAACTACTTCTCGCCGTATTTGTACCATGAGTTTTATGCCGACAGGGTTGGCAGGCAGATCGAAGTGACGAAGTCCGCGGTCACCAATACTTGGACCACCCTCACAAAACCCTATAACCTGATCGACGGATATGAGACCGGCGGAGGCGTCAATGCCATGCTCTGGTTCTTTAACTTCAGCGCCCGGCTCTACAAGGGACATTTCAATGAATACAAGGGTTCATCTGTCGTGATACCTGCAACGGATTACTATTCATCCAGCATTACCGGCACCGCTTTTAAACAACTCGACAAGAAAAAGACACTGACAGCATTTGCCTACCTGAGTTATAACGGAGTGAGCATGAACGCACAAAGTAAAACCTACAGCCTTCCCCTGTATGGCTTTGGCGGGCAGAAACAGCTGAAGAACCACACGTTCGGGATCTTCTGGCTCCTTCCTTTTTCCGGGGAGATTGACCTGAACAGGATAGAAACCAAAACCCCCGCCTTTGGTTCGACCAACATCACCCGGTTCGATGCCGCCAATTTCATCCAGTTCTCTTACTCCTACCGGTTCACCAAGGGCAGGAGCGTAAAAAAACTGGGGCGCAAGGTGGAAATAGAGAGCGACAGCAAAGGCCAGACCATTGGCATGTAAACACAAAAATTGTGTGTTCAGGGGTTAACATCTGAAAGAGGTGCGTAACTTCGGGTATCTGAGATATGGGGGCCGGGGTCGCCTTAACGGTTACCCGTTAATCAGCTCCCCGGATATCCTGATCGCTATTCACAGGTAAAATTACGACCATTATTATCAATATGGAAATCCTGAACGATGTAATGTACAAAAGGTCGGTCTCCGGGTACGAAGCTATAGTTTTAACAAATGAAACAGATTCGAGAACGCATGCATTTAGCCTTTATTCTCTTTTCAAAGCTTTTTCAGCATTTCGCTGCTGGCCAGCAACACGATTTCCCTCCCATTCCAGTTCAGGGTACAGGATTTATTCCGGCGATGGACCGACGACAGAAAGTTGGTATTGATGAGAATAGAGCGGCTGATACGCTGAAAGCCGCCGGAGGGCAATTTTTCCTCCACGGCAGCCAGGTTCACCGAAACCAATAGGAATCTTTCAGGAGAGGTAAATACCTTGGTATAGTTATGGTCAGCTATGCAATAGAGGATATCTCCGGGATGCACCAGATTAAATCCAGTGGTTGTGTTAAAGCGGATCTTTCCTGAATAATCGCGGATAAACTGCCATAATTTCGCCTGCTGAAGTTCAGCTTCCCTGCCGGAAGTAAACCGTTCGACCGCTTTGATAAGATCCTCCTTGTCCACAGGTTTCAGCAAATACCCCAGCGCATTGGTTTTAAAGGCCTCCACCGCATATTTGTTGTATCCCGTGACGAAAATGATCTGAGGGGATGATTTTTCCCTGCAAATTTCGTTTATGATGTCAAAGCCGTTCATCCGGTCCACTTCAATATCCATGAAAAGCAGATCGGGATGATTCTTATGGTACTTTTTTATCGCCTCATCCGAGCCGTTGGCAGTAGCCGCAATTTTTATCAGGGGACAATTCTCCCGGATCAGGGTTGTAAGCAATTCAACTGCATCCGGTTCATCGTCCACGATCATGCAGGTAAATTCTGGTCGCATCTCGTTCAGTTTCGACCAAAGATAGTGATTTTTCAGGCTCTGGCTACCGCCGGATCTTTCCCTGTGAAAGGGATACGGATATTCACACGGGTTCCGGCTGACTTTTGATTTTCATCCAGCAAATCTTCGATCTCCTGAAAGATCTTAGGTTTTCCCTGCTGGTTCAAACGGTCATACATGGCCTGTAACATCTTCAGTCCCTGCCGGGTGGACCCGGTATTCAACTGTGCCGCCTTTTGCCTGCCAATGCCGTTGTCTTCGATGGATACCCTGATTTCGTTTCCACTTTTCACTATGGACAGATCCAGTTTCCCTGTTGTTTCCAGCCGCGCCAGACCATGTTTCAACGCATTCTCCACATGGATTTGCAGCATCATTTTGGGGACAGGCACACTCATCGGAACATCCCCGGCGACATGGACGCTGAATTCCAGATTGTCTTTGAACCTGAGTTTATTCAAGTCGAGATATTGCCTGACAATTTCAAGTTCTTCTGATAACGGCCGGGTGATCTGATCGGAAAAGTCAAAATTCAACCGCACCATCCGGGTGAATTTCATAAATGCGTTAAAAGCTTCGTCCCGCTCCCCGTTCTTCAAAAGCAAGGCCATGGAATTAAAAGCATTAAACATGAAATGGGGATCCATTTGCATGCGTATCGACTTGATTTCCAGATCGCGGACCTGATTTTGAAGGTCATACCACTCTGTAAGCTGTTTTTCACGTATGCGCATAATCAGCCAGACGAACAAAACGGAAAGCAGGTAAATAGCCAGAAATGCCGGAAATTTCAGATAATAGAGCCGGTTTTTCCCAAAGCGGTAGGTATATTCGTTGCTGTCAGTCTGGATCATAAAATATTCCGGCCCCATCGCCACCTCCATGATAATATTCCTAATTTTTTCGTCCTTAAAGACCTTTTCAACCTTATGGTTAAAATAATCGGTATAAATGCAGACTTTTAATGACTGTAAATCACTGGTAGCGATATGGGGGAATCCTTCTTCAAAATCGCGGCTCCGGTACATCTTGGCGGAAACATCAATATCCTTTTCTCCGATTACTTTCAGATACGGATTGATCATGACCATTTTATCACCGGTATAAAGCCAGAAGAAATCCCCCCCGTCAAAAACCTGGAATTTAAATCTTTTCCCATACTCAGGCAGAAATGTCGAATCCTTCACGTTACCGTTGTAATCCACCCTGAAAATTCCGATCATCCGGTCGGTTGGAAGGCTTCGGTTAAACTGGAAAACCACGATTTCCCTCATGTCGGAAGGATTAAACAAAACATGCAGGGTGTTGTCTATTCCGGGCGAAAAGGGAAGGGGCGGCCAGATCGGTTTCAGGTCCGAATCATAAGCCAACAGATAGGGACGGCTGTAAATGATCCCGTCCCCAGGGGAATCCTCCAGGTTTTGATAGGCATTGCTCCCGACAATGATCTCTAATTTCATGTCCTTGTCAAGGTCATGATAAACCGGGATATAGGGATTGATGCCCAGGTCATCGGATGTTGTTATTTCAAGGGTTTCCGGATTGATTTTCACCAACATCCTCGGGTATTCCGAATAGCCGGTCACCAGGGAAAAGAGGATCTCTCTCTGCCCGTCCAGATCCAGATCCAGCACGTTAAACCGGGTCACCGTGAAATCTAACTTGTTGACGTCAAAAACCCCTATCCTGGTGATAAAAAGGGACTCCGTCCTGTCGGGACCGGCATCGGGGCCATAGGGTTCCGCCCAGTTGAGAAACAAACTGTCGCGTCCGAGTGAAAATCCGTAAATCTCAAGCATGCCGTTGTTGTTGGCATCTCCGAAATAGACCCAGGGAACATTGGGGGAATACTTGCGGCTGAAGTTGATCTGGTTGATAAGACCGCCTTCGTCGCCAAAATACTGAAAGGCCAATTGACCGGCCTGGTTTCTGAAGGAATAGACCTTTTGTCTCTTACCATCATTGTTCAGGTCCCTGAAGTAAATACGGTAATCTTCCGGTTGTGCGGTGGTCTCCTGAAGGACCTGCCTGATCTTGTATTTGGCGAAAAATTCGGGCAACTGAAAGATCACGGGAAGAGCTAGCAACAATCCCAGGAACCATACAGAAAGGAGTACCCGCTTAACCATGGCATAAAAATACAAATCAGGATGATATGATTGTCTGAGAGTCGTTTCATTTTTCCTTATGATTATCATTTAAAGCAGCAGGTGCATCAGTTTAGCCTCTTCCCTAGACGAATTGCGGCAGTTGGAACCCTACGCCCATGACAGCTCCTCCAGGGAAAAATCAGGGCGTTGACATGTGATTCCGGAAACCATTTCGTGTGATCACGATTCCGGCGATGTTGCCTGAATTCCGGTGAGCGCATTGACTACATCCGTTTTCAGTGCTAGGTAAGCATTAATGGCTGGTCTCAGCTTATGGATGATCCTGTGCTGAATCCCGTCAAATTCATCCCGATTTTCCGGGATTCGTTGCCTCGTTGGCTCTGCCGCGGGGAGTTTCAATTATACGTTGAAGCGGATATGGAGGATGTCGCCGTCCTCCACGACATAGGTTTTCCCTTCAACGAAGAATTTACCTTTTTCCTTGCAGGCCTGTTCCGATCCCAGGGTGATAAAATCGTGGTATTTCATCACTTCAGCCCTGATGAATCCGCGTTCCAGGTCGCTGTGGATGACGCCGGCAGCCTGGGGCGCCGTCATTCCTTTGCGGATGGTCCACGCTTTGATCTCCTTGGGACCCACCGTGAAAAATGAACAGAGGTTCAACAGGGAATAGGCTGAGCGGACCAGCCGGTCGACACCTGGTTCCTTCAGTCCAGCATCGCTGAGAAACTCGTGCCGGTCTTCCTCGCTGTCGAGGTCGGCAATTTCCGACTCCAGCTTGGCAGCAATGATAAGTCCTTCGGCATGTTGCCCCTTAAGGAACTCCATCACCTTCTCTGTATAGGCATTTCCGGTCACTGCTGAAGCGTCGTCAACGTTCAGCACATAAAGGACCGGTTTGGCTGTGAGCAACATAAGGTCCTGTATATGCCTCTTCTCGTTCTCATCAAGGTCGAGGTCCCTCACATTATTGAAAGATTCCAGATGCTGTTTCACCTTCTGAAGGGCTTCCATGGTCGCTTTGGCATCCTTAACGCCGGCCTTGACCAGCTTTTCGGTACGCTGGATTTTTTTCTCCACGGATGTGATGTCCCTCACCTGCAGTTCGAAGTCAAGGGTCTCCAGATCCCTGAGGGGATCGACGCTTCCGTCGATGTGTATCAGATTATCGTCGTCGAAGCAGCGGAGCACGTGGATCAGGGCGTCGGTATCGCGGATGTCGGCCAGGAAGCTGTTGCCCATCCCCTCCCCTTCACTCGACCCTTTGGCCAGTCCGGGAATGTCGACGATCTCTACAACCGCCGGAACCAGCTTTTCGGTGACCTGGAATTTCTCCAGTTCAGCAAGGCGCGGATCAGGAACCCTGATCATTCCGAGATTCGACTTGTTGGAGGTAAAGGCAAAGCGCGAGGTCTCTGCCTTCACGTTCGACATGCAGTTAAAAAGGGTGGTTTTACCCGTATTCGCCAGTCCGATGATGCCGCATTGTAAACTCATTTGCCGTTTGCTTTATGTTTTACCTGTCCGTCAGGGAAAGAATCTCCCCGATTTTGACGTGCAAAGGTAAACCATATTTCCCATTATCCTGAAACCCGACCGGGAGCAATTACTTTTTCATGTAAAACCAAATAATCCACCAAAGGCTCATCGCCCGAGGGGTCTTGATCTATTCCATCACCCTTAACGATCTCAGGATTCCTCCTCGTCATCCACCCCTTCATCGGGGAGATCGGCCAGGTCGGGGAGGATTTTGCGGGCTTCGGCGGCGGGCAGGGCCTCGACCTTACGGAGATGCCTCTGGATGGCCCGGGTACGGACGCCCACCACGTTGTCGAGTTGTCCGAGGCCGGTCTGGATATTGTTCTGGGCTTTGGTCAGCATTCCCCCGAATTTCTCGAATTCCGTTTTTACGGAGGAGAGAACCCGCCACACTTCGCTACTGCGTTTCTGGAGGGCCAGAGTGCGGAAGCCCATCTGGAGGCTGTTGAGCAGTGCCATCAGGGTGGTGGGGCCGGCTACGGTGATCCTGAACTCGTCGCGCAACTGGTCCACAAGGGGTGAACGGCGGATCACTTCGGCATAAATGCTCTCAAAAGGGAGGAACATGATGGCAAAATCGGTGGTATTGGGCGGGTCGATGTATTTGTCGCGGATGTCACGGGCCATCTTTTTGATGGTGTTCTCTAAGGCGACAGTGGCTTCTTCGATGTCGCCGGGAATGGCGTTTTCGTATGCCTCGATCAGATGTTCGTAAGTATCCTTCGGAAATTTGGCATCAATAGGGAGGTAGACGAAGTCGTTTTCATCTTCACTGCGGCCGGGCAGCTTGATAGCAAATTCCACCGGATCGGCGCTACCTGCTTTTGTGCGCACGTTGGCATCGTACTGTCCGGGCGCCAGGATCTGCTCCAGCAGCATGGCAAGCTGCACCTCACCGACTCCCCCGCGAAGTTTCACGTTACTAAGCACTTTCTTGAGTCCTCCCACATCGGTGGCGATGGTCTGCATTTCGCCAAGCCCCTTTTGCACTTCAATCAACTGCTTGCCCACGGTCTCGAAGCTCTGGCCCAGCCGCTCGCTCAGCGTCTTCTCCAGTTTCTCCTCCACGGTGATCCTGATGCTCTCCAGCTTGGTCTCCGTATTTTTCACCAGCTCATTCTGACGTACATCCAACTGTCCGAATTTCTCCTTCTGCAACTCATTGAAGGCGCTGATGCTCTTTTCCAGGGTCTCGCCAAAACCTTTGATGGCCAAAGCCATGGCTTCCCGCATCAGGTTGTTGTCGTTCACCGACTGTTCCGCCAGGGTTTTCAGCTTTTCCTCCACTTTGGCAGTGATCTTTTCAAGCTGCTCCACCGTTTTCTTCGTCAGCTCCTTCTGCTCGATTTTAAGCTCATCCGACTTTTTGGTCTGTTCTGCTGCAAACGCTTTAAGATTCAACGCCTGTTCCTCCCGGTTGCTTTTGTTGATGTCGGCCATCCGATCGGTCAGAGCCTCCACCCTGTCGGAAAGGGTTTTGTTGATTCCTTGCAAGGCTTGCTGGTTTTGTTCCGTAATCCGGGTCAGGGAGGCCAGCAACTCGGTGCGAATCTCCCTTAGTGAAGTATTGAGTTCAGTTCGATTCTCCCTGGCGATAACCCCATTTTCCTCCCGGTTGGTGCGGAATTCCTCCCGCGTGCCGGCTTCAATCCGGGAGAGGGCGTTTTGCAATTCGACCATTTTGTTCAACAGGGGGGAATCCTTCTTATTCCCCCGCAGGAGAAGGAGGATCGTCAGCACAAGCAAGGCTATTAAAAGTACCCCGATGATAATCAGCAGGATGAGTTCCATAAATTTATAATTATTCAGAGGCTATGAAATTAGTGCCAATTTCTGCCATAAAAAAATAAAAAAGCTGGAGGAAGTAAATTTACTTCCTCTGATTTCACCGGGTTCTTTGTCCGCGGTCAGAAACTATTTAAAAACCATACCCGAGTCTTCTTCCAGGTACGCTTCTCTCTTGGCGAACAATTACCCCGGAAGTTTGTTTTAGAGAACAAATTACCAAGTAAGCATGAAGAAAATATTTTCCATCCGCCAGAACAATGACCTAAACCATCTCTGGCTCTTTGTTTTCAGGGTATCCCTCTCCCTGTTCTTTCTGACCCACGGTATGGGCAAACTCAATATGCTCATGGAGGGTAACGGGGCTCAATTTTCTGACCCGCTGGGCATCGGGAATAACCTGTCGCTGATCCTGGCCGTTTTGGGTGAAGTGGTTGCCCCCGTGTTCCTCATAGCAGGTCTGGGAACAAGGCTTGCCGTTATTCCGGCGCTTACCACCATGGTGGTGGCGGTTTTTCTGGTTCATGGCAGCGATCCCTTCCAGAAAAAAGAGATGGCCTTGTTGTATCTGGTCGGGTTTCTTACCATCCTGGTATTGGGTCCAGGCCGGTTTTCTTTCGATTCGCTCTTTTCAGGGAAGAAAAAGTAATCCGGTGGTTATCTTCACCTTTGGGCATCTTTTACATTACGAAAATCTATGCATAGGGAATTATCGGGAAGTAAGTAATTCCGCTCAGCATTTCGTCAGACGTTGAAGCGGATATGAAGGATGTCGCCGTCCTCCACGACATAAGTTTTCCCTTCAACGAAGAATTTACCTTTTTCCTTGCAGGCCTGTTCCGATCCCAGGGTGATAAAATCGTGGTATTTCATCACTTCAGCCCTGATGAATCCGCGTTCCAGGTCGCTGTGGATGACGCCGGCAGCCTGGGGCGCCGTCATTCCTTTGCGGATGGTCCACGCTTTGATCTCCTTGGGACCCACCGTGAAAAATGAACAGAGGTTCAACAGGGAATAGGCTGAGCGGACCAGCCGGTCGACACCTGGTTCCTTCAGTCCAGCATCGCTGAGAAACTCGTGCCGGTCTTCCTCGCTGTCGAGGTCGGCAATTTCCGACTCCAGCTTGGCAGCAATGATAAGTCCTTCGGCATGTTGCCCCTTAAGGAACTCCATCACCTTCTCTGTATAGGCATTTCCGGTCACTGCTGAAGCGTCGTCAACGTTCAGCACATAAAGGACCGGTTTGGCTGTGAGCAACATAAGGTCCTGTATATGCCTCTTCTCGTTCTCATCAAGGTCGAGGTCCCTCACATTATTGAAAGATTCCAGATGCTGTTTCACCTTCTGAAGGGCTTCCATGGTCGCTTTGGCATCCTTGACGCCGGCCTTGACCAGCTTTTCGGTACGCTGGATTTTTTTCTCCACGGATGTGATGTCCCTCACCTGCAGTTTGAATTCAAGGGTCTCCAGATCCCTGAGGGGATCGACGCTTCCGTCGATGTGTATCAGATTATCGTCGTCGAAGCAGCGAAGCACGTGGATCAGCGCGTCGGTATCGCGGATGTCGGCCAGGAAGCTGTTGCCCATCCCCTCCCCTTCGCTCGATCCTTAGGCCAGTCCGGGAATATCAAGGATCTCTACAACCGCCGGAACCAGCTTTTAGGTGACCTGGAATTTCTCCAGTTCAGCAAGGCACGGGTCAGGAACCCTGATCATTCCGAGATTTGACTTGTTGGAGGTAAAGGCAAAGCGCGAGGTCTCCGCCTTCACGTTCGACATGCAGTTAAAAAGAGTGGTTTTACCCGTATTAGCCAAACCAATGATGCCGCACTGTAAACTCATATGCCGTTTGCTTTATGTTTTACCTGTCCGTCAGGGAAAGAATCTCCCCGATTTTGACGTGCAAAGGTAAACCATATTTCGCATTCTCCGGAAAAAAGTGCGGGCCAGGAGGTTCAAGTCCGATGGTAGCCACCGTGGAGAAGCTGGAGACCGATACCTGGTGCCATAGCACGACCGGCTACAGCAAGGTCCTCTTTGAGCGGACCTTCGGATGCAAAATGGAAGATGAATTGCTGAAGAGCATCAAGATGGGCAATGACCGATGCCTTCAGAAGATCAGCCCCTTAGCACCGGTGCGGTTCCTATTTTCAGGATGACTCGTTTCCAGAGTTTTCCTGAAACGGCCCAAACATCGTGGCAAAGCACCACCCTTGGGTGCAATCCCTTTATTCCCCCTCGACCGGATTTCGAGTTACTTCCCGGTATACGCAACGGCATCCAAACTTCCGCCATTTTTTAATTATATTCGTAACTTGATTTGCAAGAATCTAATAATGAGGTTTTTATTTTAAATTTTTACTTTATACCACATTAGCTTCTTTTTGGAGGGTATGTTTTTCATTGCGTCCCGAAGGGACAACTCATTGCAGCCCAAGGCGTTGCATTGGGAAAATGGTTCGTTTTTCTCTTTCGTCGCCCTGAAAGGGCAGCTCAAACACCTAAAATAGGGTTCAAAGCCTGCGACTTCGCCTTGGCGTTCAAATTCGCCGTTCAATGCCTTCGGCGTTCAAAAGTTCAACAATTGTTCAATCGGTCAACATTATGCATTGACAAATTGTTAATTGCTAATCCCTTCGTCACCTTCGTTCTCTCCGTTTCCCTCTTTACCTGCTACCGTATTAAACGTCAGAAGTCAGGAAAAGGCAATTTTTCGGCAATGTTAAGCAATAAAGCCGATGGTTACCTTCTACAACCAATTCAGACCAATAACATTTTTTCCAGAACGGATGATTGAGATAGGATCCCTATTGAGCAAAACCCGCCTATCTGTCGTATTTCCGGTGGATAAACACATCCTTCACCGCTTCGAGGTAGCCAAAACCGTTGAGCATATCGGGAAGCAGGTAACTGCCCTCGACCCACTCGTTCCAGGCATTGATGGTAATCAGCCGGGGTTGCCCGGGGTGGGCGTCGGCATAGTTTTTCGCCTTGGAGAGCAGCGCCGCAAAACTGGCCGGTGTGTTGTGGTAATGCACCACATCCCTCATCCCTTTTGCAGGGAAACGGGGAGTATCGTCCCAGCCGATCGAGACACAAGGAAAAACCGGTATGTCGAGTATAGAATCCATCTGTGCGCGGATTTTTACTGAATTACTGCCATAAACCAGGTAGTCTTCCGACAGACCGCCCATGTTGTACATGGCCACACTGTTGAATCCCATGGCGTTAACACGGTCGCAGAACTGACCGGCATGCTGTTGTGACATCAGGGATCCCCCGCCCTGGTTCCACTGAATATGTAATCCGGGGAAACCGGCCTTTTTAACTTCGTCCCTGAAATAGTCGAGCGCCTTTCGGGTTTCCTCCAAACTGCCGTTGAAACTTTGCATCAGTTTGTCGATGCTGAAAATCGAAAAGACGGGTTCACCGTTGATCTTTAAATAGTTGGGACGCTTGAAATACTGGTTGATGACGCGGTCGACAATGATTTTAAAATTCTTCCAGTCCACTTTGGCATCCCACAGAATTGATGTGTCATCCCCGTAGAGGTGGTAGTTCCAGTAGTTGTGTTTTACATCGTGATTGGCCCACATGATGTAAAACTGCATCTTCCTATTGTTGGCGGCCTTCAGAAAACCATCGTTCAGGGCGCTCTCGAGGTAGGGGCCTTCCTCATACCAGTACCAGTCGTATACGAATACATTGACACCGTGAGCAACGGCCACGTCGATCCATCGTTCTACCACTTTAGGGTCGTTGTCCATTTCGTAGCCCCACAACGGCTGGCGTGGCTGGTAGTGACCCTCAAAACGGGGATTCCCCTTTTTGATCACCTCCCATTCACCAATGCCCTCGGGCCACAGCTTCTTGCGGGCCAGCGGATCATCGTGGCATGATGGCCAGATATAGGCTGCCACCAGATAATCATGCCTGACCGGCTCTGTTTTTTGCTGGGAACATGCCCAAAGAATTATTCCGGAGAGAAAGACCAAAACAAGGAGGGCCTTACGAACAATGATGAATCGGTTATTTTTCATTATTATCAGGTTAGGTAATGATTTTCTGATTCTTTGGATATTACTTCCGCCAGAAAATTAAGTTAAAAAAACGAATTTGCCAGACAAGAAAAGCAAAAAGACACCCCCTACATTACTGATCATATATTGTACAAAGGTATTTCAGTGAACAAGATTGGTTTGCTTGGTTCGTTTTCTGATGATTCATATACGGAAGAGAGTGACATCGATTTGCTTGTTGAATTTGAAAAGCTGCCGGATGAGAATATTTCACGCTGAAGATTTTCCTTGAGGACATTTTTGGGCGCAAAAATGATTTAGCGATCAAAAATGCACTACGCGAACAAATTAAGGAGATGATTTTAAACCAGGTAAAATAGGTGTAATTTGAAAAGAGAACCGGAGAAAGCATAAGATTAAGGTATTCTGGGAATGAAATTCCAATATTATCCGATATTTTTGGAATTAGTTTCCAATTTTCCATTTTGTAGCTAAAAAACAACTGAACTATGAAACATTCAATTCTCTTATCCGCGGCGTTGGTGCTGCTGGTGATCACCTCATGTTATAAACCCCAACCGGGGCAGGTCCGTGTCGAGGGGGGCCTTATCCAGGGTACGGTCACTGAAGATCTGATCATTTACATGGGAATTCCCTTTGCGGCTCCGCCTGTTGGCGAGCTGCGGTGGAAGTCCCCTCAGCCCGTAAATCCCTGGGAGGGAATCCTGCAAACCACAGAATATGCGCCGGCCCCCATGCAGGCCGGGAATCCTCCTTCCGGGAAAAGCGAGGACTGCCTTTACCTGAACATCTGGACCCCCGCCAAATCGCCGAAGGAGAAGTTGCCGGTGCTGGTCTGGATTTACGGTGGTGGATTCAGTTTCGGGTCCACGTCGGAGCCAGTCCACAACGGGGAGCACCTGGCGCGGAAGGGAGTGGTGCTAGCGAGCATCGCCTACCGTGTCGGGCAGCTCGGATTTCTTGCCCATCCTGAGCTGAGCGCCGAAGATCCGAACGGGGTATCGGGCAATTACGGAATCCTTGACCAGATCGCGGGATTGCGGTGGATCCGTGACAACATCGCGGCCTTCGGAGGCGATCCGGAGCGGGTGACCATTTTCGGCGAGTCGGCCGGAGGCATCTCGGTGAGCATGCTGTGCGCCTCACCCCTCGCCAAAGGGCTGTTTCACGGGGCCATAGCCCAGAGTGGCGGCTCCTTCGGACCTACACGGCCAGTCACCTTTCCGGGAGAAAACATGAAAAACCTGCAACAGGCAGAGCAGGCCGGCGTTGAATATGTCGAAAAGAGCGGGGTGGCCTCCCTGGCGGAACTCCGGAATATAGACGCCACTAAACTGCCCATGGAATGGGGCATGGGAAATGCCTGGCCCATCGTCGACGGCTGCGTGATCCCCGACGACCAGTACAAAATGTACGAAGCCGGAAATTATAACGACATTCCCGTCCTCATCGGCTACAATTCCGACGAGGGGCTGAGCTTCCCGTCGGGCCGCACGCCCGAAGAGGCCATCGCCGGAGTGAAGAAGCGGTTTGGCCCCTTTGCCGACACGCTGATGACGGCCTATCCCTTCGGGGAAACCAGTGTTCCCCGGAGCGCCCGCAACCTGATGCGCGATGCCGCCTTCGGATGGCACACCTGGGTCTGGGCCAACCTTCAGGCCAAAACCGGAAAGTCACCGGTCTACTATTACTGTTTCGACCAGCATCCCGCATACCCGGCTGACTCTCCCCAGGCCGACCATGGCACTCCCCATGGCGTCGACGTGGCCTACGTATTCATGCATCTCGACCCCAATCAATCCGGCCTATCGGAGAAAGCCATGGAGGTGAGCCAAATGATGGGCACCTACTGGACCAATTTTGCCAAATACGGCCATCCCAACGGGGAGGGGGTGTCCGAATGGCCGGCCTTCACAAAGGAGAATCCCGTGGTGCTGCACATAGGGTCGACTGTCACGCCCGGACCGGTTCCCGATGAAGCGGCGCTGAAAGTCCTGGATGCTTATTTTGCCTGGCGGCGTACTCCCGAGGGAGCCGCCTGGGCTGCTTCTCCGGAAGCCAACCCTTAGAAGGGTAACAGGAAAAGCCTGATATGCCAGGCCGTGTACGTGAAATGGTTTTCATCCCGGTAAGAATTATTCCGGCTTTTGCACTTTGAATTCCCATAAGTGTCTTGTGGGTTTTAAACCTGAGAATAACACCCGTCAATAATGCCCTTGACTTCAGATGTTCAAGGTCAGAACCAATTATTGCACTTTTCTGCTTTTCTGTGGGCTCACCTTCCAGGTATCTCAGCATATGTGGGAAGTGTTACATTTTGTGTGTCTCGCGACCTGGGTTTCCCATTTTAGTTTGGCATCGCCAAACTACTTTTATTTCGATAAAGATGTTCTGAAATTGTAACAATCACTATTTCAATATTTCACTCAGTTCCCAAGCTCTCAGGTGTTTTATGCCCTTAAAGGAAGGAAAGCGAATTTCATCCAAAGTGACCACGAACTTCTCATAGTTGTCATCAATTGTTTAAAATGCCCCGAATTCCTTGTCGTAAACCTGCTGATCCATGACCGTAACTGCGATTTGCAGATACAAGATATGGTCACCTTTAACAGCCACAAAATCAATCTCCCCGTTACGCAAAGCACCTGTATAAACCTGATAACCTTCAACTTTCAGTTGCAGATAAACCGCGTTTTCCAGCAGAAATCCCAAATCATAACCATATCCCGAATAAAGGTAATTCCTGAATGAAAGGTCATTGATGTAAAATTTACAGGTACCTGAAAGAATCTCTTTCCCTTTAATTTGGTACCGTACGGAACGGTGAACCAAAAAGGCAGTCTCAAGATAATGAATGTAATGAGATATGGTTTCATAATTCACCCTCCTGTTTTTCGAACCGAAATAATTTACCAGGTTACTCACCGATGTCAGGTTGGAAACGGTATTTACCAGATAGGCGAATATATCCTCCAAAAGTCGTGCATCCTTAATGCTATACCTGAAAATGATATCGCGCAGCAAAATGGTATCTTTTACTGCTGCCATATAAAGCCGCCTCGAATCAACATCTTTCAGTTGAAAAAGATCAGGCAGGGCACCAGATTGAATATATTCCAGAAATGATCCCCTGTTTTATTCATAAGCATGAAAATGGCAATATTCCCTGTATGAAAATGGATAGATTTCAAAGGAAACATATACCTTCCCGACAACAGGGAAGCCAGCTCTCCTGCAAGCAACTCTGAATTGGAGCCGGTAATGTACAACTCATATTGTTCTGCAAAATTTTGAGCTAATGAATCTACAGTCCGTTCCCATCGGTTAAGGCACCCGGTTGGTTCACGCCTGATCCTCTTCCCGGGAAGCACGTCGTCCAACGCGTGAAAATCCAAGCAAAAGGGCAGCAACAACCAGAATCAACAGCGCCCGGGGACCCTCTTTGGTGTATTCCGTATCGGTACTGATGAACGGACAACCCGGCAGGTATTTCACCCTAATGGTGGCTCCGGGACCGGGTTTCAGATAAACAGGACCTGCAACCCGCTGGCCGGTACC